>Ga0066679_10000621_pt1 | contig 12564 bp, 13 predicted proteins | sample GraSoiAngelo_128_FD_62298 | JGI IMG/M metagenome (GOLD analysis project Ga0066679, IMG submission 62298) | Grasslands soil microbial communities from the Angelo Coastal Reserve, California, USA - 14_0927_12_20cm | ecosystem: Environmental > Terrestrial > Soil > Grasslands | place: USA... | reverse complement strand
CGGACCCGACCAAAGTAGGGTAGACTCGCGCCCTCCGGCGCGTACAGATTGGCCAGGCATGACACCATCGTCGACCTCTGCATGGAGGCACCTATGAGAGCCAGCGACCGTCCCGTCCAGTTCGCCGACGGCCCGCTCGGCGGGCATCGTCACATCTGCGCGTTCTTCAACAGCATCGACGAGGAGCACAGGGTGCTCCGCTCCTTCATCAGAGACGGGATCGACCGGGGGGAAAAGGGGTTCCACGTCATCGACCCCGATCTCCAGAACGAGCACCTGAAGCGGCTCGCCGACGCCGGCATCAACGTCGAGCGGGCCATCGGCACGGGACAGCTGGAGGTGCGGCCGTGGCAGGAGGCCTACCTCCGCGGACATCGCTTCGACCAGGATGCGATGCTGGCGTTGATCGAAGAGGTGCTCCAGTCGAGCGCCGCCGCCGGCTACCCGCTCACCAGGCTGCTGGGGCACATGGAATGGGCCCTGCTCGACCAGCCGGGCGTCGACGACCTCGTCGAGTACGAGACGCGCTTGAACTACGTGCTTCCCAAGTACGACGATCCGGTGATCTGTGCCTACGACCTCACGAAGTTCGGGTCGAGCGTGACCGTCGACATCCTGCGGACCCACCCGGCCGTGATCATCGGCGGGGTGCTGCAGGAGAACCCGTTCTTCGTTCCCCCCGACCAGTTCCTCCTCGAGATCCGGGAGCGACGGTCGGTGCGCAGGTACGCACGCAGCGCGAGCTGAGAGCCGTGGACCCCGGCGAGATTCACCGGCTGCGCACCGCGCTCCGGGATCTGGTGGCGCTGTCGACGATCCCGGCGGCGTGGGTGGGCCGAGAGCCGCCGGCCATCGCGGCCGGGCTGGCCGACGTGCTCGTCGGGTCCCTGCACCTGGAGTTCGCGTTCGTGCGCCTGTGCGATCCCAACGGCGGTGCTGCGGTCGACGTCACGCGAGGCGACGGGTGGAAAGCCTTTCCGGAATGGCTGGACCGTCATCTCGCGGGGGTCGGCTCCTGTTCGCGCAAGGCGATCATCCCCGACGTCGGCGGCGATGGGGAGCGCTGCCGTGGTCTGGTCATGCCCATCGGTGTCAATGCCGACGGCGGTCTGGTCGCGGTCGCCTCTGATCGCACCGACTTTCCCACCGAGACGGACCAGCTCCTGCTCTCGGTGGCGGCCAATCACGCCGCGACGGCATTCCAGAGCGCCCGTCTCATCCACGAGCGCCGCGGCGCCGAGGACGAGCTGCGCCGAGCCCGCGACGAGCTCGAGCTGAAGGTGGCCGAGCGGACGGGCGAATTGCTGCGAACCACCGCCGAGCTGCAAACGATCCTCGATGCCTCCCCGGTCGGCATCGTGCTCTTTCGCGGGGACCAGACCGTCCAGCGCTGCAACCCGGCCTTCGAGCGCCTGCTTGGCTGGAAAGCCGATGAGATCGTCGGGCGCCGGATGCTGTTGCCGGAGAGGACCGAGAACCGGTGGACGCCGCTCGTGGCCCGGCTCGAGGGCGGAGAAGGATTCTCGGGTCTCGAAATCCGGATCGGGCGGAAGGACGGGTCAGACTTCGACGCCGCCCTGGCGTGCGCGCCGTTGATCGATGACCGAGGACGGCCGGCGGGGTTCGTCGCCACCATCGAGGACATCAGTGATCGTAAGCGCGCTGACGAAGCGCTGCGGCGAAGCGAGACCTATCTGGCCGAGGCGCAGCGGCTGAGCCATACCGGCAGCTGGGCCCGCGACGTCGCCACCGGACAGCACACCCACTCCTCCGAGGAACATTCCCGCTTGTTCGGCTTCGATCCCCGGACCGATCGACCGTCATCGGACGACTTTTATCGGCGCATTCATCCGGAGGACCGGGCACGGGCCGCCGAGGTCGTCGAGAACGCGGTCCGGGAGCGGATCGACTACGAGCTGGATTACCGCGTGGTGCTTCCGGACGGAACGATCCGGCGCATCCACTCCGTCGGCCATCCCGTGCTCGGCGTCTCCGGCGATCTCGTCCAGTTCGTCGGGACCGCCATGGACGTGACCGAACCCCGGCGGGCGGAGGAAGAGCACCGGGCGCACCTGTGGTTCCTGGAGAGCATGGATCGCGTCAACCGAGCCATCCAGGGAACCAACGACCTCGAGCGGATGATGAGTGACGTGCTCGAGGCCATCCTGTCGATCCTCGATTGCGACCGTTCGTGGCTGGTCTATCCGTGCGATCCGCACGCGGTCTCCTGCCACGTGGCGATGGAGCATACCCGGCCCGAGTTCCCGGGCGCCTTCGCGCTCGGACTCGACCTGCCGGTCGATCCGGAAATCGCGCAGGTGTTCCGGGCCGCCCGGGCGTCCGGCGGTCCGGTCCGATTCGGTCCGGGGGCGGAACATCCCCTGCCGGCCGCGACGGCGACGCGCTTCGGCATCCAATCCATGATCGCCCTGGCGGTCCATCCGAAAGGGGACCGCCCGTACATGCTGGGGCTGCATCAGTGCTCCTATCCGCGCATCTGGGCACCCCAGGAGGAGCGGCTCTTCCAGGAAATCGGCCGGCGGCTGGAGGATGCGCTGACGAGCCTGTTCATGTTTCGAAACCTGGGCGAGAGCGAGCGGAGACTGGAAGCCGCCCAGCGCATCTCGCACGTCGGCTACTGGGAGCGCGATCTCGCGACGAACCGCTACACCTGGTCGGACGAAACCTATCGCATCTTCGGGCTGCCGCCGCAGCAACGGACCCTCACCTTTGCCGAGGTTCAGGAGTTCCTCCACCCCGCCGACCGTCAGCGGCGGGCGGCCGCGGTGGCGGAGGCGCTTGGGGGCGGGCCGCGGTACGACGTGGAATATCGCGTGGTCCGGCCCAGCGGCGAGATGCGGTTCGTCCGCAGTCTGGGCGACGTCGTGCGGGACGATGCTGGCCAGCTCCGCCGCGTGTTCGGCACGTTGCAAGACATCACCGAGCGCAAGCGGGCCGAGCATCGCCTCCTGGCCCAGCACACGGTGACGCAGATCCTCGCCGAGGCCGCGACGCTCGAAGAGGCGACTCCGAAAATACTCCGGGCGGTGTGCGAGTGCCTGCTGTGGGACGTGGGCGCGCTGTGGCGCACCGACCGGGAGGCGGGCGTGCTCCGCTTCGTGGAGGTCTGGCACAGGGAATCGATGGAGGTCGCGGAGTTCGAGGCCGCCAGCCGCGAAAGCACGTTCGAGCTCGGGGTCGGGCTGCCGGGACGTGTGTGGTTCAACCGTGAGCCCGCCTACATCCCCGACGTCGTTCGTGACGCCAGTTTTCTGCGGGCGCCCATCGCCGCCCGCGACGTGCTGCACGCCGCCTTCGGCGTCCCCATCCTGCTCGGCGGCGAAGTCCTGGGGGTCATGGAGTTCTTCAGCCACGAGATCCGGCAGCCCGACCAGGACCTGCTCGACATGATGGCGATCATCGGCAGCCAGATCGGGCAGTTCATCGAGCGCCAGCAGGCCGAAGAGGCGTTGCGCCGGACCCAGACGGAGCTGGCTCACGTGACGCGCGTGGCCACGCTGGGCGAGATGACGGCGTCGATCGCCCACGAGATCAACCAGCCGCTGGCCGCCGTGGTCAACAACGCCACCGCCTGCCTGCACTGGCTGGCCGCGCAGAACCTGGAGGAAGCCCGGCAGTCCGCCGCGTTCATCATCGCCGACGGCCATCGGGCCGGCGAGATCATCGGCCGGATCCGCGCCCTCGCCAAGAACGCGCCCCCGCGGAAAGACTGGCTCGACGTCAATGCCACCATCCTCGAGGTCATCGCCCTGGCCCGCAGCGAGGTGAACGGCAATGGCGTGTCGCTCCACACGCGGCTCGCCGAGCGCCTGGCCCCCGTCCGGGGCGATCGAATTCAATTGCAGCAGGTGATTCTCAACCTGATGATCAACGCCATCGAAGCGATGAGCGCCGTCAGCGCCGCGCCCCGCGAGCTGTCGATCACGTCCGCCAACCACGATTCGCAGAGCGTGCTGGTCGCCGTGCGGGACTCGGGGCCCGGGCTGAATCCCGAGAGTCTCGACCGGCTCTTCCAGGCCTTCTATACGACCAAGCCCCACGGGATGGGCATGGGGCTGGCGATCAGCCGCTCGATCGTGGAGGCCCACGGCGGGCGGCTGTGGGCGGTCGCCAATGAGGCGCACGGCGCCGTCTTCCAGTTCACCCTGCCGATCGGCTCCGAAACGCCGGCCTGACCTACCGGCTGCCGGCCGGCCCCGACACTTCGTCGAACGACACGACGTTGACCCGGTAGCCGGCCGCGGGACCGCTCGTGAGCGGGACGGCGAAGTAGCCGCGCGTCCCGGGCGGAATGTCGCCGAACACCCAGCCCATCGTCTCGGCGATGGGCTGGCCCTGCCCGTCCACGGCGACCACGTGAATGCGGACGTCGGCCACGGAGCATGCCGAGTCGTTGTAGACGAAGCCTTCGAGCTTGCCGGCCGTCGGCGACAGCTCGCCCTGGTTCCACTCCACCCTGAACGGGCCGCACGGCGCCGGCGTCTGGGCGGCCGCCGGCCCGGCGAGGGCGGCGCCGAGGAGCACCGCCACCGTGGCCCGGAGGGCTCGCGCGCGCCTCATCGCCCCGCTCCGTCGCCGACGAGATGCTCGGCGATGAACCAGACCTGCCGCTCGTTCGTGCGGATGACATCGCTCACCAGGAGATCATTGGTGCCGTCGTCGCCGGCCGCGGCCGCCTGGCGGGCCATCGCCCGCGCCTCGTCCAGGACGATCTCGTGCGCGTGTAGCAGCCGCGTGATCTGCACCGACGCCTCGTCGCGGGCGCGGGGGGCCCGCGGGATCAGGGTCGTCTCCGCCACGTCGTGGGCCACGGCGATGCTCACGCCGCCCAGCGTCTGGATCCGCTCGGCGATCTCGTCCACCAGCTCGCTCTGCTCGCCGAAGTGCTTGTCGAAGAGCAGGTGAAGCTGATAGAAGGTCGGGCCGCTCACCTGCCAGTGGTGCTTCTTGTAGAGATCCCGCAGGCTGATGGTGTCGGCCAGCAGCTGGTTGAGATTCTCGACGCTGGCCGCGCAGACGGCGACGTCGAGCGCGATGGGGAATCTCGTGACCCGTCCGTTCGTCGCTGCGCGCTCCGGCTTGCTGATCATGGTTCTCCTTCTTTCTGTCGGCGCCCTCACAGCGCCCGCAGGAACGTCACCAGGTCCTGCTTTTCCTGCGTGGTCAGCTGGACGCCGAGGATCAGGTTGAAGAACTCCACGGTGTCGTCGAGGGTCGGCAGGCGGCCGTCGTGCAGATAGGGCGGCGTGTCCTTGACCCCGCGGAGCGGAAAGGTCTTGATGGGCCCGTCGGCGGCGGCCATCATGCCGTTGATCGTCTGGGGCCGATAGAACCGCTCGGCCCGAAGGTTGTGCATGAGGTTGTCCGTGTAGTACGGCGGCGTGTGGCACGTCGCGCACTGGCCCTTGCCGAAGAAGACCGCCTGGCCCCGCAGCTCGGCCGGCATCGCGCGGGCGGGGTCGAGCTTGCCGAAGAGGTCGAGCTTCGGCGCCGGCGGGAAGTCCAGCAGCTCCTGGAACTCGGCCATGTCGTGGATCTGGCTCCCCCGCTCCAGGATGTTCACGCCCTTCTTGGTGGCGATCACCGGGTCGCCGTCGAAGTAGGCGGCCCGCTGCTCGAACTCGGTGAAGTCCTCGACGGTCTTCAGCCCGCGCTGCGAGCCGAAGAGCCGCTGGACGTTCACGCCGCGCAGGGTCGGTGTCTCGATGCGATGGCGGAACTCCTGCGGGCGGATGTCGCCGACCAGGTGGGTGGCGCCGTTGGTGGCGCCGTTCTGGTGACAGTCGAAGCACGCCACGCCGAGGCTCGGACGCTCGCTGCGCCGATCCGCCGTGAGATTGAACTGCTGCTGGGCGAAGGGCGTCACCAGCAGCCGGAGTCCCTCGAGCTGCTTCGGGTTGAGGATCCCGTTGAAGAGCTCGTAGTAGCTCTCGGTGGTGACCAGACGGCCGCGCGAGACGTCGCCGAGGTCGGGGCGCGTGGTGAGGTAGATCGGCGCCGGGAACTCGGGCAGGAACGCGTCGGGGAGATCGAAGTCGAGATCGAAGCGCGTCAGGTCGCGGCCGGTCTGCTGCTTGACCTCGGTGATCTGAAACGTGGGAAACACCATGCCGCCCTCGGGATGATTCGGGTGCGGCAGCGGCATGAAGCCGGCGGGAAACACGCCCTTGTCACGGATCGCGTCCGGCGTCATCGCCGCCAGCGCGTCCCACGTGGCGCCGGCCGGCAGCTTCACGCGCACGCCGCCCTGGACCGGCTTGCCGCGGCTCATCGTGGCGTCGCCGACCGGGCGATCGGCGAGATCGTAGCGCGCGGCGAGCAGCTCGCGCTGACGCCGCACGATCTCCGGCTTGGCCGCCCGCATGCGCTCGAGGACCGTGCCGAAGGCCTCCTCGATCACCGGCATGTAGCTCGACGCCGGCGGACCGGCGGGCCCCGCCCCCGGACCCTGCATGGCCCGCGCGCCTGCCACCATCCCGAGCAGCACCAGTCCCGACGCCAGCACGACCACGGTCCGACGCATCGCCGCACCTCCGTTCCGCGTGGATGTCTCGCATTCCCTCAGACGGCGAGAACGAGGCGGCGGCGCTCGGGCGCTCGATTTTCAGCAAGAATCCGTGAGCACGGACGCGCGCTGGGCGCGATAGGCGCTCGGCGTGAGGCCGGTGGCCCGCTGGAACGCGCTGGTGAAATGACTCGCCGTCCGGAACCCCACGCCCCGCGCGACCGCGGCGATGGGGACGTCGCCCCGGGCCAGCAAGACCTTGGCGTGCTCGATCCGTTGCCGCACGACGAATCGGTGCGGCGGCAGGCCCGTGCTCAGCTTGAAGAGCCGCGCAAAGTGGAACACGCTCAGGTGCGCCAGCGCGCTCAGCTCCGCCAGCCGCGGCCCGCGGTGAACGTTGCTGTTGATGTGCTCGACCACGCGTCGCAGCGTGGCCCCCGGAAGACCGCCGGATGTCTGAGCCATCACCGTTGGGACGGCGCCGGCGGGGTCAGGGTTGCGGCCGACCGGGCTAGGTCACCAGGGGCGTCTGGAGGTCGTGGACCACGACCTCGAAGGGGCTACGCGTGCGCGCCCGCCGTCCGGGACCGACGATCCGACGGTGGACGTAGTCACACATGGCCCGGTTACCCGTCGCCCAGTCGTCTCGACCATCCGGGTTCGTGTGGTACGCACATAGCGCGCCGGAGCCGAACGTCGAGTGACCGCAGTACGGACAGAGCGTCATCGCCGCGCCTTCCCTTCGGTGCCTCCGTCTGTGCTTGCGATGCGCGCGGCCACCCCACGGTCGCATGCCCGCACGTCTCGCTCGTGCCGGCGGCGGGCGGCCCGGCCACGACCGCGACGGCGCCCACCAGCGTGGCGTCGCTACCTGGTCATCGTTCCCGGCCCCCCGCCTAGCCCGGCACCCCGTTCAAGTCCAGGGGAAACTGATCGTATCGGCTGTGGTTCACGAACGAAGCGTGAGGCCGAGCAGGCGGCCGAGGCCGAACGTCACGCCGGCCGCGGCCAGGCCCAGCAGGAGCTGGCGGCCGCCCGACCGCCAGACCGGCGCGCCGGTGAAGATCGTGATGGCGGCGCCGATGCCGAAGAGGCCCAGCGCACTCACGACGGCGCTGGCGGCCAGCGCGACGGGGCCGCGCGCGACGAGGAGCGGCAGGATCGGCACCAGCGCGCCGATCGCGAAGAGCACGAACGAGCTGACCGCCGCCTCCCCCGGTGAGCCGCCGAGCTGGGACGGGTCGATGCCCAGCTCCTCGCGGGCCAGCGCATCGATGGCGCTGGATCGATCGGCGAGCAGGTGCCTGACCATCGTGTCGGCCTCGGTGGAGCTCAGCCCCTTGGCCTCGTAGATCAGCTTCAGCTCGTCGCCCTCGCCGGCGGGGTCCTCGGTGAGCTCGCCCGTCTCGATGCGGATCTCGCGCTGCGCCAGCTCTCGTGAGCTCGTCACCGACACCCACTCGCCGAGGGCCATCGAGCAGGCCCCGGCCAGGAGCCCCGCCACGCCGGTGACGAGCAGGCCGTGGCTGTCGACCGAGGCTCCGGCCGCGCCCATGACGAGGCTCAGGTTGGAGCAAAGTCCGTCGTTGGCGCCCAGCACCGCCGCCCGCAGGGCGTTGCCGCCCACTGATCGGTGCCGGCCCTCGAGGCGCGCCAGGAAGCTGCCGTCGAGGCCGCGCGGCTGGCTCCTGACGAGCTGCCCCAGGACTTTCGCGTGCCAGCGCTCCTGGGCCGGCATGCGGGTGCCGGCTGTCTCGGGCTGCGTGACGTAGAAGTTCTGGTCGACGTCCTCCTTCGCGGCGATGGTGGCGAGGACCAGGTCCGGGCCCAGCCGCCGCGCGATCGCGCTGAGCACGCGGCTGCGCCAGGACACACGCCTCGGTGGGACCGGCGCGCCGGCGTCACGCAAGCGCTGCTCCCAGAACGCGATGTGCGCTTCCTCCATCGCCCCGAGGTTGGCGTAGACCCTGGCAAGCCTGGGGTCCGGCTCGGCGGCTGCCATCGCGCGGTACTCCGCGGCGCTGTCGACCTCGCCTTGCCAGTTCTCGAGGTATCGCGCCGCCGCCGCCCGATCGTCTGTCATGCGCCAGAGTCTATCGTCATCAGCGCCCGAGGATCTCCCACAAACCCCAGTCGATGGTGTTCCTGGAGGCTTCGACGGCGAAGAACCGGTCCACCGTCACCTGCTCGTGTCGCCGGAGGCGCTGGTATTGCTCCTCCCCGCCGACGTAGAGACACCGGCAACTCGTGGGATCGGCGTAGACGTACCGGAGCTCGCCGTCCTGCGGCCGCCACAGGACCTTCCGCGGCGCGAGCGATTGCAGCTGGGCCAGCTTCTCGGGCGTGTCGGCCGGCCGCGCCTGGAAACCGGCGGCGGCAAGCGCCTGCTCGGCGGAGCGCATCTCCGCGCCCTGGTGTCCCGCACATCCAGCGAGGCTCAGCGCGCCCAGCAAGCCAGCGAGAGCGCGTCTCATGGATGGTCCTCCCACCATTGGGACGAGACGCGGCGTCGCCCGGTCGCCGGCGACTGCCGGATTCTTGCGGAAAAGACGGCAGCACCTGCGGCGCGACTCCGGGCCTCGCCGACGAGGACGAATCTCGGGCCCGCGTCCGACGTCTGAAGATTGAGGGGGATCCGAGGATGCGCTGGAACGGGCTTCGCATGGTAGTGCTCGCGGTCGCCTCGGCGCTCACATTGTCCGGGGCCTTCCCGACCGGCTCGGACGCCGCCGACGGAGTCCCCGTTCGATTCGCGGCCCGCGTGTCATGGGTCGCCGCCCAAACCATGGTCGTCGCGACGGATGACGGCGTGGCCGTCAACATCGATCTCTCCCAGGTGGCGCAGGACGAGTATCAGCGCCTGGCGCCGGGCGCGCGCGTCATCGTGACCGGCGCTCTGGGCCGCAATCACATCCAGGCCTCGTCGATCGAGTCGCCGGAACCCTGACGACGCCGCCGTTCGGCTAGCATGTCCTCCTTCGGGAGAGTACGCTCGAGTCCTCTCCCGAACGAAGGAGCGCGACGATGACGAAGCGTGAGCGTGTGATGGCGTCGCTCGCCGGCCGCGAGGTCGACCGGATTCCTCTCGCCTTCTGGATGCACAACTTCGCGACGGAGAACTCCGCCGGTGGGCTGACCGGCGAGACCCTGCGACTCGCCCGGACGTTCGACTGGGACTATCTCAAGCCGCAGTCGCGCGCGCAGTGCTTCGCGGAGATGTGGGGCCTCACCTATCGTCCGTCCACCGAGCGCGCCGCACCGTTCACGGTCACGCGACAGCCGGCGCAGACCGCCGCCGATCTCGCCCGCCTGAAGCCGGCCGATCCCCGCACGGGCGCGCTCGGCGAGCAACTGGAAAGCCTCCGGGCGATTCGCGCAGCCGTCGGAACCGACACGCCGATCGTGTGGACGGTGTTCTCGCCGATGATGGTCGTGCCGTTCCTTCTCGAAGGCGGGCGCGACAAGGCGCTCGAGATCGTCCGTTCGGAGCCGAAAGCGCTCGAGGCGGCGCTGGACGCGATCACCGAGACGCTGACGGCGTACGTCCGGGCCTGCGTGGACGCGGGCGCCGACGGCGTCTTCTACGCGACGACCCTGGCCACCCGTGACCTGCTACGCCCGGAGGAGTGCCGGCGATTCCAGCGGCCGTACGATCGGCGCGTCCTCGACGCCGCCGCCTCGGCGCCCTTCAACATCATGCACGTCTGCGGCGCCGGCGCCCGTTTCGCCGAGTTCGTCGACTACCCCGTGGCGGTCTTCTCGTGGGCCCTCGCGCCCGGCAATCCGTCCCTCGCCGAGGGCCATCGCCGCACCGGCCGCGCCGTGATGGGGGGCATCCCCGCGAAGCCGGAGATCGCGTCGATGACGCCGGTGGAGATCGGAGGCCGCGTCAGCGCGGCAATCGCGGACACCGCGGGTCGATGGCTCCTGCTCGCGCCCGACTGCTCGATCACGCCGGACACGCCGGAGGTCCTGCTTCACGCGGCCCGGCAGGCACGCGACGCCTCCGTCAGCGCCGCCTGATCGGGCCCTATTCCTTGAGTCCGGCGGTGACGAAGCTCTCCAGCACGTAGCGCTGCGCGACGACGTAGGCGAGCAGCGCCGGCACGATGGCCATGGTGGCGGCGGCCATCAGCGGCCCCCAGTTCGTCCCGCCCTCCAGGCTGACGAACTCCTGCATCCCCACCGGCAGCGTGCGCATGTACTTGTCGTTGGCGACCAGCAACGGCCAGAGGTACTGGTTCCAGGTGCTGATGAAGAACAGCACCGACAGCGCGGCGAGCGCCGTGCGCGTGGTCGGCACCACGATGCGCCACAGGACCTGCCACGAGGTGGCCCCGTCCAGGATGCCGGCCTCCACGAGACTGCCCGGCAGGTTCTTGAACGTCTGCCGCAGCATGAAGATCCCGTACCCGGTCACCACCTGCGGCGCGATCAGCGCGGTGTAGGTGTTGAGCAGCTCCAAGCGCGCCATCAGCAGATAGTTGGGAATCATGGTGACCTGGAACGGCACCATCATCGTCGCCACGAAGAGCGCGAACCACACCCGCTGTCCGGGCACGCGGAGGATCGCACACGCGTAGGCGGCGAGCGCGCTGGTGAAGACCTGGGCCGCCGTCACCACCACCGCGACGACCAGGCTGTTCCAGAACAGGCGCAGCATCGGGACCTGGGTCAGCGCGGTGGTGAAGTTCTGCAGCGTCGGCGCCGACGGCCAGAGCCGGAAGGTGCCGGCAAAGATCTCCGGTGGGGCCTTCAGGGCCGTCGAGAACATCCAGAACATCGGAAAGACGACGAGGAGACAGGCGGCCGCGAGCAGCACGTGCACGCCGCGCGCGCTAGCGGCCATAGTGGATCCGGCGCTCCGCGAGGTAGAACTGCAGCGCGGTGAGCAGGAGGAAGACCAGGAAGATCAGCGTGGCGGCGGCGGAGGCGTAGCCGATGCGGAAGTACTCGAAGCCCAGCTGGTAGACGAGGTAGCCGACATTGTTGCTGGCCTCGTTGGGCCCGCCCTGCGTGAGGATCTGGGTGGGGATGAACAGGTTCTGGGGGCCGAGGATGAACGTCGACAGGAACACGAAGAGCGTGGTGGGCGCCAGGAGCGGCAGTGTGACGTGCCAGACGAGCTGGCGCTCGGAGGCGCCGTCCACGCGGGCGGCCTCGTACATCTCCCGCGGAATGGCGAGGAGCCCGGCGATGTAGAGGACGAAGTTGAAGCCGAACGTCTTCCAGACCGTCACCAGGACGATGGCCCAGATCGCCGAATCGCTGGAGGACAGCCACGCGGGGCCCGGGAGGCCGACCACCCGCAGCGCCGTATTGAGCACGCCGTAGAGCGGATGAAAGATCCAGAGCCACACCGCGCACGCGATGGCCATCGAGATCACCGTGGGAGAGAACAGCACCACGCGGTAGAGGTCGCGCCAGCGCGGCCCCACGCGCTGCACGGCCAGCGCCAGCAGCAGCGGCACCGCCACCGTGAGCACGGTGAGGGCGGCGGCCGCCTTGCCGGTGTTGACCAGCGACGTCCAGAACGCGCGGCTGGCGATCAGCTCGCGGTAGTTCTGCCAGCCGACGGCCGCCCACGTCGGCGAGACGAGGTTCCAGTCGTAGAAGCTGAGCGTCGTGCTCGCCACCAGCGGCCAGTACACGAAGAGCCCGGTGAGCACGATGGCCGGCGCCAGGTAGAGATGACCGACCACGGCCGCCCGCCACCGCCGCGACACGCGCGTGCGCGGACGCGCGGGGGCGGCGGCGAGCGCCGTGGCGTCCATCATTTCGGCAGCAGCGCGTTGGCCTGCTGGGCGGCCTCCTTCAGGATGGGCTCGGCCGGACGCTTGCCCTCGAGCACTTCGTCGCGCGCCTTGATGAGGATCTTGGTGATCTCCAGCCCGCGCGGCCCCGGAAAGCTCACCCACGGCCTGGCATAGGGAAACGTCTGCAGGGCGGCCTTCATGAGCGGGGCCTCGTCGAAGAACGGCTTGAGGTAGCGCGGGTCGTTCGCGAGCTCCGCGCGGGGCGGCAGGTAGCCGGTGCCC
>Ga0066679_10000620_pt1 | contig 12574 bp, 11 predicted proteins | sample GraSoiAngelo_128_FD_62298 | JGI IMG/M metagenome (GOLD analysis project Ga0066679, IMG submission 62298) | Grasslands soil microbial communities from the Angelo Coastal Reserve, California, USA - 14_0927_12_20cm | ecosystem: Environmental > Terrestrial > Soil > Grasslands | place: USA... | reverse complement strand
TACGGCACTCTTTTCTAGGTCTTCAGGGCTGAACTGTAAGATTCGTTAATGGCAACGGTTTCTCTTTCACTCGAGAATGAAGTGCTATGAACCAAATGATTCGTCGAGTCAAAGGCTTCTTCCAGCTGGGCGAGAGGGACGCTTTCACCCGAGTCGATGAGCTCGCCAGTCTGGGCGAAGAATCGCTTCACCTGCTGATCAAGATACTTACTGGCTCGCCAAACGGACTCTCCGACATTGAAACATGCACCAACAGGATTAGTCTCTTGGAGAAACAGGGTGACAAGATAGTTCAGTCGCTCGAGGAGATGTTCGGGAAAGGCTCCATATCTGCGATTCTTATGAGAGAGTTCGAGAGATTAGCTGACTCTGTTGACGGTGTTCTTGACAGAGCTCACGCATTGTCACGGCAGATCCGAAGGGTGACCAAGAGACCCCTGCGCGAGGCTAAGGAATTCGACGCAATCATCCGCAAAGACCAAGTTCGCCTGATCGAGATCGGACTTACGGAGCTTCAGATGCTCCGGAAACTCTTCAACATTGCAGGCTCGGACATGAAACAATCACTTGAGCTGGCTAGACAGATTGAACGCCTGGAAGAACAAGGAGACGACGTTAAGGACAATATGCTCGACGAGATCTATGGGTCCTGGGAGGTGCTCGACTACGCTTCCTTCCACAATTACATCGAGACCACGATCGAGGCTGATGATATCCTCGACCGTTGCGAGGACGCGTCGGACCTGGTCATCGTGATAATGAAGGGTCTCGGTGCTTAGGAAAACAAAGCTTGAACCTTTCCCTAGATGCAATATCCCTTGTCCTAGCAGGGCTTCTCGGAGCAGTAGTAAGTGGCAACAATCTCTCTGCATGTTGTGGGACGATTATCGGTAGTAGAATGGTCAACAGAAGATCTGGAATCCTGATCTCCGTCGCTGGCTACCTGCTCGGGCTGTCGATTGAGGGGCCCAAACTCTTCAGAGTTAGACAAGCCTTCCTCCCAACGGAGACCAGCACTCAGGTCTTCTCGATACTCCTAGCCACACTGCTCATCTTCATCGGCGGAGAACTCACAAGAATTCCTCTCTCTCTATCAAAAGCGTTGACCGGGACAATTCTAGGAGTAAGCTTTGCAATCGGGACACTGCATCAAAACGATTATCTTATTCTCATACTCATCTTCTGGGTGAGCGCGCCGATAGTCGCGACAGCTCTGGGTTTGCTCTTCGTTTCCCTCGACAACAGATATAGCCCGCGAAATCTTTGGGTGAAACTCTCCCTACTGAAAGGTGGGCTAATTGTGATGGCCTTTCTCTCCGCGTACGTCACTGGTAGCAATGCTCTAGGACTCATTGCCGGAGTTCCCTCCAACCAGCCTCAGATCGCCACGATTGTCGTCGGTATTGGGAGCGTTCTCGGAGCATTTGTTCTGGGCCGCGGAGCCCTCCGAAGGCTAACCGAGGGAATTTACAGCCTGAGATACCCCAACGCGTTCTACTCCCAGCTGCTCGGTGCAGGGACGGTGGAGCTGGCGAATCAGCTTGGGGTTCCATTGTCTACTACCGAGACGGTTTCATCCGGAATCATAGGATCTGGTTTTGCGAGCAAAATGAGGGTCATGAATTCTAGAAACGTATTCCTCATCATTGCAAGCTGGATTGTCTCTCCTGGACTAGGGTTTTTTCTCGGGTACGCTCTGACACTAGTACTCGGTTGACCCGGCGAGTAAGTTCCCTCAGGAACTTTCCTAGCTGATAATGAGTCGCGCTTCTCACCGGGAAAGTGTCGGGCTGTATATTGCCAGCCAGAGATATCCCGTTTGAGATCGGCACCTGTACCATAGGCATTATAAAGGAACCGGGAACGATGCTCCGCTTGGAGCGATGGAGTCGTTAGTCGTATCTCCAACCGCTGAGCCGCGAGGCTCTTCAGACGCCGGAGATGAGTTCTTTTTCCTGAAACTCTTCCTTCGATACACGATAGATTCAGCCTCGCGAGTAGAAGCGGCCCCCATTGAAACAGAACTCTTCGGAGCCGAAACACGAGTAATAAAGCTCGGTTTCTACTCCGGCCCCGCTGTCTCTCCGGTCCTTTAGTCTAAAGGCCGGTCCCTGACGCCAGCGCGTACGGTGCTTCTTTGAGGAGCGGAGCTTCGGCGGTAATACCCGCTGCCCAAAAGCCGCACAATCTCTCCACGAGTTGGCGAACTCGCCCGTTGAGTCCACGCAAGACTCCAGTGGTAACTGGGCAGGTGAACTCGGACCCGGCGAGAAGTTCGGTAGCGAATATACCGAAAATGCACACTCTAGTCTCTTGCCGAGGAACTCGCTCACAACAAAGAGTCCGGTTCTCGTTCGGCAAAGCGAGCAGACAGTTCGGCTCGGGCCATCATGATGCCGTCCGAGGACGTGAAAAGAAAGTTGAGAATGAAAACAAGAATCGTAACCCTAGATCCGCACCCGCAGCAACAGGCTGCAAAGTTCAGACTAGGAGGACCTTGAACTTGAGAGCCCGCTCACTAGTCGTTCTGCTGATCATTGGAATTATCGCTGTTCCTGTTATGCCTCAAGCGCATGCAGCCTCCGGAACCTACTTCGACAATGTGGTCGTCATACTGATGGAGAACAATGCTATCAACAATATCTACAACCAGGTCCCGTTCCAGACAACCCTCGCCAACACATACACTCTCTCCACAGCGTTCTCTCAGACAGGTAGCCCGAGTGAACCTAACTATCTCGCCCTGTTCGCAGGCAACAACTTCTACAGTAGCGATGGAAACTGCTGCTTCCAGCTTTCAAACACAAATCTGGTCGACAGGCTTGAAGCTGCCGGCTTGACATGGACCGCGTTCGCTGAGGACGCATCTGGCAGCGGCACCTGCGGGTTCAGTCCTCCAAGGTCTGGAGACCATTTTCCCTTTATCGACTTTAGCGACATGCAAACAAGCTCTCGTTGCAGTCACTTCCAGAGCACCAGTTCCACAGGAGACCCCGAGTTCATAGCCGCGCTGAACCAGCCGAATCCCTCTAACCTCATCTGGTTGACTCCGAATGACCGGGATAACAGTCACGATAGTAGCCCGTCAATCGGTGATAACTATCTGTCCGCCCTGGTCCCGCTGATCCTGTCCAGCGCCACGTTCACAACCAAACGGGCAGCACTCTTCATATTGTACGACGAGGCTAAGGGCTACGGAAGCTCCAGCAACTGCTGTGTCTACGCAAGCTGGTCGGGACCCGTCGCCAAGAAAGCGTTCCAGTCCAATAACCCCTACAGCCACTACTCATTGCTTCATACCGTTGAGCAGAACTGGGGGCTGTCCACGCTTGCCAATGACGCGGGAGCCCCGGTTATGACAGAGTTCTTCGGAGCCAGCACACCACCCCCGCTCACAACCACTTTCACGTTCAGCTCATCAAGCCCCACAGTCAACACGCCCGTCACCTTCACAGCTAGCGCTACAGGCGGAACGTCCCCGTACAGTTTCAGTTGGAACTTTGGAGACGGAACCACAAGGACAGGGGCTTCCGTCACACATGTTTATCCGAGCACTCAATCCTTCTCGGTAACCGAGACTGCGACTGACTCCTCCTTGCCCTCCCAGAACGCTGTTAGTTCCCAGACAATAACGATCTCGGCGCCACCTCCACCCTCGACTAGCTTTACTTTCCTGCCTGCGACTCCAATTGTAAACTCGCTCGTGACATTTTCGGCGATAACAATTGGAGGAACCGCTCCATACTCGGTCAGCTGGAATTTCGGTGACGGAGCATCGAGCACAGGAACCTCCGTCGCTCATACTTTTGCTAGCGCCCAATCATTTACAGTGAAAGAGACGGCGACAGACTCGTCTACGCCAACACAGACGGCCACCAGCTCTCAGTCTGTAACAGTCGTCACAACCCCGCCTCTCTCCGCAACCTTGCAGGTTTCCTCATCATCCCCTCAGGTTGGCCAAACAGTAACGTTCACTGCATCCGCGACTGGTGGGACATTACCGTACATCTACGCGATAGATTTCGGCGATGGTGCGACTGGGACCGGAAGCACTACTACCCACGCCTATTCCATCGCGGGAACCTATACTGCCAAGGTGACAGTTTCGGATTCAGCCTTGCCGAAAGCAAGCATCTCAAAAAGCGTAACGGTCAACGTACAGGCGCTGATTCCGCCCGCCCTAACTGTTCCAGGAAACCAGACCATCACTGCAGGAACGTGGATCAACTTTACCCTCACGGCTGCATCTCTGAACATAGGCGGCACCACCAGTCTTTCAGCAACAGGCTTACCGGCTGGCGCATCATTCAATCAGACGACTGGGGGCTTCTCATGGAAACCCGGTCCGAGCCAGACGGGGTCGTACACGGTCGTTTTCACGGCGACAGATAGCAGCTACCCCTCTACACCCACGAGCAAACCGATGGTGATTCAGGTAAACCAAGCCGCCCCCGGAGGGTCCAGCAGAGGAAACGTTGGCTCAAGTGGAAGCTCGAACGGGGGCTGTACACTATGCGGAGTCCTCCCAAAGATTTCCGCAAACCTCAGCCTCCTCGTCATCGGGGGTCTCCTAGGGCTCGTTGCTTCTCTCGGTCTCCTCACCATCAGAGCGCGAGCAAGCCTGGAACGTACGAAGAGACGGTTGAGAATCTAAGGGTCGAAACAAGATTGGTATCGCTAGATCCGCACTCACAGCACTAAGCTGCCGGGTTCAAGCTTGGAGGAGGGCCTTGATCTTGAGAGCTCGATTACTAGTCGTTATGTTGATTATCGGCATAATTACGTTGCCTGCTCTGCCGCGAGCGCTTGCCGCGTCCGGAAGCAACCGCTTGCGTGGCGAAATCCAAGTTATCGGAAGTGCCTGGCCTCGCACTTTCGCAAGTTCTCCACCCAACGTCGTGCAAAGGGATTCGCCCCTCACGTAGCGGAGAGAAGGAAGTCGAGTAACAAGTCATTGCCCGATCTGTTGACTTGATCCTTTTAGCGTCGTTTCCATCCAGATTGCCCGAGTATCACAAAACTTTGCAGCCGCTTAGAATATTATTCGTAAGTGCCTAGTGGTTACAAGAGAGGTATCTCCCGGCACCCCCAGACATGTTATGAAAACGTATGTCGTCCTTCACAAGGAATGTAGCGTTTGTCCTCTCACTCCTGTTGCTACTCCCGGCGGTCGCTATCGTTGCTGCGCCACCACCTGGGCCGAACATCAGCGCACCCACTATCTCCCCGTCTTCCCCTGGACCCAACGACCAAGTCACGGTAACAACGTCTGTCACGGCCGGAAATTCAGGGGTGCTGAATGTGACTCTGGTCTATACAACTGATAATTGGAAGACCACCAACACCACCGTTGTGGCGTCGTACAATTCGACGAGCCAGCAAGCGACAGCGCGCATACCCCCGCAGTACAACGGAGGTCATGTGGAATACTACATCGTTGCCTTCGATGGCAACAGCAACAAAAAGGTTAACGACAACGGTGGGAGCTACTTCAGCTACACGGTCACCGCGCCGCCGGCTAACACTACGACAAACACATGGATAGAGCTCGCTCTCGTTGCCGCCACCTTAGGGGTTGGTGGAACAATAGCGTTCTACTCTCTACGCCCCAAGACACGGGCAGGCTCAACGTCAACCTCGCAAAGCTAGGCAATAAGTTATCGAAACAGCGCTATTCCAGCGATAGAAGGTCGCAAGGCGACCTTACCCCGTCATAGCCTCCCGTTGTTTATTCTGGAATCTGTTTAGCTTTCTGGGCCTTCAGGCAGGAGCCAAGAGGAAGCCTCGCACTCGTCCTCACGGTCCGGCGAGGCGTCTTTCTCTAAAAGACAAGAGTATCGTGATAGCACCGACAATTGTTCCTGGTAGGGCGTAGAAGAGTGTGACGAAGGAGATTGCGATAGTGCGTTCGTATCTAGTGTTTGCACCGAGCAGGACTAGGACTCCATTAACGATCCAGATTATTCCTAGGAAGAGAAATGGGAAGGCCATGTCCGCGGGGCGTACGCCTAGTGCGGAGACAATTGATGCCCAGGGTCCTAGTCCTATCGCTTGTTCTCCAGTGTAGTAGCCTGCTAGTAGTTTGCGTGTTGCGTCGAAGACGAGCCAGGTTCCAAGGATGAGGCTTAGGATCGTGAGGGTGGAGGCTGTGAAGCTTGGTTTCCGCATAACCCCTCTCTTGTCGTGTCTCTTATTAGCGGGCTAATCCCTACTTCTGTCCATGACTGATTCGGGTCCTGTGCTTTCTGATATGGAGGAAGGTGGGGACGGGATGTCGAAGTATGCGGCTATGGTCCTGGAGTTCATTAAGAAGGACGTGTTCGAGGACCGGAAACAGATCTCCGTGGAAGAAGTTGTTACGCTCATAGCCGCGCTGACTGACATCTCTGTTAGTCTACTGTCGCGGTTCCGGAAGGATCAGGTGGACCCTGCGAAGGCGACCGAGGTTGGACGGGACGTTTTCAAGTATATGGTTGGCCGGCTGGGTTTCGATATGGACAAGCTGGGCAAGTCAAACATCTACGTCTAGGGCCGTGTCCGTTTGGCGGGCTTTTTTTTCTTTGGCGCCGCGAGACTTGGGTAGGCCCCGGGTGGCTAGGAGATTTCACCTGTTACCTGGTTTCAGAAGACCGGATTTTCAGGAAACGATTTCCAAAATACTGATTTCCAAAAGGGGGGGTTTTCAATTTGCGTGTTTCCGTCCTTTGTGATTTCAAGCTCTAGCTCTCGGATAATCGCGGTTGGGCTGTCCTTCAACTATGGGAGGATTGAACGACAAATTCATTTGCCGGTTTTCTTGAAGGACCTGGGGTGGGGTTTCAGCACTGCAAGGGTCTAGAAAATGGTGAGCGCGTGGATTTCAACACCGATCTGCATCATCCATACCTTGGTCCTGAAACAGTATCCTTGGCATGCTCGGTAATCTTCCTAAACAGGTCCGTCGGGCGTAGGCGAAACCGGGGAGTGCGGTTCTCTACTCCTCTGCGTTCGGCAGTAGCTCGGGACCAAGGGGCTTGCGCTTACTCCTGTTCCGTCTGGTCTCCTCGTATCGAGACTCTACCCAGCCGACCACCTTCTCCTCGCTCATCTGCTCCGCCTCCAGCTGCTTGTCCATGTTCTCCGCGACTACCTTCAGGAATGTCTCCGGGTTCACCGGCTTGATGATATACGCGTCCGCCTGCAAGTTCACAGAGTCAACCGCGTTCTCCAGAGACGGATACCCGGTGATCATGATCTTCCTCGCCCGCGGAAGAATCTCGTGAACCCGAGCCAACAAATCTGTTCCCTCAACATCCCGTAGCTTGATATCAATAATCGCTAGGTTGTACGGGCGAACTCTGCACTTCTCAACCGCTTCCAGCGCAGTCTCCGCAGTATCGACACTGTAGCCCTCCGGTTCTAGAATATCCTTGAAGCTCTTCAGAATCCCCCGATCATCATCAACAATCAGAATATTCTTTCCCATCTCAGATGCTCACCTCTTCAGGTCAAGTGGCAATTCAACCGTCAAAGTCGTCCCTTCACCCGGTTTGGAAAAGACCTTGATCTCGCCCTTGTGCGATTCAATCAGACGCTTGGTCACGGCCAGCCCGAGGCCCACACCCTTCTCTCTCGTCGTGAAGAGCGGGTTGAACATCTTGGCCTTGACATCCTCCGGAATACCAATCCCCGTGTCCTGGAAGCTTACCGCGGCAATATTCTGGCTCGTCCAAGCTCTAATCTTCAGCTTCCCACCCTCAGGCATCGCCTGCAGAGCATTGGTGATAATGTTGGTAAAGGCCCGGCGAAGCAAGCCAGGGTCTACGCTCAGTTTCGGAAAGCCCGTCTCAACGCTGGATGAGACCTCCACGGCTTTGGGTACAGGGATCGAGGAGAGAGAGTCGCCGATCAGCTTCTGCATGTCATAATGAACAAAGGTCGGCTTGGCCTGTTTTGCATAGTCTTGCAGGTCGGACACGATCTTGTTCATGAAATCAGCCTGCTCCCGGATAGTCTCCAGCGCACTCCCAACACGAGGGTCCTTCTCCGGCATCGACGCTGGATTCGCTTTCATAGCCTCCTTCGCCAAATGAATCGTGTTGATTATCGTCTGCAAGGGGTTTCGGAGATCATGGCCCACCATCCCCGCCGTCTCTCCAATAGCCGCCAACCGGGTCGTGTTACTTAACATCCTAGATCTCTCCTCAACCAAGTCCTCCAAGTGTTCAGAACGTGCCCTAAGCTTCGCTTCACCCTGTTTCAAACGGTCGATATCGACAAAGGCCAAGACCGCTCCCTCGATCCTGTTATCCGCGGTCCGGTATGGCCCTATCCGGACCAGAAACCAGCGCCCCTGCGGACCCTTGGCTTCTATCTCCTTGATGATGACGTTGTCGACTACCTCGTTTATTGTCTCTTTGAGATCCGGTATCTGGAAACCAAGGTTGATGTCAAAGATGGGTCTGCCGAGATCGCTGGCTTTCAAATTGAACAGTTTATCGGCAAGCGGGCCCCAACGACGCAATCGCAGATCACTTCCCAGCATGAGGACCGGCACGTTCGCACTCGCGTTGAGGTTTGTGATATCATTGTTGACCTGCGTCAGCTCAAGGTTTCTGTTCTGCAGCTCCTCGTTAACAGTGGTCAGCTCTTCATTCGTTGACTGAAGCTCCTCCTTGGCCGTTTCAAGCTCTTCGTTGGTACTCTGCAACTCCTCATTGCTAGACTGTATCTCCTCATTGGCAGCCTTCAACTCCTCGTTGGCCGCCTCCTTGTCCTCGATGATCGATTGGAGATAGTCCTTAGTCGCAGAGAGTTCCTGCTGGAGCCGGACAAGCTTGAGATCTTCCGCTCTCCTCTCCTTCCTACTCTTCTCGCCTCCAGCCCGTCCCAACGTCACTGAAGGAGCAGGCTTTGGCAAAGCTTCCTCGAACGCCACGAGAAAACAGGGATGAGCTCGATTGGTCTTCAGCGGCACCACCTCCAGGTTCACATCCAAGTATTTCCCATCGGACCTGATCGCGATCGCTTCCTTCCTAACTATCTCGCCGCTCTTCTTCGCTCTATCTAGCACATTTCTGAGGTCCGTCATCATGCCCTCGCGGGCCATCTTCAAAACGTTGAGACTGGCTTTCCCAGGTGCCGGCTCGAGGAAAGAACCTGTGCGTCCCCGAAACTGGATAATCTCCAGCTCACTGTTCACGATGACGCTGGCCGGCGTGTACTTTGTCAGCAAGATCCGGTCCGCCTCCTTGAAAATTTCCGGTTCTGGGACTTGGCTCTCAGCTAGTCGATTGTCTGCCGGCTTGCCAACCCGTCCTGGTTTAGCAATATACGTTGTCGAAAAATCAAGGGGCTTACGGGTGACCACGGGTCTTTTGGAATAGATCTTGAAGTGCTTGTTAGCCACCTTGAAGATGTTGTCGAACTCACCCACAGTTTCAAAGTCTCCTAAGACAAGGAATCCCGCAGACTTGAGCGAGTAGTGGAATATTGGGAGTAGCTTCCTTTGCAAAGCTGGCCCAAGATAGATCAGCAGGTTCCGGCATATGATCAGGTCAAGCTTCGAAAACGGCGGGTCCGCTGTAACGTCCTGCTTGGCGAAGACGCACATCCGGCGAATCGACTTGTTTACCTGGTAGGAACCATTCACCCTGACGAAAAAGCGTCGTAGACGTTCGGCCGATATCGAAGCGGATGCAGCGTACTCGCCCTGCCGAGCCTTCTCCAACACTGTCTCATTCACGTCGGTTGCAAAGATCTGGATCGACGGGTGAACCGGGGAATGGTCCAGGTACTCCACGAGGCAGATGGCTAGCGAGTAGACTTCTTCTCCGGTCGAGCAGCCTGGAATCCATATCCTGATGGGGTCGTCAGCGGACCTTTTCTTCATAATGCTGGGAAATACTTCCTGCTTCAACGCATCGAAGGTTTGAGGCTCACGGAAGAATCCGGTCACATTGATTAGAATGTCCTGGAACAAGGAGCTCAGTTCGCCTGGGTTTGTCTTTAGGTTGTTCAGGTAATCCTCCATCTTGTTCGTCTTGAGGATAAGCATTCGTCTCAGAATCCGTCTCTTTATGGTTGCATGTTTGTAATCTGCGAAATCAACCCCGGTCGCTTTTCGAAGTAGACCGAAGATCTTGTCGAGGTCGCTCTGCGGTAAGAGCTTCTCCGCCGTTTCAGTTTCCAGGTAAGGCACGTAGGGATGCTGGCTCAGCTTGACAAGCTCTTGCGCGATGTCTTGTGGCCGAAGGATTAGGTCGACGCAACCTGCCGCGACTGCACTCCGGGGAAGGTCGTAGTACTTGGCCGACTTCTCGTCTTGGGCAATTGTGATTCCCCCTTCATCCTTGATGGCCCTCAGCCCATGAATACCATCCATGGAGGTTCCGGAGAGTATGACACCGATCGCTCTGCTCTTCTGGTCCTGAGCGAGGGACTCCAGAAATTGGTCGATGGGAGTATGCCTACCGACCTCGACACGAGGGGTGAGGTATAGAACACGCTTGGAAATCATCATAGTCGTGTTCGGCGGAATCACGTAGACATGTCCAGGCTTCACCCGGGTCCCGTCAGTAACCTCTTCCACCGCCAGCTTGGTTGTCCTGGAGAGAAGCTCGGTCAACAAGCTCTTGTAGGTTGGGTCAAGGTGCTGTACCAGTACCAGTGCCATGTTAATGGATGAAGGTAGCTCTTGCAGCAGCTGCGTGAAGGCTTCGAGTCCCCCTGCAGAAGCACCGACCCCCACTATTGAGAACGAATCGTCACGAGTTCGATCACGGACAAGGACCTCCGCGTTCTTTCGTGTCGCTGACTCCGCGGGCCGAGAAACCAGTTTCCCCTCACGGGCACCCACATGCCTCTTCTTCACACGTCTTCGCTCAGCGAGTTTTTGGGCCAATCAGCAAACGCTTGAGGATAATTCCCGTAGCAAACTCGGCCTCGCAGAATATAAAAGAACGACCCCACAACCTATACAACGACGGTTGAGAGCGCAATGAGTCCTCGACCGCCTCCTTCATAGTTGATAAGAGATGGTTACTCACGCAGAAGCAAAGATCCACCGCGTCGGCCCACGACACACCATATACCTCGCCAAGGACCTAGTCGAAGACAGCACCTTTCCATTCCACACTGATGAGGATCTTACGGTGAGGATCGAAGGAGACGCTCTGATAATAGACAAGGACGGAAGGAGTGGCCGCCGGCCACCCAAGCTGGACGAAGCCCGTAGCAATAGAGACAAGATATTGACCAAAACTCTAGACGTCCTCAACTTTTCCCCCCTCACCTCAAAAGCCGAGAGGATCAACCAGATGCTGAGCGAGATTCACGAAGCAGAAATGCTCGAATCACGCGTAAGACACATGCCGAAAAATGAGCACGCTATATTCCTCTGGGAGGAAGAGACATTTCTCGACATGGTCTTATCAGAATTCTTCGATCCGGGCGCAACCGGCAAAGCCCCAAAGGGCCTATTCTCCGCGAAACCTTCAACACTCGAATCCGTGAACAATCTGGTGCAAAAAGATTTCTCAGGTCTAGACAAGCCCGAAGCGATCGAGAAGATAAGGAGTTGGATGGCGGAGGTCCACGCATCAAACGATACCAATCTTCCTACTCGAATCGCGGTGGAAGACTACTCTTGGTTCTTACAAAACGGATTAGCTAAGGCGCTCATGGAGTTGGAGCAGAACATCGGGCGCAGGGTTAAGGAGAACATGACGATCCTCTGCGGATACAATGTTTCGAAGCTAACCGATCACAAACATCTGGAGACGTTGATCGATCTCCACGGCTATGCGATTCTCGATCAGCCCTTCAGAGCATATAGAAGGGGCGGATCGCTGAAAAGTCCATAGACGATCGAAACGAGGATCTCGGCCCTGGCCGTGGGACGGTGTATAAATTGTTATATACCTGCACGACTGGCAACGGGAAAAGGTGGAGGTCATCAGCCATCGCAAAATTCATGTTATCTATTCGGGAAGAATCATACCAAACAATATCGGCGGAAGCCAAGGAGAGAGGCGTGTCAGTGCAAGAGTTGTTGAGAGCTGTGATCTTGCCAGAATGGGTTAAGGACAATATCGCACCGTCCACCCTGCAACAACAACCTTTGAGGGAAGTTGCCCCACGGATGAGCAACCACTCGACATTCTCGGCCCAACACGACCCTTTCATCAAAGCCGCCCTCATCCGGCCGAGAACCTAGTCCGTCGACTTTACCGAGATCTCAGTCCAGTGTATAAAATGTTATATACCAATTCGATCCCCAACAGAATATTCTCGGAAACGCAAGCTATACGCGGTTTCGGGAGGTGACACGATGGAGAAACTCAAACCGGGCGACAGGGTATGGGTCAAGACCCCACGACTTGTAGCAGAACGCAAGATCGGCACGATAATGTCGACAAAGAAGACACGAAACGGCCTACGATACATTGTGGAATGGGACGTCGATCTGGAAGAGACCCCGAACCACCACCCTGGATACCTCGCGAAGGAAATAGCTGCCATGAGCCAGTGAAGTCTCAGCCAACGAAGGGAAAACTGAAGATCGTTCCTACCAGCACGGCACTATACCCTGACC
>Ga0066679_10000615_pt1 | contig 12594 bp, 7 predicted proteins | sample GraSoiAngelo_128_FD_62298 | JGI IMG/M metagenome (GOLD analysis project Ga0066679, IMG submission 62298) | Grasslands soil microbial communities from the Angelo Coastal Reserve, California, USA - 14_0927_12_20cm | ecosystem: Environmental > Terrestrial > Soil > Grasslands | place: USA... | reverse complement strand
AGCTGCCTCTGGTTCGTTCGCGGCCACGCCGTGCTGCATAAGTTCCTGCACTGACGTGTAATCGCTAACGACAAAGCCGTCGAACTTCCATTCTCCGCGCAGAACTTTTGTCAGCGTGAAGGGATTTGCCGACGAGGGCACGCCGTTAAGATCGTTGAAGGCGCTCATAAACGTGCCGACACCTTCATCGACGGCGGCTTTGAAAGGCGGAAAATAAATCTGGCGCAACGTTCCTTCCGATAGGTCTGTCGTGTTGTAGTCGCGACCTGCTTCGGCGGCGCCATATGCAACCCAGTGCTTGGCACAAGCGAGAACTTTGTCGAGCGCGCTGTAGTCGCGCCCCTGAAATCCTCGGACACGTGCTCGCGCCATCGCCGACCCGAGAAAAGGATCTTCGCCCGCACCTTCGACGATTCTGCCCCAACGCGCATCGCGCGCGATGTCCAGCATCGGCGCGAAGGTCCAATGCACACCTGCCGCTCGCGCTTCGGCTGCGGCGATACTCGCCGAACGTCCTGCAAGCGGCGGATCCCAACTGCTCGTTTCGCCGAGCGGGACCGGAAAGATCGTGCGATAGCCGTGAATCACATCGAACCCAAACAGCACGGGAATCTTCAGTCGTGACTCGTCAATCGCAATGCGCTGAAGCTCGTTAGTCCGCGCGGCGCCGCGAACGTTCAGCGTCGAGCCAAGCAATCCTTTGCGCACAAGCTCCCGATGCTCAGGCCGAAAATTTCCATTCGCTTCGCCGTCGAGTTGCTGAAGCTGCCCAAGTTTTTCAGCCAACGTCATGCGCGCCAGCAGTGCGTTGATTTCTTTTTCGACATCTTTGCGTTGGGCCGACGCCGTTTGGACTGACGGCGCAAAGAGAAGTATTGAAGCGCAAATTAAGGCCAGGAAAAAGCGCAGCGATCTAAGCAGTTTCATCCGAAATCACCTGATAATATGTGGCTGTAATATACTTTGCGCGTGCATTTCATGAAAGCTTTGTCAGACCGCGTGCGATCACACGCAGCATTGGCGATCATTGTTGTCGCGGCGATCGTCGCTCCGGGAATCGCTGCAAGTCAGACCCAACGTAATGACGAAAAGGCTGAGCTTCGTCACGCCGCTGAATTGCTTCAGTCAGGCCGTCTTGACGAAGCCGAACCCTTGCTTCGGCATCTTCTAATCTCTAATCCGAAAAATGCTGACGCGCACAATTTGCTCGGGGCGATCCTGGACCAACGCGGCCAGACCGCGGAAGCAGAACGTGAATTTCGCGCGGCCCTGCGTCTCAATCCAAACAGCGTATCGGCGATGGCCAATCTCGGCGTGCTACTCGCACACACGCAGCGCGACGCCGAAGCCGTCCATATTTTTGAATCGGCGCTTCGTCTTGCTCCCGATCATCCGCAAGCCACAATCAATCTCGCTTTGCTCTGCGCTTCGCGCAAAGACTATGAGCGCGCCGCGCAATTGCTTACAAAAGCGAATGAACTCCAACCGAATACGTTCGACATTAAATTTCAACTTGGCGTGGTTCTTTATAATCTGAAACGACTGGATGAAGCCAGCGCCGCGCTTATCGCCGCGTCCGCTCTTTCAACTAACGCCGCCGAACCGTTCTACTATCTCGGCCTGATTGCTTCAGCTCGAGGCCAGGATGAAGCGGCGGGGGAACTTTGGGAGAAGGCGCTGAAGCTTCGTCCCAATTTTCCGGAGGCAAACCTGATGCTCGGCGAAGTCTTGAGAAAGAACAAACGCACTGAGGCTTCGGTCGAGTTTTACCAGCGCGCACTGGAACAGGACGCCAGCCAGTTTGTTTATTACGCAAGGCTGGGCGGGGTTTATCTAGCGTTGGGCCAACTCGATAGAGCAATAGAAATATTTCGCCGGGGTGCGCAGCAATTTCCAACGTTGCCGGAAGCGCATTACTTCGTGGGAATCGCGGCACGAGCCCTTGCCGATTACGATTCAGCGGAAATCGAATTACGAAAGTCGCTGGCCCTCGGCCCGGACAATGTGAACGCTCTGGCCCAGCTTGGATTCGTCCTGCTCGAACGCGAGCGAATGCCGGAGGCAGAAGTCGTTTTGCGAAAAGCGATCGCAATTAACGACCAGCACTTTTACGCGAATTACGATCTCGGCCGTCTATTGGTCCGAACGCGACGTTACGAAGCAGCCCTGCCAATTCTGATGCACGCGGCGAAACTCAAATCAAACAATCCGGGCGTTCATTACCAACTCTTCATGACTCTTTCACGACTCAAGCGAAAGGATGAAGCTGACCGCGAACTCGAAGTGTTCAAGCAACTTGATGAGGCGCGTAAGTCGCGGCCACGCGCCGACGCGAATCTTGATGATGACGATTTACAGAATCCGTCTGCCGCTCCCTACATCAAGCGGAATCCTTAAATAAAATACCTATCGAGCAACAGCGGCGTTCGTGATTCAGAAATTCAAACGGCCCTGAATCTCGATTACGCGCCCGGCCAAGCCACGTTCGGCGCGGCCGAACAGCGCGTTCTGGACCTGCGTGCTCGGAGTGTTGAAGTTGAATGGTTGCAGGTTCAGCAAATTAAAGATGTTGAAGAAATTCGCTTTCACTTCAAGGTATCTTCCTTCGCCCAGCACGTGGCCCAATCCAAACTTCTTGTTGAGGGTCATATCAACATCAAAATAATGTGGGCCCCGGAAAGAGTTGCGACCGATTCCCGGCAATTGGAATCCCACCGGCGCGGCCGTGCTGAAAAACTTTGCGCCGCCGCCCGGGAAGTTGCTGCCGGTAATGAACGCGTTGTTTGACGTATCATTCCCGGCGCCTCCGAAATACGCTACCGGCCGCACCGGACAGATGCTCGGCCCGCGCGTGCTAATGCATTGGCCCACCACCGGAGTCCATGGAAATCCCGTATGCGCCGTCAGGATGCCACTTACCTGCCATCCGCCCAACAGACTACCGACCGCATCCTTGCGATGTCTGAAAATTGGCAATTCCCAAAGTCCCGAAGCAACAAAGTTGTGCCGCACATCAAAGTCTGATGGGCCAACTTCCTGACGCACGTCTAGTGGATAAGTTGGATTGGTGTTGGCAGTCGGTCCTTCGTATGAAACAACGTCTCTGCTCTTGGCGAAGCGATAGATAGCGTCGAATTGGAAGCCCGCTGAAAATCGCCTGGTCAGTCGCGCGATTAGAGCATTGTAGCTGGCGTTCGTATCCGGGGTTGGAAACAAAATGTTTGAGAAGGTACCCGGATCAGTAAATAGAAAACGTTCGTTGACCAGCCTGACCAGCTTCCGGCTTTGACTGCCTTGATAGGCAACATCGGCGACCAGCTTGGCCGGCAAGCTATACTGTCCTTCCAGCGAGTAGGTGTAGACGTAGGGCGTCGGCACTCTCGCCGGCGCGCCGTAAATTTCTACCTGTGCACCATTAGCGAGATTCGGTATGCCGTTAGCATTGAACGTCAACCGCAGCGCCGTATTCGTCGGGTAGCTGAATGGAGAATTGTTGGCTCCGAGCGCATACAGGATTTGGCCGCCGTTGAAAGGCGTACTGAAATCAGAAGCCGAGGTGCCGCAGCAAATCGCATAGCGCGCAAAGAACGGCGGGTTGCCGCGTGTGTTGGCGAATTCAAGCAGCGGGATACGGTTGTAAGCGATACCGAAACCTCCGCGCACGACCAGCTTGCTTTCGTTTAGGAGTCCATGAAACTTTTCGCCAAAGTTCGGACTGTAAGCAAAGCCGAGGCGCGGCGCGAAGTTGTTTCGATCCGAAGGGTATAGCGATTTCACAGTCACCAATCGGGCTCCGGTTAACTCTTGTCCGGTTGGCCCAAGCACCAGGTTGCTCAGGATTCCGTTTTTCTCTGAGAGCGGCGCAAAGTATTCCCAACGCAGCCCGAGATTGAATGTTAAGTTCGGCCGAAACTTCCAATCATCCTGGAAAAACAATGCGTCGGTTGATGAACGAAAATTTCGTTTTGACTGGGCGGGTCCTCCCGTTCTGGGATCGGCGTTAATCTGATAGAACAGTGGAGCATCGTTGGCAAAGTTGAAGAGGCCCGCGAATGTGAACAGTGGCCGCGAACCACCAGAGAGGTCGTTGTTGTCCTGCTCCCAACGGCGCTCGCCGCCAATGCTCAACCCGTGATTACCTCGCACCCAGCGAAACGTATCGCGAAATTCGAAAGTATTTTCAGAAAAGATCCCGGGCGTAGTTTCCGCCCAGGGCGCTCCGAAACGGATCCGATCAAAAGGCAGAGTTTCGATTTCGATTCGTGGGATCCCGAAGTTTGTATTACTCGACGAAGCGATTTCGTTGAACGAGAAGCGAGTCGCATTGAAGCGCGCTTCGTTTGTCTTGGTAGAAGAAATCGTGCGCGACCAAGTGGCCATCCCAAACAAATTCTGCGGCGCGGTTGTGATGTCACCCATGGGCCGGCTGCGGCCGGCAGCATCCGCGCCGGTGCCTGCGAAGCGAGAAATGTAAGAGCTAAAGGTCAGTGTGTCCTTCTTCGTAACGTTGAGATCGATGCGCGGATTAAATTGATTGCCGCGACTTATTGTCGGAACGGCAAGCTGCGCGAACTCGATATCGGGAATGCCGTCTGGGCCACCGCCACTCAAATCACCGAACGAAATGTACTGTCCCTGAGCGCCGGCCAAGCGACCAATGTCCAGGCCGCCCGCGAGCTGCCGGCAATTGGTGGCGTTATAGCCCGCGAACGCGCAAGTCACCGGGATTACGGAAACAACTCGCGGCGATATGCCTGAGGCGCTGAGGATGCGCGCGGCAATGCTGTTCGGCCGTCCACTTATTACGGCCTGACGAAAATCCGGAGTTTCAATGAAGGCATTAACTGTATCGGTGTTGCTACTACGCAGACCTTCATAGGAGAAGAAAAAGAAAGCGCGATTCTTGCCCTTCCAGGTCGAGCGTCCCCCTTCACCAAACCGCGGAAGGTAGATGGGACCTCCGATGCTGCCGCCGAACTGGTTCAGATGCTGATTGACCCTGATGTTCGGCGCGCCGTTGGGACCACCATACTTATTGAATGCATTCAGCCCAGGACTATTGTTCTTAAGAAAGAGACTGCCATGAAATTGATTCGTGCCGTTTTGCGAAACGGTCAGCACCTGCGCGCCTGAGTTACGGCCGTACTCGGCTGAGTACACATTGGCGATGACGCGCACTTCCTTGATCGATTCCTGATTCGGCGTGATTACCGCGGCGCCACCATTCGTCAGACTGTTCACGCTGGTGCCATCGATCTGATAGTTGTTCGCAGTTATTCGCTGTCCGTTAGCCGAGATTTGGGGTTGATTCTCAGTTTGGAAAATCGATCGACTTGATCCGCCCGGTCCGGCGGTGTTGGGCAGAGCAATCGCGCCACCTGTGCCACTTCGCGCGGCATCGCCGAATACGCCGGGCGTCAATCGCGTCAATTCGTACGGGTCGCGACCAAACTGTGGCAAGGTGCGCACTTCCTGCGTCGTGATTGCTTTATCAACATTCGCGTTCTCGGTCTCAAGTACCGGCGCAGTTTCCTGCGAGACGGTAACAACTGCACTGACATCGCCGACGTCCAGAGTGATATCGAGACCTTGCGTAGCTTCGGCATTTACGGTCACGTTCTCGAAAACTTTTTTCTTGTACCCCGTTTTTTCTACTGAGACGGTATAACTGCCCGGTGCTAAAGCCGACACTCGATAAAACCCTTCGTTACTGGTCGTGACTTTTTCTTCTTTGGCTGTGCCTTTGTTGGTTACCGTCACAGTGGCTTCGGGAATAAGCCCTCCACTCGTATCAGTCACGGTTCCCTGAATGCTCGCCCTGAACTGGGCGCTTGCCATCGTTGTCACAAAGAACACGAGCAATGCGCAACAAACAATGCGCAGGGAAAACTGGAGCCGATGCATATTTACACCTCCGGCAGTTATCTTGTGTGCAGTTAAAGTTGGGGAGACAAATTCAGACTCTTAAGAAATCGACTGAACGTGTTTGCAAACTTGGGGGTCAGCAACTCGAAATCTCGCTTCGAACAAATGTCGCGAAAGGGAATGGCAACAAGCTACCACCGAAGTGGAAAGAATTCAATCACAACATTTATTGCATTTCTGTCGCAAGCACCTGAGTTTCACAAACGAGTAATGCCCCGTCCAAGGCAAAGGCGAGAGTGAAAATTTCATTATGTAATTCTGGCCGCTACTCTGCTAAACTCCGCGATCCATCAAAGAGAAACCAGTTACTAGTAGAAAGGATCAGTTCGATGCGAACAAGAATGATCTTAATCGGCGCAGTCTTATCCAGCGCGCTAACGCTGGCCTGCGTTTCCGGCACCCAAACAACTACGCCCGGCAAAAAGAAGGGCCCCAACGACAAGGTTCGCATCGGATTTTCGATGGACACTTTGAAAGAAGAGCGTTGGCAGCGCGACAAGGAGTTGGTCGAGCAGCGCTGCAAGGAAGTCGGAGCTGAGTGCGAGATTCAAGTTGCGAACGGCGACGATGCCGTGCAAACAAAACAGTGCGACAACCTTCTCACAAAGGGCGTCGATGTTTTGATCGTTGCGCCGCACAACGGACAAATCGCCGCCTCGATCGTCGAAGCCGCGCACAAACAGGGCGTCCCAGTGATTAGCTACGATCGCCTGATTCGCAATTCGGATGTCGATCTTTATGTCTCGCATCAAGTCGTAAAGATTGGTCAGATGCAGGCGCAGTACGCGCTCGATCACGCACCCAAAGGTAACTATGTTCTGATTGGCGGCTCGCCAACGGACAACAACGCGCTGCTCTTGCGCGAGGGACAGATGCAGGTGCTGAAGCCCGCGATCGATAAAGGCGACATCAAAGTGGTTACCGATCAATTCGCGAAAGAGTGGAAAGCGGAAGAGGCCCTGCGTATCACCGAAGATGCGCTAACCAAAACGAACAACAATATCCAGGCAATCGTCGCTTCGAATGACGGCACGGCCGGCGGCGCGATCTCGGCGCTGCCGCCCCAACTCGTCGGAAAAGTTCTGGTGACCGGCCAGGATGCTTCGCTTGATGCTGTGCAGCGAATCGTCGACGGCAAGCAGACGATGACAATCTACAAACCTATAGTGCCGCTGGCGAACAGTGCCGTCGATTCAGCCCTCAAGTTGGCGCGAGGCGAAAAGGTTGAAGCGAAAGACAAAATCAACAACGGAAAGATCGACGTTCCATCGATTCTCCAGGAGCCAATCGTCCTCGACAAGAGCAACGTGATGCAGACTGTCATCAAGGACGGTTATCACAAGCTCGAAGATGTTTATAAGAACGTACCGAAAGATCAGTGGCCGAAACAGTAACCACCAAACAATTGCAAATTGAAAAATGAGAATTGCCAATCGCAAATTCAACGCGACTAGCAATTTACAATTCGCATTTTGCACTTTTCGATTTTCAATGCTTTGGACATAAGCGATGACTCAGCCCCTTCTGGAAATGAAAGGAATCACGAAGTCCTTTCCCGGAGTGAAAGCTCTGGATGGCGTCACTTTTGATTTGAACGAAGCCGAAATTCACGCGCTGGTCGGCGAAAATGGCGCGGGTAAGTCGACCCTGATGAAGGTCCTCGCCGGTGTGTATCCCCACCCTGAATACGGCGGACAGATTGTGCTCGATGGGTCGGAACGACGATTCGCGAACGTCCGCGATTCGGAACATGCGGGCATCGCAATCATCTTTCAGGAACTCTCGCTGGTTAAGGAACTAACAGTCGCTGAGAACATCTTTCTCGGCCGCGAACCTCGCCGATTCGGAATCATCAATTGGGAAGAACTCTACAGCCGGGCGCAGAAACTGCTCGGCGAACTTCGCCTCCAGATCGATCCCAGAACGCCTGTAGTTAATCTCGGCATCGGTCAGCAACAACTCGTCGAGATCGCTAAGGCGCTTTCGCAAGACGCTCGCATCCTCGTTCTTGATGAACCGACCGCGGCGCTGACCGACGCGGAAGTTGAAACTCTCTTCGGCATTCTGAACGACTTGCGCGCACGTCGCGTGGCGATGATTTACATTTCGCACAAGCTCGACGAAGTCTTTCGCATCGGCGATCGCATTACCGTTCTGCGCGATGGAAAGACAATCGACACGACTGCGACGCGAGCAACTGACGAAGCTCGCGTGATCGCAAAGATGGTTGGCCGCGAAGTCGATCAAATCTTTCCGGAAGCGAAACACGATCGCGGCGACGTGATTTTCGAAGCGCGCAACGTGACCGTTGAAGATCCTTCGGTGCCTGGAAAGCTTCTGGTCGACCGCGTTTCTTTCAGCGCGCACAAAGGTGAAGTGCTGGGCATCGCCGGCTTGATGGGATCTGGTCGCAGCGAACTTTTGATGGCGATTTTCGGCGCACACGCCGGCCGTAAGTCCGCTGAAATTTTCGTCGACGGAAAACAGATTCAAATCAACAATCCATCGGATGCCATCAAGCAAGGCATCGGCTTTGTTACTGAAGATCGCAAGCGCTACGGATTGATTCTGGATCAGACTATCTTGAAGAACATGACGCTCGCTTGCTTGCGAAGAGTGTCGGGACGTTTTGTCACCAGCGAAGATGCCGAAGCGGCAGCGGGTGAACGCGCAGCGAACGATCTGCGAATCAAGGCAAGTTCAGTCTTCACAGTTGCCGGAACGCTTTCCGGCGGCAATCAACAGAAAGTCGTCCTTGCCAAATGGTTGTTGACGAATCCGCGCGTGCTGTTTCTGGATGAGCCAACGCGCGGCATCGATGTGGGCGCGAAGCAGGAAATCTATGCGCAAATCAACCGGCTCGCCGAGACTGGATTCGCGATCGTTCTAGTTTCGTCTGAACTTCCGGAAGTCCTCGGTCTTTCTGATCGGATCATTGTCTTGCACGAAGGCCGCGTCACCGGCGAGTTCACTCGGAAAGAGGCAACTCCGGAAGCAGTGATGTCGTGCGCGACCGGACATGCGCGATTAGCAGCATAACGATGAGCGACACTCCAACGATTGGACGTCTCAAACTTCGCACGTCGGCGCTCCGCGCCTACACGATGCTGCTGGCGCTGATCGTGATCTGGCTTTTCTTTCAGTGGGCTACGATCGATCAATATCATCCTTACGGTCTGTTTCTCGGCGCGGTCAATTTTTCGAAACTCTTACAGCAAACAGCCGTGACCGGCGTTCTGGCCGTAGGAATGCTGATGGTGATCGTGAGCGGCAACATCGATCTTTCCATCGGCGCCATCGTTGGTCTGGCCGGCGGCGTCGCGGCCATGACGCAGGGCTGGGGCTTGGTACCATGTCTCGCCGCAGCGATTGTAATTGGTTTGGTGATCGGCGCCGTCCAGGGATCGCTGGTCGCTTACGTCAACATTCCGTCATTCATAGTTACGCTCGGTGGATTGCAAGCATGGCGCGGCGTGATTTTGAAATTAACCAAGGGCGCAACGATCCCGGTTGAGCTTCCCTTTTTTCGATCGCTCGGCCGAGACTTTATCCATCCGCGAATTGGAATTGCGCTTGCCGCCGTTGCGGTCGTCGCAATCGTCTGGACGAACACGCGCCGCAACCGCGCGCGCAGGCGGCATGGTCTACCGGCACTGAGCATGGCTGCGACGCTCACGCGCATCATCATTCCGTCGATAGTCGTCATTGCATTCATTGTCCTGATGAACCAGGCCGGCGGCGTTCCCATACCGGTGATCTTTCTGCTCGCGGTCGCGCTGGCCGGGGCATTCTTAACCGCGAATACAACTTTCGGCCGCTATCTCTACGCGATCGGCGGCAACCCGGACGCGGCGCGGCTCTCAGGAATTAATATCAAGCGATACATCCTGGCGGCGTTTTGTTTGATGGGTGCGCTGGCCGGGTTAGCTTCAATCCTGCACACCGCGCGCGTCGGAGCATCTTCGCCGGATGCCGGCACTCTCATGGAGCTAGACGCGATCGCGTCATGTGTCATTGGCGGCACGAGTTTGATGGGCGGACGCGGCACGGTCTTTGGTGCAGTACTGGGCGCGCTGATCCTCGCGAGTCTTGACAACGGCATGTCGCTATTGAACTACGAGAACTGGGCGCAGTACGTCGTCAAGGGCGGCGTGCTGGTGGCCGCAGTTGGGTTCGATATGTTCGGTCGAAGAAAGGGTTAGAAGGGTGTAGATTGCAAGGGGATAGGGTGTAGCAAATAAGCATGCTCGAGAGTTATCGGGATCTGAAAGTCTGGCAAAAGGCGATCGATCTGGTAGTCGAGTGCTATCGATACAGCACGGCTTTTCCAAAAAGCGAAACTTATGGACTGAGTTCGCAAATCCGACGTGCCGCTTCTTCAATTCCCGCGAACATAGCCGAAGGCTATGGACGCGGAAGCCGCAAAGAGTACGTTCAATTTCTTCTTGTCGCCCAGGGTTCATTGAAGGAACTGGAAACTCATTTGATAATTTCCGAACGCCTTCACTACTGCACTAGCGCTCAAACTGAATTGCTTCTCGCCCATACGGCGGAAATCGGGCGAATGTTGTATACCCTAATCCGTAAGCTTAGACCCCCTACACCCTAGACCCTAGACCCTACAACCTATGCCCTGCTTGATCATTCACGGTCATTTTTATCAACCGCCTCGTGAAAATCCGTGGACCGGAATCATCGAAGAACAGCCCAGCGCAAGCCCGTTTCATGATTGGAATGAACGCGTTCATTTCGAATGCTATCGCGCGAATGCGTTCGTGCGCGTCGGCGAGGTCGGGCCGGACGAACGATTCATTAATAACTACGCCAACATTAGTTTCAATTTCGGTCCGACGTTATTGAGCTGGCTCCAAGCGCATCACGGATACACTTACGCGCGCATCATCGAAGCAGATCGCGAGAGCGCTTCGCGGCATCACGGCCACGGCAACGCAATTGCGCAAGCGTACGGTCACGCGATTCTACCCTTATGTAATGACCGCGATCTGCGAACACAAATTCGTTGGGGCTTAGCAGATTTTCGTTATCGATTTCAGCGCGAAGCCGAAAGCTTGTGGCTGCCGGAAACTGCGTGCAACGATCGAGTGATGTCGGCGCTGATCGATGAAGGTTTGCGTTATGTGATTCTCGCGCCGCATCAAGCTGCCCATGACGCGACCCTCGACACCAGCATTCCTTACCGCTACTCGGATCGCGATAATCCGGACAAATCAATCGCTGTTTTCTTGTACGACGGGCCAACCTCGCGCGCGATTGCGTTCGAAAAGCTTTTGAGTTCGAGCCGCGAGTTCGTCGATGCGCTAGCGCGATCCGCGAACGGCAAACAGATGATCAACGTCGCGACCGACGGCGAGACTTACGGCCATCATTTCAAGTTTGGCGATCTCTGTCTGGCTCATGCGCTCACCGAGGAATCGCCGGCGCGCGGATTGACCATCACGAACTACGGAAAGTATCTCGACGAACATCCGGCCGAATTCGAGGTTGAAATCAACAATGGGCCAAACGGGGAAGGAACATCCTGGAGTTGTGTCCATGGCGTCGGGCGCTGGATTCGCGATTGTAGCTGTCACACCGGTGGCGAGCCGGCTTGGAATCAAGAGTGGAGGACGCCGCTGAGACAGGCGTTGAACTTTCTGCGAGATCAAAACATAGAATATTTTGAGGCGACGCGCGGATCGTTGTTCATCGATCCCTGGCCAGCGCGTGACGACAGTATCGCGTTGATTCTCGACTCGCAGGAGTCGCGAGAAAAGTTTCTTTTCGATCATGCAGGCCGTTGGTTGTCTTCAGACAAGCAACTGAAGGCGCTCACTTATCTTGAGCTTCAGCGCATGCTGCTTCTGATGTACACGAGCTGCGGTTGGTTTTTCAATGATATTTCAGGAGTCGAAACCATTCAGATTCTGAAGTATGCTGCCCGCGCGATTGATTTGATGGACCAGCTGGAACTGCGGTCAGTGCGCGAACGGTTCATCGAAATTCTTTCAGAAGCAAAGAGCAATCGATCCGAGATAGGAACCGGGGCGGATATTTATCGGAGATTTGTCGAGCCATTCGGGTCTCCGACTGTGCTAGAGACGATGTCTGCATGACCAAGAAACCGAGACAGAAGCGTGGCAGTAGCCCCACGGTGATGAAGGGCTCAAGGGTGGCGGCAAAGCCCACCGCTGCTTCGCGTAAAGGCGTAAAGACGCAAAGCAAACCAGCCACGCTCCAATCGTCGCCAACGCTCGGCGAGCTCGATCTTCATCTCTTCGGCGAAGGTAAGCATTGGCGGATTTACGACAAACTCGGCGCCCACCTGATTACCCACGAAGGCAAACGCGGAGTTGCGTTTGCCGTTTGGACGCCTGCCGCGGACCGAGTCAGCGTCGTGGGAAACTTTAACGGCTGGGATGGCGAGCAGCATCCGATGCGTCGACTTGGCAGCTCTGGCGTCTGGGAACTTTTTATTCCCGGTTTGCGCGAAGGCGAGCTCTACAAGTACGAAATCAAGAACGGCCGTCGCAAATTTCTCAAGGCCGATCCCTACGCCTTCATGATGGAAGTACCCCCTGATACTTCATCGATCGTCTACAAATCACGCTACAAGTTTCGCGACCGAACGTGGCTATCGAAACGAGGCAAGCCACAAGCCTGGCGTGAACC
>Ga0066679_10000614_pt1 | contig 12596 bp, 8 predicted proteins | sample GraSoiAngelo_128_FD_62298 | JGI IMG/M metagenome (GOLD analysis project Ga0066679, IMG submission 62298) | Grasslands soil microbial communities from the Angelo Coastal Reserve, California, USA - 14_0927_12_20cm | ecosystem: Environmental > Terrestrial > Soil > Grasslands | place: USA... | reverse complement strand
CTGATGCCTCAGCAGAACGCGCATGTTATCATCCGACTGATACGCGCAGCGGCGTGAAATCAAACAAATGCTTTATCTGTCCCAAGTGTTGGGTCGACCGATCCTCGACCTCGATGGCGAGCGTGTCGCAACGCTCCGGGACGTCATCGTGCGCCTCGGTGAAGAAGATCATCCGCCCGTGGCGGGGTTCGTTGCGCGGTATCGGCGGCGAGATTTTTTTCTGCCACGCTGGCGCATTGTCCATTTCGCCGAAGATGGTGTCCGCTTGAGCTCAGACATTCTTGACCTGCGTCCATTCATGCGACGCGAGGGGGAAGTTCTGCTCGCGCGCGACGTGCTCGACAAACAACTGATCGATGTCGATGGCAAACGCGTCGTGCGGGTGAACGACGTGCAGATTATCGAAGCCGCGAAGGAATGGCGCGTGACCGGCGCCGACGTGAGTTTGATCGGCCTTTGGCGTCGTCTGGCACCGTCTTTCATGCGCAGCGGCCGTCCCGTGGAAGTTATTGATTGGGCTGATGTTGGTTATCTTGCGACAGATGCCGCGACAGTGCAATTAAAGTCCTCGCGCGGAAAACTGGCGCGGCTTCATCCGGTTGAAATCGCGCGACTGGCCGAAGCTTTTTCTTACCAGCATGGCGCGGCGATCGTCGAATCGCTTGACGACGAAACCGCGGCAGAGACTTTGGAAGAAATGGCCGCCGCGCGGCAGGCGCAAATTCTCAGTGACATGGATGAAGAGCGCGCGGCCGATATTCTCGAACGTATGTCGCCAGATGAGGCCGCGGACGTGCTCGGCGATCTTCCCGAAGAGAAGGCGGAAGACCTGCTCAATCGTATGGAAGATGAAGAGCAGTTAGAAGTCGCCGAGTTGTTGACGTACGCGGACGACACCGCGGGCGGTTTGATGACGACTGAGTTCGTGACTTTGCCACGCGATCTCACAGTAGGTGACGCGCTCGCGCGGCTGCGCGAAATGGCGGAAACGCCGAACATGATCTATTACCTCTACGTCGTCGCTAGTGAAAATTCGTGGACGCTCGAAGGAGTAATCGCGCTGCGGAATTTGATCGTTGCCGATCAGTCGGCGCCGCTCGAACGTGTGATGCGCACCGAGATGCAGGTTGCTCACGTGAACGACGACGCCACTGAAGTCGCGCAGAAGATTTCTGAGTACAATCTGCTTGCGCTTCCGGTGGTCGATGAAGCGGGAGAGATCCTGGGTATCGTCACTGTCGACGATGCGATTGAAATTCTTCTGCCGAAGGATTGGCGGCAGCGGCTGCCAAAGTTTCTAGGATGATGTCAGTACCACCTGGGATAGCGGGTGGGTCGAATCATATGTCAGAGGATCCTCCTAGTGGCCAAACACGGAACAGACGCATCGGGCGCAGGTCGCCGCCTTCTGCAGCGGAGCGCCCAAGGGGTGCGACGCACCGTAGCGCGTCGGCCCCGTCTGGTTGCGTATCTTGCGATCGTTGGTCCCGGTGTGATCACCGCTGCCGCCGGTAACGACGCGGGCGGGATTGCTACGTTTGCTTCAGTCGGCGCCGATTACGGGTATCGACTTCTTTGGCTCCTCATTCCTCTCACGATCAGTCTCGGCATTGTTCAGGAAATGTGCGCGCGCATGGGCGCGGTGACTGGCAAAGGTCTTTCAGATCTCATTCGCGAAAAGTTCGGCGTCCGCTGGACGGCGTTTGTGATGTTGGCGTTGCTCGTTGCAAACGGCGGCGTCACGGTTTCCGAATTTGTCGGGATCGCGGCAGCGCTGGAGTTGTTGTCCGTGCCCCGTTTTGTATCGGTACCGATCGCCGCGATGGCGATCTGGTGGCTAATCGTCAAAGGAACTTACCAGAGAGTTGAGCGCGTGTTCCTCGCCATGTCGCTTGTGTTCCTTGCTTACGTTGTTTCTGCGTTTGTCGCTCATCCGCCGTGGCTCACGGTTGCGCGCGAAGTTGTGCGCCCACATTTCGATCTGTCGCCCGCTTTTCTATTCACTTTTGTAGCAGTGATCGGCACCACAATATCGCCTTACATGCAGGTTTTTATTCAATCCTCGGTCGTTGAGAAAGGCGTGCGCGCTGAAAACTATCGATTTACAAAGATCGACGTTTGGGTAGGAACGATCCTGGCGATCCTGATCGTTTTCTTCATCGTGATTTCGACGGCCGCAACTCTGAACGTACACGGCGAGCATATCGAATCAGCAGCCGAAGCTGCACGCGCGTTGCGCCCATTGGCTGGTCCATATGCTGAAATGCTTTTCGCTATCGGATTGTTTGGTGCATCTATGCTCGCTGCGGGGGTCTTGCCGCTGGCGACTGCGTATTCGATCAGCGAGGCTTTCGGATTCGAAAAAGGGGTTTCCAGCAGCTTCCGCGAAGCGCCCATCTTTCTGGGCGTGTTTACTTTTCTCGTGGTCCTCGGCGCGACTGTAGCAATGATTCCGGGCTTGTCTCTGATTCACGTTCTCATCGTCACTCAAGTAATCAATGGGGTGCTGCTGCCGGTGGTGCTGATCGCCGTGCTGAAACTGGTTAACAATCGCGAGCTGATGGGCACGCATGTGAATGGGCCAGTCTATAACATCGCCGCGTGGCTGACGACGATCATTGTCTCGCTGCTTTCCATCATGGTGATCATATCGACGATCTTTCCGAACCTCTTTTCATTCCGCAACTAAGCTCCCTGTGATTGTTCTCGCCAAGCCGGGCGTTTGATGATAAAAGTACGTTCGCGCCCGGCTATTTCATAACGTCCAGACTTCATGGCTGCCAGTCAATCAAATAAACAAACTCGCGTCGTCGCTTTCGTCTTCGCGACGTTGTTAGTCGCGCTGCTGGTTTATTTGTACGCAAAGCTCTTCGGCCAACAGATGGGAGGAGGCGAACTCGCAAAGTTCGCAAAGATCCCATTTGTAGCGCTTTGGGCACTGTTAGCCTATTTAGGCATTCGCTTTCTAAACGCGGCAATTTTTGATTTCGCGTTTCGACTACGCCGCGGCTACGAAGCTCCCACTCTGGTTCGCAACATCTTTACTCTCATTGCCTTCACGGCTCTGTTTGTCGTCATCTTCAAAATCCAATATCCCGAAGTGAATCTTGGCGCGCTCTTCACTACCTCGGCGATCTTCGGGGTCATCATCGGTCTCGCGTTGCAGGACACGCTCGGCAATTTCTTCGCCGGAATTTCCCTGCATGCCGATCGGCCCTTCCAGGTTGGCGACGTGATAGTTGTCGGTCAGCAGAAATATACAGGCGTTGTCGAGAGCATCTCCTGGCGCGCAATCAAAATTCGCACGTTTCAAAATCACATCGTACTCGTCAGCAATAGCCTCGCTGCGCGCGAAGCGATCGAAGTCGCGCCGCGCGATAACTTGAATGCGCGGCTGGTTTTCTTCAGTACGATTTATACTGACTCGCCGGCAAAGACGATTCACGTGGTGCGCGAAGCCGTGCGCGACGCCGACAACGTCTCAGACAAGATCACCCCGATCGTGCGCATCAGAGGCTTGGGGGACTCGTCGACCGATTGGGAAATCAAATATTGGCTGGATGATTACGCAAAATATAACGATACCGACGCACTCGTCCGCCAGAGAGTTTGGTACGCGCTTCGACGTAACGGCTTAACGTTCGCGTTCCCGACGCGAACGGTTTACCTTGAACGAAATATTCCGGTTCGTCCGGTCACCGCCGAAGATCAAATCGCAGATCGTCTGTCTGCTGTGGATATCTTCTCGCCGCTTTCACCTGACGAGTTGCGCCAACTCGCAAAAGCGACCGCCGGTCATGTATTCGCGCCCGGCGAAACATTAATTCGCGCCGGCGAGGAAGGATCTTCGATGTTCGTAGTCCACAGCGGCCGGGTCGCTGTGCAGGTCGCCGACAGAGCAGGCCCTCGGACCGTTGCGGTATTGAGCGAAGGGAACTTTTTCGGAGAGATGGCGCTCTTCACCGGCGAGCCGCGCACCGCAAACGTCGTCGCGATGGAAGAGACCGAAGTTTTGGAAATTGGGCACCAAGCGATGAAACACATCTTTGATACAAACCCCAGCTTGGCGGAAGCAATAAGCTGGACGATTGCCGAGCGACAGGCAGACCTAGCCAAAGGATCGGCCGAGTCCCCGCAAACCAGCCTTCACGAAACCGCCGGTCTTCTAGCGTCCATCAAACGATTTTTCGGTCTCCACTAACAGTTCGCTGTGTTTGCCATTCGTTATTAGCCCATGAAAATCGGCCCACTGTGACGTGGCGCGTTGAGTTGACAATGACAGACTCAGCATTTATTATTCGTACGTGCTCATGGCGAATGTAATCCGCTATTGAGCCGAATCATCAAGGACTTCAGGAGGATTTTCGATTTATGAGCATCGTTCGATATGACCCGTTCCGCGATCTGCGGACGCTTCAGGAGGAAGTGAATCGACTTTTTACCGGGAACATCACCCGCGGATTCGACGAAGAAGGAATTGCGCGCGGCGCATGGAGCCCGAGCGTGGACATCTACGAAAATAAAGAGCACATCGTGCTCGAAGCGGAATTGCCGGGCATGAAGCGCGAAGATTTCGATCTCTCGGTTGAGAATAATGTCATCACGCTTCGCGGTGAGCGTCACTTTGAAAAGACTGACGAGTCGGACAATTATCACCGTGTTGAGCGCGCTTATGGCAGCTTCACCCGGTCGTTTACTTTGCCGAACACGGTGACGGCTGAGGGTGCAACGGCGGAATACAGCAACGGCGTTTTGCGCGTCGCGTTGCCAAAGCGCGAAGAGACAAAGGCCCGCCGTATTGAGATCAAGACGAATGGCGTTGAGCCGAAGACGATCGAGGCCAAGACCGAAGGAACGAAATCGGCGAAAGCTTAATGCCGAATCGCGAGACCGTTTGGGCGGGGCGACGGCAATTGCCGATCGCCCCGTTAGTTTTCTCGTGAGTCACATATGGGCCGCGAACAGAAATGATCGGATAAAGTCATATCGAAAGAAAGATTTCTCTGGTAGGTTTTAAGGAATGCGTTTAGACAAATTCACACTCCGCGGGCAGGAAGCCATCCAAGCCGCGATTGAACTCGCAGAGCGCAATCAAAATCAACAAGTCGAACCTGAGCATCTTCTCTGCGCGATGCTCGAACAGGCGGAAGGCATTGTGCGACCGCTGCTGGGCAAGCTGGGCGCCAACGTTCAAGTTGTGAAGAACGATTGCGAAGCGGCCGTCGGCCGGTTTCCGAAAGTCCAGGGAGGACAGCAGTACTTCAGTCCTCGTCTGTCTCAAATCTTCACCGCCGCGCAAAAGCGCGCCGAGAAGATGCAGGATGAGTACATCTCGACTGAGCATTTGCTGCTGGCGATTGCAGATGAAAAAGATGGTCAAGCCGGAAAGATTCTGCGTCAGCATGGCGTCAGCAGCGACGACCTGCTGAAAGCGATAGAACAGACACGCGGCGGCGCGCGCATCACCGATCAAAATGCCGAAGCGAATTATCAGGCGCTGGCCAAGTACGCGCGCGACCTTACGGATTTGGCGCGCCAGGGCAAACTCGATCCGGTGATCGGGCGTGATGATGAAATACGGCGGACGATTCAAGTTCTCTCTCGTCGCACCAAAAATAATCCGGTCCTTATCGGTGAGCCCGGGGTCGGCAAAACGGCGATCGTAGAAGGCCTCGCGCAGCGAATCATTTCTGGCGACGTTCCGGAAACTCTGCGCAACAAGCGTCTGGTTGGGCTCGATCTGGGATCGATGTTGGCGGGCGCAAAGTATCGTGGTGAATTTGAAGATCGTCTGAAGGCGGTCTTGAAAGAGATTGAAAACGCGCAGGGTCAAATCATTCTTTTTATCGACGAGCTGCACACGCTGGTTGGCGCCGGTGCTGCTGAGGGCGCGATCGACGCTTCCAACATGTTGAAGCCGGCGCTGGCTCGCGGCGAGTTGCGCTGTGTCGGCGCGACCACGCTCAACGAATACAAGAAATACATCGAGAAGGACGCCGCGCTGGAGCGTCGCTTCCAGCAAATCTATGTGGGCGAGCCGACGGTCGAAGACACGATCGCAATCCTGCGCGGGTTGAAAGAGCGTTACGAGGTGCATCACGGCGTGCGCATCAAGGACTCAGCTATCGTCGCGGCGGCTACGCTCTCGAATCGTTACATTACCGATCGGTTTTTGCCGGACAAAGCGATTGACTTGATTGACGAAGCCGCTTCGCGTCTGCGCATTGAGATCGATTCGTTGCCGCAGGAAATCGATGTAGTCGAGCGCGAGATCATGCAGCTCGAAATCGAGCGTCAGGCGTTGCAGCGCGAAGAAGACGAGCGATCTAAGGCGCGTTTGAAAGAAATTGAACAACGCATCGCCGATCTGAAAGAAAAATCTTCAGGCATGAAGGCGAAGTGGCAATCTGAAAAGGAACACATCGAAAAGATGCGCAAGGCGAAAGCTGAGTTGGAACAGCTTAGGCTTCAGCTGGATCAGGCCCGCGCCGCTGGCGATCTCGGTCGCGCTTCGGAAATCCAATACGGGAAGATTCCCGAGTTGGAAAGACAGCTTGAAGCTGAACACGAAAAGTTGGCGAAGATTCAACAGGACGGCGTCACGCTCAAAGAAGAAGTTGACGAAGAGGACGTGGCCGAAGTCGTCGCGAAATGGACTGGCGTTCCGGTTTCCAAAATGCTCGAAGGCGAAATGCAGAAGTTGCTCACGATGGAAGAACGCCTGGCTCAACGTGTGATCGGACAGGACGAGGCGCTCGCAGCTGTTGCGAATGCGGTGCGGCGCGCGCGCGCGGGTTTGCAAGATCCAAATCGACCGGTTGGCTCGTTCATTTTCCTTGGCCCAACCGGCGTTGGTAAGACTGAAACTGCGCGTGCCCTCGCGGAATTCTTGTTCGATGATGAACGCGCGATGGTCCGGCTCGACATGTCTGAGTACATGGAGAAGCACGCGGTCGCGCGCATGATTGGCGCGCCGCCCGGATACGTCGGTTACGAGGAAGGTGGGCAGTTAACCGAAGCTGTTCGCCGGCGGCCGTACGCGGTGATTCTTTTCGATGAGATCGAAAAAGCACACCCGGATGTCTTCAACGTTCTGCTGCAGATTCTGGACGACGGACGTCTGACGGATTCGAAAGGACGCACGGTCGATTTCAAGAACACGGTTTTGATCATGACTTCGAATCTTGGTTCGCGCGAGATTCAGGAAGTCAGCGACGATGAGGAGCAGGTTCATGAAGCGGTCACGCAGGTTTTGCGGGATCACTTCAAACCGGAATTCCTGAATCGCATCGATGACATCGTCATCTTTCATCGTCTGTCGCGAGAGCAGATTACGAAGATTATCGACGTGCAACTCGAGCGTCTGCGGGCAATGCTGCACGAACGGAACATTTCGCTGGTCCTGGAAGATTCGGCCCGCGAACTGTTGGCGAACGAAGGTTACGATCCGAGTTTTGGCGCGCGACCGTTGAAACGGGCGATCCAAACGCTGATTCAGAATCCGCTGGCCATGAAACTTTTGCGCGCCGAGATTGTGCCCGGGCAGACAGTGGTTGTATCGGCTCGCGACGGCGAAATGCAATTCGCCACGCAGACGCAGGCGGTAGCTGCTTGAATGGCCCGAAATGGAACAGTTGTCGCAGCAGCGCGCTGGCAAGCGAATTGCTGCCTAAATCAGTGGCAGATTCTTGTTGCACTGAAACGCAACGATGAATATGCTCTGATCATCAAAGTGATGCGGGGGTGACGGATTCTTAATTCAATCTGAACATAACGCGCAAATTGCGGTGGAAAGAAAACGATGGCGGATTTAGAAGCATACAAAGACAAATTCAGTGACAGCGGCCAGCGCATTTTTCAAAATGCAATGAACGAGTCGCGACGCCGCGATCAAAATTACATTTCGGTCGAGCACATTATCAGTGCTCTGTCGAAAGAAGAACCCGATCTTTTTAATTCCACGATGCGCAGCCTCGCTTTGGATCCGTTGACGGTGGCGCGAGCGATTGAACATCGTCTTGACGCCGCGCGACAGCACGTAGGCAAAGGTGTGCGTATTGCGCCTGATACCACCGATCTTTTCAAGCGAGCACTGGAGCGCGCGCGCTCGCACGGACGCAAAACGATCGAAGCGGCCGACATTTTCGACGTGCTTTCGAAATACGATAGTTTGTTCATCGACATTCTCCGTGGCATGGGAGCAAATCCTGAAGCAGTCGTCGAGCATGTGCGTACGAACGTGAGCGAGCACGAGCAAAAGGAAGAGCAGTATCGAAGAAAGTTTGACCTGCCGCCTTATCTGAAGCATTTCGGTTTGTCGCTCAACCGAATGGCGCGCGCTGACAAAATTCCACCAACCATTGGCCGTGAAAAAGAGATTCAGCAGATTATCGAGATTCTTTGTCATCGCGAGCGAGCGAATTCGCCGATGTTGGTCGGCGAGCCCGGCGTTGGTAAGACCGCCGTGATTGAAGGACTCGCGCGCATGATCGAACTCGAGCCACAGAAAGTTCCGGCGCGTTTGCGCAACTCACACGTGGTGCAACTGCAAATGGGCGGCATCGTCGCCGGCACCATGTTGCGCGGCATGTTTGAAGAACGAATCAAAGGCATCATCGACGAAGTCAAAGAACGCGACAATCTGATTCTTTTCATCGACGAAGCGCACACGATTATCGGCGCGGGCGCGGCGCTCGGGACCTCTTCCGACGCGGCGAACATGTTCAAGTCGTCGCTGGCCAAAGGCGAGCTGCGCATCATCGGCGCGACGACGCTGAACGAATACAAGGAATACATCGGCGAGGATGAAGCGCTGGCGCGACGTTTCCGGCTGGTCAAGGTTGACGAGCCGTCGATCGGCGAGACGCGCGAAATTTTGCTGGGGTTGCGTCCGCGTTTAGAGCGCAACTATTCAGTCCAAATCTCGGATGAAGCGATCAATACCGCGCTCGAGATGGCGCCGAAATACATACGCAATTTGCACTTGCCGGATAAAGCGATTGGCTGGCTCGACACCGCGGCTGTGAAAGTTGAAATCAACGAACCCGCCGGAATGATCGTAAAGCCGGAGCACGTTATCGATGTGATTTCGCAAGAGTCGCGGATTCCGCGCGATATGATCTTCCGCGACACCAGCGATCGGTTTGCGCTAACTGAAGTGCAACTTTCGCAGCGCGTGATTGGACAGAAGGAAGCCATCAAGGCGGTGGCGCAGCGGCTGCGATTGAACAAAGGCCCACTGAAAGAATCGCATTACAAACCTGACGGCGTGCTGCTGTTCCTCGGTCCGACGGGTGTCGGCAAGACTGAGCTGGCGAAGGCCGTGGCCGAATTCATGTTTGGTGACGATCACAAAATGGTGCGCATCGACATGTCGGAATACAGCGACGGCACCGTCGGCGTCGAAAAACTGATCGGCATGCCGCGCGGTATCGTTGGATCCGAACGCGGCGGAATTTTGACTGAGCAGTTGCGCGAGAATCCGTACACGGTTCTCTTGCTCGACGAGGTTGAAAAAGCGTCGCCGTACCTGATGAATCTTTTCCTTCAGGGGTTCGACGAAGGCTGGTTGACGGACGGTCGTGGCCGGCGTGTTTATTTGTCAGACGCGATCGTGATCATGACTTCGAATTTGGGTTCGGACAATTTCAAGAAGTTCGAAAAGCCGCTTGGCTTTGGGACGAAGACCGCTGCCGACTTTCGCGCAATCAAGAACGAAGTTCTGAAAGCTGCAGAGCAGCGCTTCTCGCCTGAGTTCCGCAACCGCATCGATGAGATCGTTGTCTTCTCGCCGTTGACGATGGACGAAGTGAGACAGATCGCACAGCTTTATCTCGATAAGACCAATCGTCAGATGAAGCGCCAGGGCAAATCTTTTGAGGTCACGACCCGCGCGCTCGACCTGCTGACCGAAAAAGGTTACAGCATGCAATACGGCGCGCGCTTTCTGAAACGTTACATTGACGAGCACGTGAAGCTGCCGATCACCACAATGTGGAAGTCCGGAGCGAAATTCATCGTCGATGTCGAAGACGGCGCCATCGTCGCGAAGATCGTGGACAACCCGGACCTAACGGTTGGTTAGTGCGCGGACAGTTTTGTGTCAGAACCCGGAGCGGTAGCGCGGGATCAAGCAAGGTTGATATTCTTGATCCGGTCGCTGCCGCGTTTCGTTCTAACAGCCATGAAGCCCCAAAACTTTAGCAAGCTCCTCGCTCTTTATTTCCTGTTATTCGCGCCGGGTTTACTTGCTCAAGACAAGCCGGCCATTTCAACGGACGACAAAGCTGAACAGATTATCCAGCGCGCGCTCAAGGGCGTCGGCGGCGATCCTTATCTGCAAATCAAAACTGTGATTGGCCGCGGCCTCTTCACCGAATACCACGACGGCGCGTCGGGCATTCCGATGAAGTTCGTCGATTACATTTCTTATCCCGACAAAGAACGCACGGAATTCAGCGGCGGCGGTGCACACATCGTGCAAACGAATTTTCGCGACGGCGGCTGGATTTATGATGGCGCGGCGCTGACGCTGAAAGATCAAACGCCGCAGCAGCTCGAAGACTTCAAAATCGTCACGCGCGTAACTGTCGAGAATCTTTTGCGTGGCACGTGGCGCCAAAATGGCGCGAAGTTAAGTTATGCCGGCCGGCGCGAAGCAGGGATTATCGGAAGGAGAAATGAGACGGTGCGGCTGACCTACGCGGACGGATTCTGGGTTGAATACGAGTTTGCGGCCGACGATGGCATGCCCGCAAAGGTCCTCTATCAGCGCAAGCAGAAAAATCCTGACACGGAAGAAATGGAAGACATGAAGGAAGAAGATCGCCTTCACAAACCCATCACCATCGATGGCGTCACTTCATCATTCGTCATCGATCACTACCGCAACGGAATCCAGACCAGCCGCATCGCCTACGACAGCGTCGAATACAACAAACCTGTAGCCGACTCGCTCTTTACCAAACCGGCGAGTATTAAGGCGATTAAGTAGACTCTTCGTGATCAAATAGAAGTGGCAGGAAGTTGGTCGCTGCCTTTCGCTACTTTCTGGAACCGCTACGCGGTTGGTGAAGCAGCGCAAAACTAGATAGCTTACTTTCCTTATTAGCGTAATGTGTCTGTGGGATTCTTGGGAAAGAAATAGCGGATTACGCGGACGCGGATCGCGTTAAAGACTTATCGCGTTCTGCTTGAGCGTTGATTGAGGATTTGGTTGCGCGCCGATTTTCGGAAGGCAGCGGCAGACCCGCCATGCGCGCGAACAAATCTTCGTATTGATCGACGACATAGTCCCAATCGTAAAATTCCTGCACGCGCGTCTGGGCTCGGTTGCGATAGTGCTGGACCAGCGAGCCGTCCCGCAGGACGCGTTGAAGCTTTTCGGCCAAATCCTTTTCGTCGGAGTAAGCAATGCCGGCGTCCCCGATCGCTTCGATGTTCTCGGGCGCGGCGAGTGTCAGCACGCAGTTGCCAAATCCCATCGCCTCGAGCAGCGCTGGATGGGTGCCGCCAACTTCCGTGGCGTGCACGTAGCAATAAGCGTTCTGTTGCAGCGTGCGATAATCGCGTCCAAAAACAAAACCGGTGAAGACGATGCGACGATCGCGGCGCGCGCGAGCCTTGAGATCGTTGATGTATTCCCTGGCGTAAGGCGCGTCGCCGACGATCAGAAGTTTGTAGGCAGTACGCACGCGCTTGAATGCTTCGATCACCATGTGCGCATTGTTCTCAGGCTCGAGCCGGGAAACATACAGCACGTAGCGGTTCGGCTCGACGCGCCAGCGGCGCACAACCGGATCGGGCCGGCGTTCGATTTCCGCGCCGTAAGCAATCATGGTCGAAACTGCTTTATGGCGCGCGAAGTAATATTCCTGAATTACCTTTGCATCGGTGACAGTTTCGTTTGGCAGGATCGTCGCCAGCCGTTCAGCCATCAAATAGTATTCACGCGCGATCCAATTCCATTTCTTCCGCTTGTGTTCCAAGCCGTCGACGTTCAGCGCGACCGGCGTGCCCGCGACCCGCAGGATCGGCGCGAAGGGAGCGTTGGCAGCATTGCAAATTAACGCGGCATCGTAACGGCCGGCCGCTGCATGCAGCGCAGACAGAAAAGTATGCACGACGGTGTCAAAATATTTATGGCGAATCGTGGGAAGAACTTTAAGGCGGACGCCTTGAAACTCGATTTGGCGCGGACTGACATAGTGCGCGCGACAATAGACGGTGACGTCGTGACCGCGAGCTACCAATCGCGTCGAAAGATGTTCGGCGAAGGTTTCAAAACCTCCGTAGTTAGCAGGAATTCCCCTGGTTCCTAGAATTGCGATGCGCATGCGTCAGATTCGTCGATCGATGCCAGCAAGGAGGGGAACTTCCGGCTCTAATTAAGGTCGCGTTCTCTATCGATCATCGATGGACCGTGATCGGGCAACAACAATACCCGATCACGGTCCCAAAAAGAAACGTCTCAGGGGTTTCCGAAGCGTTGGCGATACTCGGTGGAGCTGAGAAATGCTTTGACCATTTCGGCATTAATAAAGTTACCGCCAAAGCTGTTCAGCTTAGTCAACCAGAATTGATATCCGGCATCGTTG
>Ga0066679_10000609_pt1 | contig 12619 bp, 9 predicted proteins | sample GraSoiAngelo_128_FD_62298 | JGI IMG/M metagenome (GOLD analysis project Ga0066679, IMG submission 62298) | Grasslands soil microbial communities from the Angelo Coastal Reserve, California, USA - 14_0927_12_20cm | ecosystem: Environmental > Terrestrial > Soil > Grasslands | place: USA... | reverse complement strand
GCAAGCGCGCCGGCCGGCCACATGAATTCGAAAAACGAGCGCAGGTCGTGATTGCTCGACCTTTCGGCCCTGGCGGCAGTCATCCACTCGAGCAAATGCTTTTTCGAAACCAGCTTGCGATGTCCGACGCGAACGATCGCGTCCGTCATTAGATAAGCCTGGTGCGCCAGAAAAACGATCTCCAGCGCCAACTGCGCGGTGTTCGTGCGCAGGTCGCCCCAGACGCTCCAAAAGTGACTGGTCCACGGAACGCCGCGCGGATGAATTAACAGGCCGGTCGTCGCATGTGCGTATACGGGAAAGGCCAGCACCAGCAGCGCAAACAGTGTCCACCAAAATGGATTGCCGGGAAGAATCGTCCAACCTGCGATCAGCAAGAGCACGATCGCCGGAGCCAGCAAACTGCGTCGTAGATTGTCGAGAATCTTCCAACGCGAAATTGCGGTTATGCGGTTCGGCCGCTTGTTCGCATGCGCATCATGAACGCTGCTGGCCAGCCATCGCGCAATTTGCCAGTCGCCGCGCGTCCAGCGATGCTGTCGCTTGGCGTAGGTGTCGTAGTAAGCCGGATAGTCGTCGAGAAATTCGATATCGCTGACCAGCGCGGCGCGCGCAAAGATCGACTCAAATAAATCGTGGCTCAATAGAGTCTGTTCCGGCACGCGATCGTTAAGCGCCTGTTCGAAAGCTTCGACGACGTAGAGACCTTTCCCGGTGTAAATGCCTTCACCAAACAGATCCTGATACACGTCAGAAGCCGCCGTTGTGTACGGATCGATTCCAGTGTTCCCGGAAAAGATTCGCGCGAAGAGTGAACGCGACGCGCTTTCGAGCGAGATACTTACGCGCGGTTGCAAAATTCCGTAACCGGCGACAACACGTTGAGTTTCAGGATCAAACCGCGGGTGATTGAGCGGATGCAGCGCCGCGCCGATCAAGCGTCTCGCCGCGTCGCGAGGTAACTGGGTGTCGGAATCCAGCGTGATTACATAGCGAACCTGCGTGAGCAGATCATTCGCCGCCGTGTTCACAACGAAACTGGTATCGCGCGCGCCGCGCAGCAGGCGATTGAACTCGCGCAGCTTGCCGCGTTTTCTTTCCCATCCGATCCATTTGCCTTCGGTCTCGCACCATTGACGGCGCCGGTGAAACAAATGAAATCTAATCGGCTCGCCCGAACTGTACCGCCGATTAAGTTCTTCAATCCCCAACCGCGCAGCCTCTGCAAAACTCTCGTCGTCGGGCATGTGCTCGCTTGGCGCGTCGGCAAAATCTCCCAGCAACGCAAAGTGCAGATGCTCGTCCTGGTTTGCGAGGTATGAAATTTCAAGCTTGTCGATCAGTGTCTCGACAGTTGCCTTATCGGGAAAGATCACGGGCACGACCACCATCGTGGACGCTTCGGGCGGGAGTCCTTTCGACAAATCAATCTTGGGCAGTAGCTTCGGAAGAAGAAAATGAGTTATGTCCCAGCTGAGCACGCTAAGGGCCAGATCGCTGGCGGGAACCACAGCGAGCAGCGCACCAATAATCGTGACTACGACGCCGGCGTTAAGCCGAAGCATTGCAAAAACAAGTACCGAAACAATCAGCGCGGTCGACAGCGCGAGACTCCCAAGATAGGCGATCGCCGCGTGTCGTTCGATCGCTTGTAGCGCGCGTTCGCCTAGGCGCGCGCGATAGCCGACTTGCGCTTCCAACTGGGCCAGGCCCTTATCTACCAGAAAGTAGCCGACATGCGCGTGAGAAGAATCTTCATTCGCGGTGCGAGCAGCTTCGGCCATTTGCAACGCGGCCCGCGCAATTTCCAGCTCGCTCTTTTTTGCGCGCTTGCTGATGCGCTCGATGACGTGCCGGTAGCGATCGCGCGTCGCGAAATCCATGCGCGCATAAACTGCCGCCGGATCTTTTGCCAGCTCCGGATCGATCAGACTTATTTTCTCAAAAAAGTCTTTCCAATCGAGCGTCGATAGCAGCCGCATGCTGGTGATGATGTTGCCCACCGTGACTTGCGCGGCTGCTTGACGATGATGTTCCTCGTGGACGATCTTCTCGAGCGATAACCCCTGTTTTGTCAGTTGCTGATCGAGCCATTCCAACACTGGCATCACCGCCGGATCCTGATCGCGCAACCGCTGGATAAGTTGGACCACGAACGCCCGCCCCAACTTTTTGCGTGTCCGCGGCAGCAACGAAACCACGTCCTGCGGCTGGCGCCGAGCTGCTTCGAGTATGCGATCGGCCAGTCGATCGGCTTCATCTCGTTCGTTCCGTGATGAAGCTATGCGCGTCGTCAAACGCCGCAGATTCTCGACCAGCGCGAGCCGCAAACTGATCGGCACGGCCCAGAGTTCACCGATCGAGAGCGATGAAACTTTTTGATAGGCATTGATGAAACGCCGTAGCGTGTCGGTATCAAGGTGACTATCCGTGTGCGCGATTAGCTCGATTGAGAACGCGTAGATGCGCGGGTAATTCTTGAACGGGCCATTCGCGAGCTTGGGCAGCTCGCGATAATAACCACGCGGCAAGTCTTCGCGAATTTCGCGGACCTGCTCTTCGACAATGTGAAAATTATCGACCAGCCATTCGGCCGCGGGAGAGATCACGTGTTCGCTGCGAATCGATTCGGCCAGCGCCTTATACGCTTCAATCAGCTTGCGACTGTTTTCTTCCAGCCGCGGCAGCAGCAGATTTACGTGACGAGGCTTTTGGTCAATTTTGTGTTCGACCGCGAGGAACGCGGCGTACTGCTCCAGGCGCTCGATGCTATAAAGCTCCTCGCGAATCGGCACCTCTTCGGTTATGTGCCGAAATCTCCCGACCAACGCTGAAAACAGTGAAGGCATCGCTACCAATCAATGGGGGAATAGATCAAGAAAAGTTTTCGCTAGAATATCACGAGCGTGTCATAAGGGTGGCAGCGGCGAGGTTTTTGATTGTCCTGTAGGTCACAACCTTGGTAGGCACGTGCTTCTCGATTCGAGTTTCACCGTAGGATTGCGCGCGAGAAATCGAGTCAACGATCAAGCTGCCGCCGCAAGTGATCGCTGAAAGTTGTAGTGAGATAAGGCGCTCGGGCTTGAGGTTAGCGCTTCTTTGTATGGGGTTCTTTCTCCTGCGATAGAGCTAAGTCCTGATCGGTTTGCTTTCGTTCTTTCTGATTTGCGAATGCGCCTCCGGCTGGGCTGGTCGAAGCAATGGGCGCGTAAGCATCGCGTGCTTCGTCTTCTTTCTGCGCTTCTGATTTGAGTCCGCGTTTATGTGATTGTTGTTCGCTCATTATGTTTTTCTCCCTTAGATTGATCTAATTCCAAGCAAAGCATCGACGCTCCACGGTCCTGGTCCCGAGAAAACGAAAAACAAAAACAGAAAGCAATAGAACACGGCGGTTTCTCCCTGGTTCTTCGTCGGCCAAAAGCCTTGCGGCGCATGAATCATCAGATAAGCAACTGCCATTTCTCCAGACAGAATGAATGCGACCGGACGCGTGAACAGACCAATCATGATCAGAATACCGCCGATGAATTCCAACAGGCCCGCGACTCCAAACAAGGATCCGAGCGCAGGCTTCCCGCCCGGCGGGCGCATTGGATAACCGAAAAGCTTCTGCGTCCCGTGCTGAAGAAACAAGAAGCCCGCGACGATCCGCAGCACGCTCAACACGTAAGGCGCTGAATCAATCAAATAGATTTTCAGTTCGCGCATCGTTCAATCGCCTTACTTCGTAACTCTTTCTAATTGTTGCTTGCCATTCTGCGGGGGCTCGGTTCCTTTGCCGGCTGCGGCCACACCGGCGCCCTGCGAGTAAACCATCTCGCCGCCATACCAACCCTGGAACAAAACCAAACCCATGACTAACACCGCTGCGATCAGGTATGAAAATCCCGGAAAGCGATCGCGACGCGCGTAAGCCAGCCATCGCCACAGTGTAAGTACTACGACGCAGCCCACCAGAATCCAACCAACGTCCATGTGGAAATCCACGTATTTGAAAGTGTCGCCCAGCACGCCGCGAGTTCTGGTCATATCGTAGTAACCGGTGGCCGCCGTAATTGCCCCGAACACGAGTGCGCCGATCAACGACCAGAATCCCGCAGCTCTCAAGGATACTTTAGTGAACAATCGTCCGAGCAGATCGGCGATGAAAGAAAACACGACCAGGGCGATGGGAAAATGCACGAGCGCAGGATGAAGTGGCGGCATGATGTTTCTCCTTTCGAGAAACTAAACAGTATGAATGGAGTTTCACTTCGCGCCGACTTTTTGCGCGGCTGCCTGGGCCATGCGCAAATGCTCCCGAAGCGTCGGCAGCGTCTTCGCCGCGAAGGCTTTTATGTCCGCGTCGTTGCCGTCTTTCGATTGCGTCTCAAACTCTTTCACGTCTTCCTGATGATCCTTGACCATCGCGGACATGTATTCTTTGTCGAACTCAGCTCCGGACATTTTAGACAGCGTGTCTATCTCAGATTTCTGACTTGAGTTCACGTCACTCGGAAGCTGCATTCCTTTCTTACTAGCAATTCCTTTCAGCTCAGTGTTCGCTGCCGAGTGATCCGACACCATCCGCGCGCCAAACTCTCGCACTGAGGCGTCGCCCGCTCGCTGGGTCGCCAGCCGGCCCATCTCAACTTCTGCCAGTCCGCCTTGTGCAGCATTGCCGGCGAACTTGGTGCTGTCCCTGGCGTCTGAACAAGCAAGGATCAGCAGCGGCGCAACTATGCAGATTGGTGCGAAGAAACCAATTACTCTTTTCCACATTAATCGTTGTCCTCCAGTTCGTAATTAATCGTTGATGGCAAAAGGCACTGTTCCGCTTCGGTACTGATTGCGAAGCATCTGTTGTCTATTCGAACGTCGCGCAGGGGCCAATACGATGAGCAAGAGGAGCGAGAATTAATAAGCAATGACAATGCCGCTCCAGGACGGTGCGATAGCGAAGCATAAATCAGCGTGCTCCTACCGCGACGGGTCTGAAGACAAATTAATGACGACCGCTCTTGCTTCCGCCTTTTCTCATCGGCTCGTGATTTTCCGGCTTACCGTATCCGCCACCGCCGGGTTTCTCGCCGCCGTGATGCACGGCATTTACGCTGGCCCAAGCGCGGCGCTCGGCTTCTTCTTCCTACACGCCTCGCTCTTCGTAACTCTTCTCGATATGTCTGGCCTGCCGTTTTTCTTTGTCTGTGTATTTGTCTTTGTCACCTCTTGGCATTTTTGGTTCTCCTTATTAATCAACTCGTCGAGACAATTAACTCGCTGAAAGTTTTAGGCGCCGATACGACGTGAACCCAAACCAAAGTCCATAAAAGATAATCAGCTCAGCGCCAGCCAACGAAACTGACAGCGCGATTGAGTCAGTAACTTTGCGAAAAACAACATAGACGTCTCCACAAATTCCCAGGGGCAAAGGAATCATTGCTGCCAAAAGAAAGGCACTGGCTACCCTGTGAACTTGCGGCGTGTCTTCGCCTGCGACCGCGATGCGGTGGTAGGCCGCCGGAGTCATTAACAAAATCATAGTCAAAGCGATCAAACTCAAGCTCGCGATGTGCACATATTTTGAGGACTGCGGAAGCTTGTCGAACCCGTCCATGAACATCGTGACCAACTGAAAACCCAACAGCGCCTGGGCTCCGGGCAAGACGACGCGCGCTTCAGTCAACGCCTGATCGATTTTGTCTTCTAGTTTAGTTGGATGGGCGCGAGGCATTTCGCGAGAGTTTTTCTTCGACGACCTCTGTGGCGACTTCGAAATAAATCCAAACACATACCAAAAACAAGCCGCCGTTATTCCAGTGACTAAGCCGATGCCGATAGCGCTCATGGCGTTGAGCACGCGTGCAGAAGCCAGGTACAAATCAAATGAAAAAGCCAACATGAAGGGAATTAGCGCGAAGTCCATCACTGTCGTGGCGAATGTATGCACGTCTTCCGCGTCGCTCCCTGACCGCACGATTCGATGGTAGGAGCCCGGCGAAAGTATGAGCGCGACACCGATCAGCAGCAGCATGAGCGCGGCCATTTTCAAGTATTGCGCGGATTTAGAGAGTCGCTCGAATCCTGGTTCAAATACAGCTCGAAAGTGAAACCCAAGAAAGATTTGCGCGCCGAGGACCAACATTCGGCTTTCGTCGAGTGCAGTTTTTATTTTTTCGCGCAGCGCCGTCATTGGTCCGTTCGTTTCTTCCGCGAATGCTATGCCAATTCCTCGATCGCCGGATGCGGGTCGTAACACTGCAAATCGAATAGCTTAGTGGCATGAAGCGCCAAAGTTTTGTACTCAATGCCAAGTTGTCGAATTATTTTCGTACGTGAGGGACCGATGCTGCTGTTCGATTTAGTTAACCTGATTCTGACGGAGTGCGAAATTTTCACAACTTTGTTCGTTTGCGTACAGACTGCGTACATGTTTCAGGAAAAAGATGTGTCAGCTTAGTAGGATCCCGACATCCCCTCGGCGAAAACGGATGGAAGGAGTACGAGGCAGTCGCGGTCTTACGCGATCACCTTCAATAATTCCGATGTCAATCAGCAGTTTCGATTGTTCGTTTAGAACTTTTCTCGCCCAACCCGAGTCCCAATCCCTTTCGACGAACGTTCGCGCCGATGCACCCCTGCGCAAGGGTCCGACAGTGCTAGTGGCCGACGATAACGACGACACGCGTCAGATGCTTCACATGCTTTTGACCGGCAAAGGCTATCGCGTTCTTGAAGCCGCTGACGGAGAAGAGGCGGTCAGGCTCACATCCAATGAAGAGCCGGGTTTGGTTTTGCTTGATCTTCAGCTTCCGAAGATGAATGGGCTTAACGTGATTAGACAGCTTCGCAACGAGATGCACTTAACAACAATTCCTTTGGTAATCATCACCGGCTACGACAAGCATTTCGATACCGCAGTGGCCGCGGGGTGTGATGATTATATGGTGAAGCCGATTGACTTTGATCGGCTCGCCAGAATCTTGGACTACTATGTTCCGCTCAAAGTAGAGTCGCCACTATCATGAGTTTGTCCATCCAGTGTTCAAGAGGTTGAGATTGTTTGTCGGACAGCTGTAAGTGCGGAACAGTACAGACCACTCATACGAATCGAAATAGAGTCGAGCTCTATACGATCCCGACAGCAAGGGAAAAAGCAGGGTGCGTGTCCACTCAGGGGAGGATGCGTATCCTGCTTTAGTTTTTGTCCAGTACGATCTAAAGCCTCGAGAAACGCCAAACGGTTTTTCCTGAGAAGAGATCCACGTACGTCAGTGCACGAGGTTACCGCCCGCTTGGGTAGGCGAAACAGTCAGGCGATTCTGACTGAGGTAGGCGCGAACCTTCGGCGGCACGTGTCTTCGCAAGAGGGCATTGCGCGCTTGCCATTGATCAGCAGCAGCCATTTCGACGAGGTACCGCAACTCTTTTGCTTCGAGGATTGCGATGGGAACGCCATCACGATAAAGAACTCGGTTCGAAGCCGCGGGAGATAACCGTCCGCCTGGCGTGACCACGCCGAGAAGATTCAATGGATCGGCGGCACTAATCGAAATCATCAATCCTTCAGGCTGCGTGCGACGTATCGATCTCAAAAGTTGAACTGCTTCCGCGGTCGCGAATTGCTCGCCAGAGAAGCCGCCAACAAAGCGGCCGCCACGAATCTCGCCGCGGGCTTCCATTCGACGCAATGTGCGCAGAAGATCTCGCCACGGCACCGCGATCGATTCGCGATCGAGTAGCTTGCGAAACACGACACCGTACCGCTGCAGAAGTTTTTGCGCGACCGCTTCGATCGTTTCGCGGTCGGGTTCGGTACACAGGCCTGCGCCATGCTGCGCGCCTGAGGCGCGCGTACCCAGACGCACCCAACGTCCTGCATCGTCCATGCTATAGACCGACTTGCGCCGGCGTCGTCTCTTCTCAACTTCTCGATGCGTAGCCTTACTGAGCGGTGTCAGTAGCGCGCGCAATCCGGTAAAGCTATCTGCGCTAACCAATCCGCGAAACACCAGTTCGCCTAACGCTTCTTCGACCATGCTCGGCAATAGCTCAGTGCCGGAAACAATGTCGACAAAGAACGACGCGCCATGTTCTTTCAGGAAGTCATAAACAGTTTGCGTGTTGGTCGACAGCGAGCCGTTCGGATCAGTGGGAGAGGGGAAGACCCTATTCCAAGTCTGAACGTGCTTGCGATTCAAGAGCACGATCGGCGTGCTGCGTACGGGCGAGGAGCTGCTCGATTTTTCGGCTTGTAACTTTGGCGGAGAGAGTCGCAGCCAGGTGAGCTTTCCGGAAACGCACAAATTGTCGAGCCACGCCGGATCGTAATCAGCAACGCGCGCCGGAAGGATTTCTGACTCCCATGAACCAGCCGGCGCTTCGAATCCTTCCAGTTGATCGAGAATGTGCGCGACGCTTTGCGCTCCTTCGACTTTGTGATCGGGCGCTACCTTCTGCCAGACGAAAAGGAAGCGCATGAAATCCGCCGGCGACACCGGTTCGATCTCTTTGCGCAGACGATTGAGCGTGTAACTGTGAATGCGCGCGAGTAGCCGGCGCGAACACCACTCTGGGAGCGCAGGTATCCCTGGCTGTGGTTCACCGGCATCCCTGCCGGTGCTCTCTGCGGGCGTGAACTGCCCCTGCATCGCAAAGCCTTCACTCTCAAGCTTCGCCAATCCAATCTCGATTCGAGCCGGTGGCAGCGAAAACGATTCAGCAAGCTGCGCCACCGTCACCGGCCCAAGGCCTTCCAAACGTCCACGTAAGACTTCAACCACGGCATTTTCAGAATCCCAACTCTCGCTCGCATAACTCGCGGGAGGCTCGATTTGCGGATTCAAAAACGAATCGGGATGAATCGCGCGAAGCTGATTCAACCGCTCTGCCGCAACCCACATTGTATCGGTACCGGGAGCGGTAGCGACCGGATCAATTGATTCGTTAACGAGTAATCTTGATCCGGTCGCTACCGCTTCCGGTGCTGACACGAGCACTGTCGCGCGGCGATCATTTATCAACTGCGCAAAGAACTGTTCCCAAGCATTCTTCCGTGCTTCGTCACTCGTAAGAAATCCAAGCTGCATCAACGCATCGTGCAATTCATCAGCATTCTCGGCTGACGGCCACGCTTCCTCGCGAACACGATCGATTGCGGCTTGATCGAGCTTCCCAAGATCAGCCGCGGTCTCGGCATCAAGAAACCGCCGGTTCATCACGGCGAGCGTGCGTCGCTCTTCAGCGGGCGCATCGTCCAAAAATGCGTACGGTTTCGCAGTGAGGATTTCCTGCGCGAGCGGCGACGGCTCAGTCATTTCGCGAGCAATGAGGCGTCGTTCGCCCCGCTCGATCGATCGCAGCAGCTCTTCCAATCCGCGAATATCCATCGCTTCTTCCAGACAGTCGCGCACGGTTTGCTCGACCAATGGATGAGCGGGAACTTCGATTGGGCCAGCCAGGTTTTCGGCGCACGCAAGTTGATCAGGAAACACCAGCGCGAGCAAATCTTCCGCGGCCATGCGTTGCAGTTGCGGCGCGACCTTGCCGCCGCTGCGCCAACGTGGAATCGCCAGCGCGCGGGTCGCGTTCCAACGCCAACGAATATTGAACATCGGCGCGTCGAGCAGCGCCTGAGTCAGCACATCGCAGACGGATTTGGAACTGAGATAGTTGAAGATCGTCTCGAGCGGAAAACTATGAGTTGGCCCAAGTGACAGAACGATGGAGTCCTCAGTTGCGGCGGCTTGCAACTCGAAGTTAAAAGTACGGCAGAAACGCTTGCGCAGCGCCAGACCCCACGCGCGATTCAGCCGGCTGCCAAACGGCGCATGAATCACCACGTGCGTGCTGCCGTTCTCATCAAAGAAGCGTTCGACGACGATATCTTCCTGCGTCGGCATCACTCCCAATGCCAGTTTCGTGAGTGCGAGGTACTCGAGGATTTGCGAGGCGGCGGCGTGAGTGAGCCCAACTTCATTCGTGAGCCATTCAAGACTGGATCCGCTCACCACATCGTCGGCGTCAGTCCTTTGATCGTCGATCTTTTGCGCGATCTCTTTTCGCAAACGAGAAACCGATGCGGACAGCTCTTGAGATCTTCCCGGCGCTTCGCCGAGCCAAAACGGAATCGAAGGCGGCTGACCATGCGCGTCGAGGACGCGGACCTCGCCGGTCCCCACGCGCTTGATTTCGTACGAGCTGTTGCCAAGCTGAAAGATGTCGCCGGCGAGACTCTCGATCGCGAAATCTTCATTCAACGTTCCGACGAGAATCTCTGACGGTTCGAGTATCACTCGATAATCACCCGTGTCAGGGATTGCGCCGCCATTTGTGATAGCTGACAGGCGCGCGCCTTTGCGGCCGCGCAAGCGATGATTGACGGCGTCGTGATGGAGATAGGTTCCGCGGCGACCGCGCCGCGTCGTGAAGCCTTCGGACAACATGCGAATGACTTCGTCGAATTTTTCGCGCTTGAGATTTCTGAACGGGTAAGCGCGGCGAACCATTTCAAACAGCGCTTCTTCTGTCCATTCTTCCGGCGCGACTGCCGCAACGATCTGCTGCGCCAGAATGTCCAGCGGCTGTTCAGGAATTTCGAGATGATCGAGTTCGCCGCGTCGCACCGCGTCAACCAATGCGGCGCATTCAACCAGTTCATCGCGCGACAGCGGAAAAATGCGGCCTTTCGGAAAGCCGCTGACCGTGTGATTCGATCGACCAATGCGTTGCAGCAGAGTCGAGATCGCCCGCGTCGATCCAATCTGCACCACCAGATCGACTGCGCCGATGTCGATTCCGAGTTCGAGCGACGCAGTGGCAACCAACGCGCTTAATTCGCCTGATTTCAAGCGTTGCTCCGCGGATAATCTCAGTTCGCGTGCGAGGCTGCCATGATGCGCGGTCACGTTTTCATCGCCGAGCCGCTCGCCAAGATGCCGCGCGACGCGCTCAGCCATGCGCCGCGTGTTGACGAATACAAGCGTTGTTTTATGTTCGCGAATCAGATTTGTGATGCGATCGTAGATTTCTTCCCAGACTTCGTTGGACATCAAGGATTCGAGCGGCGAGCTGGGAACTTCGATCGCCAGATCGAGTTTGCGCGTGTGACCGGTGTCGATGATCGTGCACCGAGGTGTTCCATTCGGATCGACGTTAGAAGTCCCGACCAGAAAGCACGCAACTTCTTCGATCGGTTTCTGGGTCGCTGATAAGCCGATGCGCACCAAAGGTTCCTTGACCAGCGCTTCGAGTCTTTCAACCGACAACGACAGATGCGATCCGCGCTTGTCGTCGACCATCGCGTGAATCTCGTCGACGATCAGCGCGCGCGTCGTGCTGAGCATCCTTCGTCCGCCTTCACTAGTCAGAAGAATGTAAAAGGATTCAGGAGTAGTGACCACGATGTGCGGCGGCTTCCTGGTCATTGCCGCGCGATCCTTCGCCGGTGTGTCACCTGTGCGCACGAACGTGCGAATCTCGACACCAGTTATGCCGGCGGCTTCTAAATTCTGCTGAATACCTTTCAGCGGTTCTTCCAAATTGATCTTGATGTCATTGCTGAGCGCCTTCAGCGGCGAGACATAAACGACATGCGTTTCGTCGCTCAGATCTCCCGCCGCCGCTTTCCAAACCAAATCATCGATGGCTGATAAGAAGGCCGCGAGAGTTTTTCCGGATCCCGTAGGCGCGGCGATCAGCGTGTGGCGTCCCTGTTTGATCGCGGGCCAGGCCTGCTCCTGCGGCTCAGTCGGAGCAGCGAAGTGCTTCAAGAACCAATCGCGGACGGCCGGATGAAAAGATTCAAGCGCTTTCATAAAGGGCGGCCAGTGTACCACGAATGAAACAACGTGTTAAGTCAGAAAATAGAGAGAGGCCCACAGATTACAATGATTGACGCCGGTTGGAAAAGAAGGCCAATTTGGATTTCTTATCTGCGTCTATCTGTGTAAATCTGTGGCTAACGTGACTCAGACCAAAGCCCACCGCGACTATCATCCGGCCCAACATACTGCTGCGCCTCGCGCCAAGACCGTGCGTCGTCGCGTCGAGATTCCGAAGAATGTCGAACAGGTCGAACTAAAACTTGGCGGCCGCGAAGTAAAGCTTACCAATCTGAAAAAGCTTTTCTGGCCTGAGCTGAAAATCACCAAGCTAGATTTGATTCAGTACTACGCGGACGTCGCGCACGTGCTTCTGCCTCATCTTCAGGACCGCGCGATGGTGATGAAGCGTTATCCCAACGGGGCCGCGGGTGAATTCTTTTTCATGAAGCGCGCACCTTCGCCGCGCCCGCCATGGATTGAGCTGTGTTCGATTCATCATGGCTCCGGCAACGTCATAGATTTTCCAATCATTCAGGATGTTGCGGCGTTGCTTTGGGTGATCAATCTCGGTTGCATCGATCTGAATCAATGGTATGCGCGCTGCGACGATGTCGACCGGCCGGACTATCTTCATTTCGATCTCGATCCGGTTCCGGGCGCAAAGTTTGAACAGGTTTTAGAAACGGCTTTGGCGGTGCGCGAAGCTCTGGATTCGTTAGGTATGCCTTCGTATCCAAAGACGACCGGTTCGAAAGGAATTCACATCTACGTTCCGATCGTGCGCGGGTCGACGCAGAAGCAGGTTTGGACGATCG
>Ga0066679_10000608_pt1 | contig 12619 bp, 14 predicted proteins | sample GraSoiAngelo_128_FD_62298 | JGI IMG/M metagenome (GOLD analysis project Ga0066679, IMG submission 62298) | Grasslands soil microbial communities from the Angelo Coastal Reserve, California, USA - 14_0927_12_20cm | ecosystem: Environmental > Terrestrial > Soil > Grasslands | place: USA... | reverse complement strand
GGCGACATCGTCGTGACCGTGAAGGACACGGGTATCGGGATCTCGCCCGACGACCAGGGGCGGATCTTCGAAGAGTTCCAGCAGGCTCGCCGGCAATCGGAGCGTTCGCGCGAAGGCACCGGACTCGGCCTGTCGTTGGCAAAGCGCTTCGTCGAGCTGCACGGCGGCCGGATCTGGGTGGAGAGCGAGCCGGGCAAAGGCAGCACATTCACATTCACCCTCCCAGTGCGGGTTCACGCTCCCCAGCCGGTGTCGGCGTGACCGGCGGCGAGGTCGTCCTCATCGTCGAGGACAACGACAAGAACCTGAAGCTCGCGCGCGACCTTCTCCAGTTCGCCGGCCTGCGGACGCTCGAGGCGACGAGCGCCGAGGACGGCATCGCCATCGCGCAGCGTGAGCGGCCGAGCCTCGTGCTGATGGACATTCAGCTCCCGGGAATGGACGGGATAGCCGCGCTTCGCAGTCTGCGCGGGGACGAGCGGACGGCCGCCATCCCGGTCGTCGCGCTCACCGCCTCGGTGATGAAGTCGGATCGCGAACGGTTCGACGCGGCGGGCTTCGACGGGTTCATGCAGAAGCCAATCGACGTCAAGACCTTCGCGGTGGATGTGCGCGGCTTCTGCGCGCGCGGGCGCGCCGCATGACGGCCGCAACGATCCTCGCCGTCGACGACACCCCGCAGAACCTGCGGCTTCTGGAGGCGCTGCTCTCAACGGAGGGCTACGAGGTGCTCACCGCGGCGTCGGGCGATGAGGCGCTCCGAGTGGTCGCGGAACGACACCCGGACCTGCTCCTCGTGGACATCCTCATGCCGGGAATCGACGGGTATGAGCTCTGTCGTCGCATTCGCGCGAACGAGGAGACGCGCTACCTCCCGATTGTGCTGATGACGGCCAGCATCGAGCAGGACAAAGCGCGCGCGCTCGAGTCGGGCGCCGACGATTTCGTGCAGAAGCCGGTGCTGCAGCACGAGCTTTCGGTTCGCGTACGCTCGCTGCTACGGATCAAGCGCTACCACGACGACCTCAAGGACGCGCTCGACCGCCAGACGGCGATCGGGGAGGTCCTCCGGGTCATCGGCTCGTCCGCATTTCAGATCGAACCCGTGCTCCACGCGGTCGCGCAACACGCTGCGCGACTCTGTCACGCGCGAAATGTCGTGATCTGGCGCACGCTTGCAAGCTCGTACCGCCAATGGGTCGTCGAGGACGCGATTCCGGAATACACCCGGGTTCTGCGTGACCAGGAAATTCCGCTCGGGACTGACACCATTGTCGGACGCGCCCACCTCGAGAAGCGCCCCATCCTCGTCGGAGATACGAGGGAGTACTACCGCGGCGCGACCGGGCCGGCCGCTGACATGTCGCGTCTAGGCGTCGTGCGGACGCTCCTCGCCGTTCCGCTTGTCCACGATGACCGTGTTGTCGGCGTCATCTCCCTCATCCGAGAGGCGTCCAATCCATTCAGCGCGGAGGAGGTCGCGCTCGTGGGCACGTTCGCGGATCAGGCGGCCATCGCGATCGCGAATGTCGAGCTGTTCGAGACGGTCGAGCGTCAACGACAGGAGCTCTCGCGGTTCCTCTCGCCGCAAGTCGCAGCGCTCGTGACGAGCGAGCAAGGGGCGAAGATGCTCGAGGGCCATCGTCGCCAGATCACCGTGGTCTTTTGTGATCTCCGCGGCTTCACCGCCTTCGCCGAGACGGCCGAGCCGGAGGAGGTCCTCGGCGTACTCCGCGATTACCACCGCGTGATGGGCGAGGTGATCGTCGATCACCACGGGACGCTCGAGCACTTCGCGGGCGACGGAATGATGGTCTTCTTCAATGACCCGCTGCCGGTCGAGCGTCACGAGCTGCAAGCCGTCCGCATGGCCTGCGCGATGCGCGAGCGCTTTGACGGGATGGCGGGCGAGTGGCGGAAGCGGGGTTACGAGCTGGGGTTCGGCGTCGGCATCGCGACCGGGTACGCGACACTCGGCCGGATCGGGTTCGAGGGTCGCTACGACTACGGTGCGGTCGGCAACGTCGTGATACTGGCCCAGCGTCTCTCCGCCGAGGCGAACGCCGGCCAGATCCTCATAAGCCAGCGCGTCCACGCTGCGGTCGAGACCGACGCGGAGACGACCGCGGTCGGGGAGCTCGCGCTCAAGGGCTTCTCGCGTCCGGTCCCAGCGTTCGCCGCCGAATCGGTGAAGGCGCCCGCTCCGGCCCGAACGTGACCGCCGTCTCGTTCAGCACGATCGCGCAGCCGAACCCGCGTGCTCTCGTCCTCATCGAGGTCCCCGAGACGGTCGTGAAGAAGCTCGGCGCGGGCAAACGCGTTCCGGTGCGTGTGACGCTCAACGGTGTCGGCTACCGCTCGACGATCGCCGTGTATGGCGGCCGCTACTACCTTCCCGCTCGCAAGGCGATCTGTGAGGAGGCCAAGCTCGGGCCGGGCGGCCGCGCGCACGTTTCGCTCGAGGTCGACACCGTGCCACGTACGGTAGATCTCCCGGCCGATCTCGCACGTGCGCTCTCGGCGGCGAAATTACGCTCGGGGTTCGACGCTTTCTCTTTCTCACATCGCAAGGAGTTCGTCGACTGGGTGACCTCGGCGAAGCGCGCCGAAACCCGAGCGGCGCGCATTCCGAAAGTGATCGCACAGGTTCGCGCGAAGGTGAGGGTTGCCTCGCCCAGATAGCGCTAGTCCTACACGAGGCCGGCGCGCCTCATGAGTGGCCCGAGCTGCTCGGCCGCTTTCGCTCGAACTTCCTTCGCGTCCATCTTCGTCGGCACACCGTCGCGCACCAGAAATTCGCCGTCCACGAGTACATGTCGTACCGCTCGGGATCCGCCGCCGAAAAGAATTCGTGCGACGGGGTCGCCGCCAGGCCCATCCAGGCGCTGGACATCGAGCACGACGAGGTCAGCGCGCTTTCCTTGCTCGAGCGTGCCAACTTCGGAGTCGATGCGCAGCATCTTCGCTCCTTCGCGTGTCGCGAGCCCCATCGCGTCGTAACCGCTCAATGTCCCGATGCCGCTCACGACGCGGGCCAGGAGTGTCGCAAGGCGCATCTCCTCGAATCCATCGAGCCGGTTGTTGCAGGCCGCGCCGTCGGCGCCGAGTCCGACCGTGATGCGCGCGCTCCGAAGGCGTGCCACCTGCGCGATCCCGGACCCAAGCTTCAGGTTCGACGAGGGGCAGTGCGCCACCGACGTCTTCGTCGTCCGGAGTATGTCGACCTCCGAGTCGTCGAGATGAACGCCGTGCGCGATGATCGCGCGCTCGGACGCGATGCCCGTGTCGAGCAGGTACTGCATCGGCGTGCGGCCGGTGGCCATGACCACGGCATTGCGCTCGTCCATGCTTTCGTTGGAGTGGGTATGGACAAGCAGGTCGCTCAGCTTGGCAAGCTGCGTCACCGCCTCCAGCAGCTCGCGCGTACACGAGAGCGCGAATCGAGGCATGTACACGTAGCCGATCCGTCCACTCGAGGCCTTGTGCCACCGCTTGGTGAGAGCGCCGCCGGCGTCGAGCGACGCGCGAGTCGTTTCAAGGAGATTCGCGGGGACGCCCTCGCCGGTGTCCATCATCGCCTGGCCGAAGCGTGCGCGGATGCCGCTCCGCACAAGCTCCTCGGCAACGATGTCGCCGTAATGGGTGGTCCCCATGTCAAGGATCGTTGTCGTGCCCGTCGTCAACAGATCGAGCAGACCGAGGCGCACGCTCGCCCGCACCGACGCCTCGTCGTGGGCGGCCTCGAGCGGCCACACCCGTGTGCGGAGCCATCCGAGGAGTGGCATGTCCTCAGCCAGACCGCGGAAGAGCGTCTGCACCAGGTGAACGTGTGTCTGCACGATGCCCGGCATCACGACGCATCCCGAGATGTCGATGACCTCGGTGTCGGCGGGCGGCGTGACCTCGCCAATGCCCCCGATGCGAGTGCCGCTCACCAGAAGGTCGCCCTGCACGGGTCGCGGCGAGTCACGAAGTGGCAGCAGGATGCCCCCGCGAAGCAGAACGCTCATGCCTGATATGCGAGGTCGCGGAGCGCCGTCGCGAGCACGCGCGTGCCCAGCACGACGTCCTCCGCCGCGGTCGCCTCTTCCGGACAGTGGGAGCGACCCCCGATGCTCGGAACGAAGAGCATCGCGGTGTTCGCTGCCGCGGTCAGGACCTGCGCGTCGTGCCCGGCGCCGCTCGTCATCTCACGCGGCTCGACGCCCGCCGCGAGCGCCGCGCGGCGAAGGACATCGGTGACACGCGGGGAGAGCGTCACGGGTGGCCGATCGCGCAGCGTCCGGATCTCCAAGGAGAGACCACGTTCGCTCGCGATCCTCTTGGAAGCATCCCCAATTTGGGTGATGAGCTCGCTCCGCCGTGCGGGATCGGGGTGTCGAGTGTCGACGGTGAATCGTGCGAGGCCGGGGACGACGTTCACCTGCGACGGTTCGACCGCCATCGTGCCGACGGTCGCGACCGCGGGATGGCCCATCCGCACGGCCGCATCCGCGATGGCGAGCGCCATTGCCGCCGCGCCGAGGAAGGCATCGCGGCGGCGGTCCATCGCCATCGCGCCGGCGTGGTCGGGCTGGCCGCGCACCGTGACTTCCAGGTGCGCCGTCCCTGCGATCGTCGTGACCACGCCGAGCCGCGGTCCGTGGTCCTCGAGAACCGGCCCCTGCTCGACGTGCAGCTCGATGAAGGAATCGAGGTCGCGGCGTACGGCCGAAGCGGCAGTCGTTGGATCGAGCTCGACCGCGCGCATCGCCTCAGCGAGCGTCACGCCGTCCGCGTCGCGCACCCGATCGGCCTCGCCCGGCTCGAGCCGGTCAGCGATCGCGCGAGCGCCCCAGAAGTTCGTGTCGAACCGGCTGCCCTCCTCCTCGCAGATCGCCACGCATTCGAGGATGCGCGTGGACCGGCCGAACCGCTGCCAGAGACTGCTCACCGCTTCGATCCCGGCGACGACGCCAAGCGCCCCATCGAGTGCGCCGCCACCGCGCACCGTGTCGATGTGCGAGCCGGTCGCGATAACCCGCCCCCCGCGCGATCCTTCGATCCGTCCCCACACGTTTCCGACAGCGTCACGCCTGGTGAGAAGCCCGGCTTCCTTCATCCACGCGGTGACGAGGTCCATCGCGGAGCTCCAAGCCGGCGAGTACAGCGGCCGGTAGATACCGCCGCGGGGAAGCGCGCCGCGTTGCGCAAGGTCGTCGAGCCGGCGCAGCAATCTGCGCTCGTCGATCCCGACGAGCTCGCGCGTCGTGGTCGCGGTCATCCTTCGGCCACTTCCCCTCTTCCGATGAATCGCCCCCGCGCGGGATTGGTTACGGTCTCAAGCTCGTTATAGACCGTGCGACCGGCCACGAGGGTGCGAACGACCTTCCCCCGGAAGGACCGTCCGACGTACGGATCGACCCCGCGTGTGTACGAGCGCTCGCGGTCGAGGGCCCACTCGCGGTCAGGATCGAAGAGCACGACGTCGGCGTCCGAGCCAGGCGCGATGGCCCCCTTGCGGGGCCAGAGGCCGAACCGCTTTGCCGGTCTCGTCGACAGACGCCAGACCGCGAAACCCGCGACCTTGCGCACATCGATGGCGCCGCTGGCACGCGCCATCGCACCGCCAAACACCGCGGGCAGGAGCGACTGGGCGCCGGCGACGCCGCCCCACGCCGCGAAGAGGTCGGCCCCGTCCTTCAGCTCCGGCGAGCAAGGCGAGTGATCCGAGGCCACGAAGTCGATCCGGCCCTCAAGTAGCGCGCGCCAGAGGCCGTCGCGGTTCCGAGCGTCGCGGATCGGCGGCGCGCATTTGAGGGCCGCACCCTGCCCGGCGAGATCGTCCTCGTCAAAGGTGAGGTAGTGCGGGCAGGTCTCCGCCGTGACATCGGTGCCCATGTCGCGGGCGGCGCCGACCGCGCCGAGCGCCTCGACCGCCGAGACATGCACGATGTGGATCCGCGCCCTGGCCTCCCGCGCCGCCGCGCACGCGCGCGCCACCGCTCGGACCTCGACGAGTGGCGGCCGCGACGATGGCCAGGCCCCGACGTCGGATCGTCCAGTGCCGCGGACGCGCGCTGTCGCCTCGCGGACGAGTGCTTCGTCCTCGCAGTGCAGCGCGACGACAAGACCCGCGTCCGCGGCCGCGCGAAGCGCCGGCACGAGATCCTCATCGCTAATCGCGGGAAACTCGGGTACTCCGCTGTCGCACAGAAACGCTTTCACGCCGACGGCGCCTCGCTCGCTCAGCTCGCGCAGGGCGCCAGGATCCACGTCGACGAGACCGCCCCAGAGCGCGAAGTCAACGACGGATGCGCGTTCGGCCGCAGCCCTCTTCAGATCGAACGAGGCACCGTCGAGGACCGGCGGTACAGAGTTGAGCGGCATGTCGAGGACCGTCGTCGTCCCGCCGGCCGCGGCCGCCCGGCTGCCGCTCGCCCAGCCCTCCCAATCCGTTCGTCCGGGCTCGTTGAAGTGCACGTGCGCGTCGACGACTCCGGGTAGCGCGAGCAGGCCCCGCGCGTCGATCTCGTGCTTCGCCGTGGAGGCGCCGGCCTCGACGAGCGCGCTGATCCGTCCGTCGCGGATCAGGATGTCGCGGGCGTAGGCCCCGTCGGAGACCACCACCGCGCCGCGAATCGCGAGGTCGGCTTTGGCGCTCACTCTTCGGTGATGCTGAAGTCCTGCGCGCCTTCCCAGAGAGCGAGTCGACCGACCTCCGCAAGATGCTCGTTGCCCTCGATGACCGTCGCGAAGTGGTTCCCGGCGAGCTGCCCCACCTTGCTCGAGAACAGCGTCGCGCCGTAGGGGAAGAGGATCTCCATCTCTGAGATGCCGCCGGGGTAGACCAGGATCTGCCCGGGCGCGGGGTGACTCGTGTGATTCTCGAAATCGACGCTGAGCCGGCGCTCGCCCATCGGGACCCAGGTCGATTCACCGCTCCAGCGACAGTGGACCAGCTTGCTTCGCAGCGGCAGGAGCTTTCGGATGGCGGCGCAGGTTTTCGGAGCGGCTCGGTCCTCGAGGCGCGCTTTGAAGGTGAAGCGTCCAGCCGTGATGCGGAGCATCGTCATCGCGGGCGTACGATACCGGCCGCTCATGGCGACCCTCTCAACACACGTCCTCGATACGGCGACTGGCCGTCCCGCGTTGGGTATCGCAGTCTCGCTGGAAAAAGACGGCGCGGTGATCGCCCGGGGTGTGACCGACGGTGACGGGCGCGTCGCGGAGCTGGCCCCTTCGCTCGCACCAGGACGTTACCGGCTCGTGTTCGAGCTCCAGGGCCGCTTCTTCCGGCGCGTCGCGCTCGACGTCGAGATCGGCTCGGAACCCAAATACCACGTCCCGCTTCTCGTCACGCCGTTCGGGCTGACGAGCTATCGCGGGTCGTGATGACCGTCGCGCCAGAGGCCCTCGCGGCGATCTTCGAGCGAGCTCCGGCGCTCGCGGAGCGGGTGCGAGGGAATGATGCCGCGTCGATCGTGGCGTCGGCTCGTTCCGAGGTCGCGCGCATGACCGAGAGCGAGCGCATCGCCGTTCTCGACGCACACCCGCGGATCGGGGCCGACCCCGTGTCGCTCTCGGCGCTCTCGCGAAGCGAGCAGGGCGGCGCCACCGACATCGCGACGATGCGCGAGCTCGCCGCGCTGAACGAAGAGTACGAGCGCAGATTCGGCTTCCGCTTCGTCGTCTTCGTCGCGGGCCGCTCGAAAGCTCAGATCGTCCCGATCTTTCGCGAACGCCTCCGGCACACGCGCGAGGTTGAGCTCGCGATCGGCATCGACGAATTTCTCGCGATCGCGGGCGATCGATTGGAGCGGATCACGTCATGACCACGACCGAGATCAGCTACGGCAAGGCCCAGGTTGTCTTCTACCGTCTCGGCGGCCACGACATCGCACCCCTCGCGGCGTCGGTCGACGTCGACGTCTTCGGAAAGCGGTTTCTCGCTGCGTATACCGAGGGCGACAATCGCGAGGTCGTCGCGACCGACACGATGAAGAACTTCGTGTACGCGATGGCGGCCGAGTACAGCGGCCGGACGCTCCTGGGGCTCTGCGCCTTCCTTGGCCGCCGCTTTCTGGAGACCTACCCGGTGATGGAGGCACTCCGCGTGTCCGCACGCGAGGTACCGCTCGACGCGGCCGCCGGCGAACGTGGCCCAAGCGACGTCCTGTTCCGCTCGACGCGCGGCGACGGCGCCGTCGCTCAGGTCGCCGTCGACGCGATCGGCGGAAAGCCCGAGATCACCGGCGCGCGCAGTGGCTGGGAAGACATGCTGCTGGTGAAGACGACGGGGAGCTCATTCGCGACGTTCGCCCGAGACGACTTCACGACTCTGCCGGAGCTCACCGACCGCCCGCTGACGATCGGCCTATCCGTGTATTGGCGCTACCGCGATCTGGTTGACGGGGTCGCCGAGGGCCCCGGTTTTCTCGGCCCGCGAGCCGTACGCGACGAGATCGAGCGCATCTTTCACGAGTTCAACAGCCGCTCGATCCAGCATCTGGTGCACGAGATCGGCGCTCGCTTGTTCGGGGCGCACACGCAACTTCAAGAGATCGAGTTCGTATCCGAGAACCACACCCCCGACCATGTCCGGGACGGCACCGGTGGCGTGAAGATATTCGCCGCACCGAGAGGGACCTTCGGAAAAATCGGCCTGGTTCTCAGGCGATGAAGCGGCGGCTTCATTACGGGGCTTCATCCCCCGCGTAGACTCGCAAAGTAAGGAAGAACCAGCTTCTGGGCCCCGCGCGGGTGTTGATCGTCGTCGATCAACCACTGGCGAACCTCGTCGCTCTGGCCCTGAATCACGGCAAATACCTCACGCGGATCGACCACGACCCGAGGAGCGCGCGGACCGAGCTCGAGGCCTGGCGACCGCACCTCCTCCTCGTGGACCTCGACGCTCACGACCCCGAGTCGATCGGCCTCATCGGTCAGCGCGTTGAGAACCGACGGATTCCGACGATCGTCTTCAGCGAGCGAGGTGATCTCAAGACGAAGCTCACCGCATTCGATCAAGGCGCCGACGACATCATCACCGTGCCGTTCGTGCCTGAGGAGCTCGTGGCGCGGACGCTCGCGCTGATGCGGCGGAGCTATGGCGACGGCATTGCCTTCATCCCCGTGATCACCGTCGCCGGCCTGGAGATCGACCTGCTGAACAAGCATGTGAAGGTCGGCAGGCTCCGCCCCGAGCTGACCGCCATGGAGCAGGCACTGCTCTATCTCCTCGCGTCAAATGCCGGTCAGACGCTGGGGCGCGAAGAGATCCTGGATGCGCTTTGGGGCTCGGATTACATCGCGGGGAGCAATATCGTCGATCGCCACGTGCGAAACCTACGGCTGAAACTGAAGGATCATTGGCGAAATCCTCGATTCATTGGAACCGTCCCGGGAAAGGGATACCGCTTCCTCCCGTCCGTGAGTTCGCGTCATGACAGGGCGTTATCCCGGGCGTAGACCTCCTTCGTGGCAGTCGTCAACGGGCGCACCCGCGCGGACACCACGTTTTCCAAACGCGAAGCTCCCCGCGTGCTGATCGTCATGAACGAGACCCTTGGGAATCTCGTGGCCGTGACTCTGCGGCACGGGCCGTATGAGACGGAGAGGTCCACGAACGCCCAGGAGTGCCGCGATGTGCTCCGCGACTGGAATCCCCACATGGCCTTTATCGATCTCGATCTGTTCGAGCCGTTCATCGACATCGTTGGGCGCGGGCTGACCCATGGTCAGATGCCCATCCTCGCGTTCACCCGGCGACGCGATACCGCGCTAAAGCTGAGCGCCTACGAGCGGGGAGCCGACGACATCATCGAGGTGCCGTTCACGCTTGACGAGATCGTGGCTCGCCCGTTCGCGCTCATGCGGAGAGCGCACGGCATCCCCGTCACTATCGTGCCGAAGATCAAACTTGACGGGCTCGAGGTGGACCTGCTCTCGCAGCGAGTTAGCGTCGGCGGCCGCGAGCTTCAGCTCACGCCGATCCAGCAGACCCTGCTGTATCTGCTTGCCGCGAATGCCGGAAGGGCTTTGAGCCGCGAAGACCTCCTGTCGAGCATCTGGGGAAGCGAATTCGAGATCGAGAGCAACGTGGTCGATCGTCACATCCGCGAGCTCCGTGTGAAACTTGACGATGAGTGGCGCGCGCCCCGTTTCATCGAGACCGTCCCCGGCGCGGGCTACCGGTTCAAGGCACAGGAGCCTGTGGGCGACGCCGCGAAGTAAAGCCCCGACGCAACCAATCAGCGATGAAGCGCTGTAATGACTGTGGGTCTTCTTGGTGCTGCAGTAGTTCGACGACGCGGTAACGGAACGGTGTCGGCCACGCGCATTGGGGGAGGATGAACCTGTCGACTCGAGACATCGTCCACTGGGAGTGCCACTCGCCTGAGCATCGTGTTCTCCATTCCCGTCACGGGAACGGGGGCCTGACGATTCACGAGGGCGCATGGGCGTACTGCGATGGGGCTGGTGCGAATGACGCGCACCGGTGGTCGCCGACCGGAGGCGTGGCGCTCGAATCGCTCGTCCGCTGGACCGCACCGAACGGCGCGCCGGTGGAAGGTGTACGGCGGCTCACCGTCACTGCGACGAACGGGAGTCCGAAGGCTTCGCGAAGGACGTCTGGAGTCCGCCAGACCTAATCTCCCGCTCTCAAGGACCGTGGAATACCAGCTTCGGCACTACCGGATTCGGGCGGGAGGCATGGAACCTTTCCTCGAGGCCTGGCTCCGCGGCGTATATCCGCTCCGCCGCAAGTTCGGTTTCACGTTCGCCGGCGCGTGGCGCGTCGAGGGAGCGAACGAGTTCGTATGGATCATCGGTTACGACGGACCCGACGGATTTGCCGCCGCTGATAAGCGGTACTACGCGTCAGAAGAACGCAAACGCATGTCGCCGGACCCGGCGCAGTACATCGAGGCGCCGGTAAGCAAGATGATGAAGAGCGTGCTGCCCGAGTAAGTTCCGACCCGGGTTCGGAGATCGACCGAACGCGCCTGATGATCGAGATGACGACATTTGTCGAAGTCCGAGCGCAAGGCTCATCCCGCCGGATTCGCGTCCTATTCTCGGAGACGACTTCGGGCGACCGGACGGGAGGGGATCGATGGCCACCATTGATCGCAACGAATTTCTGAGAGGCGCGCTGGCAGCGGGAGCCGCGTCGTTCGCGAACTCGGTCGCAACCAACTACACGGCTCATCTCGAGCCCTCGCCCGAGGTGCACGAGCTCGCGAACGTGGTGCGGCTTCTCGATGCGGCACGTGACCGGCTGGTCGGAGCGCTCGCGCAGGGGCAAGGGCCCCAGGGGCAGGGGCCCCAGGCCGGGATCGACCCGGACGTGGTCGCGGCGCTCGAGAGCATCAAGTTGAAAGCGCGAGCCATCGCGGGACACGTGGAGACGGCGCTACCGCTCGGCTAGTCCTCGCGCGCGGGTAGCGCCGCGGCGATCACGTCGCGAATCGACGCGAGCCCTTGCTCTTTGACGTATGCCGCCAGGCCTTCGATGACCTTGAGCGGCGCGAGCGGGTCAGCGAAGGTGGCCGTGCCGACCTGTACCGACGAGGCGCCCGCCATGAGGAACTCGAGCGCGTCCTGCGCATTCGTGACGCCACCCGCGCCGATGATCGGGATGCTGACCGCCTGCGCGACCTGATACGTGATGTGCACGGCGATGGGTCTGATTGCCGGACCCGAGAGCCCGCCGCTCCCGGTCCCGAGGATCGGGCGTCGCCGGCGCGTGTCGATGCGCATCCCAAGGACGGTGTTGATCGCGGTGAGCGCGTCGGCGCCCGCCTGCTCGCACGCGCGCGCGACGGCAACGACGTCCGGCGCGTTGGGCGTGAGCTTCACGATGACGGGGAGGTCCGTCTCCGCCTTGACCGCGCGGGTCACCTCCGCGGCTAGGTCCGGATCGCAGCCGAACAACATGCCGCCCTTGACGTTCGGGCACGACACGTTGATCTCGTAGGCGACGACCCCTGGCGTCCCGGTCATCTCGTGGACCACGTAGACGTAGTCATCGACGCTGTACCCCGCGACGTTCACGATGACCGCGACGCCGAGCTCAGCCCACGCTTTTCCATACTTCCGGGCGACCTCGGCGGCACCCGGATTCTCAAGACCGATCGAATTGAGGATGCCGGACGGCGTCTCCGCGATCCGGTATTGCGGATTCCCGGGACGCGCGGCCGGCGTCGTGCCCTTGTTGACGATCGCGCCGAGTCTCGAGACATCGATGAGCTCGGCGTACTCGACGCCCTGCCCGAACGTTCCCGAAGCCGTCATCACCGGGTTCTTCAGACGAAGACCGCGCGCCACTTCGACCTCGAGATCGACGCCGAGCTCGGGATAGGAAAGCGACGCAGCGCGGGGGTCTTCCGAGCGAGCGGCCCCTGAACGGCGGTCCACCGCGATCCCACGAGGGGCCGAGCGAGGAAGACCCACGCGATGCGGCGCGTCGGTGTCGAGAGCCTCACGGAGCTTGTTCCCGAGATCGGATGGCGCGCGGCCTTCGTCTGGCTCACCGGTGGCGGCTTCGGCGATCGTCGCATCGTCGAGCTCGGCGAGCTCAGTGAGGTCCTCGTCAGCTTCGCCGTCGGCGGCATCCTCCAAGGACTCTTCTATG
>Ga0066679_10000607_pt1 | contig 12624 bp, 9 predicted proteins | sample GraSoiAngelo_128_FD_62298 | JGI IMG/M metagenome (GOLD analysis project Ga0066679, IMG submission 62298) | Grasslands soil microbial communities from the Angelo Coastal Reserve, California, USA - 14_0927_12_20cm | ecosystem: Environmental > Terrestrial > Soil > Grasslands | place: USA... | reverse complement strand
AACTGTCCCGGTAGCGCATGGGTCTCGTTGGCGTCCGCCGCGGCGGACGCCCTACAGTTCGAGGATGCGATACGGTTTGCCGGTTTTGCGAAGCGCAGGCGCGGAGACATTATAAACAGGGATTCCGGTGGACGTTTTGCCATCGAGAAGGCCGTTGTGAGCGTGACCGTGGAAAACAGCGGTCACTTTGAATCGATTGATCGGCTCTTCCAATCGGCTGGATCCGAGAAACGCATAAATCTCCGGATCCTCACCCTGTAGCGTGGCGCGGATCGGAGAGTAATGCAGCACTGCAATGCGCTTTTCAGATTGTAGTTTGGCCAGGGCCTGCTCCAAGCGAACCGCATGACTAATTGACTCCTGGACGAATTGTTTAATGAGCGGTTCGCCCCAGGCGTTCAGCATTCGTCGCCCGAAACCGCCGCCGAACCCAGCGATTCCAGCGAAACCAACTCCCGCGATTTCGATGGCTTCACCGTTAAGCACGTTCACGCCTGCCTCATCGAGAACTTTACAAACCAGTTCTTCGTGTCCCGATTCAAAATCATGGTTGCCCAGAACCGCGATCATTGGAATTCTCACAGCAGCGCGAATGTCTGCGACGAGTTCCTCAGCTTCTTCTGGAAGTCCGTAATCTGTGAGATCTCCGCAGAGGAGCAGTATGTCCGCGCTGCGCGAGATCTCGGCAAACGATTCATGTAACATTCCGCGCGAATGCTTGGCATAATGGAGATCCGCGGTCGCAGCGATCCGTAATGCTCGCTTAGCCATCGTCTTAAAAAACGAAAGCGCCACTCTTAATGGACGTTTCGAGAGGACTCGAGGACTTGGCCATGCACGCATGGCCCGCTTCGACTGCGTTATGATGTGTGATGACTGTAAAGAGAGCAGCAGGCGCGAAGGCGAAAAGCAGGCCCAATGACTTTCATCGTAGATCAGTGGCGGCACTGCAGGATGCCAATGTTCCGTTCTTAATCGGCGGCGCGTACGTGGTGGAGGTATATGCGGGCGTTTCGCGTCGAACAAAAGATTTCGATCTCTACGTTCGACCAGATCATGTCCGCGCGGCCATGGATGCGCTTGCCCGTGCCGGGTACAAGGCGGAAATGACATTTCCGCATTGGCTCGCCAAAGCCGGGCACGGCCAGGACTGCGTCGATCTGATTTTTCGCGCCGGCAATGGCCTATGCGAAGTCGATGACTCATGGTTCGAGCGTGCGCACGATGACGAGCTGTTGGGATTGCGGGCGAAACTTTGCGCACCCGAGGAAATGATTTGGATGAAGGCGTACATAATGGAGCGCGAGCGCTTCGATGGCGCCGACATTGCGCATATTCTGCGCCGCTGCGCGGTGGAACTCGATTGGCCGCATCTGGTTCGCCGGTTCGGTCTCGATTGGCGCGTGTTGCTCAGCCATTTGATATTGTTTGGATACATTTATCCGAGCGAACGCGACCGAATCCCTGTCGCCGTCCTGGACGGTCTGATTACGCGACTCCGGAACGAAGCGAGCACCCCTGGGCTTAGTCGTCTTTGTCGCGGCACGCTGCTTTCGCGAAAGCAATATTTGGTGGACATCCAGGAGTGGGGATTTCGCGATGCCCGGTTGGAAGAACGTGTCCATATGAATGAAAAGGACATCGCGCATTGGACAAAGGCGATCGCAAGAGAAGAGCAAGCGCGGCGAGCGCAGGCGCTACAGCGGCCCGCGTGATTCGTGATTCATTACAGCGTTGCAACGGATAGGATTAACGATTTAACGTTTTAACGCTTCAACGTTGTGAAGCCGTTGGCGTCGGACTCAACTCCGCTGGGGTTGATGAAATTGCTGGTGACGGAGTTGCTGAAGCGGCGGCGAGCTTGGTTTTCGCTTCGTCGAGCAGTTTCTTCTCTTCCGGGTAAATCTTTCCATTCTCGGCTGCCGCGATGTACTCCTTTGCGCCATCGAGTTGGCTTGCTTCAGCCAGCAACAGCGCGACGTAAACGGCTGCATGCTGATCATGCAACTGGTCCGGCGGCAAATTTCCTATAATCGCAAGGCCCTCGGGGTTTCTGCCGAGGCGAGAGAGGGAAAACGCGTAAGTAACAGCGCAATTGACCTCGTTGGGGGCGCGATCGTACGCCTCCCTGGCTAGTTGATGCGATCGTTCCGTATCTTGCTCAAGGTCAAGGCCGAGCCGGGCGAGGTCCGCTGTGATCGGCGCCTCGTTGGGAGAGCTCTCATGAAGGCGCTGAAGAACATCGTAAAGCTTCCCTGTTTCGTTCTTCGCGCGATAAAGCCGGCGAAGCCCGTCAAGCGCCTCACGCCGCTTCGGAGGATTTTCCGCGACGCGCCGCCAGAGCTCCTCGGATTCGTTCGCGAGTTCCCATTTCGAGGCCAGACGCGCGAGCGCCAGTTCATGTTCCGGCTGCTCATTTGTTAATTGTTCCGCAGAGCGCCACAGCGTTTCGAATTCCGTGTTAGCAGTTCCCCCGCTGCGAGACTGTGATTGTCGAGTGGCAATTGCCTGATAAGCAAGACGCAGGTATTCGGAGTCGCCCCACATTCCAGCGCGCGTCCAGCGTTTCAGGCGCGACCAATTTTTTACTGTCGCATATGCGTCCGCGACTGCGACGGATGTCGACCCCGAGCTCAGCTGTGCTGCTGGCAACTTGTCGATCCACTTAACAACATCTCCTGCGAGTCCGTTTTGATTCATCCAGTTCATGAGCGATGCGAGATCGGACGGATTGTGTGCAGCAAACGGTTTCACTTTTTCCAGTAGCAGCCGGAACTTTTTCTCATCGAGCTTCCGATAAAAATTCAGGCAGAGGAGATAATCGCTGAATGTGACCTCCGGCGACATTTGGAGTTGTTGCGCAAAGTTATCCGCCTCGGCGAGGTCATTGCGTTCCACAGCATCGTTAAGCAACGCCCGCAGCGCGCCTGTTCGGTAAGGAGTCACCTTACTGAGTCGCTGGAGAGTATCACGAGCTTTCGCGCTCTTTTCCGCATCACTGGAATGAATTCGCAGCGCTGCGAGATTAAACTGATAAAGGTCATTGTTGGGCTCTTTCTTTACCGCGGCCGCGAACTGTTCCTCTTGCTCGGCAAGATTTCCTTCAGCGCGAGCCAGCCAGCCTGCGACGACGTGAAAAGCCGCCGTGTCCCGATCAGTTGGAGCGATCCGATCGAGCGCTTCTCGCGCTACATCGAGCTTTCCAAAGCGCAAGGCCGCAGAAGCAAAATTGAGCTGACTATCCGCGTCTTTTGGAAGCAATCGCGCTATTTCTTCGCGCCACGAGACGGCCTCTTCGAGGTTTTGTTTTTCCGCTGCCTCTGCCAAAACGTAGAGCGCCGGTAGAGAATCCGGATGTCTTCCCAGGAGTTCTTGCGCCGCCTGCGATGCTTCGCTGAGTTTTCCCTCCTGTAGCAATGCAGCGGCCCGGTGCAACAAGCGGTTTTGCCGCCAATCCTCATATAATTTTGACCCGTAACTGAAGAAAAGTGCGCCCAGCAAAAAAGCGATTACCAATGCGCTAACCATGAGAGCGAGACGAGCCGGCCAGAGGCGGCGTTGGAAGAAAGACTCTCGACCGAGAAACAATTGGCGAGCTCTTCCCTGCTCGGCACCTTTGATTCGTTCCGCCATTTCGTGTCCTGTTTCGACGCGCATCGGTGCGCTTGTCCCTTCCGCGCACGCTGGTTCCTGCGCTAAGGATGAGTTGCTACCTCGGGTTCTTTAACTGCAACAGCTGCCTGGCTTGATTCCACAGTCTGTTCCCTCAAACGTCGGCCCCAAACGTACCGTCCAAGGAGGACCTTGACTGTCGCGGTGAGCGGCACCGCAAGGAGGGGACCGATGACTCCCCCAATGATCAGACCCCAGACAAAGATCGACACGATCACCGTCATCGGATGCAATCCAACATAATTTCCGACAATTCGCGGGGCGTAGAACATGCCTTCGAGATTTTGTATAACGATAAAAATTACCGTCACAATAATCGGGTGCGTCCAGTCGCCCCATTGAAAAGCGGCGATGAGAACTGCTGGCACCCAGCAAATGATTATTCCGATATAGGGGATCATCGTCAGGACGACCACCATGGCGCCGATCACTGGCGCAAAGTTCAGACCGAAAATTGTGAGAGCAATCCCGATGAGAATGCCATCCACCAGGCAGACCAGCAGTTGGCCTCGAAAGTACGCCGTGATGTAACGATTGATTTCCGACAGCGCCTCCGCGACTTCGTCTCTAAAGGGCGATTCGCGCAGCGGCAGGTAATCTTTCCATCGGTGCTGAATGCGCGGCTTCTCGTTGAGTAAGAAAAACAAGTAGATGGGTACCAGGATGAGACTGAGCAGAAAACCTGTGATGCCAAGAAATCCGCCGATGCTTTTCTTCAAAATCTCCCAGAGCTTTCCCATCAATGTCGGAAGCGCTTGCTCCAATTTCGGCATTTGTTTTTCTACGTAAGCCTGAATGCGCTGGCGTTCAGCAGTGGTAAGCTTCGGCGGACTTGGTGCAATAATTTCGGTCGTGGGCGCAGTGGCTTGCGGCGATGCGGTTGGCGTCGCCGTCGGTTGTGCGCGAGGAGAAGGAGACGGGGCCGGCCCGAAGAGCCAGTTCGTAAAGCTTGTCGATGCCGCTTTACCGTGTCCTCCGCCGAGTAACCCGAATGTTTGGTCGAATCGATAGATAAGATCGACCATGTAATCCCGCGCTCGGTCGGTGTAGGCAGGAACTTGCCTGGCAAAATTCGCGCTCTGGATCGAGATGGTGGGGACGAGCCACGCAGCCAATCCTCCCAAAGCGAAAAAGCCAATCGCGAAAATAAGAGCCACCGCTTTGGTGCGACTGAGCGTCCCGCGAGACATTTTCGTCACCAGCGGGTCGAGCAGATAAGTGAGGATCACGGCGATGGCAACCGGGATCAGGATTGGCTGGAGGAAACTGATGACATTTGCCCCGGCCCAAATTACTGCGCCGAGGACAACGACGAGAAGAAGCACAAAGCAGGCAGTCAGCGCCGCCCACATCATCTTTCGCTGCCAGGGCGTGGGATATTCCTTCATGTTACGTTTTCAACGCCCGACCTCGAACGGTCACTACGTCGGATTCGTTTTTTCGGGCAAATCTTTGCTAATTGTCTTCTTGGTTCCCTCGATCTTGTCCGCGAGCGTTTTGTTTTTTGGATCGAGCGCCAGTGCCTTTCGCCAGGCTTCTAATGCTTCGGCTGTGCGATTCAATTTGAGGTAAGTATCGCCAATGTGTTCAAACACGACCGGGTCGTCGCGCTCCACCGCCTTAGCGGCGCGAAGCAGGTCGCTCAAGGCTTGATCGAATTTACCCTTTCGAAATTCCACCCAACCGAGGCTGTCCAGATATGAGGCGTTGTTTGGTTCGCTTTCGAGGGCGCGTTTAATCATGGCTTCAGCTTCATCCAAGTTCATATTGTGATCCGCCCACATGTAACCAATATAGTTACAGGCCTCTGCCGCATTGGCTGGATCGAGCGCAATCGACTTTCGGAGCAAATCAGCCGCCTTGTCGTACAGGCCAGCTTGCTCTGCCGCCGCTCCATAGTTGAAGTAAAATTTGGCATTTATCACATCGTCATCCTGGTCGAGTTGTGCTTCGTGCAGCGCCTCTTCGAAAGTCGCCACGGCTTGCTGGCTCTGCTTCGCCTCGCGCTGCGCGATCGCCAGATAGTAAACAATCTCCGGCGCGCCCGGGAATCGGCGCCGGGCTTCCGTCAGCAGGTTCACCGCGCGATCTGCGTCTCTCAAAGGTCCGAGAAGCAGCTCCGCCAGATGCAAATAGATGCTGGGATGATTTGGATTGATCAACAGACTTTGCTCATAATTCGCGGCCACTTTTGCAAACTTCGCTTTGGCTTCCTCAAGGCGGTTTGTGCGCAGCAGTGATCGCGCTTCATCATCCAGTACCTGTGCCAGTAAATCGTAGGGTTGATATTTTTCAGGGTGCTCCTTGATGATTTGCTCGAGCATCTCCACTGCTTTGCCGCGTTGATTCGTCAGAATAAAACCAGTCGCCAGTTTCTCTCGCGCGTTCGCGTCGTCCGGTTGCAGTTCGAGAACATGCAGGTAAAGCGGGATCGCTTCCTTCAGCTGCTGGGATGCCGCGTAATAATCGGCTACGTCCTTTAGGATCGCCGGATCGTCGCCGGCGTGGTCAGCTGCTTTTTTGAAAATCTCGTTGGTCCTTTTCAATTCCTCCGGTTTCGGCTGCGAGTCGGACTTGAAGAGAATGGCCATGTAAAGCTTTCCGAGCCGCATCCAAAAAGCGGGATCGTTGCTGCGAACTTTTGCGGCACGGTCCAGAACTTCGAGCGCTTTTTTCTCTTGGCCGGCTGCCACTTCGATTTCGACCAGGCGCTGGTAACCTTCCGCGTCTGCCGGATTCAGGGCGATTGCTCGATTCGCATAATCGATTGCCTGATCCGTTTTCTTCAGATACCTCACATAGATGAAAGCTAGTTGCTGATAAGGCTCAGCATTATTCGGGTTCGCCTTGATCGCGTCCTTGAGCACGTCAATTGCCTGCGGAAAATCATCCTGTTGTATCAGCAAACCCGCCACGCGCGCGGCCAGTTGTGACTGGCCGGGATCAACGTTGAGCACTTTACGATACGCCTCCAGCGCCCGATCCATTTCGCCATTTTCTTCAAACGCCATTCCTTCAACAAAATGCGTAAGCGCATCCGCTTTGTGTGCGCCGCCCACGCGCAAGGCAAGATCGGGAGCCAGTTTGGGATCGAGCGAATCGTCCTGACGGCCAGGCCGTTTAACCGCCGTCGAGGAGGTCGCGCTTTTGGTCGATGACGTTTTCGCCGGCCGCGCGACTGCAATGCTTGCGGCGACAAGAAAGGCCAGTGAAAAGAAAAAACACTGGTGCGTCCAAACGCCCCGCTTCTTCCACTCCCTCATGCTTAATCTTATCTTTCCGCACCGTGTTCGGCAAACCAGCCTTCGCTTTGGCTACGAGTGGCAGGTCAGCCTCAGACCTGTAGTGGCAGCCGTGCCGGCTGCGCTCTGGAATGCATGCGACACGCTCACCACTGCAAGGAACGTGGCGCAATGATGCGTGCGCATCGCTGTTCAGTACTGGACGTTGGACGTTCGGCGTTGAGCGTTGGACATTTTCCGAGCGCCAGCGCTGACGATTTACACCTTGTACCGGAGCCGCTTCTTGTGCCGATGCGCCCTCATGCGTTTGCGGCGCTTGTGCTTGGCAATTTTTGCTTTTCGTCTTTTTTTAAGAGAGCCCATTCAGATTTTCAGAGTCGCAAGGTGCGATTCAACCACCTAATCCGCCGTCTTGCAACTCGGTTTCTCTGGCTTCTGTGCAATTATAATCATGCTCTTCCACAGGAAAGGTATTCTGCCCGCTCCAATGAAGCGAACGACGCGGAAACCAGCTTCGTTCAACAGCTGCGAGAGAGTCTTGCGCGACCAGAACTTGATGTGTCCGCCGTCCCAGAAGGGATTGAGATGTGCGTCCCACTTGTTGGCGAGCGCAAGAAGAAGATTCTTCAAGTAGCCGTGATACGGCGTGCTGATGATAACGTGACCGCCGGGCCGGAGGAGCTGCTTCGTGAAACGAGGCAGGCTACGAGGTCTAGCGAGATGCTCGATTACCTCCGTAGCGATAGCCACGTCAAAGCTCTCGTTGCCAACCACGGACGGATCGTCGTCCACCCCTAGCTGGTGGAAGACCAGTTCGGGCGCCGAACTCCGTGCCAACTGAACGCCGTCCGCGCTCGGCTCGCAACCCACCACTTCGTATCCGCGCCGGGCAAGCTCGCGGCATAGCGCGCCGTTCCCGCACCCAATATCGACGACTCGTCGCGCGCCCAACTCCGCGCATAAGCTGATAATACGCGGCCAGAGATACGCTTCTGTGTGCGGCGCCTCCGCGGAAGAGTGGTGATACTCCGCCACGCAGCCCCGGGATGCGGCGTCCGTCTGCACCTAACGAGAAAGAGATAAGCCACGGCAGGGTGTCGTGGCAAACACGCTGAAGTTGTTTCGGAATGGGGCCGTTGGCTTCATCGATTGGTTAAAGCGCGTGTGTGCGCCGGAAGCGACGAATAATCTGCAACACCAGAAACCAGACAACTGCATTTGTGGCAACGCTACTGGCGATTTCTGCAATGCCGATCGTTCTGAGTGATAAGCCTGTGCTCCAAAGCGCCTTCTCAACAAGCGGTGCGACGGTGATGCTGCCCGGCATGAGCAGGAAAAACTCTGCAATCCAAAGAGCCTTGCCGATGCCCGACGTGAAAAGCTCCCAAGTGCAACAGCTGATGACGGCGACCGCTTCGATCACGATGAATACCCACCAGTCTACAGAGATTTTCGGCATGCGACGATTAGCTCTAACAAGAATTAGACGGAAAACTTACGGCTAATCCAGTCACTTCTTCAGCATAGCGTCTCGTTTTGCTTTGAATTCAGTGCCCGCTTTCCATTCGGGAAATTTGTCTGCGTTGGCGACCTGGTAGCCGACTTCGAACAGAAGTTGAACATCCTGCACCGCGCCGGAGAGGTCCCAGGTGGGATCAACTTCATCAGACGGTTGGTGATAATGTTTCGCGACAAATTCGTCGCGCTTCTGCTTCCCGTAATCTGGCGGCTTGCCAATGATGTCGATCCCACGTGCCGCGTGCAACACAGGGACACCGACTTTGGCGAATTCGAAACTATCGACCCGATAGAAGCCGCCTTTCTCCGGTTCGCTGTTTGGCTTCATCGCGCGCCCCTGTCGCGCCGCGGCCCGGCCCAATAAGTCGTTTAGGGTTGAATTGCCATTGGTGAGATCTTCGAAGTCGCGCGATTTGCCCCATGGATTCACGCCGTCGATGTTGATATCAGCCAGCGTTTTCTCCATTGGATACAGCGGATGCTCGGCATAAAACTTCGCGCCGAGCAATCCCGCCTCTTCGGCTGTCGTTGCCATAAACAACACCGACCGTTTCGGCGGCGGATTCAATTTGTTAAACGCGGCCGCAAGCTGAATAACGGACGCAACGCCTGACGCGTTGTCGATCGCACCGTTGAAAATTTGATCGCCCTGTAATTCGGGATGCCGCCCGAGATGGTCCCAGTGGGCAGTGTAAATAATGTATTCGTCCCGCAATTTCGGATCGTCGCCTTCGAGTTTGCCGATGACATTGTGCGATTTAAAGGAGCGAATCTGCTGTTTGATTTCGATGTCGGCTTTGGCATTCAGCGGCACTGGCCGGAATTCTTTTGCGACCGCCGATTTTTTCAGCGCATCGAAATCCTGGCCGCAATCGGCGAATAATTTTTTCGCAACATCGCGCGTGATCCATGAACGCGCCGAAACCGCATCCATGTTCTTGTTCGGATTATCGAGCTCGAAGTTTTCTTTGCCCCAGCTCGATCTCACCACCTGCCACGGGTAAGCCGCCGGTTCGGTTTCGTGGATGATGATCGCAGCGGCCGCGCCTTTTTGCGCTGCGATTTCGTACTTGTACGTCCAGCGGCCGTAGTAGGTCATCGCTTTTCCCTTAAACATTTTGTCGTCGAGCTTTGAAGGATCTTTTGGATCGGGCACCGGCGGATCGCCGATCAACATCAGCACCGTTTTGCCACGCACATCGACGTCTTTGTAATCATCCCAGCCGTATTCCGGCGCGACGACGCCGTATCCGACATAGACCATGTCTGACTTGTCGATTTTGATTTCGGGTTGGAGCCGCGCCGAGGAAGCAATGAAATCATCCGGGTATTTGAGATCGATCGTTTTGTCGCCAACGGCGAACGACATTCGCGGTTCGCTTTTGATCCCAGCCAGAGGGACCTCCTGCGTGTAAGTCCCGTCCGGATTTCCCGGTTTTAACTCGATCTGTTTGAACTGATCAGTGATGTATTTGACCGAAAGTTCTTCGCCTTTCGTTCCCGGCGCGCGTCCTTCGAATTCATCCGATGCAAGAACTTTGATGTGCGCGAGCAGGCCGTCCGGCGTGATCGCCTCCAGTGCCGGCTGCAAACGCTCCGCCAGTTCATCGGCCGCGAGGAGCCACGTCGCACTGAAGCAAAGGATTGCAGCGAATCGCCCTGTCATTTTTCGGAATATACCCAGACGTTGTGGCGGCGTTTGTGTCAAACGCCGAGTTTAGCAATTGGCGCTTCGACAGGCCCTTGGCACAAGCGCCTCTACAACTATCTGGATTCTTGCGATGGTCCCGCAGGGGCTTTCTGTTTGTCCTGCGGGCCGATGCCGATCTTTTTCAGGAACGGTTGAATCGATTGTTTGCGGCCCAGGAATTTTTCGACAGAAACATTAACCTCGCGCGAATCGCCGGGCTCGTAAATTTCGTGGCGCAATTTCAGGCCGGCTTGTCTGTCGAGGTAACCGTCCTTCGCTTTTTCAAAGACGGTTGCCAAATCAGCGGCGATGGCGTCGGCCCAGGCATAGCCGTAGTAACCGGCATCGTAACCGTTCAAGTGCCCAAAGTAAGAAACGAATGTCGTGCTGGGATCGATCGGAAGAAAAACCTTTTCCAGGATCGGATTCGATATGGCGACGCAATCGTAAGGCATGTCTTCAGGATGCGGGTCGTGCAGAGCCAGATCGAGTGATGCGAACGCGAACTGGCGCCGATAAAAAACACCGGCGTTGGCCAGCTTGGCATCATTCATTTTTTTTACGATTTCGGCCGGAATCTTTTTTGACGGGTCGCGGTAATCAGCCGCGAACGTGTCGAGCACTTTCTTGTCCCAGACCCAGTTTTGCAGCATTTGCGACGGCGCTTCGACGAAATCACCCGGCACATGCGTCCCGGCGAAACGTCCGTACTTGGCGCGAGTGACAATGGAATGCAGGCAGTGGCCGAATTCGTGGAACAGCGTTTCTACATCCTGGTGTGTGAGCAAAGACGGTTTGTCCGCAGTTGGCGGCGGGAAATTGCAAAGCAATGCGACGGTGGGCCGCTGGTATTTGCTATCGGGCAAGAGTTTGCCGCTGGTAATGTCGAACTGCGCGAAGTGATTGAATTTTCCTTCGCGCGGGAACATGTCGAGGTAAAACATGCCGAGCGGCTCGCCACTGGCGGCATCGGTCACCAGATAAAGCTGGAGATCATCGATCCATTTGTAGGGCGCGGCGATCTTTTCAAATTTCAAGCCAAAAATGCTCTGATAAATGTTGAACATCCCATCGAGCACTTTTTGGAACGGGAAATACGCGCGTAACGCTTCCTTATCGACGTCGTATTTTTGTTTGTTCCGCTGGTTGCTGTAGTAACGCCAGTCCCATACCATGATCCGGGCGTTGGGATCGTTCGTTTTGGCGGCTTTCAACTTTCGTAATTCCGCCAGCTCGCTGTCGAATTTCGGCTGGATACCTGCGACCAGATCGTTGATGTATTTTTCCGCATTCGCCCCCGTCTTGGCCATTTTGATTTCGGTCTGGTAGTCGTCCCACGATTTGTACCCGAGCCGTAGCGCGATCTTATTCCGGAGCGCAAGCATTTGGTTGAGAACGGAAACGTTGCTGTCTTTCGCGAGGGTGTCATGAATGACGTAGAGTTGCTTGCGCGTCGCTTCGCTTTTCGCGTTTTCCTCTACGGTGATGAATTGCCAGGTGACGTTTGCCATCACCGTGTAAACGTCATCGCCGGTCTCGATTCCCGGCGAGGCGAGGAAGCTTTCCGGGACCCCGCCCAGATCAGCCTTTGTAAACATGACCGGCGCAGTCGCCTTAACGATGTCGGTGTCGAAATCGGTCCCGAGTTTGGACAATTCCTTGCGCAACTGTTCGATTTCCTTTCGCTGGTCGGGCGGCAAATCCAAACCGGCGCGGCGATAATCGCGCAAGGTTTCCTTGAGCAGCTTTTCATCTTCACCGGTGAGTTTCGGATGAATGTCCGCAAAAGCTTTGATGGCTTTGTAAACATCCTCGCGGTAATCAATCCCGACTGCCCATTCCTGGAAGGCCTTCACCGCGTTCTCCGCGGCACTGCGCATTGCAGGATTCGTATTTGTCTCCTTAATGATTGTGGCCTTGTTCGCAGCGATTCCGGCTTGATATGTGAGGTCGTCCAACGCAACGACGGTGCTTTTGAAAGTAACCTTGCTCAGGTCTTGGCCGCCGATCTGATCGAGCGCGCTGTTTCCTTTAGCGATCGCATCTTTCATTGATGCCTCGATAGCATCTGGCGTCTGTTCCCAATCGGGGATAGTGAGCACCGAGTTTGCCTTCGCCGCAGCAGCGCGATAATCATCGACGGATTTCGGTTCGTTGGCCGAGAGATCGGCGACGGCCGCATAAAGCAAGATCGACAGGCACAAGTTTTTCATTCGGAAAGGTTTGATTGCTGAAGACGGCGAACATTGTGTAGAACGTTCATCGCGTAAAGTGAAATCCCTGCGCGAATCGCATGATTGAGAAATTTTTCCTCGCATTTATTCCAGTCTTTGTCGCCATCGATCCGATCGGGCTCGTCGCGATCTTCATGGGTCTTGGCACGAGCGCATCGCGCGAGCATCGAAAACGACAGGCGTTTCTGGGAATCTTCACGGCTCTCTGCGTTGCCGTCGGATTTATTTTTCTCGGGAAGATTATTTTCGCCGCGCTTGGAATCACGGT
>Ga0066679_10000605_pt1 | contig 12628 bp, 14 predicted proteins | sample GraSoiAngelo_128_FD_62298 | JGI IMG/M metagenome (GOLD analysis project Ga0066679, IMG submission 62298) | Grasslands soil microbial communities from the Angelo Coastal Reserve, California, USA - 14_0927_12_20cm | ecosystem: Environmental > Terrestrial > Soil > Grasslands | place: USA... | reverse complement strand
CGGAGATGATGGGCTGTTTCGCGTCTGTGGAGAGTCCCATAGCGGAGGCCCGCAGGATATCAGGCGCCTCTGACCAGGGCAAACGTATGCGCGCGCGGCCGTTGCCTCGTATCCTGTAACGTCGGTCGCCTCCCCGCCGATACCACGGATGAGCAGCCGCACAACAGGGAGGGATCGATGAAGCTCGAACCGATCAAGTCCATCTTCGGCAAGAAGACGGTCATCTGGGGAGCAGGCCTCGCGCTCGTGCTCGGCGGGAGCGTCGGGATGCGCTCGTTGGTGGGGTCCGTCAACCACGGGCACGCCCACGTAAAGGGCGCCACGATCAAGTCCGAGACGGTGGACCCCACTGTGTCGGAGAGCCCGGACCCAACGGATTCTCCCGAGCCGACGGAGTCTCCCGAGCCGACGGAGACCCCAAAGCCTGAGGTCACGCAGACCCCCGACGCGAACGACAACGATCAAGGCGACATCAACGAGAACGACCAAGGCGAGAACGAGCAAGGTGACGCGAACGACGTCGAGCAGAACGACCAGAACGACGAGAACGTGAGTCCGTCGGTGTCCCCCACGCCGGAGCCCGACCAAAGCGGAGACGGCTCCGGAACCGATTCGAGCGGCGGCGACTCGGGGTCGTCCGGCTCGAGCGATGGTGGCAGCGGCAGCAGCAGCGGAACCGGAGACTGATCAGGACTTGGTCTGACGAGAGCGCGCCTTCGGGCGCGCTCTCACGTTCCAGCGATCGCTCTATCGAGATCCTTACCGACACTTCATCCGTAGACCTAGAGATGCGACCAGGAGACGCCGATTATCCAGTGATGGCATCTCAACCGCGCGCCCCCTTCAGCGCTGTTCTCGACGCGAGCTCGATTCAGGACGTAACGGACGCCCCGGCCGCAACGATTGAAGAACAGGAGACGTACGCGCTCGTCGAGCGCGCGCGCTCCGGCGATCGGGAGGCGTACACGATGCTGTTCGACCGGTTCCACGATGAGATCTACCGGTTCGCCACGAGGCGGATCGGTGATCCCATCGCGGGCCAGGACGCTGCGGCGGAAACGTTCGCCGATGCCTTCCGTGGCATCACGAAGTTCGAGCACATAGGCGCGCCGTTCGAGGCGTGGTTGTACACCATCGCGCGTAGGCGAATCGTCGACCAGGTGCGGTTGCGCGCGCGCCACGATCACGCCGAGCTGTCGGCGGATGACGCTCTCTACGAGGCGTCGAGCGGGCACGAAGCATCGATCGTCGATGGGCTGCTGCTGCGTGCTCTCATCGCGCGCTTGCCGGAATCGGAACGCGACGTCGTCGAGCTCCGGTTCATGGAGGACCTCGACGTCGAGCAGACGGCGCTTCGCCTCGGCAAGCAACCGGGCGCGGTCCGGGTCGCACAGCACCGCGCACTGATGAAGCTCCGCACGATGATGCACGAGGACATGCAATGACCGAGCCGCGCGATCCGTTGCTCGACACGATCCACGAGGCCGGCCGCGTGCCGCCCCCTCCCGGTCGCGACGCGGCCTTCGCGCGCGCGATGCGCGCGGTCTTCATGCCGTCGCGTCGGCGGCTGGGACGCTCGGTGATCGCACTCTTCGCAGCTGCACTCCTTGCCGCCCCGGCGGCCGTCTTCGCAGCACACGAAACGCGCCAGCACGCGGCGGTCGTGAGACCGATCGTGTCTGAGCGCCCGGACCCCGGCAGTTCGATCCACACGGAAGCCGACGACACGACCTTGAAGCGGACCGCGTCGGCCGGTAGTCACGAGGCGAGCGAGACGGCTCCCTCCGCCGGCGATAGTCGGGAAGGCCAACAGGCGGAGACGCAGCAGCAGTCGGGTGACTCAACTACCGCCGGAGGGACGGACGGCTCGGACCGCTCCGGCTCCGGTGAGAGCGATGGCGGCGTGTCCTCGCCGTCTCCAACACCGGCACCGAGCGAGACGCAGAGCTCGTCCTCGGACGGCGGCTCGTCGGGATCCGACGGCGGATCGAGCAGCAGCTCAGACGGCGGGACGTCCGGTACGCACTAGATCCCGAGAAGCCCTCGTGCCTGTTCGACGTCGGCGCGCATCTGCTTCACCAGATCGTCGACGTTCGTGAATCGAAGCTCGTCGCGGAGGCGGTGGGTGAACTCGATCTCGATCGTCTCGTCGTACAGGTCGTCGTCGAAGTCGATGATGTAGGCCTCAACGATCGGCGTGTCCCTGTCTCCGAACGTCGGGTTCAGCCCGACGTTCACGACCGCCGGATAGCGCCGGCCTTTCCATCGCATCCATCCGACGTAGACGCCGAGCTTGGGCAGGATCATGTGCTCGTGGACGGCAAGGTTCGCCGTCGGGAACCCGAGGTCGTGGCCTCGATTGGACCCGTGCTCGACCGTTCCCTCGAGGACGTACGGGCGATCGAGCTCTTCCGCGACTTGCTCCATCTCGCCGTCGGCGATGTGCTTGCGGATGAGACTGGAGGAAACGACTTCGTCGCCCCGGTCCAGTTGCAGGTCGAAGACCGTGACCCCGAAGCCGAACTTGGCACCCAGATCGGTCAACGTTTCGATGGTTCCGGCTTGCTGGTGACCGAACCGGAAGTTCGCACCGACGACCACGTGCGCGCATCCCAGACCGTCGACGAGCACCGCTCGCACGAACTCCTCCGGCGACATGTGCCGCATCGCGTCGTCGAACTCGAGCACCACGAGTGCCCTGATACCAACTTCGCCCATGACGCGCGCGCGCTGCGTCAGCGTCGTGATCAGCGGCGGCTCGCTGCCCGGCGCGATGATCGCGAGCGGATGCCGGCTGAACGTGACCACCATCGGCGTTGCGTTGAGCTCGCCCGCCTTCTCGATCACGGTCTTCATCAGCGCCTGGTGGCCGCGATGGACGCCGTCGAACACACCGATCGACACGACGCACGGACGGACCCCGGGCGGAACGTCGCCGAGCCCGTGGTAGAGGACTATCCCTGCGTCAGCACACAAAGCGACCGCGCTTCTCCTTCTCGATCCTCGGCCATCGCGAGCAGCCCGTCGGGGCCGTACACGGCGTACACGCCGTCGATCCCTCCGGGCGCGAGCGGCTTGCCGTGGACGAGCGCGCGCGCGCCCGCTTCATCCACCGAACGCCGAGGATACCCGGCCACGGCGGTCTCCATCGGGCGGAGCGCCTGCGGCGTCACCTCCGAGATGAGGATCGCGTCCGTCTCGGTAAATGAACCCACCCTGGTCCGGCGCAAGATCGCTACGGAAGCTCCGACCGCGAGCGCGTCTCCGACGTCGGCCACGAGCGAGCGAACGTAGGTGCCGCGCGCGCACCGGACGCGGAGCGTTGCGCGTGCTCGCGGGCCCGGCTCGAAGGAATCGAGATCGAGCTCGTGCACACGCACGCGTCGCGGCGCGCGCTCGACGTCCTCGCCGCGGCGCGCCTTCCGGTACAGAGGCTCGCCGCCGACCTTGACCGCGCTCACCATCGGCGGAACCTGCTCGATGTCGCCGACGAACGCCGTCAGCGCAGATCGGACGTCTTCCTCCGTCAGCGACGACGTGTCGTTTTCCGCGACGACCTCCCCCTCCGCGTCCAGTGTCGACGTGGTGATACCGAAGGCCGCGGTCACGACGTACTCCTTGTCGGAGTCCTCGACGAAGCGCAGGAGTCGCGTCGCACGGCCGACGCCGAGGACCAGCACCCCCGTTGCGGACGGGTCCAGCGTGCCGGCGTGACCCACACGCCGCTCGCCCAAGATCCGCCGGCACATCGCCACGACGTCGTGCGATGTCATCCCCGCCGCCTTGTCGATCACGAGCAGCCCGTTCATGCGCCCCGCAGCGCGCCGACGATCTCCTCGATGGTCGCGCGCGGGTCGCCGTCGGCCGACGTGAATCCCGCCGCGAGCGCGTGCCCGCCGCCGCCGAAACGGGTCGCGACGGCGCCGACGTCCGATGCGCCCTTCGACCGCATCGAGACCCGGTAGCGACCGTCGGACTGCTGCTTCAGGACGACGGCGACGTCGGCGACGTCTGCCGTGCGCACGAGATCGATCAGCGCTTCGATGTCTTCCAGGCCAACGCGCGCGCGCTCGAGATCCTGCGTGGTCACCCACGTCCACACCACGCCGGCGTCCTCGCGAACTTCGAGCTTCTCCAGAGCCGATGCCGCAAGCTTCAAGTACCCGACCGGATGCGTGTTGTAGATCGTCTGCGTGATCTCGACGTGCGGCGCTCCGGCTGCAAGCAGCTCCGCCGTGATGCGGTGCACTTCCGGCGTCGTGTTGCCGTACTGGAAGCGTCCCGTGTCGGTCACGATCCCGGTGTAGAGACACGTCGCGATATCCTCGTCGAGCGCGACGCCCATGCGGCGCAGCAGATCGAAGACGATGACAGCGCTCGCGGCGGCCGCAGGGTCGACGAGGTTGATCGCCCCGAAGCGGTCGTTCGAAACGTGGTGATCGACGACGAGCAGCGTGCCCGCTGCGCGCGCGTGGGACTCCAGCGAGCCGAGGCGTTCGTACGAGCCGGCGTCGAACGTGATCATCAGCTCCGGCGCGGCGGGAAACGCGTCGGGCGGCGACAGGAGCTCGAGCTTCGGCAGGTACGTGTAGTGAGGCGGCACGGCGAACGGGTCGCTCCCCCACGATGCGACCGTCTCTTTCCCGGCCTCCCGGAGCGCGATCGACATGCCCAGCAGCGATCCCAGCGCGTCCCCGTCGGGACCGAGATGGCACGCCAGCGCAACGCGCGCCGCTCGGTCGATCGCTTCGAGCGCGCGCTCCCACTCGATCTCTGGGATGCTCATCCCTCGTCCTCTGCGCGGTGGATCTTCGCGATGATGCTGTCGAGGCGGGCGGTGCGGTCCGGAACCGGATCCGGGACGAACTCGATCTCCGGCGCGTAGCGGAGGCGGACCTCGTGGGCGACCGTCGCGCGCAGATGCTTGGTTGCGCGCGCCAGTGCGTCCCGGCTCGCTTCGCGTTCGACGGGCTCGCCGAGCACCGTGTAGTACGCCTTCGCGTGCCGCAGATCGGGCGACATCGTGACATCGGTGATCGTGACGAACCCGAGGCCCGGGTCGCGCAGGCGCTCGACCTCGCCGGCGAGCACTTCCTTGACGGCCGCACGCACGCGCTCGGCCCGCGGGTACGAGCGAGGCCCGCTCATGCGTCCTCCGGCGATAGCACGTTCACCGACGCGTGCAGCAGCTCGACGCCGGGATGGGTCTCGACGCGCCGCTCCACCTCGCTCAGCATCCGCTTCGCGTGGAACACCGTGTCGGCGATGACCGAAACTCCGACGGTCGCGCGCTGGCGCAGATCCTGGTGTTCGACCTCCGCGACGGCGCACCGGAACTTCTGCTGCAACGCGGACTGGAGCGTTCGCACGACGGAACGCTTGTCCTTCAGGGATGCGCAGTCGGGAAGGCGCAAGTCGTAGCGCGCAACGCCCACGAACATGGTTCCCTCCTGCGCGCGCTTAGTCGCGAGGGACTTCACGCACTTCGTAGAACTCCAGGACGTCGCCCTCTTTGATGTCGTGGAAGTTCTCGAGGCCGACCCCGCACTCGTACCCGGACGTCACCTCTCGGACGTCGTCCTTGAACCGGCGGAGCGACGAGACAGTCGTGTCCGAAACGACGACGCCGTCGCGAAGGAGCCGGACCTTCTGTCCGCGCGTCGCCTTGCCCTCATCCATGTAGCAGCCGGCGATCGTGCCGATCTTCGGGACCTTGAACGTCGCGCGCACCTGCGCGCGCCCTGTGATGTCCTCGGCAAAGATCGGCTTGAGCATGCCTTTGAGCGCAGCTTCGATGTCTTCGACCAGCTTGTAGATGATCTGGTACGTGCGGATCTCGACGCCGCTCTGCTCTGCCTGTGTGCGCGCCTTCGGATCCGGCCGCACGTTGAAGCCGAGGATGATCGCGCCCGACGCTTCCGCGAGCGTAACGTCGTTCTCGGTGATCGCACCGACCGCGCGATGGATGACGCGCACGGCGACGTCTTCCATCTTCATTTTCTCGAGCGCATCCTGAACAGCCTCGAGGGACCCTTGAACGTCGGCTTTCAGGATCACGTTCAGCTCGGTGAGCTCGCCTTCGCGCGTCTGCTCGTACAGGTCTTCCAGGGTCACCGTCTTGCGAGAGACCATATCGGCCACGCGCCGGCGGCTCTCACGGTCCTGCGCGATCTGGCGGGCAGCGCGCTCATCGGGGACGGAGCGGAAGTCGTCGCCGGCTTCCGGAACCGCGTTGAACCCGAGCACTTGCGCAGGGCTTCCCGGTCCCGCTTCGTTCAGCGGCTTTCCGTCGTCGTCGAGCATCGCGCGCACGCGAGCCCACGCGGTGCCGCACACGATGATGTCGCCCACGCGCAGCGTTCCGCGCTGCACGAGGACGGTGGCCACCGGCCCGCGCCCCTTATCGAGGTGCGCTTCGATGACCACGCCGCGGGGCGGGGCTTTCTCGTTCGCCTTGAAGTCTTGGATGTCGGCGACCAGCAACAGCACATCGAGCAGATCGTCGATGTGCGTCCCCTGCTTCGCGGAGATGTCGACGAACGGGTAGTTGCCGCCCCACTCTTCCGGGACGACCTCGAGCTCGGTCAGCTGCTGCCGCACGCGAGTCGGGTCGGCGCCTTCCTTGTCGATCTTGTTCACCGCGACCACGATGGGCACCTCAGCGGCTTTGGCGTGCGAGAGCGCCTCCACCGTCTGTGGCTTCACGCCGTCGTCGGCCGCGACGACGAGCACGGCGATATCCGTCGATTGAGCACCGCGCGCGCGCATCTGGGTAAACGCTTCGTGGCCCGGCGTGTCGATGAACGTGATCGCGCGCCCGTTCTTGTGCACCTGGTACGCACCGATGTGCTGCGTGATACCGCCGTGTTCCTGCCCGACGACGTCGGTCTGGCGGATCTTGTCGAGCAGCAGCGTCTTGCCGTGGTCGACGTGACCCATCACCGTGATCACGGGCGGCCGAGGCGTGAGCAGCGACTCGTCGTCGACCTCTTCTTCGGCGCGCAGATCCTCTTCCTCGTCCGGAGAGACGATCTGGAGCTGGTACCCGTAGTCGGACGCGACGATCTCGGCCGCCTCGTCGGTCAACGACTGCGCGACGGTGTACATCTCACCGAGCAAGAACAGCTTCTTGACGATCTCAGCCGGCGTCACCCCAAGCTTGGCTGCGAGCTCGGCGACGGTGATGCCTCGGTTGACGGTGAGCGGCTTCGTCTCGGCCGGTGTCGTCGCGGCAGCAACCGCCGGTTCGGCGGGAGCCGGTGCCTTCGCCGGCGCAGCCGCGGGAGCGGCCGGCGCAGCCGGCGCAGCTTGCTTGGGCGCGCGCTCGGCTGGGGGACGGCGTTCGGCCGGTGGCCGTTCCGCGGGCGGACGTTCGGCCGGCGGCCGCTCGGCGGTTGGGCGCTGAGGGGCCGGGCGCGCCGGACGAGCGGCCGGCGTCGCGGTCGCGAGCTGCTTCAGCGTTCCCTTCTCGGAAGCTTCGCGCAGCTTCGCGACGACGTCGTTCTCGACCGTCGACGAATGACTCTTCGCGATGAAGCCCAGACCCGCCAAGGCCGCGATCACCTCGCGGCTCGACAGATCGAGCTCTTTCGCCAGCTCGTAAACCCGTTTCGGCATTCCCTCTCCTACAGGACCAGCAGCTCGTCTTCGAGCTCTGTGAAATCTACGTTGCTCGCCCGTAGCGCTCCAGCCAGGCGGCGCTGCGCCCGGTCGATGCACGGCCGCTCGGGACAAACGTACGCTCCCCGGCCGCTCGCCACGCCCTCGCGGTCCGGCCTCGCGCGGCCGTCCGGCCCGCGAACGATGCGAACCAGCTCGCTCTTGGCCCGGACCCGCCGGCATCCCACGCAGGTCCTGAGCGGCTCGCGCGTGCGGCGAGCCGCCATCCTACGCACCTCCGGACGGTGTCTCGGTCCCGGCGTCTGTAGCAACCTGCGCTGCGGGAGCCTCCTCGGCCGCCGGCTGTTGCTCCTCCGACGGGACCGCAGCTTCCTCGGCCGCCGGCTGTTGCTCCTCGGACGGGACCGCAGCTTCCTCGGCCGCCGGCTGTTGCTCCTCAGGCGCGGCCGGCGTCCGGCGTGCCTGGTCCTGCGCGAGCTGGGATTCGCTCTTGATGTCGACGCGCCAGCCCGTCAGGCGCGCGGCCAAGCGCGCGTTCTGGCCCTCTTTGCCGATCGCGAGCGATAGCTGATAGTCCGGGACGATCACGAGAGCCGTCTTCTCGCGCGGGTCGATGCGGACCTCTTTCACCTTCGCAGGGGACAGCGCCTCGGCCACGAACTTCGCCGGCTCGTCACTCCAGTCGACGATGTCGATCTTCTCGCCGCGCAGCTCTTGAACGACCATACGAACGCGCGATCCCTTCGCGCCGATCATCGCGCCCTTCGCTTCGACGCCGGGCTCCGCCGACCGCACGGCGATCTTGGTCCGGTGTCCGGCCTCGCGCGCGATCGCCTTAATCTCGACGGTTCCGTCGGCGACCTCGGGGACCTCCAGCGCGAACCAGCCCTTCACCAACCCGGGATGTGTCCGCGACACGATGATCGACGGCGACGGCCCGCGTTGGTTGTGCCGCACCTCGACGACGTAGGCCTTCACGCGCGCGTTGTGCTCGTAGTGCTCGCCCGGCACCTGTTCGGCCTGCGGCATCAGCGCTTCGACCTTTCCCAGATCGAGCAGCGTGTACCGCGAGTCCGACTGCTGGACGATGCCCGTGACGATGTCGCCCTCGCGTCCCGCGTACTCGTCGTACGTGAGGTCGCGCTCGGCTTCACGGATCTTCTGCAGGATGACCTGCTTCGCCGTTTGCGCTTCGATACGACCGAATGGACGCGGCCCGATCGCTTCTTCGTTCTCGAAGGCGCCCGTCGCGTCGAGGAGCGGGTTGCCCTCCTCATCCAAGTCGTGCTGGAACACGTGGATGTCACCCGACACCGGGTCGACCTCCACGCGCGCGCCCTTGTCCTCGGGCATCGTGCGTTTGTAGGCGGCGGCAAGCGCCTGCTGCAGGCCCTCGAGCAGCGAGTTGAAGGGGATCCCTTTCTCGCGCTCGACCTGCTGCATCGCTTCGAGCACTTCCTTGATGTCCATGCCTGCTCTCTCTCGCGCCGCTACCACGGGAGCACCAGCGTCGCTTTCGCGATGTCGGCGTACGGGACCTCGACGGCCCCGCTCGCGCGCATCAGTCGCACCCGGTCACTCTTCACGTCTTCTACAGTCCCTTCTTCGTGTCGCCCGCTGGCGAGCACGACTTTCACTTTCGCTCCCGCGTGTTTCCGGAAGTCGGCCTCCGTTCGAAGCGGTCGATCAAGCCCCGGCGAGGTGACCTCGAGCGTGTATCGCCCCTGGATCGGGTCGTCCACGTCGAGCATGCGCGACAGCTCTTGGCTCACGCGCGCGCACACGTCGAGCGTGATCCCGCCCGGCTGGTCGGCCACGATCCGGACGAGCTGCGTGCGACCTCGACGGACCTGCACGTCCACCAGCTCGGCTCCGTGCCTGGTCAGCACCGGTTCGGCCAGCGACCGCAGCCGTTCCTCGAGGTCGTTCACCCCTCCCTCCTCGAGTCCGACGACGCGAAATCGGGCGAAAAAGCGGCCCCAAAAAACGGTCTTGCCCCAAAAGAAAAGTGGGCGACAGCCCACTTCGCCAAGTCCGACCGAGGCTGGAAGTATAGCACCGGGGCCCGAAAAGAGCCGGTCTGGCGCCCCTAGTAGGCCTGCGCCCAGGTCGCGAGCTCAGCGCCGGGCTTCCCACAGTGGACGCAGGGCTCGCCGGGCTGCTCGGGCTGCAACGGCAGCAGGCGGATCGTCGCTTTGGTATCGGCTTTGATCTGCGCCTCGCACTCGGCGTCGCCGCACCAGGCGCCCCGGAGGAACCCGCCCCCGCCGGCGATAATCTCTTTGAACTCCTCGTAGTCTTTGGGAGTGAACGTGTTGGCTTCGCGGAACGCCAGCGCGTCCTGGTAGAGATTTTCCTGGATCTGGTCGAGCAGCTTGTCGACGGCCTCTGCCAGCGCCGTCTCGGGGATCGTCTCCTTCTCGCCGGTGTCCCGGCGCGCAACCACCACGTGGTTGCCGGCGGCATCGCGAGGCCCGAGCTCGACCCGAAGCGGCACACCTTTCAGCTCCCACTCGTTGTACTTGTAGCCGGGACGGAGCTGATCGCGGTCGTCGACCTTTACCCGGCGCGTGCCCAAAGCTTCTTTCACCCGCCCGAGCGCCTCGTGGACACGCGCGCGCTCGTCATCGGACTTGTAGATCGGAACGACGACGACCTCGTACGGCGCCAGCGCGGGCGGCAGCCGCAAACCCTTGTCGTCACCGTGGGTCATGATCACGCCGCCGACCAGTCGCGTGCTGACACCCCACGACGTCGCGAACGCGTACTGCTGCTCACCTTCGCGGTCTTGGAACTGCACGCCGTACGCCTTCGCGAAGTTCTGACCCAGATAGTGCGACGTTCCCGCCTGCAGCGCCTTGCGGTCGCGCATCATCCCTTCCATCGTGAGCGTCTCTTCGGCGCCGGGGAACCGCTCGGCCGCCGACTTCCGCCCGGGAAGCACCGGAAGCCCGAGCACCTTCTCCGCCGCGTCGACGTAGACCTCGCGGAGGATCAGCAGTGCCTCGGCGATCGCTTCGTCGGCCGTCTCGTGGGCGGTGTGCCCCTCCTGCCATAGGAACTCGGTCGTGCGCAGGAACACGCGCGGGCGCAGCTCCCACCGCACGACGTTGCACCACTGGTTATAGAGAAGCGGCAGGTCGCGGTAGGACTGGATCCACTTCGCGTATGTCGCCCAGATGATGGCTTCCGACGTCGGCCGGATGACGAGGGGCTCCTCGAGCTTCTCGCCGCCGGCATGTGTGACGACGGCGACCTCCGGTGCGAAGCCCTCCACGTGCTCTGCTTCCTTCTCGAGCAGCTTGTTGGGGATCAGCAGCGGGAAGTAGAGGTTCTCGTGGCCGGTCGCCTTGATGCGGTCGTCGACCGCGCGCTGGATGCGCTCCCAGATACCGAAGCCGTACGGCTTGATCACCATCGTGCCGCGCGCGAGCGACGGCTCGGCGAGGCCGGCCTGCTTCACGACCTCCTGGTACCAGCCGGGGAAGTCCTCGGACTGCTTCGGGAGCGCCATGCGCGGCAGTGTAACGGGCGCGCGCGGGGGTGTCCCGGTAATCAGCCGGGGAAGACCTCGTTGAGCTTTTCGGTCGCTTGTCGGTCGAACTTCTTCGACAGGAACGGGACGGCGACCCTGATCCCAAGTCCCCGGAACCCTGGGACGAGGAACGTGATCGTTCGCTCGATGACCGCCTTGCCGCTCTGCTCGTGCACCGTGAAGTCGTGGAGGTACCGCTCGCGCCCTTCGGTGTTCGTGAACGCGAAATGCGTCGGTGGTTCATACGCAGTGACTTCTTGCTCGGCGTGCACGTCCTTGCCCATGAACTTCGCCTCGGACCGATATCTGGCCCCGACACCGAGCGGTCCCCCGCCGACCACCTCAACCGTCAAGGGGTTTGTCGCCCATTCGGGAGACCGAGTCAGGTCCGAGATCAACGCGAACGCCTCTTCAGGGGGCGCATTGACGGTGAAGCTCGAGCGATTCACGTATGGCATGGCTCCCTCCCCATCCAGTCGGTTCCGTCCTAGAGACGAACGAGCGCGCCCGGAATCGACAACAGCCGCATCGGGATCTTAGTGCGGGTCTAAGGTCTGTGGCCGATCTGCATCACCGGTTGCGCTTGCGCGGCAACGCGCACGACGTGCGGGGAACCGCCTTCGGCACCGTGCGCGCGCAGCTCTTCGGCGAGCTTCTCTGCCTCACGCGCGAGCTCCTCGACGATGTCGGGCTCGGGAACGGTGCGGACGATCTCGCCCTTGACGAAGATCTGACCCTTCTCCTTGCCGGCCGCGACACCGACGTCGGCTTCGCGCGCCTCGCCGGGTCCGTTCACCACACACCCCATGACGGCAACGCGCATCGGAACATCGATCGCGGCGAGTCGCTGCTCGACGGCGGTTGCGAGCGCGAACACATCGACCTCCGCGCGCCCGCACGACGGGCAGGCGACCAGGTCGAAGCCGCGCTCCCGCAACCCGAGCGTCTCGAGGATCCCGATTCCCGCCTTCACTTCCTCCACCGGATCGGCGGTGAGCGATACCCGGATCGTGTCGCCGATGCCTTCGGCGAGCAGCGTCCCGATGCCGATCGACGACTTCATGATGCCTTTGGTCGGCGTCCCCGCTTCGGTCACGCCCAGGTGCAAGGGATAGTCGCACAGCGCGGCGATCATCCGGTAGCTCTCGATCATCGTGAGCGGGTCGTTGTGCTTCACGCTGATCTTGATATCCGTGAAGCCGACGTCTTCGAGCAGCCGGACCTCGTTCATCGCTTGCTCGACGATCGCTTCGGGCGTCGGGCCGCCGTGCTTGGCGATCATGTCTTTTTCGAGCGAGCCGGCGTTCGCGCCGACGCGGATGGGCACGCCTCGCGCGGCGGCCTCCCGGCCGATCAAAGCCACCTTGTCGTGTTTTTTGATGTTGCCCGGGTTGATCCTGATCCCCTGGCATCCGGCTTCGAGCGCGGCCAGCGCGTACTTCCACTGGAAGTGGATGTCGGCGATGACCGGGA
>Ga0066679_10000599_pt1 | contig 12643 bp, 11 predicted proteins | sample GraSoiAngelo_128_FD_62298 | JGI IMG/M metagenome (GOLD analysis project Ga0066679, IMG submission 62298) | Grasslands soil microbial communities from the Angelo Coastal Reserve, California, USA - 14_0927_12_20cm | ecosystem: Environmental > Terrestrial > Soil > Grasslands | place: USA... | reverse complement strand
GCCAGCATCGGGTCGGTCAGGTACTGGTAAGGCAGCGTGAAGTGCCCGCCCATGCCCCACTGGGCTCCCCAGGAGTTGCGGACCAGGAAGCGGCCGGAGGACTGGTCGTAGCCGACCGCGACCACCGCGTGGCCGCCGACCAGGCGCTCGTTGGGGCCGGGCAGGTTGGCCACGCCGGTCTGGGCGACCCGGGCCGACTCGAAGCTCTCGTAGACCGAGAAGCCGAAGACGAAGGGATAGCCGCTGGCCAGGCAGGTCAGGAGGGGCACCGTGGCCGGCGTCAGGCGCAGGTACTCGCTGACCCGCTCCTTCAGCGCGTCCTGGTAGCAGGCGGCAGGCGGTTTCTGGGCGAAGCTGGCGATCTCGTAGGGCCATTCCGACTCCGGGCAGAAGCCCTGCCTGGCGACGGTCTTGATGCCATCCCGGATCTGCGCGCCGGAGTCGGACCCGGTCGAACCCTCCAGGTCGCGCTCGTTGTAATAGATGAAGAGCCGGGAGGGCATCACCGGCGCCGGTGACCCCTCCTTCCCCTCCAGGAACTGGAGCGCGCCGGCGATGGCATTGGCGGTGCAGCTGCCCAGCTGCTCCTGGTTGTAGGGAGCCGGGAACTGGGCGCGCAGGTCGGCCTGCGCCGGCAGCGCGGCGGCCACCGCCGGAGGAGGCGCGTAGAGGAAGTCGCGCTGATCCGGCAGGTCGCGCACCCACCCATACCCGGCGACCTTCACAGCTGCCGAAATGTCTCAAGATTTCCCGGTGAACGCAATGCCCGGCGCCGGGCCGGAGGTTCGCGTCCTGCGCGCGCGAGAGCTGGGCAACTCGAGCTTCCTGGTGGCCGACCCGGGCGGCGGCGAGGCGCTCGTGATCGACCCCTTCCGGGACGTCGACCAGTACCTGCAGGAAGCGGGAGAGCTCGGAGTGAAGATCGGGCGTGCGCTCGACACCCACCTCCACAACGACTTCGTCTCCGGCTGCCGGGAGCTGGCCGCAGCCACGGGCGCGGCGATCGAGCCGCTGCCCGCGGGCGCTTCCACCCCGCTCGGCCGTTTCACGCTCCGGTCGCTCTCCACGCCCGGCCACACGCCCGACCACCTCGGTTATCTCCTGCTGGAGGGTGAGCGGCCGCTGGCCCTTTTCTCGGGCGGGGCGCTGATGGTGGGGTCGATCGCCCGCACCGACCTTTTCGGTCCCCACCTTGCGGTGCACCTGGCGCTGGAGGCGTTCCGGACCCTGAAGGTCCGGCTGCGCGGGCTCCCCGACGACGTCGCCCTCTATCCCACCCACGGTGCGGGATCGTTCTGCGGGTCGGGCGGAAGCAGGGCCGCGCAATCGACGCTGGGCCAGGAGCGATCGAGCAACCCCTTCCTGACCACCGAGGAGCTGATGCCGTTCATCGCCCGCGCCCTCCACCAGGGGCGCTACCCGGACTACTACCGGGGCATGGCCGACCTCAACCGCAGGGGAGTCCCACTGCTCGGTCGCGAGCTGCCCGCCTTGAAACCCTTGCGGCCCTTCCAGGTCGAGACGCTGACCCGGGAGCGGGGGGCGGCCGTGATCGACATCCGCAGCCCCGCCGAGTACGACCGGTCACACCTCCCCGGCAGCTACAGCATCGGCGGCGAGGGGCCCCTGAGCGCCTGGGTGGGCTGGCTGATCGAGGGTGGCCGTCCCCTGGTCCTCACCGGTGGCACGGCCGAGCAGCAGCGGCTGGCCCAACGCCAGCTGCTCCGGATCGGTTATGACTCGATCGCCGGGGTGCTGGAGGGCGGTGTGGAGGCGTGGCAGGCGGCAGGCCTGCCGGTCCGCAGCTTCGAGACCGCCGAGATCGAGGACCTGGCGACCTGGATCCTCAGCGCCGAGCCGGTGACCGTGCTGGACGCACGCGACGAGGACGAGTGGGTCCACGGCCACGCGCCGGGCGCGCTTCACGTCTACGTGCCCGACGTCTCCGCTCGCGCCGCCGAGATCCCGCGCGAGGCGCCGGTCGCCGTCCACTGCGCCTCCGGGTACCGGGCCGCCATCGCTGCCAGCCTGCTCGAGCAGGCCGGGCTGACCAGGATCATCCGCATCGCCGGGGAATGGTCGGAGTGGGACCGCCTCCACCTGGCGACCACGGCTCCCGGGTGAGCCTTGACGAGACACATCGTATCAGGTAGTCTCAGCAGGTGACCGGGGACGCGGTTGCGATCGAGGGCGTGACCAAGAGCTTCGGCAGCCTGCGCGCCCTCGACGGCGTCTCCCTCCGCGTCCATCCAGGCGAGGTTTACGGGCTGTTGGGGCCCAACGGCTCCGGCAAGACCACGCTGATCCGGATGCTGGTCGGTCTCGTGCTCCCGGAGACGGGCAGCATCGAGGTGCTGGGGACGCGGATGCCGGACATCGGCGTCCTCGGTCGGATCGGCTACATGACTCAGCAGGCGGCGCTCTACCCGGACCTCTCGGTCGAGGAGAACGTGCGCTTCTTCGGGGCCGTCAACGACGCCGAGGCGGGCCTGGAGGAGGCGCTCCGCTTCGTCGAGCTCTGGGACCGGCGCTCCAGCACCGTGATCAACCTCTCGGGCGGGATGCGGCAGCGCCTGTCGCTGGCCTGCGCGATCGTCCACAAGCCGGCCCTGCTGCTGCTCGACGAGCCCACCGTCGGGGTCGATCCCCAGCTCCGCCTGCAGCTCTGGGAACGCTTCCGCGCGATGACCAACACCGGCACCTCGATCGTCGTCTCCAGCCACGTGATGGATGAGGCCGAACGCTGCGACCGGCTGGGCCTGATCCTCTTCGGCAAGCTGCTGGCCGAGGGCAGCGCCGACGAGCTCCGCCGAAAGGCCGGCACGGACTCCCTCGAGCAGGCCTTCCTCGCGCTTTCCGGGACCGGCCGGTGAAGCCCGCCCGCGTCCGCGCCGTCACCCGCCGCGTCCTCCAGCAGTTCCGGCACGATCGCAGGACTCTGGCCCTGCTCTTCGTGGTGCCGCTGGTGGTGCTGGGGCTGCTCGGCTACCTGCTCCGCGGCGGGGGCGGCGGGCACACGGTCGTGGGCGTGGTGAACCTGGACCAGGGTCAGCTGGGAGGCCGGATCGCGAACGCCCTGGTCGCCTCCAAGCGCGTCGACGCCTCCCGGCTGAGCGAGGCCGACGCACGTCAACGGCTGTCCGACGGGAGGATCGCGGGCTACATCCTGCTGCCTACGGACCTGACCGCCAAGGCCACCTCGGGAGGGGCGATCAGCCCCGAGGTGCACCTGGAGGGCAGCCAGCCGGGCCCCAGCGCGGACGTCCTGCAGGCGCTCAACCAGGCCCTGATCGCGGCCCTCGCCGGAGCCGGCCCGCACCTGAGCCCCAAGATCTTCTACCTGCACGGCGGCTCCGGCCTCGACACGCTCGACTATTTCGGGCCGGCTTTCGTGGGCCTGATCGTCTTCTTCCTGGTCTTCGTGGTGACCTCGGTGGCCTTCCTGCGAGAACGGAGCCAGGGAACGCTGGAGCGCCTCATGGCCAGCCCGCTCCGGCGCGGTGAGATCGTGCTCGGCTACATGCTGGGCTTCGGGCTGGTGGCGCTGGTCCAGGGCCTGCTGGTGCTTCTCTTCGCGCTCTACGTGCTCCGGATCCACAACGAGGGCAACGTGCTGCTGGTCTTCCTGATCGAGGCGCTGCTGGCGATCGGCGCCGTCAACCTCGGCATCTTCCTGAGCATGTTCGCCCGGACGGAGTTCCAGGCCGTGCAGTTCATCCCTATCGCGATCGTGCCCCAGTTCCTGCTCAGCGGCGTCCTCTTCCCCATCCACCAGGAGCCGGTTCCACTCCAGTACCTCTCCAACGTCCTGCCCCTGACTTATGCGGTCTACGGACTGCGCGACGTGATGCTGAAAGGCGCCGGGTTGGGCTCAGCCGGGCTGCAGCTGGACCTGGGTGTCGCCGTGGTCTTCGCGGCCGCGATGGTCGTGGTGGCCAGTGCCACCCTCCGCCGCCGAATCGCCTGACCCAGCAATCACTACAAGGGGACTATCACAAATCTCGTGTATTGCGCTAGCATATGCGGCAAAACAAGGAAATGGGACTCAAAGAGGCGATCGAGAACGTCCACGCCAGCCGGAAGCGACTTGACGAGTCCCGCAAGGCGCTGAAGAAGCTGGAAGACGAGCGCCGCAAGCTGCAGGCTCGCGTCTCCGACGAGGCGTCCAGGGACGCCGGCCGGGGTCGCCGGCGCCGCGGGTCGGTCAACTAGAAGAGAGCTTCTCCGGCGGGCCTAGCGCCCGTTCGGGCGGATCGCCCAGCGCACGGCCCGACCGTCGGACGAGGTGTTCGCCGGCGAGTCGCTGTCCACACCCCACCTGGCGGCGACGAAGGCCAGCCCGATCAAGACCAGGATCGCGACGAGCGGCTGAAGGATCTCCATGTCATGCACCTCTAAAACCTATGATAGTTATGTAACGGCGCGGGATCCACGCTTATTCCTTGTTGATGCCGCCCGATCACCTTCGAATCACTGTAAGATTGGCTCGATGGCTTTTGAAGTCAAAGCCGGTCTCGATTCCGTCGATTGGAAGCTGCTGGAACTGCTGCAGGCCGATGCGCGCCTCACCTACGCCGAGCTCGGACGGCGGGCCTCGTTGAGCCCGCCGGCGGTCGGAGAGCGCGTCCGCAGACTGGAGGCGGAGGGGGTCGTCACCGGCTTTCACGCCAGCGTCGACCTGGCCAAGCTGGGCTTCCCGCTCCAGGCCGTAGTCCGGATCATCGCCAGCGGCAAGTACTCGGAGCAGATCACCGCGCAGGTCAAGGCCGTGCCCGAGGTGCTCGAATGCCATCGGGTGACGGGCGAGGACAGCCACGTGCTCCGGGCCGCGGTGCGCTCCGTCGATCACCTCGAGAACCTGATCAAGCACCTGGCGCCGCAGGACGGCGACACCATCACCTCGGTGATCCTGAACACCCCCGTCGAGCACCGGGTCGTCACCCGGGAGCTCGCCGCGGGCGAGGCCTAGTCGAGCTTCTGGTAGGCGGGCAGGGTCAAGAACTCGTCGAAGCGGTCGGCGAGCGCGACCGTCTCGAAGAGGCGCCGGGCCTCGTCCCAGCGGTAGCGGCCGTAGGCGTCGCCCAGGCTCTCCTTGATCTTCTCCAGCTCCTCGTCCTCGATCTCGCGGACCAGGTCCGCGGTGACCGGGGGACCCTCCGCCAGGCGGACGCCATTGCGCTGCCACTGCCAGACCTGGGAGCGTGAGATCTCAGCGGTGGCCGCGTCCTCCATCAGGTTGAAGATGGCCACCGCGCCGTTGCCGTCCAGCCAGCTGGCCAGGTACTGGAGGGCGACGCTGACGTTGTTGCGCAGGCCCGCCTCGGTCACCGTCCCGCCGGGCACCCGGAAGTCGAGCAGCTGGTCGGGCTCGACCGACACGTCCTCCCGCTGGCGTTCGACCTGGTTGGGGCGTTCGCCGAGCACGGAGTCGAAGACCTCGGTCGCCACCGGGACCAGGTCCGGGTGTGCGACCCAGGTGCCGTCGAAGCCGTCGTTCGCCTCTCGCACCTTGTCCTCCCGCACCTTGGTCAGCGCAACCTTGTTGACCTCGGGGTCCTTGCGGCTGGGTATGAAGGCGGCCATGCCGCCCATGGCGTGGGCCTCGCGGCGGTGGCAGGTCCGGACCAGGAGCTCGGTGTAGGCGCGCATGAAGGGCACCGTCATGGTCACCTGGGCCCGGTCCGGCAGGACCATGTCGGAGTGGTTACGGAACTTCTTGATCAGGCTGAAGATGTAGTCCCAGCGCCCGGCGTTGAGGCCGCTGGAGTGCTCGCGAAGCTCGTAGAGGATCTCCTCCATCTCGAAGGCCGCGAGGATGGTCTCGATCAAGACCGTCGCCCGGATGCTGCCCTGGGGCAGGCCCAGCGCATCCTGGGTGAACTTGAAGACGTCGTTCCAGAGCCGCGCCTCCAGGTGGCTCTCCAGCTTCGGCAGGTAGAAGTACGGCCCGCTCCCCTTCTGGAGCAGGCGGCGGGCGTTTTGGAACATGAAGAGCCCGAAGTCGAAGAGGGAGCCTGAGATCGGCTCGCCGTCCACCTCCAGGTGGCGCTCCGGCAGGTGCCAGCCGCGGGGCCGGATGAGCAGAGTCGCGATCTCCTCGTTGAGGCGATAGGTGCGCTCCGGCGTCTCGAACGTGATCGTCCGCTCGATGGCGTCGATGGCGTTGCGCTGACCCTGGACCAGGTTCTCCCAGGTCGGCGAGTTGGAGTCCTCGAAGTCGGCCATGAAGACCCGGGCGCCTGAGTTGAGGGCGTTGATCATCATCTTCCGCTCGGCCGGCCCGGTGATCTCGACCCGGCGGTCCCGGAGGTCCGGCGCGACCGGCGCCACCTTCCAGTCGCCACGCTCGCGGATCTCCCGCGTCTCCTCCAGGAAGCCCGGGCGCTCACCCGCGTCGAGCCGCGCCTGGCGCTCTGCGCGACGGGCCAGCAGGGCGCGCCGGGTGGGGTCGAACTCCCGGTGCAGCGCGGCGACCAGGTTGAGCGCGTCGGCGCTCAGGATCTCCTCGAGCCCGGCCGGCACTCGCGCCTTGACCTCGACCCCTCGAGTGGTGGCCATGCCCTCGATTATGGAGAAAGTGTTCAGCCGGTCGGCACAAATCGCTGGCCATACCCGACACTAAAGCTGAGCCTGCCGTTGTCCAACAGCAAGGTCGCCCACACCCAACCCGCCGCGGTCCGCAGGCCGAAGAGCCCGTACCCGCCGATTGCGGACTACGCCTTCATCAGCGACTGCCACTCGATGGCCCTGGTCGGGCGCAACGGCTCCATCGACTGGTGCTGCATGCCGCGGGTGGACTCGGCGAGCATCTTCGGGCGGCTGCTGGACTGGGAGAGGGGCGGCCACTGCCTGGTCACCCCTGTCGACAGCGAGTGCAGCAGCTTCCAGTCCTACCTGGAGGACACGCTGGTCCTGGAGACGACCTTCCGGACCGACGGCGGCGAGGCGAAGCTGACTGACTGCTTCACCATGCACACCGGCGGCAAGACCCACCCCCACCTCCAGCTGCTCCGGGTCCTGGAAGGCGTCCGCGGCCGGGTCGACTTCCGGGTCGTGGTCTCGCCCCGGTTCGACTACGGCGAGGTCAAGCCCTGGCTCCGGCGCCACTCCTCGCGGGTCTTCTCGGCGATCGGCGGCAACGATGGCATCGTGGTCGCCGCCGACGCCGACCTGGAGATGGACGCCGAGAGCCACGACCTGCTCGCGACGGTGACCATCCGGGCCGAGGAGCGCCACCGGCTCTCGATCACCTTTGCCCGGCCCGAGGACCTCGAGTACGTGGCGCCGGTGACGCACGAGCCCGAGGAGCTTGACAAGCGGCTGCAGGAGACGATCCGCTGGTGGCGGCGCTGGGCGAAGCAGATCATGGTCCAGGGCTCGCACCGCCCGGGCGTGGTCCGCTCGGCGATCACGCTGAAGGGCCTGACCTACGCGCCGACGGGGGCGATGGCGGCGGCCGCCACCACCTCGCTGCCCGAGTCACCCGGCGGCGAGCGGAACTGGGACTACCGCTTCAGCTGGATCCGCGACTCGGCGCTGACCGTCCGCTCGCTGACAGCCATCGGCGCCTTCGACGAGGCCGACGGCTTCCGCCGCTTCATCCAGCGCAGTGCGGCCGGCAGCGCGCGTGACCTCCAGATCATGTACGGGCTGGGCGGCGAGCGCCGCCTCACCGAGGTGATCCTCGACAAGCTGGACGGCTACGAGCACTCGCGCCCGGTTCGGATCGGCAACGCGGCGTCGACGCAGCTTCAGCTCGACTCCTTCGGACAGCTGGTCGACCTCAGCTGGCGCTGGCACCTGCGCGGCCACTCGCCGGACGACGACTACTGGCGCTTCATCGTCGACCTGGTCGACGTCGCGGCCGAGCGCTGGACCGAGCCCGACCGCGGCATCTGGGAGATCCGCGGGCAGCCGCAGCACTTCGTGCACAGCAAGGTCATGTGCTGGACGGCCCTCGACCGGGGCCTGCTGCTGGCGCGCGAATGCCTGCGCAAGGCGCCCGTGCAGCGCTGGGACAAGGTCCGCCGCCAGATCCGGACGGCGATCGAAGGCGAGGGCTACGACCGGCGCCGGAAGGTCTTCGTGCAGGCCTTCGGGTCGCGCCAGTTGGACGCGGCGCTGCTCTACCTTCCGCTCACGCACTTCCTCGCCTTCGACGATCCCCGCATGACCCGAACCGTCGATGCCATCCTCCAGGACCTCCAGGAGGACGGCCTGATCCTTCGCTACCGGGTGGAGACGACGGACGACGGGCTCCACGGCCAGGAAGGCACCTTCCTCGCCTGTTCCTTCTGGATGGCCGAGGTCCTCGCCCGCCAGGGCCGGCTGGAGGAAGCGCGGATCATCTTCGACCGCGCCAGCTCGACCGCCACCGAGCTGGGCCTCTTCGCCGAGGAGTACGACACCCAGAGGGACCGCCTGCTGGGCAACTTCCCGCAGGCGCTGACCCACCTGTCGCACATCGTCGCCGGCGTGGCCATCGCCCGAGGCGCCAGCGAGCTGACCGGCCAGACCTTCTAGCGGCGCGAATTCCGCACGTTTGACGCCAACCGAGCGCCATGCAGGCGCAAATTCAGCGTGCTTGGCGCCAGAAGTGCCGGATCGGCTCCTCGCTAGGCGGGCGGCAGCCGCAGCGAGAAGGTGCTGCCCTTGCCGGGCAGGGAGCGGTCGAGGGTCAGCCTGCCTCCCATCCGGCTCGCCAGCTCGCGGCTGATGTAGAGGCCGAGGCCCGTCCCCGGAACATGGCGTCGGGCTGGGTCCTCGATCCGGTAGAAGCGCTCGAAGATCCGGTCGCGCTCGCCGGCCGGGATGCCCTGCCCCTGGTCGCGGACCTCCACGCGCGGCTCCGGCCCGCCGTGGACGGTGACTGTGACCTCCTGCGGGGACGACCCGTAGCTGAGGGCGTTGTTGAGCAGGTTGTCCAGGATCCGAACCACCTGCTCGGCGTCGCCGGAGACTTGAACCGGCTCCTCCGGGAAGCGGTGGCGCAGCCGTGCGCCGAGCAGGTTGGCCCGCGGCTCGACTCGCTCCAGGGCGGTGAAGGCCGCCTCCCGCAGCTCGACCACGCCATGGTGGACCGGGATGGTGCCCGCCTCCAGGCGGGAGGCGATCAGCAGCTCGCTGATCAGCGACTCCAGCTCGGCAGTCTTCGCGCGCAGTGTCTCGATCGGCAGGTGCCAGCTGCCGGGGACGTCGCCCAGCGTGCCGTCCTCCATCATCGAGACGTAGCCGGCGATCACCGAGAGCGGCGTCCGCAGCTCGTGTGCGGCCATGTTGAGGAAGTCGCTCTGGGCGCGCGTCACCGCCTGTGCCTGCGCGAACAGACGCGCGTTCCGCAGGGCCAGCACGGCCTGGTTCGCGATCAGCTGGAAGGTGACCAGGTCGTCGGGCAGGAAGGGCGGGTCCTGGCGCCGGCTCAGCACCAGCACCGCCGTCACCTCCCCGTCCAGCACCAGCGGGATGGTGGCGGTGTGCTTGACGTCTGCCAGCGAGAGGTTGAGCGGCGCCTCCATCCGGTCCACCTCATAGCGCCCACCGATGGTCGGCCGGCGCGACCTGACCGCCTGGCGCATCAGCGGCTGGAGAGCGATCCGGTGGCGGTAGCCGATCAGGTCCCGGACACCCGCGCTGTCGTGGTAGTCCTCGACGACGGTGTCCGCGTCCTCGACCCGGAGCAGGACGCCTCGGTCGGCCTTGCCCGCCTCCACCGCCCTCATCAGCACGCGGCGGATCACCTCTGAGGGGTCCAGGGAGGCGCTGATGTCGGCGGCCACGTCGATCGCGGTCTGGAGCCGGGCGGTGGTGCTCTCGGCGAGGCGCAGCAGCTCGGCGCGGTGGAGCGAGACGCTGACACGCTTGGCGAACTCGTCCATCAGCATCCGCTGCTCGGGCGAGAAGGGCCTGGTGCCCTCCCGGTAGAAGCCCAGCACGCCCAGCCGCCGGCGGCCGTCGGGCAGCGCCTCGCCGAGTGGGATCACGCGGGCGGTGTCGACCGGGAGAACGGCCTGCATCGAGCTCGAAAGCGGGCTGAGCTTGGAGAAGTTGGAGGTCTCGATCGGCTTTCCCTCGTGCAGCGCCCGGGCTACGACCGGCGCCTGCGCGAAGGAATGGCTGCTGCCCTGGAGGCTTGCCGCCATCCCCGGCGTCGCGGCGACGAACGTGATCCGGTCGCCTTCGGCGGCGCGGACCACGCCGACCAGGCAGGCGATGCCGGGGAGCAGCCGCTGGGCCTGGTCGACGACCCGCTTGACGACGTCCTCGAAGGAGGACTGCGTCCAGAGCGCGTCGGTGGTGTCGATCAGGGCCTGGAGGCGGTCGCGGGTCGACTGCAGCTCAGCGAAGGCAGAGGCGTTGTCGAGCGCGATGCCGGCCTGCTGGGAGAGCAGGTTCAGGAGGTACTCGTCCTCGATGTCGAAGGGCGCGACCACGCGGCGATAGACGCCGATCGTCCCGACCCCGGCGCCGCGGCGCCGGACGGGCACCGCCATCGCCGAGTGGATCGGCTCGTCCAAGATCACTCGCCTCGAAGCCAGCTCGAGGTCGGCCTCGGCGATCGGGACGTAGTCCTCGACCCGCGCGACCTTCCCGGCGCCAAGGGCGCGCGCGTTGAGCCCGCGACTGTTGAGGTGCAGGTCGCGCCAGGCGCGAGATCTCTCGCCGTAGAGGCCGCGGACCGCCAGCTTGCCCTCCGCGTCGGGCAGGAAGATGGCCCCGATGTCCGCCTCCAGGACCTGGGTCGCGGCCCGGGCGACCGCCAGCAGCGTCTCGTCGAGGTCGAGGCTGGCGCCGAGGCGCGTGGAGATCTCGTTGAAGGCCGCGAGGGCTTCCGAGCGGGCGCTGCTCAGGCGCATCGTCGGCGGTACCTCACCGGGTTCAGGATAACTTCTCCATTTCAGCCCGGATCCTCGGTGGAAAACATGATATTCTAGCTATCACGTGAAGGATGGCATGAGTATCAGCAAAAAACTCCTGGCAGCCAACGGCCAGAGGATCCCCGCATGAACCCCGCCTACCCGCAGTGGTCCGGCTTCCCGGTCCCCCTTCCCCGTCTGCGCGGCGCGACCGGCCAGGGTGGCGAGGAGGTCCCCGACCACCACTCCCAGCTCGAGGAGCTGCTGGGGCACGTCCGCCGCTGCGAGAAGTGGGCCCAGCTCGACGACCGCATCGACCTGAGCTGGCGCCTGCGGGGAAAGGACGAGGCCAGCCGCTAGGGAGTCATTGCTATAATCTTTGCCGATAGCAGCGGTTGTAGGTAAAGGTCAGAGTGAATGTCGCCTGAGAAGCCGACCGAGCGCCGCTTGGCTCCGCAGCTCGAACTCGACAAGCCCATCTACACCCTGGGCGTCGCCAGCGAGATGCTGGACGCCCACCCGCGGACGCTGATGGTCTACGAGCAGCTCGAGATGGTCAAGCCGCAGCGGACTGCGACCAACCGGCGGCGCTACTCGCCGCGGGACGTGATGAAGCTCCAGGCCATCCAGAAGCTGACCCGCAAGCACGGCGTCAACCTGGCCGGAGCTCGCTACATCCTCTCGCTGCTGAAGGAGCTCTACGAGCACAACATCGATCCCCCGCCCCGCTTCCGGGACGTCGACGTAAGTCTCTTGCGGGTCTAGGCCGTCGCCAGCGGCAGGACCAGGCGGAAGGTGCTTCCCACTTTGGGCACCGACTCGACCTCGATGTCCCCGCCATGCATCCGGGCCAGCTCCCGGGCCAGGTAGAGGCCCAGGCCCGTCCCCGGGATGTGGCTGGTGTCGGCGTTGACCACCCGCCCGAAACGGGTGAAAAGGCGGCCGAGGTCGTCGCTGCGGATGCCGATGCCGCGATCGCTGACGCTGAGGATCGCGCGGCCTCCCCGGGCCAGGATCCGGCAGGCGACCTCGCCGCCGTCCGGCGAATACTTGATGGCGTTGTCCATCAGGTTGGTCAGGATCATGGTCAACCGGTTGCGGTCGCCCACGACGGGGACGGCCGGGGCGCCCTCCTCGGTGCTGATCGGATGGCGCTCGCCGGCGATGGGCTGCATTTTCTCCCGGGCGCCGGCGAGGACGTCGCGGAGATCAAGCCGCTCCCGGGACAGGACCAGCCGGCTGTCCTCCAGGCGCGCGGTCTCCAGCATCTGGCTGATGAGCAGGTTCATCTCCCGGAGCTTGGTGGTCATGACCGGCACCACCGCTTCCATGCTGTCCGTCAGGTCGCCCAGGGAGCCGTCCTCGAACATCGAGACGTAGCCGCGCAGGACCGCGAGAGGACCCCTCAGCTCATGGCTGGCCAGGTTCAGGAAGTCGGACTTCATCCGCTCCAGCTCGTGCATGCGGCGGGCGGTGCTGCGAAGCTCGACCGCCTCCGTCTCCCGCCGCTCGGCCAGCTGCCAGGCTTCGTCCAGCTTTTCCCCGTCGCCGCCGTTGCCGACCACCAGCACGCCGGCGCTGTCGCGGGCCGGCTCGAAGGTCAGCGTGTAGCGGCGACCGTGGGCGTAGGCCATCGACACCTTCCGGAACCCGGAGGCGCCGATGGGCAGCAGGAAAGGAAGGTCCAGGATGCCCAGGCTGCTCGTCAGGACGGCGCCGATCTGCCTGCCGACCAGGCTCTCGGCCGCCATGCCCGTCAGCCGGACCAGTCCATCGTTGGCGCGCTGGAT
>Ga0066679_10000598_pt1 | contig 12645 bp, 9 predicted proteins | sample GraSoiAngelo_128_FD_62298 | JGI IMG/M metagenome (GOLD analysis project Ga0066679, IMG submission 62298) | Grasslands soil microbial communities from the Angelo Coastal Reserve, California, USA - 14_0927_12_20cm | ecosystem: Environmental > Terrestrial > Soil > Grasslands | place: USA... | reverse complement strand
CGGATCTGGTCCTCCTCGATCTCCGTCTGACCGAACCCGGCGAAGACGGTCGTACGCGCCGTCACCGTCAACGGCCCTGGAAAGCCGGGCACTTGAAATGTCAGGACCGTCGACCCGGTCGAGATGAGCGTCCGCACGGCGCGTTCTTGACGCGCGCGCGCGGTCTGGTGCCGTGCGACGATCTCGTCGACGGTCAACTCTCGCGCGCCCGTCACCTCCATTCCGGTGGCGAACGCTTCGTTCGTCGTGCCGCGCCACCCGCGGATCTGCAGGACGAACGGCGCGACCGTGGCCGGCAGATCGAGCCGCGCGCCGATGGCTCGTACCTGCACGTCGCCGAAGGTCGCTAGTGCAGTGGCCGTCGGCGCAACGGTGACGCGCGTAATCGCTGCGTGCGGTCGCACGATGGCCACGGCGTCGAGTGTCTGCGGATTCAGGAACACCGTTCGGTCACATGCGGCGTCGCACATCACGCGGACGTCCGCCAACGGCGTCAGTCCGGTTGGCAACACGTCGCGCATGGCGCCGATCGCGGACACGAGATCGCGACGACCCGCAGGCACGTGCACGAGGAGATGCTCAGAATGGGGAATCCTCGCGCGTATCACGACGTCGAGCGCCGATGGCGGCTCAGGGAAAACCGCATCGGTCCAGAGAGACATTCCGGGCAGCCGAGTCGAGACGGCTGCGGAGTCGGCATCGGCCGGCAACACGAGGAAGTCGATGTAGCCCACGAGCGCGTCAATTGATGCTTCGCGTATTTGGGAAGAGAGAAGCTCAACGCCGACCAACGTGTCGCGCGCAGCCCGAACCGCTGTTGCTAATGTGCGGAGCCGGTACCGCGACTCATCGGCCAGCGGGCCGACGGTGCGCGCGTCGAGGACGACCGCGACTGCGCGACCTTGCGGAACCGTGGACAGCAACGCGGCAACGTCGTCAGTGGCCTCTGCGGGGACGACCAGCGCGACGGGCACGTCGCCTGTGCCGGCCATCTGGAATTCCGGTGGCGCGATGGCGAAAACGACGCACGCCGCGCATGGCGGTGTCGCTTCCTGAGCAGCCGCGGCGACGGGAATCGTTACGGCGATGACGAATGCGCGAAGAGATCGCCGGTGGTACGAGGCGATCGGCTGCAGGCGCTGCCAGTCGCGCATCAGAATATTGTACGGGCTGAAGCTCATCGACCTTCGTCGGCTGCGTGGTGTTGAAGTTCAGCCCGGCGTCTCGTCCGCTGGAGATCGTGAACGGTGTTCCGCTGGAGAGCGTCAAGATCCCATTGGGTTCATGAACGGAGAACCGAGGTACCTGGTACGCGGCGTTGTGCGCGTATCAGATACCCCCTTTACCGCTTAAGTACAGGACAGATCGTGATGATGACTTTCCCTTGGATGTCATCCTCAATCATGTGACGGAAAGCCTCGCGCGCCTCACTCAGACGGTAGATGCTGTCGATGACCGGTGTGATCTTGCCCGCTTCGAGGAGTTCCCTTAGGACGGCCATCGCCTCCTTCTTGGTGGGCATCGGAATGCCGGGACCTCGGAGTTGCTTCACGAAGCGTGAGAGGAAGATCAACATGAGGAGGTACGGGATGCCGCCGAACACACGCTTGCCGGACGCTCCGAAACGCTCATGCCCGATCAGTACGTATCGACCGTCAGACTTGAGCGCGCGCCTGCAAGCGGAGAATGGGTGATTCCCCGGAACGTCGAAGATGAGATCGTAGCGAACCCCTCGTCGAGTGAAATCCACCTGCATGAAATCAATGACCTCATCTGCCCCCAGCGATCGCAGCATGGCGAGCTTGCACGCACTATCCACGGCAGTCACGTGCGCGCCGCAGGCCTTTGCGATCTGTAAAGTGAGGGTCCCCACACCACCTCCGGCGCCATTGATCAACACGGTCCGTCCCGGCCGTAGCCGTCTCCAGTCGCGCAGGTTCTGCAGGGCGATGTAACCGGAGGTAGGAACAGAGGCGGCCTGTTCGAACGTGATGTTGTCAGGCTTCGGCGCCAGCAGGTCTTGTCGGACGGACACATATTCGGCGAAGGCGCCGCCGTTGATCCATTGGTGGGCGGCGACGGTCTCGCCGAATACCGGGTCACCCGGCCGGAACCGGGTCACGCCTTTGCCAACGCGCTCGGTGATCCCGGCCATGTCCGTGCCAGGGATTGGGTTCTTAGGTCTGAAAAATCCAGCTCCCATCAGGCGTAGGACATAGGGCTGCCCATTCACGACGTGCCAGACATCCGGATGGATCGAGGCCGCGCGCACGCGAACCAGGACGTCGTCATCGCCGACCACGGGCTTCTCGACTTCCCGGAGCTCCAGATCATCAGGAGAGCCGTACCGCTCTTGGACGATCGCCTTCATCGCGTCTTCAAGTCCCCGATTCCGGTTGTCAGGTATTTCGAACTTCACTCGCGATTATCTGCAATCGTTCAGGTCATCGGTCGGGATCGTTTGGGAAGGTCGTTACCTTCCGATCAGGTGCGCCCGGTCCTTTTCGTTATCGTTGCAGTGATATTCCAGCAGGTCCGTGTCGAGCAGAATCTTCTGGTTCAGCGTGACGGTAAACGGTTTCGTGTAGGCCTTCTGATCGTCGACCGTGACTTCAACCTCGAGGCGACCATAGTTCACGCGACGGAACTTCTCCGTGATTCTGGCCTCGTCGGTCATCGGGCTGCCCCGGCGATCGAGCCATCCATCTCGCAAACCGTTCGTCTCGACCACCAGCGTGTCCTTCACCCATCGGCCGGTCGAGTAGCCGTTGAACGACGGTTCCGGATCCTTCGGCAGCGGACGTCCATCCGTGAAGATTTGGCGGTACGTGACGTCGCGCTCCGAGAGAATGACGACGAGCCCGGCGAGCTGGAGCACTTTCCTGGGCGGCGGGAATGTGAGAAGGCGCAGCGCGCCAGCCGGCTTACACAAGGTCACCGGATCATCTTTTCCGTTCTGCTCCGATCGTTGCTTGACGAGAGCAGCGGCCCAGGGTTGATAAGGGAGCCCGTTCGGAAGCCGGGCGCCAAGATTCCTGAACTCCGGCGCGACCGGATAGTCGCCAACCTGATTCACGCCTTCACACCCTTGTGGAGGGCAGGACGTGTCGAGCTGCCAGAGTCCCGACAGATCCGGCTTCCCATCGGAAGTTCGCGGCGCTGGCGCGGCGAGATTGGCTTTGCCGTGCGAATCACGCGGAACTCCGGGCGTCGGGTACTGCAGCCATTGGGCGGCGGCAGGCGTCGCGGTCAGAACTGCCACGACAAGCGTCAACGGCCAACGCGTCATGATCCACCTCTCATGGTTTACTTCTTCGCCACTCCGGCGATGACGATGCCGATCGCGACATAATCTGCCGGAGGTCGTGTGAAACCGGGCATCATCGCCTCACGGATGTAGTGAATCGATCTGCTGGGCTCGTGGTCGCAAAGAGAGCTTCATCAACTCGACGACGATGGGATTCGAAGGAGTTTGATCAGATTTCCTCCGAGAATCGCTTCTTTTTCGGCGTTAGCCAGGAATGGCGCGTTGAGGACGAAATCGATGCCAACGGGCCAGTCAAACGGATAATCGGTTCCGTAAAAGATGTGATCGACGCCGACCTCGGCCACGATGTGACGCAACCCCTCCTCGTGAAAGATCATCGTGTCGATGTAGAGCTGGCTGCTGAAATAGTCGCTCGGCTTTCTCTTGAGCGCCTTGCAGTCGGCCCCCCCACCGCGTCCGCACAACGCGTCCGACCGACCACTGTATGAAGGGAGGTAACCGCCGGCGTGAGCGGCGCAGATCTTGAGTCCCGGGAAGCGATCCAGCGTTCCCTCGAAAATCAGGTGTGAAAGGAACACCGTCGTCTCCAACGGGTTCCCGATCGTGTTACCCAGACCGCCCTTCCCCTCGAGGCGTGGGTTCTGCGTGGTCCCTTGTGCCGGCTGCGGATGCATGAACAGCATCACACCGAGTTCCTCGGCCTTGGCCCAGAACGGGTCGAACTTTCGATCGGAGAGCTCCTGCCCTTCGACGCTGCCCCCAATCGCGGCGCCTCGCATGCCGAGCTTCTTGACCGCGTCATCGAGCTGATCGGCCGCCAGATCAGGGTGCTGCAACGCGACCGTCGCCATTCCGACAAAGCGGTCCCGATGCGCCGCACAGTACTGCGAGATTTTCTCATTCTGGAGCGCGATCAAGTCGCGAGCCAGCGCACGGTCTGCTGAGTACCCCCAGGCGTTGACGTTGATGGCTTGGACGTCGATGCCCTGGGCGTCCATGTCGATCAGACGCTGCGGGTTGCCGAGCGCAATGTTGCCCGTCAGGTTCCCTTTGGCCGTTGCCGCGAGCGGCGTAGCTTTCACCAGGTCCCAGACCTCCGGCACGAACGTGTGCGCGTGAATGTCCACGGTCTTGACGCGACGACCGCCGATGACGACCTCACGCCGTTTGCCTGGCGCGGCACCAATCTGCGCGGGTGTGAAGCCGGCATCGGCAAAGCCAGTCCTCGTGACGAACATTCCGGCCGTGGCGCCCGCGAATTGTCTCAGAAAGGCTCTGCGATTGCGCATGGTCTTCTCCTTGCTCCCTCGCGGCTGGGGATCGGCGTTCCAAGCAGATCCAAGAGTGACGTGGACGCTGAATATAGCTAGACGTCTCTTGACCCGCAAGAACCCTGTTGGTGGTATAAGAGTGCGGCGCGCTTCAGATGTTCGCCGGGAGGCATCAAATGCGGAGCCGGATTCGAAGCGTGTTGATTCCCGTTGGATCGGCCGCCGCCGTCGCGCTCCTGTGGCTGGTCGTGACGGCTACAGCGGGTCAGGCGCCGACCGCTGCGCGCTTCCCCTCCTACCGGGCGCCTCGTCTGGCCGGCCACTCGGACTTGAACGGCGTGTGGCAGGCATTGGTCACCGCCAATTGGAACATTCAGGATCATGACGCGCAGCCGGGAGTTCATCCTGAGCTCATGGGCGCGTACGGCGCAGGCCCCGCCGGGCAGAGTGTGGTGGAGGGCGGCGAGATTCCCTACCAACCGTGGGCGCTCGCCAAGAAGAAGGAGAACTTCGAGAAGCGGATGATGGTGGACGTGACCGACGACAAGAAATGGCACGACCTCGGCGACCCCGAGCTGAAATGCTATATGCCTGGCGTGCCGCGCGCGACCTACATGCCGTTTCCATTTCAAATCGTGCAAGGGTCGGGCGACTACATTCTGATCGCGTACGAGTTCACCACCACGACTCGCGTCATCCGCATGAATTGGAAAGGGGAGGCGCCAGCCGACTCGTGGATGGGATGGTCGCGCGGCCGCTGGGACGGCGACACTCTGGTCGTCGACGTGACGGACCTGCGCGAGCAGACCTGGTTCGATCGGGCTGGCGATTTTCACAGCGACGCGCTCCACGTCGTTGAGCGCTACACGCCCATCAGTCCGTACCACCTCATGTACGAAGCCACGATCGAGGATCCGAAAGTGTTCACGCGGCCGTGGAAGATCAGCTTTCCTCTCTATCGTCGAATGGAAGATCACATTCAGCTCCTCGAATTCAAGTGCGTCCCGTTCACCGAGGAGCTGTTGTACGGAAGGCTTCGCAGGCAGCCGGGGCAGGCGAGCCAGTAAGCGGAGGCGCCCTATGAGTCGACGATTCGTGTCGTCAGTCGGTACGGCGCTCGTCGCGGCGGTCGTGTCGTTTCCGGCGCTGGCGGGTCAGGCGCGAAAGGCGCCGGCGAAGACCGCGACGTGGACCGTGTCTCACACCCCGTGGGGCGACCCCGATCTGCAGGGTGTTTGGAACGACGCCACCAGCACGCCGCTCTCGCGGCCAGGCGGCCTTTCAGAAAAACAGCTGCTCACCGACGAGGAAGCCGCTGAATTCCAGCGGGAGCTCGCGTACAACCTGACGCGCGATCGCCGCGACGGCGGTGCGCAGGCCGACGTCAATCGCGCGTACAACGAGCACTGGATGGACGCTCGGCGGCTGACGATCACCAAGGACCACCGCACGTCGCTCATCGTCGACCCGCCGGATGGAAGAATTCCTCCGCTCGTGCCGTTGTCGCCGGAGCGCCAGCAGGCGCGGTCCGCGCGGGCCGATGCCGCAGCCCGCTTCGCCGCAGGCCTGCCCGACAACCACGAGGATTTGTCATTGCCGGTACGGTGCATCATTCGGACCGACTCGCCGCCGTATCTCCCCACGATCTACAACAACGATTTCCAGATCTTCCAGAGCCCTGGGTACGTCGCGATCGCCCCTGAGATGATCCACAGCGCGCGGATCATTCCGGTGGACGGTCGTCCGCACATCGGCAGCACGCTGCGTCAGTGGCTCGGCGACTCGCGCGGCCACTGGGATGGCAACACGCTGGTCGTCGAGACGTCCAATTTCCGAACCGATCAGGGAGTGATCTTCCAGGACGCGGATCCCGCGACCTTTCGCATCACCGAACGGTTCACGCGCGTCGACGCGCAGACGATCCACTACGAGTTCACGGTCGAGGATCCGCACACCTGGACCAGGCCCTGGACCGCGATGATTCCGTGGACCCGAATCGATCCTGCCGAACAGATGTACGAGTACGCGTGTCACGAAGACAACTACGACATCGTGCATCTGCTGCACGGCGCGCGCATCCGGGAGAAGAACGGCGAGACGGTGCCGAAACGGATTCCTGAGAGGTGACTCCGATGCGAACACGGCTGTCCTTCGTCGCCGGTGGAATTGGTGCGCTGCTGGCGCTGGCTGCGACGCCGGTCGTGGCCCATCACGCATTCAACGCGGAGTTCGACGCGAACAGGCCTGTCAAGTTCCGGGGAACAGTCACGAAGATGGAATGGGTCAACCCTCATGCGTGGATCCACATCGCCGTGAAAAAGCCGGACGGCACGATGGAAGACTGGATGATCGAGGCCGGCACGCCGAACACGCTGTTCAGGCGAGGCTTGACCAAACAGTCGTTGCAGCCGGGCATGGAGGTCATCGTCGACGGGTACCAATCCAAGGACGGCGCGCTGCGCGCAAATGGCCGCGATCTCACGCTGCCCAATGGCCAGACGCTGTTTCTCGGCTCGTCCGGAACCGGCGCGCCGTACGAGACCCCACCAAAGAAAAAGGGTTGATGACACCGTATAAGGAGGGACAACTTACACAGGATACCCACCGCGTCTGACCTGCGGCGCTGCCAAGCCTTGAATGGAGGAACGCGATGAACGTTCAGCGATTTGTGCGGTTCGTCGTCGTGTCGGGATGTCTGCTCTTCCTGCCCGCTGGCGCGTGGGCGCAAGCCGAGACTGGTACCATCGCGGGAGTCGTGCGAGACTCATCGGGCGCACTGATTCCAGGCGTCACAGTAGAAGCCACCAGCCCCGCCTTGATTGAAAAAGTCCGCTCCGCCACCACGGATAGCCAGGGCCTCTATCGCATCGTCGACCTGCGGCCGGGCACGTACACAGTCGTCTTCACTTTGACCGGATTCAGCACGCTCAGACGGAACGGGATCGAATTGACGACAGGGTTCACGGCGACCGTGAACGCCGATCTACGAGTGGGGACGATCGAGGAGACCGTGACGGTCACCGGGGCATCGCCGGTGGTGGACGTCCAGAACGTACAACAGCAAATCACTCTGTCGCGCGCGATGCTCGATGCGCTGCCGACCAGCAGACGTCCGGCCCAGTTGGTCACGCTCATCGTGGGAGCGAATGCCGGAGGCACGAACTTTCACGATGTCGGCGGAGTGGGAAGTGACCGAGGCTTTTTCGGCGTCCACGGCCAGCGCCCGGACGATATGACCTACAACGTTGCCGGCATGGATTCGAGAGTGTTCAGCGGCGGCGGCTTTCAATATAACGCTCACACCTTTCAGGAAGTCGTCGTCGAGACGGCGGCCGGCTCCGCTGAAGCGACAACCGGCGGCGTGCAGATCAACATCGTGCCGAAGGACGGCGGCAACAGGTTCTCCGGAAGCTTGAGCGCCGAGTTCACTGGCCCAGGCCTGACGAGTGACAATCTGACGGACGACTTGCGCGCTCGTGGTCTGACCGCGGCGCCATCGGTCAGAAGGTACTATGACGTTGGAGGAGGGCTGGGCGGCCCGATAAAACGCGACACGCTGTGGTTCTTCGTTGCCTCGCGGCGGGAGGACAGGTCGCTGTATCAGGTTGGCAATTACTACAACAAGCGACAGGGCACCTTGTTCTACGAGCCAGACTTGAGCCGGCCAGCCTACAACCGTGATTACTCCAGCGATTACTCACTCCGCCTCACGTGGCAGGCCGCGGCAAAGCACAAGATCGTTTTTTCCCACACGCAGCATCCGGCCTGCCAATGTACGTTTGCAATTCTGGAGCAGGTGAGCCCCCTCTTTGCGCCAGAAGCCGTCGCGGAACACCATTACGACCCTCAGTTCTTATCGACGGCCATCTACACCTACCCGGTCACCGACCGGCTCCTTGTTGAAGCCAGCGCGGCGATGAATAGCTATCACCGTAATCAAAAACGGATGCCGGGCGTGGGGAATGACGACATCGCGATCAACGATGTCGGGCTGAATCTCAGGTACGGCTCGAGGTCGGTCACTGGCCCCGGCTACCAAGTCCTGACCGACGAGCGATTTCACGAACGGCTTTCTCTTGCGTACATCACCGGCACGCACAGTCTCAAGATCGGCGTCGACCTGAACCACTTCAGCGTGGGCCGTCAGAGCTACGGCGACGCCAACATGGTCAACCAGGCCCGATCGTACACATTCAGGAATCAAGTGCCGACGCAGGTCTCGATCTATGCGACGCCGTTGGGCCCCTATAACACCGCGATCGAGAATGGCATCTACGCTCAGGATCAGTTGACCATCCGGAGGCTGACATTGAACCTGGGCTTGCGGTACGCCGTGTATGACGCGTTTATCCCGGCACAGCAGCTGCCGGCGGGCCCGTGGGTGCCCGCCCGCGATTTTCCGGCCGTGGAGCACTCGCCGCGCTGGCAAAACCTCAGCCCTCGCGTGGGCGCGGCCTACGACCTGTTCGGCAGTGGCAAGACGGCACTCAAGGTGTCGCTGGGCCGGTATGCGGCGCGCAATACAGGCATCGGTGTCGACATACCCGTGCAGAACCAGGCTGTCAGCACCACGAGACCATGGAACGACACGACCTATCCCGTTGGTGATCCTCGCCGAGGAAATTACGTTCCCGATTGCGATCTCTTGAACCCCTCACCCAACGGCGAGTGTGGACAGTGGTCGGATCTCAGCTTCGGCCAAGTCAGCGGCGGCAATACGCGCCGAGCGGCCGATGCGCTGAGCGGCTTCAATCGTCAGAATTACAACTGGCAGGGCTCGGTCTCGGTGCAGCATCAGCTGCGGCGAAATATCGGACTCACTGCCGCGTATTTCCGCACCTGGTACGGCGGATTTCTGGCCGTCGACAATCAGTCCGTCACGCCGGCAGATTACGATCCATTCTGTATTACGGCTCCGGTAGATCCGCGATTGCCGACGAACGTGAGTGGCCAGCAGTTCTGCGGGCTCTATGACGTCAAGCCGCAGAAGTTCGGCCAGATCGACAACCTCGTCACGCAAGCGTCGCACTATGGCGGGCAGAGCGAGGTCTTCAACGGTATCGATGTTCTCATCGACGCGCGGTTTGGACACGGCGCGCAGATCCAGGGGGGCCTGGGCACGGGGCGTACTGTCCTCGACAACTGCTTCTCTGTTGATTCGCCGTCCACGCTCGTTGCCGGCCAGCCCGTCGCCGTGGCCGGGGTCTTGGTGATCCCGACACAGGACCCGCGACCGGGATTCTGCCGCATCAGCCAGCCGTGGGGAGCCGCCACGCAGGTCAAATTCTCGGCTGTCTACCCGCTACCCTGGGAAACGCAGATCAGTGCTACGTACCAAAACGCTCCCGGGTTCCCGATCGCGGCGAGCTACGTGGCCAGCAATGAAGAAATCAGGCGGTCGCTGGGCAGGAACCTCGCGGCATGCCCGAGCCAGACGGTGGCTACATGCAACCAAACCGTTACCATCGATCTGATTCCACCTAACACACTCTTCGATGATCGAATCCAACAATTGGATCTTCGTTTCAGCCGGACCTTCTCGATGGGCCGAGCCAAGGTGCGGGGAAATTTCGACATGTATAACGTATTCAACGCGAGCACCATCCTCAACGAGCAAACACGGTACAGCACCCAGAATAACCAGTGGCTGAACGCGATACAAATAATGGGCGCGCGGCTGTTGAAATTCAGCGCTCAATTGACGTTCTAGAAACGGCCGGGCGGCGCGGTGATTGGGCGATGGAGGAGAAACCAAGCCCGCGCCCGCCGGTTTTTACGGCTTCGTAGCCGGATCCCAGTGCTCGTCCGCCTTGCCGTCTGCGAACCGCCACATGTCGAACCAGGTCGACGTGTACGTTTTCGACGGATCCTTGGAATCCTTGTACTCGCGCGCAATCACGACTGTAACCAAATCGCCATCAGCCAATACGGCGACGACTGGAGTGGTCAGCTTGTCGCAGGTCGGCGTCTTCGGTCGGCTCCCGAAAAACTTCACGACGGCGTCTCGCCCCGAGGCGACGTTTGGATTGTGCTGGATGTAGCGCGCGGTCAGCCACTTGTCGGCTTCGTCCCAATGGTTGCACTGCAGCAGCTCCTTCATGATGTGGAGCGCCGCCTGCTTGTTCGTGTTCAGCTTCGCGTTCTTGTCTGTAAAGAGCGCTTCGGGATTCGCGCCGCCTTTCACAGATTCTCGAGAGAAGCCGGACGCGGCTGGCTCCATCCCTTTCGCCCTGATCACTGGGAGTGCATTTGGCGCCGTGAGGAACGCGATCAAATCTCTGGCGGCGCTGCTTGCCTTCGCGCGCGCGTCGATCGCGGCGACCATGACGATGTAGCTTTGCGTGTCCGCAGGGAAGGTGCCGAGCAATTCGGCTCCGCGAATCGGCAGGATTTCACTCACCGGCAGCACGCCGAGCTCTGCCTCGCCGCGGACGACGGCCTCGCCGACTTCCTCTCCCGTTGCGGTCAGCTTGCTTTTGGCTTTGAGATCGTCGGCGATTCCGAGGCGTTGGATCAACGCCGCGAACGCGACGCCGCTGGCGCCCTCCTTCGCGTACGCGATCGATTTCGCGGCAAGGAGTGAGCGCTTGAAAGCTTCGGACGTGGCGATGTCGGGCTTGTGGGCGCCCGCACGTATCACGATTCCCAGGCCGGACCGCGCCAGGATCGTGCGCGAATCGGCAGCGACTCTCCGATCTTTGATCAGGTCGTCGATCGCGGCGGGCGTGAGAATGGCTAGATCGAAGACCTCGCCAGCCTCAATGTGCTGCTTGAGTACTGCGGCGAGACCGTATCGGACGGCGACCTTCTGGTGCGTCGCGCGCTCGAATTGCGGAGCGAGATCCTCCATCACGGTTTTGAAGCCGGTGGAGCACAGGACCTTGATGTCTCCCGTCTGCGCAGCGACAGGACAGGACACGAGGATCGCGACGGCGAATCCCACCACAGAGGCCGACCGGTTGAATTTCATGCGTCCTCCGAAAAACCTGCGAGTCCATTCCTCGCTACTTCGCTGCAAACTCCGGCGGGATCGCCGTAATCGATCGGATCGCGATGTCACGAAAGAAGACCTCGGCGCCTTCCGATTGGAGGATGATCTGGCCGGATGTCACGGGCGCCGGCACGTCGCCATCGATTCGCACCGGTCCGTGAAGACGCATGACCACCTTGCCGTTCACGATGTGAATCGCGTCCTCGCCGAATACAATCAACTCCACAGCGTTCCAGTCGCCGGTCCGCTTTTCGTTGTCAGGCTGTTTGATGCATCGACCGGACGCGCCCTGGATTTGCGAAAAGAACGTCCACTCGCCGGCAGGATCGTAGTCGTATAACGGCGGCTGCGTGCCCGCGCGCGCTTTCGCGCGAACAGCGATCGCCGACCCGATCGCGTAGAGATCGCCGACATCATGCTCCTGGATTTGCAGCTCAATCGAGCGTGCCCACGTGCGTCCGCCGACTCCCGGCGGCGCGTGAACGTGGTACAGCAGCCCGCTGTCGCGCGGCGTTGCGGGTCCGTCGCGCGGCGGCCATTTCTTTTCGCCCCATTTGAACTGCAGTTTCAGGTGATAGTCCTTGAAGGCCTCTTTGCTCCTGAGCTCGCCGAACACCTCGCCCGAAATCCGGATCGCGGGCCGGCCATCGACATCACGGAGAACGGTGAACACCTTGAGCGGGTCGCGGCCGGACCCGATTGGCTCGGTATAGTTCCCGTTCGCGTCCTTCTTCAGTCCCGGCACGTCGGAACCTGGCTCGGGCTGTCGCATCCACGTCGTCCAACCGTCGAGATCCTTGCCGTTCCAGAGCGGCGTCCAGCCGCTTTGGCCGTGAATGGCGACGGCGCCCAGCAGGACGCTCAGGAGGAGTACGGCGGACGGCTGGCGAAAGGCCGCCATGAGTGGCGAATTATAGGTGTTAAGACAGTGCTATCGTCAACGCGTGATCCGAGCGATCTCTTCGGTTGTCTGCTTCGATCCGAGACCAGGATCATGATGCGGGCGTTCGTTGCGGTACTGTTTCTCGGTGCCGCGGTGTCGACCGACGCGCCGGATCCCGACGGCTGGTCGCGCTTCCGAGGCCCCAATGGATCCGGAGTTTCGGAGAGCCGCC
>Ga0066679_10000590_pt1 | contig 12744 bp, 9 predicted proteins | sample GraSoiAngelo_128_FD_62298 | JGI IMG/M metagenome (GOLD analysis project Ga0066679, IMG submission 62298) | Grasslands soil microbial communities from the Angelo Coastal Reserve, California, USA - 14_0927_12_20cm | ecosystem: Environmental > Terrestrial > Soil > Grasslands | place: USA... | reverse complement strand
ATCATCCGAGCGCCAGACGCCGTGCTTCTTTGGATCGGGTGTCGGGGATGCTGCCGGAGTCGCTCCTGGAGTAGGCGTCGGTGTTGGAGTTGGAGGCCCGGCCTGTTCTTCGCCACCGGTACCTGTGCTCGCGCCAACTTCGATCTGAGCGTAAAGCACGTTCGGATGCGATCGCGAAACGTCGATGCCGATCCGGCCGAGCATGCCTTCAGGAAATCCACTGCCTTGAATTCTCGTCCATGTCTTTCCAGCATCAGTCGTTCGCCAAACTCCCGAACCTGGACCGCCACCGTTAAATCCCCATGAAGTTCGCCGCCGTTGATAAGAAGCAGCGTAAAGCGTTTTATTATCTACTGAATCCATGACGAGATCGGTAAAGCCGGTATCTTCGTCGATGAACTTGACGTTGTTCCAGCTCTTGCCGCCATCCGTGGTCTTGTAAACGCCGCGTTCTTTGTTTGGGCCAAACAGGTGACCCAGCACCGCGACATAAACGACATTCGGATCTTTAGGATCGATCACGATGCGGGCGATCGTCTGTGAATTTTCCAAGCCCATCCGCGCGAACGTTTTTCCTGCATCCGTCGATTTATAAATGCCATCGCCGAAACTCGCGCTCTGGCGGTTGTTGGCTTCGCCAGTGCCGACCCAAACGATGTCGGGATTCGAAGGCGCGATCGCAATGTCGCCAATCGAACCTCGCGAATAAGTGTCAAAAACCGGCGTGAACGTCGTGCCGTTATTCGTGGTCTTCCAAACGCCGCCAGTCGCAAATCCTACGTAACAAGTGTAGGAATTGTTGTCGGCGCAGGTGATGTCATCGATGCGCCCGCCCATGCTGGCCGGGCCGATGCCGCGAAATACAAATCGCTTGAGCATCGGGTCGTTCGACCAGTTGATTGGCGTCGGCGTGGGACTGGGGGTTGGCGTTGCAGAAGGACTTTGCGCCGGTGATGGTTCTTGAGTGGGCAGCGGAGGCTGCGAGCCATCCGGCTTTTCGGCCTGAACCGCGAGGGCGCCCAAAGTGATTACCATCAAAGCCAGCGCGCAGATCGACGCAACCAGCCCGCCGATGTCGCGAGCAGAACGACACGTCTGTTTCATTGGGGAATTTCCTTTCAATCAGTTGTGGTTGAAACTACAGGTAGCGACTGCCGAAGAAAAACGTTAACAAACCTATGACGCGGAATCGCCGAATCCGGTTACAGGCGTTTATCAGCCAAAGCGCGAAAACATTTATCCGATCGCGCGCGCATAGTCAAATGCTTTTTCACAGAGCAACTCGCGAACTGTTGCGCAAGCTAAGGAGAGAACGCTGCGCAATCTCACAGTTTTTGTGCAGCGCATGTTGTAAAGAGCTTGACGAAGCGAAAGAGCGTGACTAGAATTCGAGTCGACCCTCGAAGAATGACTCATGCTACCCCGCACCCAACGTCAGAAAGAAGTTCTTGATTACCTCACGCGCTTTCTCGCAAAGCACGGTCACGAACCTTCATACTCACAAATCGCGCGACACTTTGGCGTTAGCTCGAAAGCTACGATCGCGAAACACATCTCGGCGCTTGAAAAGCGTGGCCTGATAAAACGTGCTCATGACGATGGCACGTTCACGCTTGCGGTGAATATGGGAGACGCGGCGGCTGATGCGGTGTGCGAAGTGCGTCTGGTCGGGCGCATTGCCGCGGGTGCCCCAATCGACGCGATTGAAGACACCGAAATGATCTGCGTGCCGAGGTTTCTCCTGGGACGGGTTCGACCTGAGCGAATCTATGCGTTACGTGTCAAAGGCGATTCGATGATCGATGAGCACATCTGTGATGGCGACATTGCGCTGATCGAGAGTCGGAACGAAGCTCGCGACGGCGAGATCGTCGTGGCGTTGATTGATCGCGCTCGCGCAACGTTGAAGCGGATCTTCAGGTTCGGAGATGAAATCGAGCTGCGGCCTTCGAATGCGCAGTTGCAACCGCTCCGGCTGCATGCTTCACGCGTCGAGGTTCAAGGTATCTTCCGCAGTCTCATGCGGCCAAGCGCCTGAGCTGAGTTAATAAGCCAGGTTTAGAGGCGGGCTATTGCCCGCCTTTGTTTTATGCGTGCGGCCTTGTCCCACCAAACCGATTACTCCCAGAGATACGCCAGAACCGTCCGACCCGCCATCTCATAAACAAATATCCCCAAGAATTCGTTCTTGCCAAATATTTTCAGACCAATTGACATCAAGTTGTACGAACCGTAAGCTTCGCTTCATTTAACGTCATTACTCTCGCGCGAACTGAAAGGACGTATGCTATGAAGTTCGGTAGATCCATAACAACCCTGTTGCTTGCTTTTGTTTTGCTCGTCTCGGCGGCATTCGGCCAAAACCGCCATCGACATAGGTATTATAGAAACGTCGAAGGGCATCGAGTACACCGGCCAGTGTTCAGCAGGAGCGTACCATCCGGCGCTACCGCCAAATGTCGAGATGGATCATTCAGTTTCAGCCAAAATCATCGTGGCACTTGTTCTCATCATGGCGGCGTCGCCCAATGGCTGAATTGATCTGGTTCCGTCGCGACGCAAGGACGTGCCGGGTGGAGTTCACTGACGCCCCCTTACGACTCTCCTTGTATCTTTTTCGATTTCGAATCGACAGTCTTTGGCTTTCTTGTCTTCACGCATTCCGATGAACACCGGATGACGCAGACGCTTGTCCGCAGTCCATTCAGAAAACTTCACCTCGGCGACCAGTTTCGGCTTGAGCCATTGAACCGGTTCGTTCGTTTTGGGTGCGTCGACGAACGGGCTCTTATCAATTTTCAAAGGCTGCATAAGTTTGTAAGTCGACGCCAGCGTCCGTTCATTGAAGCCGCCGCCGACGTGCGCGACGTAATGCAAGTCGCCGCCGCGATACAGGCCACAAACCAGCGAACCGAAATACGAACGCGTGCCGCGCGGTTGCGTGTAGCCGCCAATCACAACTTCCGAACGTATGACGGTTTTGATCTTCAGCCAGTCGGAGCTACGTTTCTGCACGTACTTGCTCGCTGCGCGCTTGGCCATCAGGCCTTCCAGATGAAACTTTTCGATCTGGCGAAAGAAGGCTTCGCCCTCGCCTTCGACGTGTTCTGAAAGTTTGATAAAGGTCGACGGCCGAAGCATTTCCGCGAGCTTTGCTTTCCTTTCTACGACAGAGCATTGCATTAGATCGTAGCCATCGACGTAAAGCAGATCGAAAACGAAATAGACAATCTGCGCAGTCCCGCGCAGAGTGTCGATGCCGCTTTTTCGCCCGACGCGTGGTTGCAAGAGTTGGAACCGAGGCATCCCGTGTTCATCAAGCGCCACGATCTCGCCGTCGAGGATCGCTTCTTTCGCATCGATTTGTTTCGCCAGGTTTGCCAGTTCGGGATACTGCGGCGTCATCTCGATCTGATTGCGCGAGACGAATCGGGCTGTGCCGTTCTTAACAAAGCAAACCGATCGAAAGCCATCCCACTTGGTTTCGAATATCCAGTCAGGATCAGAAAACGGATCATCAACCAACGTGGCCAGCATCGGATGAATGACGGAAGGCATGCGTGTCTTTCGTGCTGCCGCGCAAATCGTCGGCGCTGTTTTCCGTTTCATGGTGTTAGTCTAAGAGCCGCTCATGAAACCGAGCAAGCCGTTCAAGCCAACCAAGGAGCAACTGCTCGAAGCGGTTGGTAAGACACTACCCGACGTGATCGCCCCAAACCTGCGAGTGCTCTTCTGTGGAATCAATCCCGGGCTTTATACCGCAGCCGTCGGACACCACTTTGCGAGGCCGGGCAATCGCTTTTGGCCGGCGCTGCACAAATCGGGATTTACGGATCGATTGATTTCGCCATTTGACGAACGTGAGCTTTTGAAATTGGGTATTGGAATGAGCAACGTCGTGCCGCACGCTACGGCGTCGGCGGCTGAATTGACCAAAGAAGATTTCGCGGCGGGCGGACGATTGCTGGCGCAAAAAGTTAAGCGATATCGGCCGCGCGTCGTCGCCATTCTCGGCGTGGGAGCTTATCGGCACGCATTCAACCAGCCGAAGGCAGCCGTTGGCGAGCAAGCTGAAAAAATTCATTCCGCCCGGGTGTGGGTGCTGCCAAACCCGAGCGGTCTGAATGCGAATTACCAGTTGCCGGAACTGGTGCGTTTGTTTCGCGAGCTGCGAGCCAAAGCGGACGTTATTTCTTAGCCGCTTTCCGACGTCGCAGTGAGCCAGGCGTGCCGAACCGGATATACCATGTCTTGTTATTCACTATGGGCAAGGGCTGCTCACCTGCCCGGCCTGGGGTCGCGCCATCGTTAAAATATAGTCGGACGGGCGTGTTCGTAATTTTCGAACAGGAATACTTACTCTTCGTAGAAGGCGATGGAGCGTCTGGAGAAATGCCGTTAGGGTTCACTCCCGTTTGGCCTTCATTAAAGTTCACCCAAACATACGACGAACCTCCGCCACCGACCAGAATCGGTGGATCACTGCCAACATCCAAGTGGCTTTTTCGTTTCTTTTTGGTCGTCTTCTTAGTTGCCATCGTAATTCTCCTTGTTTGACATGGGGGTTGAGGTTGGCTACCGAACCGATGCGGAACTTTGCTCCAGTTGTCTTCGGTAGAATTGAACATCAGGACGCGCCTGATAAGCCTTGAAGGTTTCTGCGCCCCATTTTTGTTCCAACGATGAGAAAGCATCGCCGGCCTTCTTGAAATACGTCCGGGCGCTATCGTGATCGAGAAGTTTCTCGCTGGCTATCCCTGCGAGTAATGAGGCTCGCCAATTCCGTTCCATCATGGCGCTGTTTGCGAAAAAGTTTTGAGCCATGCGCGCGTTTTCAACTGCGCGCTTTGCGTCTCCGGCAGCCAGCGCCGCTTCCGCCAACTCGAGCTGAGATTCGGCTGTTAGCAACGGATCGCTGAGAGTCGCTGCTGCATCACTGGCCTGCTGACACAGGGCCAAGCCAGCCTCGGAGCGTCCTGCCAGCACCTGCGACAAGCCGACTAGACTGTTCGCCTCTGCGGCGATAGCTTTGTCTTCGGTGCCAGCCAAATCAAGCGCTAGTTTCGCCTTGGCGCCGGCTTCCGCGAAATTGCGATTGTTCATGGCGATCTCTGCGCGATTCAAGGCAATCTGCGCTTGTAACGCCACGAAGGAGGCGGGCGTTTGATTAGCGATTACTGATGCCTGGTCCAACATCTTGCGTGACTCATCGTAGTTGCCGAGTTTCCACAGCGCCTCGCCGAGATTCATTAAGGCATAGCCTTCATACAACTGATTTCCCGACGCTTTGTATCGCGCACGACCTTCTTCGAAATGCTGGCGGGCCTCGGCGTATTGTTCCTGAATCATCATGATGCCGCCGATGGCGCCGTGCGAATATGCGATCTGCGATTGGTCGCCAGTTTGTTCAGCGAGCTTTAATTGATCCCGGAACGATTGCAGCGCTGCCGCGTAGTCTCCCTTTTGTTTCAAAGCTCGAGCGCGCAGAAGTAACCCCTGTGAAGTTTCAGTGCGATACGCTCCGAGTTGGTAAAACGCCAGGGCCTGGTTCACAAACCCCAAACCGCGATCAGCTTCGCCCCGTTGGATGTAGAGACTGCCGAGAGACAGGCGTGCCCGCGCTTCGTTCTGTTTCCCGCCGTAACGCTGCGCCGCTTCCAGGGCCTGCTGAAAATATTTCTCAGCTTCGGTGTAGTTGCCGCGCCCAAGCAGAACCGTGCCCATTTCATTGTTGCCACGCGCGATCATGCTCTCCATTTGATTGGCCTGAGCCAGCTCGCCGGCCTGGCGAATGTATTGTTCGGCCTGATCGGTGTTGCCTTCTTTGGTCGCCACGCTGCTTAGTTGGAAGAGGATTTTGATCTGCTGGTACGGGTTGTTAATGACCTTGGCCATTTCGCGCGCCTGTTCCAGTTGGTTGCGCGCCTCAATCACCTTGCCCGCGATATCGTTCAGCAGCACGCCACGTTGCAGCGCAACCTCAGCGCGTCCTTCAATGTTTCCCAACGCCTGATAAATCGTATCAGCCTTATCAAAAGTGGCGTTGGCTTCGGACAGATTGTGTCGGCGGCCTTGCAGCACACCGATCCGCAGAAACGCAGTCGCGTTCTGGGGGTCTTTCTGCGTTGCTGTTGTATAGCTTTCGATCGCCTTGTCTGATTCGTTGTTCTTTTCGTAGGCGCGTCCCAAGTCTACGTAAACATAAGGCTGGTTCGGTTGTAGCTTCGTGAGGTTACCATAGGCCGACTCTGCTTTTGCGAAATCGCGGCGGACGGTTGCTGTTATCGCATCCAGGTAAAGCGCATCGACGGCCGTAAACAGCGAGCGGTTGGGTGACAGCTCGCCGGCGCGCAATAGCTCGTCCTTGGCGCGGTCGCTGTAATCCAACTCCATCCACGCTTCAGCCAAACGAGCGTGGGCCAACGCAAACTGATCGTCGTTCGCAGTCGAGAGAGAAAGAGCTTTGCTGGCCTGAAAGTACGCGCCTGCTCGTAAAGCATTTGCGCCGGCTTCATAAAGGCGCAACGCTTCCGCGTTTGGTTGATGTGGGCGGGCGCGCGCGAAATACCAAACGCCGATAATCAAGCTGAGAAGTGCGACGACAGCCACCGCGACGTAGCCGATTGGCAACCGCGGTCGCCGAAAAATATCTGAAATGGTGGCAAGTGTGGCTGACGGGCGCGGTACTGCAGTGGACGGAACTAAACGCGTCACGGTGTTCGTTGCATCACTGTCCAGATCAGATTGAATTCGCTCGAGCGCGCCGACCAGCTCATCCGCAGTCTGGTATCGTGCTTCAGGCTTTTTCGCCAGACACTTCAGCGTCACTCGATCTAGACCTTTCGAGACATCTCGATTAAGGCTGGAAGGCGGCGGCGGATCGTCGCGAAGTACTTTCGCGCAAATATCTGCCGTGCTCTTTCCAAAGAAAGGCGGTTTCCCGGCAATGCATTCGTAGAGCAAACTGCCAAGCGAAAACAGATCGGCCCGCCCATCGATCTCGTTGCCTAAAGCTTGTTCCGGTGACAAATATAAAGGCGTGCCCACGATCACACCTTCGCGCGTATGCGAAACCAGGAGAGTCTGTTGGTCGGGACCAGTGTCAGCTTCCGGGGAAAGCGCCACTTGTTTGGCGAGCCCGAAGTCGAGAACTTTTACCCGCCCGCGTTCGTTGATGGCCACGTTCGTTGGTTTGATATCGCGATGAATTATTCCGTGATGATGCGCTTCCGCCAGGGCTTCGCCGACTTGTCTGATGATCTCGATGCTTCGCGCGACGGTTAACTTCTCGGTTAGCATCAGCTGGCCGAGTGTTTCACCTTTAATTAACTCCATGACGATGTAGGGCTCGCCGTCTTCCGTCTCTCCATAGTCGTAAATGATCGCAATGTGCGGATGCGATAGTGCGGAAACGGCGCGAGCTTCGCGGAGAAAGCGGGCGCGAAATTGAGGGTCTTGTCCGGTGCGTGAATGCAACGTTTTGATTGCCACGCGGCGGCCCAGCAAGATGTCCTCAGCCAAATACACGACACCCATTCCGCCTTCGCCGAGTTGTTGGAGAATGCGATAATGCGAGACTGTTTGTCCGATCAGCGATCCGGGCATGGTGGCATAGAGTGAGCGACCGTTTGCAAAGATCGCTCGAGGACGGCCGCGGCTTTCTTAGAACAGCGCGCATTGTCCCTCTAATCCTTTGCGGATTCAAGACACTCCCCTATAGATCTAACGCGCCGTAAGGCACTGCTTTCAATCGTGGCGTCTCGCATTTACTCGTTTGTAGTGGGTTAGGCTAAGCTTTAGCCAACCGAAGGGAAGGGGTCTTATGATCAGAAAACTGAAATCAGGAAAGTATCGACTCTATTCGCGGAAGAAGGATCCAAAGACCGGTAAACGCCGGAACCTCGGGACGTTCGACACTAAGGAAGGGGCCAAGAAGCATGAACGAGAGGTGCAGTATTTCAAACGGGCGTGAAGAAGCCGTCCGGCACCGTGGACTACATCCCGCGGGGAGCAACATCGGTGGCGACCGTTGTGTCGACTTAAGTCGAAGTTCAGTAATACCGAGTTTGTCTTAGGACTCTTTGAGCGCGAAAGCGCCAATAGTCAGGGTCTTCTGCCGGTTTCGGGACGTCGCCAAGGTTAGGAGTGAACTCTCGTAGCTGGTCGACTCTTTTTTGTATCGCCGCACTGAAGCAACCGCTGGCTCCTCCGCCAGGCGTTGCGTAAAGCCCCGCGAGGCCTTTGGTTCGTAACGCGCCATCAACAAACACGAGACGGTCGCCGCTGTTTAGAAACTCATCCAAAGACGGAAGCGGCATTGCAAAGCGACACCCTTCCACACGCGCGCCACTCAAGCAATCATCCGGGATTCGTGATTTGCTCTCGGCCTGTGGCGTGCCCAATCGACCAAGGTCCCGGTTCTGAGAAAAAAGTGAGGAAGCACTGAGCAGGATCACACCGACAATCAATACATATCGCATTTCATACCTCCCGGCCACTTCCTCGATTGTATCAGAGAAAGAGTGGCCGTTTCCGATCGAATTTTTCCTCGACGAAATAACTGGGATGCAGTGGCCTCTCCCGGATGGCCGAGGCCACCACACTCCTATCATCGACTAGTTTTCGGTGCATCCCCAAGTCACCGTTTGTATGATCTCGGCATCGCCGCTGGGATCATAGAGACAAACAGTTAAGAAACAGGCGCTGCCGTCATCGCACATAACAGTCAGCGACGCGCACCAGGAGTTGTCAGTTTCCTCTTCGGAAATGTCCCAGGAGCAGCCCTCGTTGGCGGCGCTCCCATTGGACGGAACGGAATTGGGGCGAGCTGCGTTACCGCTTGCGGCCCTCGAAACTACTGAAGTGCCGAGAGCCAAAAAAATACTCAAAACGAGACTGAGAGGTTTCATGGGGATGTTCTCTTTTCAAGAGTGGAGCATCTTGGAGCGCGTCAAATGCGCCAGTAAGGATTTGATGCCCTTAGGTGGACCGGACGTGATCGTGCCATTGTGAATGATCAAACCTTCAGGTTCGGCGTCGTTCGCAAATTCTCGGTCGTGGTTCAGGATGCGCACCTTCGTTCCCGGAGCGACCTTTAGCTGGACAACCACGCTTTGCGATCGTGAAAGTTGGCCCAGTCCATTGAGAGTGACGAGGCCCGGCCGTGATTGGATTCCGTCAAGCGGCAAATCTTCTATTTGCGAAATCACCGCGGCGCTAATGGCTTTCTTCGCCATCGTTTCGTTCGGCGAGGGAGTTCCCCACGACACCAGTCCGACGGAGATTGTCTCTGGTTCGTTCCCTTCTGTGGGTTGAACCCCAACGATCCAATCGCCAGAGGCCGCGAGATCAGTTAACTGGAGTTTGAATCTTGAGTCCTTGGAATTGATCGGCGCTGGGTGCGGCGCCCATCTGAGCGTCGTCGTGTTGTCCTGTGGGATACTCGTTTGTTTGTGGCCGGCAGCGACGGCGAATAGTGTGTAGGCTGAAATGCCTATAGCCAGTGACACTGCCGCAGCCACGAAGGCGAGCTTTTGCTTTCTTGAAAGTTTCATTGATGATCTCCTTTGGCTGGTTTGATTCATAGCTTAGTAGCCGTGAAGCGGCCAAAGCCGGTGATGAAAAGGTTTAGGCCACGTGCTCCGCACGGATGTGCAAAGCGCGAGAGAGGCCCTTCCAATTAGGCTCGGTCATCACGCGCTTGTGATGATCGGCCTTTCAGTATTCCTCCAAAGACACTCTTGAACGCTCTCCCACGGCGCGCAAGTGCCAAACGATCTGGTTCAGTAACGGGAAAGATTGGCGTCGGAGAAGTGAGGTCATCGGTGTCTTCTGAGTTTGATTTTCGGGGCCGCGTCGGTCTGTGCTTGGTTGCCACTAGTCGACAAAAGGCTATGTGACCGCCGCATACTATTCCCCTCCCGAATTTCTTGTCAAGTAATTTGTTGCCGTAGAGATGAAGTTCCACTGAGAGAATAACTTAGTGGTCATTGATAGGGAACTTTCCAGATGTTCGTGCTTATCTTGCCAGCTTATGCATAGTGACGTCGCGCGCGCGCGCGACATTAATTCCTAAAGTATGTTGGGCACGATCGCGGCGCGATTGTTATGCGGAGAATTCCCCTACGCATTCTCTCTGAAGCGTGCGACAGATGCTCCCTCTGCTCCTCAAAGTTTGCTGACCGCAAATCGTATGCTTAAATGTTCGCGGAAACAATTTCATGACTGAATTTCTCTCGCAGCTCAATCCACAGCAACGCGAAGCAGTAACTTCCAGCGACGGGCCGCTCTTGATTCTAGCCGGCGCGGGTTCAGGCAAGACGCGCGTTATTGCTCACCGCATCGCGTACCTAATCTCTGAAGGCAACGTGTGGCCGCGTAACATTCTGGCCGTGACCTTCACCAATAAAGCTGCCGAGGAAATGCGCAACCGCGTTAGCAAACTGATCGAAGGACTTGAACTGGGTAGCGCGGCGCTCATTTCGACTTTTCATAGTTTGTGCGTGCGGATTCTGCGCCGCGACATTGAAGCATTGCAGGCGGGCTACACGCGGTCGTTCACGATTTACGACCAGGATGACGCTGTGCGCCTGACGCGAAACTGCGTGCGCGATCTCGGTCTCGACGATAAGCAATTCGTGCCGCGATCAGTTCAATCCGCCATCAGCGCGGCCAAGAATCGCGGCGAAGATGCGGAAGCGTTTACTGCGAAGGCGCAATTCATCGATGAGCGCCGCGCTTCGATCGCGCGCGTGTTTCAGCTTTACGAAGAGCGCCTGCATAGAAACAACGCGCTTGATTTCGACGACCTGCTGATCAAAGCCGTGAGGTTGTTGCGCGACGTGCCGGACGTGCGCGACCGGTACAACGATCGGTTTCGCTATCTGCTGGTTGATGAGTATCAGGATACAAACCAATTGCAGTTCGCTTTGATTCGTCTGTTGACTGAGAAGCAGCAGAACATCTGTGTTGTCGGCGATCCTGACCAGTCGATTTATCGCTGGCGGGGCGCCGACATAACCAACATTCTCAAGTTCGAAGAACATTTTCCTTCAGCGAAAGTCATTCGACTTGAAGAAAATTATCGCTCCACTCAGAACATCCTCGACCTCGCCAGCGGCGTCATCAAGCACAACGTAGAGCGTAAAGAGAAAGCTCTCTGGACGCAGAATTCGGCCGGAGAAAAGATTCGTTATTACCAGGCGCTCGATGCTGAATCTGAAGCTCGATTCGTGGCGAACAAAATTGAGGAGCATCTGCGCCGCGAGCCGGAGATTCGCGCGGCCGTGCTTTATCGAACGAACTCGCAGTCGCGAGTCTTTGAAGAAGCGATGCGTCGCGCGAGTCTCGCTTACAACATTGTCGGCGGCTTTTCGTTTTACGAACGCATGGAAGTGCGCGACATCATCGCTTATCTGAAGCTGGCGATAAATCCGCACGACTCGATCGCGCTCCAGCGAATCATAAACACTCCGCCCCGGGGGATTGGCAGGATGACGTTGGATGAAATTGAGAATCGAGCGCGAGAACTTGGCATTTCCTATTGGGATGCGATTTCGGATTTGGTTGTTGACGAACAAAGACTCTCGGCGCGCGCGGTTGCGGTGCTGGCGAACTTTCAGCGGATCGTTCGCGGATTGGCGGCAAAGGTTGAAGTGGTTTTGAGAGCGGGCGAAGAGCCGGATCGCGCTTACGATAATGATTTGACCGAGCAACAAATCGAATCGACTTCCCCTGTTTCCGATTTGGTGAAAGCCGCGATCCTCGACACCGGTTACGAGAATGCTCTGAAAGCCGAGAACAGTGAGGAAGCCGAGGCGCGTCTGGAAAACTTGCAGGAATTAGTCAATGCGGCCGTCGACTATGACGAGCAAGGGCCGGACGGTCTGCGCGATTTCATCGATCATTCGGCGCTGGTCGCAGACACGGATCAATACAAAGCGGACGTGCCGGTCACGCTCATGACAGCTCACTCGGCGAAAGGTTTGGAGTTCCCGCTCGTGTTTCTTGTCGGCTTGGAAGATGGGCTGTTCCCGCATTCGCGCTCATTGAGCGACTCTTCCGACATTGAAGAAGAGCGGCGGCTGGCGTACGTCGCGATGACCCGCGCCGAGAAATATTTGTACGTGACTCATGCAGTGAAGCGGCGCGTGTACGGCGAGGAGCTCGCTTCCGAGCCTTCGCAATTTCTCAACGAGATGCCGCTCGAGTTAATCGATGACCTTTCGCGCGGTCGTTCGTGGTTGTCGTTTGCCCGAGGCTCGCACAAGTTAGAGCCATCAACGGAAGCGCTTCAATACGAATATGACGAGGACGCGGCGGAATACAGACTGTCTCCAAGCGCCGGCGCGCAACGGATTAGCGCGAAGCAGCCGGTCAGCAAGTATTCAGGCAGGACCTATGACAGCGTTGACTCGATTGCCGAGTTCTTTCGCAAGCGCGATGCGCAGATGGGCGGCCACGGCTCGATTGACCGACCGAAGTCTCAAGGTTTGCGTGCAGCGCAACCGACGGGACAGGATGCCCGGGCTTCTGGCTCACCCGATCTTCTCCTTCCCGGCTCTTACGTTCGCCACGCCAAATACGGCCGGGGTCTCGTCCTACGGCGGGAAGGTTCGGGGGACCAAACCAAGGTGACGGTCAGCTTTCCGGGCTATGGTCAGAAGAAATTGATCGAGAAGTATGCGGGATTGGAAAAAGCCTGACAAAACCACAATTGAGACCGCCAAAGTTGGGGCTCCGAGG
>Ga0066679_10000587_pt1 | contig 12767 bp, 15 predicted proteins | sample GraSoiAngelo_128_FD_62298 | JGI IMG/M metagenome (GOLD analysis project Ga0066679, IMG submission 62298) | Grasslands soil microbial communities from the Angelo Coastal Reserve, California, USA - 14_0927_12_20cm | ecosystem: Environmental > Terrestrial > Soil > Grasslands | place: USA... | reverse complement strand
TTTGAGGCGCGCTTGCTGGCTTTTTGGGCTCAAGAATCGCAAACAATTGAGCACTTTATCTTTCGCGTACTTTGAGAATCATCTTACCCCCGCATGCTCTTTCGCACACAATCCGCCGCCGTCTACGGAATCGATGCCAACCTTGTCGACGTCGAAGTTGACCTGACGCCGATCAGAAATGAAGCCGACACACCTGCGCCGGTCATCATCGTCGGATTACCCGATCTCGCCGTGCGCGAGTCCCGCGAACGCATCCGCGCCGCGATTAACAACAGCGCATTCTTCTTTCCCTTTCAGAAAACCACGATCAATCTTGCGCCCGCGGATGTGCGCAAGGAAGGCGCGAGTTTCGATCTGCCGATCGCGCTCGGGATTCTCGGAGCGAACGGCGATCTTGGGGATGCTGAACATCTGACGGACATTCTCTCCGTCGGCGAACTTTCATTAGATGGACGCGTCCGCGCAATTCGGGGCGCACTGCCGATCGCTTTGCGCGCGCGACAATCAAAAGCCAAGCACCTGTTGCTGCCTGATGAGAACGCGAAGGAAGCAGCCGTTGTGTCTGATGTGAAGGTCTATGCGGTTACCGATCTGCGAAACGCGGTTGAGATGATTGCGGCGATTCGATCGGACAATCCGCCCGAATCGATTCGGGTCGATCCCGCCGAGATTCTGGTCCACGACGATCACTACAGCGTCGATTTCAAAGAAGTTCGCGGCCAACAAGCAGCCAAACGTGCCCTCGAGGTTGCGACTGCCGGCAGTCACAACATTCTACTGATCGGTCCACCGGGATCAGGCAAGACGATGTTGACGAAACGTCTGCCGACGATCTTGCCACCGTTGGAATTCGAAGCTGCGCTCGAACTCACAAAGATTCATTCGGTCGCCGGACTGACTGGACGAGCGGGTTTGGTCACAAACCGCCCGTTTCGATCGCCGCACCACACGATCAGCGACGCGGGATTAATTGGCGGCGGGGCAGTACCGCGGCCCGGAGAAGTTTCACTCGCGCATCAAGGCGTTTTGTTTCTAGATGAATTGCCGGAATTTGATCGGAGCGTCCTCGAAGTTTTGCGCCAGCCGCTCGAAGATCAAAAAGTAACCATCAGTCGCGCGGCGATGTCGCTCACCTTTCCGGCGTCGCTAATGCTGGCGGCAGCCATGAATCCCTGCCCTTGCGGTTTTTGGAATGATCCGACACGCGAATGTCGCTGCACACCTCTTCAGATTCAACGCTATGTCGGTCGCATCTCCGGGCCGTTGCTCGATCGCATCGACATTCACGTCGATGTTCCGGCGGTGCGCTTTCGTGAACTGACCGGCGACCCACCGCCTGACGCGGAAGACTCAGCAGCGATTCGTCAGCGAGTCATCAACGCTCGCGAGCGACAGCGTCAACGATTCGCCGCTGAAGGAATCTTCGCGAACGCGGCGATGACTCCGCGGTTGATACGGAAGTACTGTCGAATTGATTCTGAGAGTGAAACGATGCTCGAGCGGGCGATGTCGCGACTGGGATTATCTGCGCGCGCTTACGATCGCATTTTGAAAGTTAGTCGCACGATTGCCGATTTGGAAACCTCAGACGATATTCAATCCAGCCATGTCGCCGAAGCCGTCCATTATCGCTCGCTCGATCGAACCTACTGGACCTAGCCGTAAAACGTCTGCTTATTAATTGTGCCGCGACAATTCTTCGCGCCACAGAAGCAACGCTTCGAATCCGGAAGCAAGGTATGCTCGTAATCGATCGTAATCTCTTCGCCCGGGCGAATATTCCGCAAAGCAAAAAACAAGACGTGACCATAAAGCGTCTTCATGTAAGCGTTGGGATCGCAGCTGTGGTTGATGTAGTGCGTGCCGTTGCCCCCGCGACTGCCGTCCAAACTGAAGCGACCGTCGATATCGCAAATGCGAAGAAAGCGCCGCTTGCGCGCGCGCTTCCTGGCTTCGAGATCTGTGATTCGTTCGCCGGCATATTCCCCGATCTTTCTTCCGCGTTTGAAATCAATCGTAGCAAAGCAGCCTTTGCCGTTAATTCGCGATTTCCGGATCGCCAGACCGTGCGCGAGCTTCATCAGCTCTCATTGTACGACGAAACTTAACCACAGAGGTCACAGAGCAAGACGAACCGTCAACCAGAATCATGGTGGAAGTGTTACGACTGGTGAAAAGAGACGGTCTCTCTTCTTTCTGGTTGTTCTTCTCTGTGTCCTCCGTGGTTAATGTGACTGTCACCTGACGGAGACTTGCGGCGCAACGTATCGAACCGATTTCATCTCGGCTAGAGCCGCCAGCTTCTCGATCGGCAACCATCCAATCACCAGCTTCGCTGTTTTTGGATCGAGTACGATTTCGAATCCAAGTTCTTTCAGCTTAGCCATCGCTTCGTCTGATTTGTCGGTAAACCAGATCTGAATTTCTGCTTTGCCATTGCGAATGAATTTAGATTCATCAGCCTTTGCGGGTTTCTTATCTTTCAATCGATCGATGACGGCGAGCACCGACGGATGAAATCGCGTCTGCAAGTCCGCGCGCTTTTTCCCTTCCGGCGTTGACGGCCGATTGTCGACGTCTCGCACCCCGTCAATTGCGAAAGTACCACTGGCTTTTTGGGGAGGAGGCGCGGCGCCGCCAACACCCTGACCCGATCCGGATCCGCCACCGCCGCCGCCTGAACGCGGGGCCTTAGATCTTTCAGCGCGCGCTGACCTTGTAGTTACGATCATCGACTGACTCATCACCATCGGACTCGCGAGCCTGCCGTTCATCGGCATCTCCTCGTCATCACCAAAGATCGCGCTTCGGTTGACGCCTTCCGGCACTTCGATCGGAACATCGATGCGCCGCGGCTGGCCGCCGTCGGTCACGATCATTTCTTCGACCGCAACGAACGAAGTGAACTGTGTCATCAACCGATAATCGAGACCAAGTTTGACGATGCTCTGTTTCACCTCATCTTTCATCGTCCCTCGTTGCGCACCGTTGAAATCCTGACTCATCAAATCATCGATGCGAGTCCGTGCCCACAATGTCGCCAGCACATCGTGCTGAGGCTGGGCAGAAAAGTCGACCGGAATTTCGCGCACGAAATCGCGGCCAGACATTTTTCCTTTCAAGCGGATCGTGCCTTTGCCCGCGCCGGTGTAACGACCGGTGAGAATCACGGGCTTGGCACTAAAGAGATCTGGAATGGTCTTCGGATACACGTCCGACACCGGCATCCCATTCCACTCGATCGAGATGTCGGTCAACAGCGGATTGCGCACGCGTTCATGCATGCGGCGCGCCGCCGCTGAGCCATCGTCATTCAGTCCAACGTACTCGACTTCGCCCCGTCCGTACCTGGCCATGCCGTCCAGCAGAAACCGATTCACGCTGCTGCCGATGCCGAAGGAGAACACGCGCGCGTTGGGATGCTTCTGAACTTCGCCAATGATTTCCATGTCGTTACCGACATAGCCATCAGTCATGAAAACCACAATGCGAACATGGTCTTGCGCGTCGGATGGATCCATCGAGGCCTTGATAGCCTTCATCATTTCGGTCCCGCCGCCGCCCTGACGACTTTCGAGAAATGCCTGCGCCTTCGCCAAATTTTCTTTTGTTGCCGGCACCGGTTCGGGAAACAGGATGTGTTCATCGCCAGAGAAAGTGATCAGATTGAACGTATCCGACGGATAAAGATTATCGAGCGCGAGCTTCATCGTCTCTTTCGCTTTCTCGATCGGAAATCCCGACATCGATCCCGATGTGTCGAGCACGAACACAAGTTCCTTCGGCGTCACGTCTTCAACCGTCACCCGCTCTGGCGGTTGCAGAATCAAAGTAAAGAAGCCACCTTTGTCGGACGAATGCGTCAACAACGCGTCGGAAATTTTCTTGCCCGCGACGTCGTAACGAAGGACGAAATCTTTGTTAGGAATCGTGGACTGATCTTTCAGTCTCACGACGGCCCGGTGATCGTCGGGACGCTCGACGTCGACGTCATGGGTCTTTGAAGTCAAACCGTCGATCGGCACGCCTGCATCCACAGCCACCTCTATCGAGAGATCATGACCAGCGCGCATGCCTTCTGCAGCCGGTTGCGGCGTGATGCGCGATGCGTCAGGGACCCGATCCGTATCCGGCGCGAAACCATTGCCTTGCGCGCCAGTCGCATTGCCCGGAACATAGCGCGGTCCGACGACCATCGGAAAACTAAACTCGTACGCGCCATCTTCGTACTTCAAAGTTTCGACGTAGCTGATTGTAATTTTGATCTGCTCGCCGGGAAGAATGTTCGCGACGGATTGCGTGAAGATGTTGGGCCGCTCCTGATTCAACAAGCTCGCGGTTTGGCCCCGCGTCTTCGCAGCTTCATACACGGCCTCGGCTTCTTCGCGCTGCAAAATCTTTCCACGCACGGTGCGATCGCCAACGATCATCGTCATGTCATCGACCGCTGCATTTTGCGGTAAGGGAAATGTATAGACGGCTTCGATCTTTTCCTTGAACGGATTCTCGAACTCCTGCGTCACGGTCGCGCGCGCCAGGAATCCGCTGATTTCTGCCTTCACGTCCGTATGCTTAAGTGGACAAACAGCTTTGGGGGCGCCGTTTGGATCGACGACTTGAAGCGAGCCCTGCGTCGCGACGTTCTGCGCGGAGGCGATAGAACCCGAACTTCTTAGAAGTTGCAGGCCGATCAATGACAAAGCCGAAATGACTGCGATTAGTAAAAAGGATTTGAAAAAGAATTTGCGATGCATCGTCTTCTCCTTAAACACGTTATCTTTCGCCCGCGGCTAATCGACGGTTGATAACCTGTGGTTAGAAACTCAATTCAGCTTCGTGTTCCTGGGGATAGAACGTCAAAGAAGGGAGACCTTGCACGGATTCAACCTCGCGATAGGTGGAAATTTGGAGTGCGCCGGCAGAGCGAAGCACCAACGGCAGATCGCTGATTAGCGTCGGGAGAATAGCCATAAGTCTCACGCGATTTGGCTTGATCTAGAATGCTTCCATCAATCGGACAAAATCTAGAGTGACTTTCAAATGTTTCGGAACACGCTGGGCATATTTTCATCACAAGCTCCTCGTTCTTTGCGGACGTGAACTGCGGCGGGGAGAAACTCTTGCATCTGAAAAGCGTGTGAACGCCACGCCCTGAATCCAGGCTGGGCGAATGACGACGAGCAGCGACCCGCCGGCTAAATAGACCGCGTAGATCGGGGAGACCTAATGGGTATTACGGGAGACGAGAGAAAAGTTACGGAAGAAGTTGGTCTAAGAATTCGAGATCAAACGTGACTACCAAATAAAATTTAGCTGACTACTTCAGTCTGAGACTGCGCGCGATTAGATCCGTCTGATTGCGAATGCGCAAAAGCTTGTCGCGCATGCCTGTGAATCTCAAGACGTAAACCGTCGAACTGTCACCTTGCAGATAATAAGTGCGGCCAGCCATCGGCTTGCCGCGCTCGGTGAATTCGTAGGATAACGTCATGCCAGACAGTCGACCCGAGAACGTGTCTTCCTTACCATCGACGTAACCCGGCAGATAGCGCGTCTTTTGGTCCTGATCGCGACGCGCGAATTCCTTGATCGTAAGTCCCTGTTCCAACGCCTCTTTACGAATGCGAAGATAACCATCATTACGGTCGCCATAGATAAATTCTGTATGTTGATGAACTTCGTCCGGCTCGTCAGTGAGCTTCCACGTTGGCGAGGGAAAGTCGACGGCATAATCGACCTTCGGACTGGTGTAGCTGTGCTCCTGCGCGCTCGCCGTTGGCTGGAACGCGATTACGCCGAATGCCAGAGCAATAATTCCGAGAAGACTAAATACCAATCGCAATGACTTAACCTCCGTGAATTCCGCCACATTTGGCCTGTAATCAGATGCCGCAAGTCGCATCGTTGTTGTCTTAGCCCTCGCGACCGGCCGCGTCGATCGCCTGCCGCTGTAGCAAGACAAGTTCCGCAATTCCCTTCTTTGCCAGCTCAAGCAAATTATCCATCTGCTGGCGTGTGAATGGCGAACCCTCGGCGGTTCCCTGGACCTCGATGAAGCGTCCATCGCCGGTACACACGACGTTCATGTCGACTTCAGCGCGCGAGTCTTCGTCGTATTTCAGATCGAGCAGACCGACTCCGTCAACGATTCCCACACTGACCGCAGCAAGCTCGCTGATGATCGGAGATTTCTTGATCTTGTTTTCTTTCATCAGCCGTCCGCAAGCGATCGCAAACGCGACGTACGCGCCGGTGATCGCTGCCGTACGTGTACCACCGTCAGCTTGCAGCACGTCGCAATCCAGGGTGATGGTTCGCTCGCCGATCAACTTGCGATTCGCAATCGCGCGCATCGAACGACCGATCAAGCGTTGAATTTCATGTGTACGACCTGATGGACCACCGCGGCCAAGCTCGCGCGCACTGCGCGTGTGCGTCGCGCGCGGCAGCATTCCATATTCGGCCGTGACCCAACCTTCGATTCGTTGATTTCGAAGATGCGGCGGCAACTTGTCTTCGACTGATGCCGCGCAGATAACTCGCGTATTGCCCATTTCGATCAGCGCTGACCCTTCGGCATTGGGCAGAAAGTTCGGCGTGATTCTGACAGCGCGCAATTCGTCAGCGGCTCGATTGTCGGTGCGTAAGAATTGACTCATTGATTCACTGATTCACTGATTCAATGAACAAATGAATCAATGGATCAATTTATCCTCTCCCCAAACTTCAATCGCCTCCAACCGCGACGGCTTCGCGCCGAGAAAAGTTTCCGCCACTCGCGCGAATCTTTCCGCCGCATCAGTCACATAAAAGTGATCCAAATCATCGCATAACTGCCGTTCGAGCGCACCGGTCGGCGGCGTCAACCGGGCCAAACCTTTTTCTTTCAGCAACGACTTCACTTCCAACGCCGTCGCTTCGCCCGAATCGATCAGCGTCACATCTTCGCCAACTGTCTGTTGAATCACTTCGCGCAGAATTGGATAGTGCGTACAGCCAAGCACAAGAGTATCAATCGTCGCTCGTAAATCTGCGAGATAAGTTTCTGCGATCGTTCGCGTTACTTCGTTCTCTGCCCAACCTTCTTCCGCCAATGAAACGAAGAGAGGACAAGCGCGCTCGATAACTTCTGCGTTTGGCTCGGCCTTCTTGATCGCCTGTCTGTAAGCGCCGCTCTGCACAGTCGATTCAGTGGCAATCACGCCAATCGCGAAGCGCGGGCACCCGGCCCGCATTTCTTGCTCTGCACATTCTTTGGCTCTCACTGCAATGGCCGCCCGCGCGCCCGGCCCAATCACACCAACGACATCGATATTCAACGCACTTCGAATCGCCGGCAGCGCGAGCGCCGAAGCCGTATTGCATGCGACGACCAGCAGCTTGATTCCATGCGCGGCGAGGAAGCGAGCATTCTCAACCGCGTATCGCTCAACTGTCGCCAGCGACTTGGTGCCATAAGGCACCCGTGCCGTATCGCCGAGATAAACGAATCGTTCATTCGGTAGATGCTCGTGTAGCGCGCGATAGACGGTGAGCCCGCCGACGCCGCTGTCGAAGATGCCGATGGGAAGTGAAGTCATTGCCAATTGCCAATTTCCAAATGCCGATTCGTTTCCTGCGTGTGTTGAGTTTTCAAATCGGCAATCGGCAATCGCAAATCGGCAATGTATTTGGTGGAGGCGCCGGGAATTGAACCCGGATCCAAAGGCCAACGCCGAAGGACTCTACATGCTTAGCTGCTTCTCTTTTCGCTCAATCTTTCGATTGAACAACTTTCGCCCAATTCCAACTAAGTGAAGCAGCAAGACGTTGGCACGGGCTAGTCCGGCTTTGATCTCACCCATCGCCACGGACCGAAGCGATGGGCCAGCTCATCTAAAGTGACATCTCCATCCGCGCGCATGAGCAACTTGCGGCAGAGACGCTCGCCAGCTTAATTAGGCCGCGAGAGCGAACTCGTTAGAGTTTGCATTTGTGTTTCCCTGCAATTTGATAACGGTCCTCACAGAGAAGGCCCGGCATGCATCGCGACGGACGTTACGGCCCCTGTCGAAGCCTGTCGCCCCCATTTTGCGAAGCAAGATGATTATAGGGGATGCGGGAACGGATGTCAGGTTTGGCTCGTATGGGGTTTCAACGAACGGTCCAAACCCGCATCCTACGTGTAGGGTTACGATAGGCGAGGCTTGCCAGCGTTACCATTGCTCTTAACGACCACGCGCTTAGGCTCTTTGATCCTACGCTTAGCTCGTACTGGTTTGGCGATTTTGTCCGGGCGCTTTCCAGTGATTCCCCAAACAAGGCGCGACAGTGCGTCGTCTGGAGTTTCTCTGAAATCAACCCATGTTAGTTGGCGAAGAAATATAGGTAACTCAGGGATGTCTTTAGCACTCGCCAGAATGACAGGAATCACGGGGCATCTGCGGCGGACGAACTCTGAGAGAAATGCTCGCATTTCTACGCTCTGCCAAGGACCAATGCCAGATCGACCAACAAATATCGCGGCGCTTTCAATCGCCGCGATTTGCTCTTCGAGAACCACCTGCCACGCCATGCCCGGCCGTAATTGCTCTTCGTCAAACCATGTCCTAATCCCCAATGCTTCGAGTTTCCGTCTTATGATGCGAACGTCTGCCTTATCTTGTACGTTGTGACAAAGAAACACTGCGAATCTATCACTGGCCTTTGCCGTCCTAACGTCGTTGAGTCGTTTCCAGTAATCAACTACATTTTCGTCATTACGCGAAGCTAAACCAAGATCATTAAGAAACACTCTAAGCACATCCAACAGTTTGTAGTCATTGACCGTAAGATTTTGATCGTCAATTTGACGTGTGCAAGCGTCGCATACCAATCCAGATCTCATCCCAGAATCAATGCCGGATTTGTCCCAGAGAAAATCGTTAATGCAGCCAGTAACATCTCTGTGCGCTGTCGGAAAAGGCAATCGAAATCGTAAGACGCTAACAAGGAAGTAGACCGCGCCGTTCTCGATTGGCAATCTAGTTAGTTGTTCCCACGAATAGAACGATATGATTATCAAGTTGCCCTGACCATGGAAAAAGTAATTATTATCGTAAGGGATCTTGGTGAAGCATATTGTCAGATCCGCTCTCTGTGCCTCTTTCACAAAACTCTTTGAAAGTTGCTGGTAGGTTCCGGAATATCTAATGGAGCTGCCGGATATTTGAAAACGCGCACTTCCCTGGCGGAAATTAATGCGGCCGTCGCCAGCCGAATTCAATCCGGTTACTAAGCCGTCCAAATTCAAATCGAGAGTGTCGTCTTGGTAGAAGAGTACTTTCATGGGGTGTGTACCTCCACGGTGTGAGGCCGCTTGTATCATGGCAGGGTCTGTGATGTCGAGATAATGTGAAGCTGAAGTTACGCTGCTTCTTCATCAAGCTTCTGCTGCAGCCACTGATTCACCAAGGTCTCGACTTTCACGCCGCGCTTGGCTGCTTGTTTTTCTATCTCGTTCAACAATTCGAGCTGGACGGGAACGTGCTAATCACTTCGAATTGAGCGTCGGGCGCGCCCGTGTCGAATTCGGTGAAGTCGTGGGTGTCCCAGAACTCGCCAATCTTCTCATCCGAATCGGCTTTGGAAATGCTGCTCAATCTAAATTTCGTCCACGTTTAGATTAATTCTCTCCACCGCCGCGGATCTCGACGCAAATCCATCACGGCTGTAATCAGAATCTCGTCTGGCCGAACTTGATAGAGAAGGCCGAATGGAAACCGGTGAGTTCGGCAACGCCTCGTTCTTGCGGACACAGGATGCCAAGCGCGAGGAAAACGCACGATCCGTTCGACTGTCGCATCAATCTCACTAAGGAAGATAGTTCCGAGTCCGCCCTCTTCCTGCTCGTAATGAAGTGTCGCTTCCGTTAACTCCGAAAGCGCGGCAGAAGTGAGTCTGTACTTCGTCATTTCCTGAGGGAGGCACGAAGTTCTTTGAGTGCAGACGGCCCATCGACAGTAGTCAGTTCGCCTCTTTCAAAAGCATCTATGCGATCTTCGGACTCGGCCGCCCACTTCGCTTCGACTTCGTTAATGCGGGATTCATCGAGACTCTCCCAGAGTAGATCGATCAATGACGCTCTTTCAGCGGGTTCGAGTTTTTCAATCTCGTTTTGAATGGATGCAAGGCTCATGTGCGAATGATTAGCGCAAGGACTTGTTCTGTCAAGTCCTGGATAGGCCGCCAGTCCGCGCAGCGGACGAATGACAATAGCCCACCCAAGAAAGCCGTGAATCGTGAATCGTAAATCGTGAATAGACCGGCGCTTTATGGGATTTCCAAACGTCGCAGCTCACCAGGCTGAACCTTGTCCACCGCTTCTTCAATCAATGCGGCTGTCGCGACAATCCGGCGAAGATCGTTTGTGGACAGCTCGATAATCGCTATGCGTTTGCCCGCCAGATTCTGCTGGTAGCGAATGTTTTGATCGGACGTGATAAATAGATCGAACTCAGCTTCGGCTCGCCGAAGCAATTCGCTGTTTCGCACACCGCTCCAGCCTTGCGCTTGGACGCTCGTGATGGAATGTTGACGAAGCAGCCGATTCATCGGCCAGGGAACGCATTCGTCTAACAGAATTTTCATGCGGCGGGAGAGAGCAACGCGCGCTCAGACCGTTCTAATACCTGACAAGCCAAATCGCGCGTAACAGAAGGAAAACATTCAAGGAACTCCTCCAATGAGTAGTCGTTTTCTAAATACTCAAAGAGCGTCTTAACCGGTACGCGGGTGCCTCGGAACACCGGCGTCCCGCCGAGAATCTCTGGATCAACTATGATCAGATCGCTCGAATTCATGCCATAGAGTTTAGTCCGCGCAGCGGACGAATGACAATAGGCCACCAAGAAGAACCGTGAATTGTGAATCGTAAATGGTGAATAGGTAAATCACCGATACACTTCAGATGTCTGACGCGATTCACGCGCACTACTTCCGCAGCGTCATCAATCTCATAAACGATACGATAGTCACCTATGCGAATTCGCCAATCGTTATCTGAGCCGGTTAGTTTTCGGCAACCGGCGGGACGAGGATTCTTCGCCAGCGCCTGAAGTGCAACGATTATTCGATTGTGAAGCCTTGACGGGAGGTCTTTGAGATCTTTCTCCGCAGCGCGTTCGAGGAAGACGCGATACATAATTATTTACCGGTGCGTGCCCCAAGATATTCTTCAAGCGGACGGTAATTGAGCTTCTTTTTTCGAGCGCGCTTCAGCCATGCGATATCTTCAGCATCTTCCGCTCGCTCCAAAAGTTCCTCGTACTCTTTGATGGGAACAATAACGGCCACGGGTTTGCCATTGCGCGTGATGATTTCAGGTTCGCGACTCGTCGCATTCATGACCTTAAATTAGCACTGGGTGGGGATGACGTAAACCTCAGCACGAAGCTCGGGGTAGTAGCCTGCGCGTCAGCAAGCGCGTCGTTTCAGAACCCCGAGCGGTAGCGAGGTGGATCAATAACTCAATGTTGCCTCTTGATCCGGTCGCTACCGCTCCCGGTTCTGACACGCCCTCCATCACGGTCGGGCTACTGTCCCGCTGCCTGGCGCGTCACTTTGTTGCACTCTATTAATTCGTGATTGTCCCGCCTACTGTCTGGCTCCAGGGCCCACGCTCGCCTCTGGTGTTTACCCAGCGCAGCATGTAATAGGCCATCTTGCCGGCGTCGCTCGCTTCAAATTCCACGACGTAGGGTGAGCGCGTGTCAGTCGCAAGATATCGCAACTCGGCCGGACCAGCAGGGGATGGTTCGCCTACTTTCATCCATATCTCACATCCGGTCACGCCGTCTGGCTTCGCACGGCTTCCGGGACTGTCCTCATCAACAAAAGAGATTGTGTGGCGTAAGCGCTTGCTAGTATCGATCATCGCGATTGGTCTGGAGGTCGGGGTCGCCGCCGCCGTGCGTGAAGTCGAACGCACCGTCAGACCGAGCGCCTGCCTCTGCGCGTCGGTCACAGTGGTGAACGACTGCAAGCGCGCAACCAGCGGTCGCACCAGCCTTTCCTGAGCGGTGCGCTCATCATCTTTTTGCTGACGTTTGCCCGCGGCGAGCGCTTGAGTCGCCACGAAATCCGCGTAAGAAGTTTCGAGTGTGGTTTGCTGGTTCTGAATCGGCGTCAGGTCAGCCGTCGTTAAGCCTAGCGCCGCAACGTTGGCGCTGGCATAACTGATGAAGCTTTGCATCCAGGCAAGAAACTCTGTGTCTGAACTTGGAAGGTAATCGGGCATGAGGGTTCCTTTCGTTGATTGAGGTTTGCGCCTCGGGGTTTACGTTTGAGGATGACGCGGTGTCGTCCCATGGGAAGAAAGACGAAATGCCAAAAGGAATAAAGACCTCGCGGATTATAGGAAAGAGCGTTTATTTCCTCAAGTTTTTTGAGAGAGGCGCTGCGGCGTTCGGGAATGAATGAGTTATTCCGGGGAGAAGGTTGTTCTCACTTGGGTGAATGTCGCCGTCGCTTAAGCGATGGGGAGTCCCGCCGAAGAGGGAAACTACGCCGCCCGGGTAATCCGAGATACCGCCAAGGCGTTATGGGGGCCTGCCCGGGTCATGAATGATCTCACCAAGGTGATGTGCGCACACTCCTCGGCGAGAACCAGAGCCACCGAGGCGGCCTGCGAGGTCGCCAGGGCAAGGAGCGACGTGACCGTGGCAATTTTCCGCGCAGCAAGGGCGTCACTCGTGTCAGAATCCCGAGCGGTAACGAGGATACATTCATTGTCAGAAATTATTTCGCCC
>Ga0066679_10000585_pt1 | contig 12781 bp, 9 predicted proteins | sample GraSoiAngelo_128_FD_62298 | JGI IMG/M metagenome (GOLD analysis project Ga0066679, IMG submission 62298) | Grasslands soil microbial communities from the Angelo Coastal Reserve, California, USA - 14_0927_12_20cm | ecosystem: Environmental > Terrestrial > Soil > Grasslands | place: USA... | reverse complement strand
TCATACTCCTTCCGCTCATCGGCAATATTCTTGTAGTAGCCTATGCTTTCCGGATCGGCCACGCCTCGAAGCCCCATTCGCATACTGTTCAGCACCGTGTTGAAATCGCTTTGGAGATCGTCCGACCACTTCTCTTTACACACCTCCCTCCTAGCAGCAAAGAACGATCCACTGAGCCCCACCAGCGAATTCACGCGCGTCTCCAAGGACCTCAGAAACATTTCATATCGTACATAGGCGCCTTCGCCGCTCGCCTGACCGTCCTGATCGACAAAGCGGTCGACACTGCTCACACACCCTACCGTTGAATCATGGAAATTCTTCACGATGTTCGACACCGCGGGTTCCGGGAGAATCGTGGCCACGTCGGAAAACACGAGAATCTCCCCCTTCGCTACCGCCACGGCCAGCTTCTGCGCGGCTTCCTTTCCTTTTCTCACAGGCGCCCGAACCAGTTGGACCCCCCGGTCTCCATAGGATTTCACGATCTCGTCGGTCTTGTCAGACGAACAGTCTGAGGCCACGAGAATTTCGAGCCTCGAGCGCGGATAAACAAGCTTCAGCGTATTCTCCAGCTTTTCCGCAATTCGTTTTTCTTCGTTGTAGGCGGTAATGATAAACGTGACTGACGGGCTCACATCCGCCTTCTCCACTCGTCTTGTCCTCAAGAGGGAGACCACACCCAGCGCCAACGGATAGCCGGCATAGGCGTATATGATCAATGCAACCGATACCCAGAAAACGATCTCGCCGACCCACATGATAATAGGACCCGATTATTGCCCGTATTCGATGCGCCTGCCTCTCGGTTTCCGCGGGAGAGGGCGGCCGATCCGTCACCCGACCGTGGCGAGGTACAACTGAGGGATGTGCACGGCGCAGACCAAGACGGCATTTACGATCCGCCGGCGGCAAGGACTCTTCGGGAACATTAGCATAAATCTTCGCCAGCTTGTGGGCCGAGTCGTTGGAGCGCATGATTGGGCGGCATCTTCAATAACAAGAACCCCGAATGGCACGGGCGGATTGATTTTTCCCCTCCTCCAATATATAAAGAGCTTGCCATGGCCCTGATTCAAGCAGATTTCCTCCCTGGACGCGGAGATCAGTTGCTCACTTTTGATTCTTCCACCGGGCTCGAGTGGCTCAATCTCACCGTTACCGCGAACCGGTCTTACATCGACGTCCTTTCGGGATTCGGGGGATTCATTGGTGCCTTTGGTTTTCAGTACGCAACACCAAACCAAGTGGGGACACTGTATAAACATGCAGGGGTCACCAAGTTCGGCGGGCCCCAAGCCGGCCTCGATCTTGCCAACCACTTCGGGATCGAGGTCTTGCAGGACCTCATGAACGGAAAATCGATGGCGCCGATCTCTCTTCCAAAATCTACGTCCATAGACACGGCGGGAATGGTCAAGACGGGAGGAGCCGGTATTCCTTCTCCTCTCATGCCCGTCGAGATAATGCAGACCCACTTGAATAAGGCGGAACCAGAAAAGTCCTACACCGATGTCGGTGCCCTAACCCAGAAGGCCGGGATTCGATCTCCACGCATCGGATCGTATCTCGTCCGGAAGTGAAGGATCGCTCCGATGCGGGCTATGGGTTCAAAGAAAGCCAGAAAAGGGTAAGGGTCACCTCGCCGTACGCTGTGCGGTCGAGGCCGCGACCGAGTGAATGGCGCTTTCCAGCGATTTCGCCATCGCACCCCAGGAGTACTTACTGCGGACACAGTCCAACCCGTTCGTCCCCAATCGTCGTATTTCCTCTGGATCGACCAACAGCCGGACCACCTTGTCGGCAAAGGATTGCGGATCTTGCGCAAGTAGCACTTCCCTGTTGTCCGCCAAGTCCAACCCGTCGATGCTTAGTGGAGTTGCCACGATTGCTTTCTCCATCGCCATCGCAGCGAGAATCTTGTTTTTCACGCCGGAGCCTACGCGCAATGGGCTCACGAAGATCGTAGCGCTCCGTACATATGGACGAACGTCATCGACCTTCCCGGTAACATGGACCCCGGGGATGCGAGTCAGGGCTTGGACTCTCCGGGATGGCCCGCTCCCGACGATCCAAAACTGGGCCTGAGGGCGCTTCGCTTTCACCAAAGGGAAAATATCTTCGACAAAATACAGAGCGGCATCTTCATTGGGGGCATAGTCCATCACGCCGGTAAAGACAATCTTATCCGCCTCCGGCAGCGTGGAGTCCGGCGCAAAGTACTCCATATCCACCCCATTGGTAATGGTGAGCGTCCTGGGCCTCGTCGCAAGTTCTCTGATGACCTGTTCGTCGACGGGGGAGTTAGTAACGATCAGGTCAAACGTCCCTTCCAGCGCCCTTTCAAGTCGTTTGACGCTGATCAGGCCCAGATAGGCAAAGACGCGTTTACGCCAGTCTCGCTCTGCATTCAGCATCCTCTGGCACAGAAGGGTCATAGAATCGTGCAGGTCGACGATAGCCGGAATGTTCAGTTGCCGATCGACATACTGAGTCATCGCAAGAAGATCCACGTGAATCAGATCGATGCGCTCGTGGATACAGAGCTCCCGAATCCGTTTACGAATCGACCGGTAGTATCCGGCATGCCGATAGCGAGTCTCGAAGTGGGCCGCGAGATGCACCCTGTGCCATTGTTGCCCCAACCAGCGCACAGCTTGTGGATCAGGCAACACGTCGACTCGCCTAAAGACAGGCGATGTTGCCGGATCGTTCAGGAAAGCCTGATACCGTTCTTGAGATGAACGGTAGGTGAGGAGGAAAAGCTCATGGCGTCGGCAGAGCTCTCGGCATAAGTTGAAGAGTCGAGGAGACCCTGGCATTCGGGAAGTCGCTGGTACATCCGGAGCCAACACAAGGATTTTCACTCGCTAAACCCTGCCGTGGATCGAGCCATCGAAGTTTCATCGCCAACAAATACCATCGTACGAAGCGGTAAAACTCCCGCGCCCCTCGATCCTGGCCAGATCGATGATCAGCTGGTCGGCACGCATGCTCTTGAGAGCGGACACGAACTCCGCTGAGGCATACCCTACTACAACCACTTGGGCCGTATCCACTGCATCCTCGGCACGTTCGACAAGCAACGATGACAGGTGCGGGATATGCTCTTCGGCAAATCTCTTGTTCGCTCCGATCAGGAGGCTGGTCGCCACGTTCTTGTCGTAGATTTTCACTTGAAAGCCTTTTCCCAGGAGCGTTTCGATCAGTTCCACGATAGGACTCTCCCTCAGATCGTCCGTCCCCGGCTTGAACGCCATTCCCAGAAAGCCGATGCGCTTTTTCCCCAGGCCCATGATCATCTGGATGGCTACCCGAACCTGCGCTGCATTGCTCATAAGGATGGCATTTAGAACGTGGCTTTCCAGATCAAACCGCTTCGCCTGGTATGCCAGCGCGCGTAGATCCTTGGGGAGACATGAGCCGCCAAATGCGAAACCAGGTTTTAGATAAGCGGACGACAAATTCAGCTTTTTGTCCTCACAGAATACGGACATGACATCATGGCTATCGACGCCCATTTTTTTGCAAAGATTTCCAATCTCATTGGCGAAACTTACTTTCAAAGCGTGAAAGGCATTGTCACAATACTTTGCCATCTCGGCAACGCGAATTGACGTTCGGATCAGGGGAGCATCGATCCCCGCGTAAAGCTGGCACAGGACTTCCCCGGTGCGTGTTTCACGCTCGCCGACGACGATCTTGGGGGGGTTGTAAAAATCGTACACAGAGCTTCCCTCCCGCAGGAACTCGGGGTTGTAGCCAACGTCGAACCCGGCGCCGCTTTTTTTCCCGGATCGCGTTTCCAGGATGGGAATCAGCAGATCCTCGGATGTCCCGGGCAGCATCGTGCTCCGAAACACGACTAGATGACTTGATTTCTTGTTGCGCAGCGCGCCCCCAATCTCTTCGCACACACGCTTCATGTACGTAAGATCCAAGTCGCCGTTCGCCTGACTCGGTGTGCCTACACAAACTAGGGAGATGTCGGTCGACTGGACCGCCTCGTCCGCGGAGGTCGTCGCAGAGAGCCGCTTTTGTTGATGTCCAGCGACAAATAGTTCCGGCACTTCGGGCTCGACAATCGACACCAAGCCGGCATTCATTCGATCCACTTTGCTCGTGTTGACGTCTACCCCTATGACTGTGTGCCCTTTGGACACCAGGCAACCCGCACAGACCGTTCCCACATAACCCAGACCGAAGATCGATATTTTCATAGTGGCTCATTTGCAAAGACTGCATTGATCAATCTGGGAGCACCGTAGAGGTCCGAAAACAGCCGTGTTTTTACCCATTCCACAAATGAGGCAGGCCTCGAGGCGATCTTCATCCTAATACGCGTAAGATAAGTCTGCTAAGTTCGGTTACATCATCCTCAGTAAGATATCCATGCGTGGGTAATGTGACGAGTTCCCTGGCGTAGCTCTCGGCAACGGGAAACGCTCCACCCACGACCTTCCCTCTCAGCTCCGGGATGGCGTTTATCGACGTGGGGTAGGTGGGCATGATGCCCAATCCCATCCGGGTGCTCTCGCGCAGCAGGGCTCCTCTTTTCTTGTCGTCCTTCGCTCCCAGGGGAAAACGCAGGAGCCCCAGGGATCGATCCCTGAGAAACCTGGATCCGCGATTTCCGCTCGCTTCAAGGACGGCAATCCACCGATTCACGCTCTTTTTTCGAACGTCCCGCAGTCTATGGAGCTTCCCTCGCCAATGCCTTGCCAACCCTGCCTGAAACGAAGACATCCTCATGATGGGAAAATGCGTCTCAAAAGGCGTCTCCCCAAGTCTGAGGAACGGCAGGCTGCGCGGCACCCAAAAGAGCCTGGGATGGACAAGCAACATCAGTGCCACCGCTTTGAAGATTAGGTTCATCAGGGGCGGCAGCCCGTAGTGCGGGAGGCGGCCCACCAAGCGCTCGAGACCTTCGGCAATGTCCTCCCGGTTGGTGAGGATGACTCCCCCTTCCACGACTGAAAACGCTTTGCCTCGGCCAAGACTGAAGAAGCCGACATCGCCAAGGGTTCCGACCTTCCTTTCGTCTTTTGTTTCTCCCATGGCTTGAGCCGCATCCTCTACGACGATGACTCCCGGGTCTCGAGTCAATTTCTGCAGTCTCGCCACATCGGCCGGATAGCCGAACAGATGGGTGGGAACAACGGCCAGAATCTTGATCGAGGGTCCGGAGCGGTCGGCGGCGTCGCGGGAGCGAGCGGCCGCCCGAGGTGGCGATCCCGCGGAAAGCAGGGTGGACAATTGGTCGAAGTCAAAATCGAAGCTGTCCGGGCGCAGGTCGCATAACCGTATCCGGAGCCCTGCGCGAACAACCGATGAAGGAACCGAATAACAGGTAAACGCCGGGATGAGGACTTCATCTCTATCGGGAAACAACTCCTTGAGGGCCAGAAGGATCAGGGTGAATGCAGCCTTTCCCGAGGAGACAAGAAAGCAGTGTTTGACTCCAAAGTGCTCCTTGAGCTCCGCCCGGAAACGATCGAGCTCCTTCCGGCCGCGAAAAATCCCGCGGACTCCCGAGACAATTTCCCCGACACCGATCGGAGTCGCTGCCGGCGGCAGAGTTCTCCCTATACGCATTTACGCACTACGCTGTATAGCCTGCAGCAGCTCACAAGCTGATGTGTTTTCTGATGCTAGGACCGATAACCCTCGTCACAACTAGCGGGAGCTTTTGCCAATAATGTATGGCTTTTGCGAATCTCTCTTTCTCTGAGCTTTCTAGATTCGGTAATTTACCGTCGAGAAAGATATAATGCCAATAGAGCGGCGCGGGTGCGGCGCCCCATTGTTCTTTAAACTTATAAGTTCCTTCACCCGCGGAGGAGCGCCCGAAGTCGAAGACTTGGTAGCCATTGTCGCAGGCATATTCGAGTATACGCAGGTACAGGAGCATGTTTGGACCCAGGGATGCATATTTGCGAAGGGAGGATGCCCAGGGATTCCGCAACACTTTCTCGAATCCGACCACCAATGCGGCGGCCACGGGCTCCTTGGCTTTATAAATCGCAACGATTTTGGAGCACTCCGAAAACTCGCTAAGGACATGCTGCATCAGCTTCATCGAGTGAACCGGAGACCCCAAATCACGCATATTGACCAAAAAAACCTTGTAGAAGTCCTCCAACAGTTCCATCCCACCTGTCCTGGAGGTCAATCCTTCCTTCAGAGCCTTTGTAATTTGGCTTCTCAGCTTTGATTTGAAGGACTTCATGAGCATCTCGGAGGAGTCGGGAAGGTTCAGAAGCATCCGAACCTTATCGGATTTCATGGCGAACTGCAGTGGTTTTCGCGAGCTCTCGCTGCAGAAAGCGCTTATGTCATTGCAGGATGCGAGCGCCCGCTCTTGGCGCAATTCTATTCTGCTTGCACCAGTTTTCCGACCGAGCGTGATGACTTCAGACAGCAGACTTTCTTCTGCCTTCCTACAATCGGCAAGGATGCCTCCGCCATCCAGGAATGGCAAGGAAACCAGACAATTGCCAAAGAGCGCGTGTTTTAAGTGAACTACGGGGAGTACACCCAGGATACTCTCAGCAGAGTCTCTCCTGCCCTCGGCGCGCCGTGGGGGGGCGTCCACTTCTCCGTCACGCGCCGTGAGCATGAGATAGTAGGTCGCGTGGCCATAGGTCCTGTGTATTACGTCCCGCCAACCGAACATATGGAAGAGGCTAGCATCCGGACGTTTCCGGACATACTCGTCGCATAATGCCCTATCGGAATTGCTGGCATATTTGATCTTGTACGGGGACATGGCCAGATCAGCTGGGAAATACTTAGTTGGGACTACTGACCTACCCAGGGATCTTCGGACCGATGCACCGTCGTATCTGCACCGTCAGCTGCGCGTAAGCTTAGACGGGCAATCGACTTGTCATCGCATTCCTCCCGTCGCATCATTGCACGCAGACGAAATGCCGATATGTAGGGCCCGAATCGTAGAGGTATTGGTCTGGAAAACCGTATCGTAAAGGGATCAGCATAATATGCGCCCAGCACGCCGTCTGGCATGGATCGGCCTGATCTGTTTGGCCGCTTTGGGAGCGACGGCTACACTCGCCATCATGGCGTCCGAAGGGCTCGCTTGGCGGGCGCGTGTAATCCGGGCAAAACTGTCAGGTGAGCTTGCAGAAATCCCTCCCGTGGATTTTGTGAAATGGTTGGCTCCTCAAAGCCCTGTATACCTCGGAGATTTAGCCGATAACGCGAACGTTTTCTTAAGTATACAGAATTCTCTTTCCGACAAGGAGTCCGTCGAGAAGGGCGCTCGAGTGTTCGGTAGGTTGTGTGCGTCTTGTCACGGAGACAACGCGAAGGGCGGGGTGGGCCCGGACCTGGTTTCCTCGATTGGAAACAAGACGGACTGGGTCTACTTCTCAGCCGTGAAATGGGGTCGCCCGGGTACAGCGATGAGCCCACAGCCAATTGCAGACAGGGAGATCTGGGAGACCCACGCCTATGTGAGGCAGCTGAGGTTTCAGCGCTCGGGTGCTGAGAGCGCTCCTGCAATGCGCACGCCGATCCGGGTCGATGCTGCGAGCCTTTTGTCCTCGGACAAGCGGCCGAGTGAATGGCTGACTTTCGCAGGGAATTACGCCGGGCACCGCCACAGCACGCTCTCCAGCATCTCCAAACAAAACATCTCAAAGTTGCGGATCGCCTGGGTCGCGCAACTGCGATCTGCAAACGAATTCCTTGAAGCTTCTCCAATCGTTACTTCGAATCTGGTCTTCGTCACCGAGTCACCCGACGGAGTAGTTGCACTCGATGCAACGACGGGAAAAAGAGAGTGGGAATTCAGGCGACCCGTGCCGAACAAACTCGCATTGTGCTGCGGAACGGTGAACCGGGGAGTCGCCATCCTGGATGATTCGGTGTTCGTGGCGACCCTGGATGCGCATCTTGTCGCCCTGGATGCGTCAACGGGGGGAAGAAAGTGGGAGGCTAAAGTCGCCGATTTTCGGGAGAATTACTCAATGACGGGGGCGCCGCTCGCTCTGGGCGACCGCGTCATTGTTGGGGTTGCCGGCGGAGACTTCGGCATCCGTGGGTTCGTCGCGGCGTACGGTGCGCGCGACGGAAGACTTTTGTGGAAGTTCAATACCGTGCCGGGCCCCGGGGAGGCGGGACACGATACCTGGGCAGGTGACTCCTGGAGGACCGGTGGAGCGCCAACGTGGACAGCCGGGGCGTACGACGCGAAGCTGAATCTCCTGTACTGGGGCGTTGGCAACCCGGCACCCGTCTTCGAAAGCCGTGAGCGAGCCGGCGACAACCTCTATTCGAACAGTGTCGTGGCTTTGGACGCTCTGACGGGAAAGCTCCGCTGGCATTTCCAGTTTACGCCCGGGGACGATCATGACTGGGATTCCGTACAGCAGCCGGTACTCGCGGAAATTCACTGGCAGGGACAGCTACGGTCGGTGCTCCTTTGGGCAAATCGCAACGGGTTCTTCTATGCGCTCGACCGGCAGACTGGCCAGTTTCTTTTTGCGAGGCCCTTCGCCAGGCAGACGTGGGCGACGGGTTTCACACCCGATGGCCGCCCGATTGTCCGCCCCGAAGCGAAACCAAGCCGCAAGGGCACTCTAGTGTCCCCGTTCGCGGGCGGGGCCACCAACTGGTGGCCCCCCTCCTACGATTCGGTCCGCCGATTGATGTACGTGTCTACAGTCGACGCGGCGTCGATCTACTTTTCCGGCGACGCGCGCGGTGAAAGAAGTGGGCAGCAGTTATTGGGCAGCGCCGCAACGTTCTTTGGAAACCAGCTGGGCTCTTCGAGCGTAAAAGCAATCGAGGTGGCGACGGGGAATGTTCGGTGGGAGGCGCCGTTGGCTCGCGGATTCGACGTACCTCGCACCGTCGGAGGCGTACTCTCAACCGCCGGCGGCGTGGTCTTCGCAGGTTATCGCGACGAGTTCCTCGCATTTGATTCCGATACCGGCCGGACGTTGTGGCGCATCCGGCTAGGAGGGCACGTGAATGCTGCGCCCGTGGCGTACGCAGTCGGTGGGGCTCAGTTCATCGCCTTGATGGCGGGAAACTCGCTGTTCGCGTTTTCGCTGGCGCCTGCCAGATAGCGCGAAGGCTCGACGGCGATGGGGAAAAGCACAGCTAAGCCTAGAATTGCCAGTACAAGAATTCGCTCGGGCCGCCCAAAGACAGAATCCCCATCGCCGCGATCACCGAAATTCCGATCGCCCAGGCAACCGAGGGATTCCATTCAACCATCCTGCGGCCGACGAGCGTGTCGGCCGGTCGCGGTTTCACGCCGATGGCCGGCTCATATCGAGCCAGGATTTGAAGGGTGTTCGGGCAGGCCAGGACGACAAACATGAGAATCGGGATCGCTATCGTCATCTTGAGAAAGTCCTGACCGCCCCACGGCTGCTGGACCACGCCCACGCCCTCCAGCCAGCCAGCTAGCGGTCCAAGGCGCTCATAGACCGTGAGCGGCAGCGACACGCCGTTCAGGCCGATCATTCCCTTGAGCAGGTCGACGGCTGCGCTCATGGTCGGAGAGCGGAAAAGGACCATCGAGGCGAACACCGCCACCAGCGTGAGCACGAGACCTATCGGCTTCATGATTCGCGCATAGCGGGCTCTATCGGGCCAAAGCTTCGGTGCGACCAGGCGCCAGGCATGGTTGATCGTGAGATAAACGCCGTGAAGCAGCCCCCAGAGGACAAAAAGATAGCCCGCTCCATGCCAGAGTCCGGAAACGAACATCGTCAGCAGCGTGGGAAACATCAGCAGCAAGGCAAATGCGCCGAACGTCGTGTCGCGCCCGCCGAACCCGGGACGGCCCTTCGCCAGACGGCGCCGTGTCAGGAAGAGCACCAGAGGATTGTAAATATAGGCCGTCAGGAAGCGCGTCAACGTCATGTGCCAGCGCAGCCAGAAATCGATGATGCTCGATGCCCGAAGGGGTGAGTTGAAGTTCGGCGGCAGCCGAATCCCGAAGAAGCGAGCCGCCCCGAGCGCCATGTCGGTATAGCCCGAAAAGTCGAAATAGAGCTGCAGCGTGAACCCGATTGCCGCGATCCAGGCAAATAGGAGAGAAACGCCGCCGCCCGCACCGGCATGATCGTAGATCGACGTAACGGATGGCGCAAGACCATCGGCGATCACCGCCTTCTTGAACAGACCGAACAGGACCAGCGTTAGGCCGACGGCGACGTTCTCCTTGTCAAAACGGCAAGGCACGCTGTGGAACTGCGGCATCATCTCGCGGTAGTGAACGATCGGACCAGCAATGAGTTGAGGAAAGAACAGCACGAACAAGCAATAGTCCTGGAGCGTGAACGACTCGATGCGCCGCGAATGAACGTCGATCAGAAACGCGATTTTCTGGAACGTGATGAACGATATGCCCAGCGGCAGAATGATGTGAGTCAAGATCAGGTTGGCGCCAAACACATCATTTATCGCGGTTCCGAGGAAGTAGGTGTACTTGAAATAGCCGAGAAACGCGACGTTGAACGCCAGGCCCAGCAAAAGAACCGCGAGGGACACGTGGCGCCGCTTCTCGTTCCGAACGAGTCGTTGGAGGATCCGCGCCAACACGAAGTTGATCAGAATAGACGGTGCGATGAGCAATACATTGAGGGGTCTCCACCAGGCATAGAAGAAGAATGACGCAAGGATCAGCCAGCGCAGCGGCCATGTGCTGGAGAGGGCCCCGAGCACGTAGAAGCCTGCAAGGGTCACCGGCAGGAAGACGAAAATAAACTCGTAGGAATTGAACAGCATTAGAGTCTCATGAGCCGGATCGCGACGATTGCACCTTGCGGACTGCCGGTAGCATGACCTCCAAAGGCTCACCGCTTTCCACAGGAGGTATGGTCGCCGTCTGGTCTGTCTTGAGACGCGGCAGCCGACCGATTATCACCTGAACCCGGCCAGCGGAGCGATTCATATTGTCACACAGTATTTCACCGGCCATCTTGGCCATGCTGTATTCGGCCATGGGTAGCGGGTTGTTCTCGACAAACACGGAGGATGGGTAGAAGGCGGTCAGAGCGCGCGACCCATGCTCGCCGAGGAAACGACAGCAATCGTAAAAACCCTTCACGTATACCTGGATGAACTCATCAAACAGACTCGAAACGAATAAGCCTTCCTTCTGCCTGGCGATGGGAGTCGTGGCAAAGTAGTACAAATGACTTACGTCCGCACTTAGCGACTTGAGTTGTTCAGCAGCGTCTTGGCGGGCGTCGTACGGAAGGACATCGCACACGGCTTGCGGGATACGAGCGTGGATCTCCTCGGCGAGCTGCATCGCCTCTTTCCGACCGATCGCGTAGGTTACGATGACTTTGCCGCCCCCTGCTGCAATTATTTTCGCGGTCAGCGCACCCAATCCCCGGGATCCACCGATGATGAGTGCGGTGCTCCCGGCAAACTCGGTCGGCGCAACCAGCTTCGATATTTCGCTCAGCGAAGCTTGCACGACCGGGGGCGAGCGCATGAAAGCTTGCACCGAACCGCTTACGCCTGCGCCGGAAACCGTCATTCGAACCATTCGGAACCGTTCATCCGTCCCGCTGACTCTGAACCAGAGGCCGTCGCGGTGGCGCGGGGTCTCTATAAGATCGATCGCAAACGCGGCGAAAATGGAGTGTAAGCCCGGGCAGATCATGCCCACGAGCCTGGACAGGAGCGCAATCGCGGCAACACGCCCGGACCCAATCACGGCAGCAGCGTGAGGGAATCCGGTTTCAACCTGCCGGGCCGGGCTGGCGAAGTCTATCCAACCGGACAGATCCATTGCCTCCTCGAGGTGGACAAGGATGGCGGGCCGGTCCGTCGGGATCGTTTTCGATATATTGCCTGCGAGTGCAATACCGTCCGTTCTCTTGGGCGTCCCCAGAGTGACACCCAGAATAGTCGTCGTAAGCCCGCCTAGAGCGAGCTCTGCTATAACCGATTTTTCGTCGCGGCGCACGAGCTTCAGATGTACCGTGCTGCCGACAGGAATGAACTTCGCGAACTGAACCTTAAGCCCTGCCATCCCGCCTGTTACCGCACCCAGCTCGACGAGCCGGTCGAGCGACCAGAGCACGGCATGTATCCCGTGCACGACAGCTGTCCCCGCTTGCGTTCTTCGCGCAGCCAGCGGCTCCATGTGCATTGGATTGAAATCACCGGACAGGCGGGCGAAGAAGACCTGGTCGTCACCGTCGAACGTCTTCGAAGCTAGCGTAGCGCTGGCCATGCGAACTATCGCACCATCGCCTTGATCGTGGTGACGATCTCCCCCACGTTCGCGAACGATTCTACGTCGGCCACCTTGAATTTTATGCCAAGCTCGATTTCAACCGCGACAATGAAATTGATGTAAATGAGGGAATCCCAGTTGGGAACGTCCTCCCGTCGGGTATCCATCTTGAGCACGATCGAGTCGTCCATCAAGAGGTCGCGCAGAACGCGCGCCAGGACATCCAGGATTTCTTGGTCGCCCATACTATTTCTCCAACCGATCGATGTGTGTTTTCCTGCCGACGTACTCGGTCAGGTTCAGGTGCCATTGTATCGGGCCGTCTGCAGGCGTCTCCGCATTTGCACGGCTGAAACCGAGACGCGGGTATAAATCGCGGATCACCGCGTTCTTCTTGGTCGGAATGTAGTTGGCGCGAAAAGCGCGTACGCCGCGACGGCGGGCAGCCTCGACCGCGATGTTCATGGCTTCGAACTCAAGCTCCCGGCCGAATACGCGACAACTCATGACCCAGGTATCGATCTGCAGCACGTCCGCCTGCTCCGG
>Ga0066679_10000584_pt1 | contig 12781 bp, 13 predicted proteins | sample GraSoiAngelo_128_FD_62298 | JGI IMG/M metagenome (GOLD analysis project Ga0066679, IMG submission 62298) | Grasslands soil microbial communities from the Angelo Coastal Reserve, California, USA - 14_0927_12_20cm | ecosystem: Environmental > Terrestrial > Soil > Grasslands | place: USA... | reverse complement strand
GAAGGCGCCGCTGACCCAGGTGATTTCGCGCGGCGGATAGTACGCGCGCAAAAAGAAAACGCTGAACATGTGAATGAACAGCGTCGCGATCATGAGGTTCGCTGACCAGCTATGAATCGAACGGATCAGCCAGCCAAACTTCACTTCGGTGATGATGAATTGAACGCTTTCGAAAGCGTTCTCAGCGCTGGGGCGATAATAAAGGAGCAACAGAATTCCGGTAACGACCTGAACCGCGAAGAGAAAGAGCGTCATCCCGCCGAAGTAATACCAGATCGAATGGCGATGCCGCGGGACTTCTTTTTTCTGCGCGACTGCGGCGAGCGTACTGATGGACAGCCGCTCGTCAAGCCAGTTTGTGATTGAGGCGATTCTCACGACAGCAAACTATCCAAATTAACCACAGAGGACACAGAGAAAGACAAAAGCTTAGCCGCAGATGAACGCGGATTTTCGCAGACAGGAAATAAGACTATTCATTTGTGTTCATCGGCGTGTATCCGTGGTTAAGTCTTCGTTCCTCTGTGTCCTCTGTGGTTCAAATTTCCTAGCCCCTCGTCACCACCACGTCATCGCCGCGCGTATTCACCTTGTATTCTTCCAAAGGCCTTGGTGGTGGACCACCGATGTTCTTTCCGCTCAGGTTGTATTGCCCGTTATGACAGGCGCACCAAATCTGTTTTGTATCGTCGCGGTACTGGACGATGCACTCGAGGTGCGTGCACACGGCTGAGAAAGCTTTGAACTCTCCCGGTGCGGTGTGCACGAGAATGCCCGGCTTGTTTCCGAACTTAAAAATTTTCCCTGAGTTGGGCGGGACTTCGCTAAGCTTCGCCGCGACGACTGAATTCTCAGCCGACTCGACGATCTGCGGCGGAGACATAAATTTGAAGATTGGATAGACGATTGCGCCGAGCGTCGCCAGCGCGCTAGCGCCCAGCAGATAATCGAGAAAACTCCGACGTGGCGGAGATTCAGGCAGACCAGAATTCCTATTCGCAGTTTTCCGAGTGTCAGGGTTCACTCAGTCGTCCTCCGTCGAATCAGTCGAATGAAAAGGTTGTCTTTAGACTACGGCGTCTTTCGCAGATTGTCGGCTATCAGAAACACCGCGCCAATTGCCAGCCACGACGCGGCTCTGATCCGATTGCGAGTCTGAAAAGCTTCAAGGGCAGACACGCCAAAGAACAAGACGAAAATCGTAATGCCCTGGAGCTTTATCAGTCTGGCCTTAACCGTGTTTGGCATTAGCTCCTCGTTTCAAAAAGCAAACGGAACTCCAGCCGCGGTCAGAAACCTAAGCTGGAGTCCGTTTTCCGGCATCTGCAAATTAGTCGATCGTTTATTCCTTTCGCCCGATGTATAAACGCAGCGATATGTATGGCAGATGCGCATGGTAATTCTGTGCCCGCAGACTGCCCGGGAATGTGTTCAGAAAATTGCTCTCGTTGTATGCGAAGTACTGATACCCGAGGTTCCAATCAAGCCGGCGGTTGAGCTTGATCGACAGCCGGGCTTCGGGCGAAGTGAAGTTCATCGGATAAGAAGTAATCAGCGTGCCGCCAAGGACCGCATTCGTAATTGGGTTCAAGACTCCGGGGACGACTACGCCACCCGCAATTGCCGAACCAGCAGTCGGCGCTGATAGTCGGTTGCCTTGCCCGTGGTCCTGGTTAATGCGATATGAAGTGTAAAGCGTCATCCGGCGATTGAGCCGCGTGGTCAGATCAAAGTAGAAGTAATTGTTTCTTTGGTAGTACAACGCGTGTCCGAAGTGATGGAACACAGCCGCAGCCGGTGGCACCTGGTAGTAGTAATCGATTGTCGAATCGTTATTGACCCAGGTGTAGTTGTAGCCCATGTTCACGCTGAAGCGCGCCGTCGGCATCCAATCGACCGAAGAGGTGAACACCCGCGATTTGATTGACGAGCCAAAGTCATTGATTGATTCGCCGGCGATCTCAGAAGGATTCGAATTGTCCTTCGTGATGACGGCGAAGTTGAAAATGACTTTGCGATTCGGCGCGAACCTGCTCTTCGCGCGGATGTTCGTGTAATCGTAATTTCCGATCCGCGTAAAGACGTTGTCTGCGGTGCCGTGTTCGGCGTCGAAGTAGAGTGTCCAATTCTTCACAGGCCGCGCTTTGAATCCGCCAAAGAAAGAGTTGGTGTGATTCGCCTCTGTTTCGAACTCTTCGCATCCGGCGCCCACCGGTGAAGTACAAAGCGCAATCGGTGTCAGCAGGGTCGGCGAGTTCGAATTGATCGCGAAGCCGGTAACTATTTGCTGCTCGCGGCGATGGCCATAACGATAGCCGAAGTGGATTGAGTAGTGCGGGTTGAATTGATAGTCACCTTCGATCGTTTCGACATACTTTCGGTACTTCGTAGTGCGCATCGAGTTTACGTTCGAAACACTAAAAGTATCGGTCCGGGTTCCGCCACCAGTCAGCGTTCTGGTTAACGAGAAGAAATCAGAGAACGAAGCCACGCCGTCGATCGTGAAATCCTCAACCCGGAATGTATTCGAGACCCTGAACTTGTCGGTCGCCAGAAAAGTTACCCCAATGTCACCGACAGTGTTCGGTCGTTTCACATTACCCGCAATGTTATAAGAGCTCGGATTCGTGATATTCGTCGCTGACGCGCCGGTCACTGTCGGCGGGAAGCCGGTAATTCTGGTGTTGAAGTTAGTGCCGGCGAAATTCTCGATATACAGCGAATTCGAAGTTGAACGGCTGTAAATGATGCGGCCGGTGATGTCGAGTTTCTTTGCAACGAACGTGTGAATGCTCGCGCGTGTGAAATCAACCTTGCCGCGCGTCGGCTCCTGCCGATTGAAGATAGGAAGCTGGGAAACCGACGAAGCTGTGTTGCGATTGAGGCCGAACGCCCCATCGATGGTGCTGTCGTCGCGGAAACGCCGCAGGCCCTGCACAAACGTCCAGTCGATCGGACCAAGCTTGCCATCGGCGCCGAAACGGAAATCGTTCGCTCTCGATTTCAGATTCGAGTGCAGCCAGAAATCGTTTCCACCGTTGTGATAATTCGTGAACGCCGGGCCGCTGTAACGCTCGGGCGAGTAGCCGACATTGAAACGAATCTTTTCATTCTTCGGCAGAATCGTCAGATCGAAATCGCCCATTTCAGTGTGGGTGTTGTAGCCGTGCAGGCCCGTGACCGGATTCGCAAGCGTTGGATTCGGCGTGAACAACCAGGTCGGATTCGCGATGTTATTCAGAAATCGGTAGTACTTGAAACGTCGATACGTTCCTTCAAACCGATACCACTTCGGCTTTTCAGCGTTGAGGCGCAGGTTCCCGTAAGGATCAGCGCCCCACCCAGTCGAGGTGACGAGCAGCGTATCGAACAGATCGCCCTTGCCGTTTTTCGACTTCATGAGAAAAGTCGTATCGAACAAACGCGGACCAGCTTTGTAATTCAGATCGCTCTTGAACTTGTTGACGTCACCGTCAACTCTCTGACCGCGATAGCCAAACTCGATCGTGGACGTGACGGTATAGTTACCGGCGTCCTCACCCACGCTCTGTGACGTGGGAACGGCTTCGGTCTTCTTTGCCGGCTTCTTCGCTTCAGGCGAACTAGTTGGTTCGGACTTCCTGGAATCTTTCGCCGCATCCGGGGTCTTGATCGACGCCGTTGCTGGCTGTGCGTTCACAACGCCGGCCATCAACGCCAAGCCCAGCGCCAATCCCGAAACCGTGCGCAGCAGATTTACAATATTGGTTTTCATACCGTCCATCCTATGGCTGATAACTCTATGTAGAGGCGAGCAGCTGCCCGCCAGGCGAAACGCGCATTTGCTACCGGAAGAAAACCGGACTCGTTCGTGAGCCGTGAATCTTCACGTGACAAGCAGTACAGTTCGAGTATTGCGCGTTTTGGTTGTGCGACGGCCCGGAAGGCTCAACCGCGCCTACGTCATGAGCCGCGCTGTGGCAAGTCAGGCAGAGCTGATTCACCGCGCTGTACCGCAGCAACCGCGGATTCGCCGATCCGTGCGGCGTATGACAAGACGAACATCCTTCGGTCTTCACCGGAGCATGTTCGAACGTGAACGGCCCTTGCTTGTCGGCGTGACACTTAATGCAAGCGGCATCTCCTCCGGTCGCCAGCCTGGTCTGCTTCAGCTCGAATCCGCCGTGCGGGTTGTGACAATCGCTGCAACGCATCGCGCCTTCCAAAACTTTGTGATGGAAGGGCGCTGAGAATTGCGACTTAACTTCACTGTGACAACTGGTGCAAAGCTGGGGATCGTTGGCCTTCAACATGCGAATCGTTGAGAAGCCTGGCTTCTCAGCATTCGCCGTCGTCACCAGCATGTTCGAGCTCGCAACGTTGCGGCCTTCCTTGTTCGAGTGCGGCGAGTGACAGTCGGTGCAACCGATGTCGTTGCGCCAGTGCTCTCCGCGACGGAAGTTGTTCCGCTCTTCTTTGCCCGCGTGGCAAGAAAGACAAGTCTCGGAAATTTCCTTCGACGATTTGTTCGTAAAGGAAATTATCTTTGTCTTGTCGCCGCCGCCATCGACGTGCGCTTTGCCTGGACCATGGCAGGATTCGCAGCCGCTCGCTTTGTTCTTCCAACTGCTCAGAGTTGTTAGCGTGGCGTGCGCGGTGTGCGAATAAGCTTTGAAGGTGTCTTCGTGACAATCCTTGCAGGTATCGCTGCCGACGTAATCATTTGCGGCTGGCTTGTCATCGATTGTGGCAGAAACGACGGCTTGCGAACGATTCGCCGCCGTCAACCAAACCACGACCGCCAACACTGACCCAAGTACGACCAGCGCTTTGATTGATTTTCTGAGTCTCACTTTAGGAGCCTCCTTCTTCAGGTGAAAGGGCCTGTGTCATCGACGCCAGGCAAAACAAATTTTGCTTATCAAAAGAGCCGCGAGCGAGCATTGGCATACTATGCGGACGGGAATCGAAATTCTGTGATGCGCATTACTGTCACCCACACATCTCGGGAGACATCTGCGCTAGAGAGGCGAGCGCGGCGCTGTCGCGAATCCACAAAGCATCGCGTTTGACGCGGATGATCTTGTCTCGCTTCAGGGCGCTGAAAAGGCGTGTCACAGTCTCTCGTGAGGCGCCGATTATTTGCGCAATCTCTTCTTGAGTCAACAGAATCTGAACCCGAATCCCTTCGCCGGTGCGCTCGCCAAAATCGCGCCCCCACCTGAATATCAATCGAGCCAATTTCTCCAATGCCGACTCAGACAAAAGCAGCATGCGGGTGTGATCGACGAACTCGCTGAACTGGCGGCTGAATACCTCGAGCAAATCCAATCCTGTATTTGGCCGGCCCATGAGATTCAAAAGATCCTGCCGCGAAATAAAATCGACGCGACCACCTTCAACCATCTCAGCCGTCGCTTCGAAAGCCCGGCCAGTCAAGCCGGCATACAACCCAAGCACGTCCCCTCCGTTCGCAATGCGAAGAATTACTTTCTTGCCGTCGGCAGATGAAATCGAAACTTTCGCGCGTCCGGAGGAAAGCACATAAACCCCGCGCGCGATGCTGCCCTCGTGGAAGACAACCGCGCCGCGAGGAAAGATTCGGCTTCGACTGACGCGATTGATTCCTGGGATGGCCCGCAATGGCGAGTTAAAAGGCAGCACTCGAATGGGCGGTCTTACTGGAACTGTGTCGCCAATGATTGCTCTACTCGCCACGTTCATTCGGTTCTCCTTAATTACTACCTGCGAAAGCGTGATGTGCTGGTGCTTGTGCAGCCCCGAAAATCCGTTGCGCTGCGGAGCAAGAGACGTGCCGACTAGGTTCAGCGCGAATCTATAAGTAATTTCGCAGAACTCGCGTAACAACAGTGGGAGTTTTCTCACAGCGTTTGCGGATCTTTCCTCTATGAAGTGACGGCGTAATCTTCGCGTTCCTGCGAAAGAGCTTCGTTTTCAATCGGGCATATGTGTTGCTTCGCCGAACAAAGCGGGGAATCCCTAAAGCTCGGGCGAAGAGCAGCGGCTTGCTGCTCGACATTTCTCAGGGAGAAGCGGAGGACGACACCATGGCTAAAGACGATCGAGACATCCTCGAACTACTCAAACAGGAACTGTCATTCATAGAGAAGGGTGGATATGGACGGTCGGTTCGCGCGCCTTGGTTACCTAAGTCACTCTTCCAGGACTCCCTGACTTGTCTGAATTATGGATATCCCTATCGCGCCCATCCGTGCGCTGAATGTCATCTGATCGAATTCGTCGGGCCTGACGATCGCTCGCAAACGGTTCCTTGTCATTTCATCCCCCTGAATGAAGCTGGGAAAACGATTGAAGAGCTTGAGATGGACGGTGACGAAGCGAGAACAGAAAATGCTGTGAAGAGTTGGCTGGAAGGGAAGATCAGCCAGCTCGAAGCCGAACGGTCAAAAACCTTTTGGCAAAACGTTGACTGAAAGCCCGCGGGTGGGCGCGTTAAGAAAAGAACATGATGGCGGAACACATTAAAGGAGGAGTGATCATGAAGGGCAATCTTATATCCCCCGTTAAGGATTTCATGTCGCTCGATCCGTTCCGTCTTTTTCCCAATCGCACCGAGCACTCGTTTGAAGAGCCATTGCTGCGATCCATGATCGGCACCGAAGAGTGGCCACTTAAAGCATGGGCTCCGCCGTGCGATATCTTCGAGACCGACAAAGAACTGGTGATGAAGTTTGAATTGCCAGAGGTCAAGAAAGAAGACGTGGAAGTTAAGTTAGAGCAGAACGTGCTCAGCCTGCGCGGTGAGCGCAAGTTCGAGGAGAAAACGGACCGCGAGAACCATCATCGCGTCGAGCGGCATTATGGTGAGTTCATGCGCAGCTTCAATGTTCCCTTGTACGTTGACGCTACCAAAATCAACGCCGAATTCAGAGATGGCGTGCTCACCATAACGCTGCCGAAAAACGAGGAAGCCAGACCTAAACAGATCAATGTGAAGGTCAACTGACAGATCCACCAGGCGTCAGGACGCAAGCTTCCTTGTGTGCGCCGCAGGCGGTTCAGTGGGAAGGGGCCGTCTGCGGCGAAGTTGTAAGTAGAGGACGAACGGTGTCAGTACCGGGAGCGATAGCGACCGGATCATGTGCCAGGCCGAGATATCCGGGCACTAGCCCGACCGTAAGGAGGGCTCAGCAGATCGATGCAAGTCGAGATTTCAAAAAGAATCAGATGCCCAACAGATCAGTCACAATCGATGGCAACGAAGCCGCAGCTTACGTCGCATTCAAAACCAACGAAGTCATCGCTATCTATCCGATCACGCCTTCGTCGGCGATGGGCGAACAGGCGGACGAGTGGGCGGCTAAACATCAAAAAAATATTTGGGGCATGACACCCATCGTGCGCGAGCTGCAATCCGAAGGCGGCGCTGCAGGAACTGTTCACGGAAGTTTGCAGACAGGTGCGCTGACGACGACCTTCACCGCGAGCCAGGGCCTACTGCTAATGATTCCCAACATGTTCAAAATTGCTGGCGAGCAAACCAGCACAGTGTTTCACATCGCGGCGCGATCGGTTGCGACGCATGCGCTTTCGATTTTTGGCGATCATAGCGACGTCATGGCGACGCGCTCGACCGGTTGGGGAATGTTGTTTTCGAACTCGATTCAGGAAGTCATGGACTTCGCGTTAATCGCGCAGGCAGCAACTCTAGAATCAAGAGTTCCCTTTTTGCATGCGTTCGATGGATTCCGCACTTCGCACGAAGTGATGAAGATCGAAGAACTATCCGATGATCAGATTCGCGCGATGATCGATGAACAACTCGTGCGGGCACATCGCGCGCGCGCCTTGACTCCCGATCGACCGGTGATGCGCGGCACGGCGCAGAATCCCGATGTCTTCTTCCAATCGCGCGAACGCGCAAACTCGTTCTACGCAGCCACTCCAGGCATCGTCGAACGCATAATGAAAAAATTTGCCGAGATGACGGGCCGTCAATATCAACTGTTCGAATACGTCGGTGCGCCCGATGCGGAAGGCGTGATCGTGATAATGGGTTCGGGGTGCGAGACCGCGGAAGAAACGGTCAACGCATTGACCGCGACCGGCGAAAAAGTTGGCCTCTTGAAAGTCCGTCTCTATCGTCCGTTCTCGGTCGATCATTTCGTCGCGGCGCTGCCCCCGTCAGTGAAGACGATCGCGGTTTTGGATCGAACGAAAGAACCCGGTGGCGCTGGGGAGCCGCTTTACCAGGACGTCGTGACGGCGTTTCATGAAGCGTGTCAGAAGCCCGCGTGTAAGCAAGGGCTAGTTGCCCTCCCTAACGGTCGGGCTTCTGACGCTCCGCGTATTATCGGCGGCCGCTACGGGCTCGGTTCGAAAGAATTCACGCCGGCAATGGTCAAGAGTGTTTTCGACGAGATGTCGAAAGACGATCCGAAGAACCACTTCAGCGTCGGCATCGTCGATGACGTGACGTTCAATAGTCTTCCTTTCGATCCGAACTTCACCACTGAATCAGCAGGACAAGTTCGCGCGCTTTTCTGGGGCTTGGGCGCGGACGGCACGGTCAGCGCGAACAAAAACTCAATCAAGATCATAGGCGAGGAAACCCCGAATTACGCGCAAGGCTACTTTGTTTACGACTCGAAGAAGTCCGGCGCGATGACTGTCTCACACCTGCGCTTCGGCCCTGAGGCGATCAAGAGCACCTACCTCATTCAGCGCGCAAACTTCATCGCCGTCCATCAATTCAACTTCCTCGAGCGCTACCAAATCCTTGATGCCGCTGAAGAAGGTGCGACGCTGTTATTGAATAGTCCGTTTGAGCCGATAGAGGTTTGGGATCACCTGCCACGCTCGGTCCAGGAATCGATAATCGCGAAGCAGATCAAGGTTTACTCGATCAACGCTTACGCGGTCGCGAAAGAAAATCAGCTTGGCAATCGCACGAACACGATCATGCAGACGTGTTTCTTTGCGATCAGTGGCGTGCTGCCGCGCGATGAGGCCATCGTGAAAATTAAGGAGTCGATCAAGAAGACCTACGGAAAACGCGGCGAGCCTGTCGTGCGGCAAAACTTCGCGGCGGTTGATTCGGCGCTTGAGCATCTGTACGAAGTTTCCGTTCCGAGTGAAATCTCTCCGTGTCTCAGTGGTTCTCAGTGCCTCTGTGGTGAAAATACTGGCCGCACAATCATCACAGAGACACAGAGTTTTCACAGAGGCACAGAGGTAAGCCGGATGCCCGAGTTTGTTCGCAACGTCACCATGGAGATCATGGATGGTCGCGGCGATCTACTTCCGGTCAGCGCGTTTCCTGTCGATGGAACTTACCCCGTCGCGACTGCGCAATGGGAGAAGCGCAACATCGCGCAGGAAGTTCCCGTGTGGGAACCTGATATCTGTATCGAGTGCGGCAAGTGCATGCTCGTCTGTCCGCACGCGACGATTCGCGCAAAAGTCTGTACGCAGGAAGATCTCGCGAACGCGCCCCCCGGATTCAAAACGATGCCGGCGAAATGGCGAGAGCTTCCCGATCGTCTCTACACGATTCAGGTCGCGGTTGAAGACTGCACCGGCTGCCAACTTTGCGTCGAAGTTTGCCCCGCGAAAGACAAGAGCAACGTCTCGCGTAAGGCCTTGAACATGAAACCGCAGTTGCCTCTACGCGACAGCGAGCGCGTCAACTGGGACTATTTCCTGAAGCTGCCGGAGATTCATCGCAACGGCAATCTGACTTTCAGAAACATCAAGGACATTCAGTTGCTGCAGCCGCTATTTGAATTTTCCGGCGCGTGCTCCGGTTGCGGCGAGACGCCTTACATCAAGCTGATGACACAGCTCTTCGGCGATCACACAATCATCGCGAACGCCACAGGCTGCTCGAGCATCTACGGCGGCAATCTGCCGACGACACCCTACACGACAAATCCCGAAGGCCGCGGCCCGGCTTGGAGCAATTCGCTATTCGAAGACAACGCCGAGTTCGGATTGGGAATGCGGCTGTCTTTCGATCATCAACAGGCATACGCGAAGGAACTGGTCGAACGCTATCGTTTGATGATCGGCGACGAGCTTGCAGACGGGCTGCTCTACAGCAATCAGGAAACGCAGGAAGGTATCGACGCCACGCGCGAGTTGATCGCGAACCTGAAAACTAAACTGAACGGTCGCGGCGAAACGGAAGCGCGCGATCTGCTCGGCGTTGCTGACGCGTTAGTGAAGAAGAGCGTCTGGATCGTCGGTGGCGATGGCTGGGCTTACGACATCGGTTACGGCGGATTGGATCACGTGCTCGCCAGCGGTGCCGACGTGAACATTCTCGTGCTCGACACGGAAGTTTATTCCAACACCGGCGGTCAGGCTTCGAAGGCCACGCCGCTCGGCGCAGTCGCAAAGTTCGCCGCGGGCGGCAAGCCAACCATCAAAAAAGATCTCGGCATCACGGCGATGCGCTACGGCAACGTCTATATCGCGCAGATAGCGATGGGCGCCAACGACACGCAAACAGTCAAAGCTTTTCTCGAAGCCGAAGCGCATCCTGGCCCTTCGCTAATCATCGCCTACAGCCAGTGCATCGCACATGGCATCGACATGGCTAAAGGCATGACGCAGCAGAAGCTCGCGGTCGAATCCGGCTACTGGCCGCTCTATCGCTTCGATCCGAAACTTGAGAGCGAAGGCAAGAATCCATTTCAGCTCGATTCGCGCGATCCGAAGATCCCGCTTCAGGATTATATCTACACCGAAGGTCGCTATCGCATGTTGCAGCGCAGTGATCCGCAAGCGGCGAAGCTGTTGTTGGAGCAAGCACAACAAGCGGTCATGCATCGTTGGCAGCAATACAAGAAGTTGGCGGCAGCGATGTGAATGCCGGTCGTGATTGCGAGGTCAGCGAGAATTTATGATCAGCTTCAACGACTTGCTCGAACTTCATAAAAGTCCCGATGAGTTGTTTCTGGAACATCAGCGCGGTCTGATCAGGTTCGATTTGGAAGTTGCCGAGGAAAGTGATCGTTGATACTACCGAAGTCGAAGAAAGAAACGGCTATGAGACGATGATAACGATTGCTGACACCGACGACCAACTAATCCTTATCGCTTGCCAAAAGCACGCAAAGAACACGGCGGGATTGCGATGTCTTTGGCGCGGCAGCAAGATCCTGATACGGCCGCTTACGACGATCCGGAGATTGTCTTGCGAGTTAAGAAATCTCGCCACGTCGGGCTTATCATTCGCACTCGGCAACACAAACGAATGATGGAATTACTCGATCGATATGTGACCCGATTCAATCAGGATTTCACCGCCGTAATTCCTGCTGAAGAGCGCGTTGAACAGCACCTGTGAATTTCTATCTGGTAGTGGCTTAAGGGTTAACTCGCCCGGCCGAAGTCATCCTGCAGACGCACGATGTCATCCTCGCCGAGATAATTTCCGCGCTGCACTTCGATGAAGACGAGGAGTTCGTCCCCGGGATTCTCGACACGGTGAGCCGATCCGATTGCGATGTCGATGGCTTCACCGGCGGAAACGATGTGGTTGCGATCGTCGAGCGTGACTCTCGCGGTTCCCTGCACCACGACCCAGTGTTCAGCGCGCTGTGAATGCTTTTGATAGCTGAGGCGTTTGCCCGGCAGCACTTCGATTCTTTTTACTTTGAAGTTGTCGCCTTCATCGAGGACGGTGAAGGTGCCCCATGGGCGGCGATCGATTTTTGGCGAGTTATCGACAATTGATTCTGGCAAGCTGAGGACTCCCTGATGTAGTGATCGAGTCAGCGCTTTGCATGGACTGACCCGCTGATCTTTTTGCGAGTGGTTTCACCCGTATGAAGAACCGGGAGGCCCGCGTCAACTTCGGCATGAGGTCGCGGAATCACATGCGTGCTGATGACTTCACCAACCTTGCGACCCGCGGCGGCGCCGGCATCGACGGCAGCTTTGACGGCACCCACTTCGCCGCGCACGATCGCTGTGACCAGGCCGGCGTCGATCTTTTCCCAGCCGACCAGCACGACGTTGGCAGATTTCACGGCCGCGTCCGCGGCTTCGATCATCGCGACGAGGCCGCGACATTCAATTAGTCCGAGTGCTTCCCGTTCCATAGTTGTTTGCTGGATCTCTGAATCAGTCTATGACGACTGTCGATTGTATACCTTCTTGAATTCTTGTGTCGGCTGCGTTACCGGCACCGCATTTACTTTGTCCGGGGCATTCTTCGGAAAGATAATAATGATCTTCTTCGTTAAAGTCTTGCCATCCTTGGATAGTTTCCACTCTTCGACGACGTCCATATCAACCGATCGGCCCATAACTATCCGTCGCGTGAGGGTTCGATTCACCAGTTTATCGCCATCCCATTTCGTTGTTGCTTTAAGCACATCACTCGCAATTAGTTTCTTGGTGCTGACCTCTCGCCCATCCGTAAAATAATTAATGACCAGAGAAGTCATCTGATATCGTCGCACCATCTTGATCTCAGGCTCGTTCTGCTGAATCGTCACCGAAATCTCCGAGTCTTCCAGTGGACTATTCGTTTTTTCACTCTTCGATTGATCGACGAGCCAGACGCCATTTAAGTCAGGTTTGCTTTTCGCCTGCGCAGAAACCGAGGCGCAAGCGCCAGCGGCGAGCAACGATGCGATTAATAATCGTCGGGTCTTCATTACAGTCTTGCGCATTGTTAATTTCTCAGACTTTGCACCGGCGCGGGAATGCGACCGCCGCGACGAATAAATTGATCCGATGAAAAGGGATTGACCGCCATGATCGGCGAGCTGCCAAGTAAACCACCGAACTCAACCATCTCGCCGAC
>Ga0066679_10000583_pt1 | contig 12782 bp, 9 predicted proteins | sample GraSoiAngelo_128_FD_62298 | JGI IMG/M metagenome (GOLD analysis project Ga0066679, IMG submission 62298) | Grasslands soil microbial communities from the Angelo Coastal Reserve, California, USA - 14_0927_12_20cm | ecosystem: Environmental > Terrestrial > Soil > Grasslands | place: USA... | reverse complement strand
GTCTTTTGGAGCAATACCCGGAAGCGGGGCTGTGTAGCACGGATATTGGCTACATAAACGCGCAAGGACATATCGTCGGAGAGTATCGAGCAGGCGTCGTCGATCAAACTTCGTTCCTTTCACCCTCTGGGATTTTGAAGAGCCTTTACAAAGACCCCGCGTACATCGTTGGCGGCAGTACTATTTTTCGCCGAGCCGCGCTGGATGAAGCAGGAGGATTTCCGCCTCAACTCCTGAGTCTGTGTGATTGGTTTACTGAGCGCGCGATCGCCCTAAAACACGGAGCTTGTTACATACCTGAGGTTTTGTATTTGTGGCGAATGACTGAAGGTCAGTATTCCGCGACCTGTTACAAAAATCCGTGGGAAATGTTAAAGGTCGTCGACCAGGCGGTCGAACTCATGCAATCACCTCGATACAGCGACACGTTTCCGCCTGACTTCGTCGATTACTGGGTCAACCGGTTTGGTGGGGAAGTGATAGATGAAGCCTTGACCGGATTACACGACTACCAATACGCATTTATGGAACAGTTTGGCAAATGCGTGAAGCCTTCGGGATTAGTAAATAGACTGCTTCGGCGAACTCTTTGGTCAATGACGCGATACGCTCTGTCATTCTCCAAGTCGTCTCTCACGCGAGGTCTAAGTCCGATCCGGGAGAAGTCCCGCGCAGGGGTTAATAAGCAGAGTAATTAAACGCTGCGTTGCGAAAAGCGATTATGCAGACTCACAGTGAACGAATAACTTTTTCTTTTGGCAAGAACTGGCGCGATTACGTCGACACGATTAATGAAAACTCGATTCAGCAGGCGACGAATGACATCGAAGAATGGTTGCGAGACCACCCGGTCTCAGGCAAGACCGTCTTGGATATTGGAAGTGGCTCCGGCATTCATTCGCTCTGCTTTTTCATGATGGGCGCGAGAGAAATAGTCTCGCTCGATGTAGATCCATACAGCGTCGAGTCCACGCGGTTGTTATGGCAGAGGGCAGGCAGCCCTGCCAATTGGAAAGTAATTGGTGGATCGATTCTCGATGCAGAATTTGTGGGAAGTTTGGGCCAACATGAAATTGTCTATTCGTGGGGAGTGCTTCACCATACCGGCGCGATGTGGCAAGCTATCGACAATGCTTGTTCACTTGTTCAGCCCGGTGGTCGCTTGTGGATTGCGCTTTATGTGAAGGGTCCAACGTATCCGAAGCACTTGGCGTTAAAGCAATCATATAATCGCGCATCCTGGTTGGGGAAAAAGGTCATGGTATGGAAGTACGTCTTGGAGCACTGCATGATCCCTCGCTGGAAGGCAGGTATTAATCCCTTTGCATGGAATACGACGGGCGAGCGAGGGATGAATGTTTACCACGATATCGTTGACTGGTTGGGCGGCCTGCCCTATGAAGTAGCGAGCACGGATGAAGTCGTGGGTTTTTGCAAGGATAGGTGCTTTGCGCTCGAAAGAGTTCTCGAAGCCGGCGAACAGAGCAATAACATCTACCTGTTTTCGCGTACCGCATGAGTGATTGTTGCTCCCGTCTAAATCGACAATATGTGTGGAATTGCAGGAATAATTCGTTGGCGGGGCGCTTTGCAGCGCCACGGCGAGCTCGAGCGCATGACTGCGGCAGTTGCGCACCGCGGCCCGGATGGTGTCGGCTTCCTGCGTCGTGAGGGCGTCGGGTTGGGCCATCGTCGATTGGCCATTATTGATCCTGAACTCGGCATCCAGCCGATGTCCGACGAAGACGAGTCTGTTTGGATCACTTACAACGGCGAACTCTACAACTATCGCGAACTGAAAGATCAGCTTTCAAAACGTGGCCACCGTTTTGTCACTAACTCAGATACCGAAGTCGTCATCCACGCCTATGCCGAATGGGGCGCAGATTGCGTTAAGAAGTTTCGTGGAATGTTTGCGTTTGGGTTGGCCGACTTCCGTTCGCGAAAGCTGATGCTCGCGCGCGATCACTTCGGTATCAAACCTATGTACTACCGAGTGGGTGATGGCTATGTAGGCTTTGCTTCGGAGCTTTCGGCGTTGCGTGAAGTCGACGATGTGGTTCCTAAAGGAAATCTGAAGGCTATCGATTTATACCTGCGCTTTAATTATGTACCAACGCCTCATACGATTTACCAGGAAGTTTACAAGCTGCCGCCGGCCAGTTACATGACGATCGATTTCGATGGTAGTCGATCGGATCCGGTGACCTATTGGGATTTACGATTCGCGCAGCGAAACGGCGGGTCTGAGGACGCATGGCTGGAGCGCGCCGAAGACACGATTCGCAATTCAGTCAAAGCTCACCTGGTTGCCGATGTGCCATTTGGAGTTTTTCTTTCCGGAGGTGTCGATTCAACGCTTATTGCATGGGAGATGAGCCAATTGCTTGATACCCCGGTTCAGGCTTTTGCGATCGGCTTCAATGAGGAGGAGTATTCAGAGCTCAAGTACGCCGAACAGGCAGCGGCCGGTTGCGGCATCGAGTTGCACACTGAGATCGTTCGCGATGATGCGCTGGAAATTCTTCCGGATCTCGTCTCGCATTACGGTGAACCGTTCGGCGACAGTTCGTGCATTCCGACTTGGTACGTCTCACGTTTAGCGCGCGAGCACGTGCCGATGGTTCTGTCCGGCGATGGTGGCGATGAAGCTTTTGGCGGATATTGGCGTTATGAACATTGGATGCAAACCGGTCCGACGATCGAGGGCAAACGGTTACTTAAATCGGCAGCGGAAGCGACGCGCCAACTTGCGCCCCGCGCGGGTTTCTATTGGCTACGGCAAGCGATGAGGCAGTTCAGGTTGCCCGTCAATACACTTGCCGACTGGCAACAATTGATGCTGTTTGTCGGTGAACAAGCTCGACGCGAGTTGTGGCGTCCCGAGTACCACGACGTATTCAATCATAGTTCTGAACTGTTTGCTGACGCGGATGAAAAGGCACACAGTTGGCATCGCCTCGCTTACGCGCAGTATGTCGATTATCGAACTTACCTTCCTTGTGACATCCTGACGAAGGTCGACGTCGCCAGCATGTATCACGGATTGGAAGTGCGCACACCTTTAGTGGATCATTGTGTAATGGAATTTGCCGCTGGTTTGCCGGTCCCACAACGATATCGCGAGGGGGGGCCCGGGAAAGCTGTTGGTAAATATGTGACGAAGAAAATCCTGGAGAAAGTCTTTCCGCGCGAATTTGTGCATCGCCGCAAGATGGGTTTCGGCATTCCCCAACCAGAATGGTTTTCCGAAGGACGCGCGGGACGAAGTTTATGGCAACGGGTAACGGCCGACGATAACGCTCCCCTCTTTGAGTGTTTCGATCGCGAGAAGATTCGCGGCCTGCTCGATCGTCACACGCCGGCGTCTGACAATTCACTCCCTTTGTGGTTGTTCCTCGTGCTCGGACTCTGGCTGGAGCAAAACCCCACGGTTTCATTTGTTTGAGAAATGAAGATGTTATCGCAGCCTGAAGAAACGCTTGCGGGTACGGGCGACCTAAAGGGCGTGCGCATCATCGTCGTCTTAGGTCACTTCATTCTTGGGGGCGCTGAACGGCAGGCTTTGTTGCTTGCCCGCCATCTCTTTCACGATCTAGGAGCCGACCTCGAGGTTTGGGGAACTGGAGAGCCCGGCAGGGTATCGCAACTGTGCACTGACCACGGAATTCCCTGGCGCACGGCGCCGGTCCCTGTGCCGTGGTCCCCGAGAGTAGTGACCCGCATCAGGAATCTCGCGAGTTTCACCAGAGCGCTACGTCGCGCACGACCGGACGTCATACTGCCGTTCATGTTTTATCCGAGCTTGGCCTCAGGCATTGTGTGGCGGTTGGCGGGCGCGCGCGTCTGCATTTGGAACCAGCGCTGCGAAGGAAGAGATCGAGCAGGCCGAATTGCTGAAAAACTGGGCACGCTCTTAACGCGACAATTTGTCGCGAATTCCGCGCTTGGCCGTGACTTTCTCGTCGACACACTCGGTGTTAGTCCATCTGCCGTGAACGTGATCTATAACGGCGTGCAGCTCCAGCCCAGCCAGTTGGACAGAGCACAATGGCGTAAGCATCTGGGCGTGGACGACGATACTTTTTTGGCTTGCATGGTCGCGAACCTGCACCAGTTCAAAGATCATGAGACGTTGCTAAGGGCTTGGCGCATTGTCGTGAACCAAATGAATGCGATGAAACGCGAAGCGGTGCTACTTTTAGCGGGCGCTTTCTTTGCAACTGAAAAACCTCTGAAGTCGCTCGCTTTTGATCTGAAGTTGGACCGTAGCGTTCAGTTTCTCGGTGGCGTAAAAGACATTTCGGGCCTGCTTGGCGCCGTCGATCTTGGCGTGCACAGTTCAGTGAATGAGGGCGTTCCGAACGGCGTCCTGGAATGCATGGCTGCTGGGCTTGCGGTAACCGGAACTGATTATCCTGGATTACGCGAAGCGCTGGGCAAGGAGGGCTATCGGTTTCTTGCTCCGGCATTTGATCCTCGCGCACTTGCTAGCCAGATTATTTTGCTCGCGTCGAATGATGAATTGAGATCGCAAGCAGGAGCCGCCAACCGCTTGCGAATCGACGCAGAGTTTCCGCCGGTCATGATGTATCAGAAAATGGTTTCGTTAATCGCTGAGGGATTGCGGTTCGGGAAGGGACGGGCGATCGACAGACACGGACAGGCGTTCAATATCCATGTTTCAGAAAAGTCCTCATAAGAAGAAAGGAAATCTCGTTACCTTCTTGATGTATCGATAGATAAACAATTGGATAATTACCATACGAATAACTCAGTTCACTCGGATTTCCGGAAATTACTCGTTTCCCAAGCGACTGAAATTAGCAGCGACATGCTGGCTAAACCGAACCGACTGCAGGGCGTTCGCACAATAATGGTCATGGGTGATTTGGGGACCGGTGGCACCCAGCGCCAAGTGTTGTTGTTGGCTCAACACCTTCGTGAGTATGAGGGTGCAGATGTTGAAGTCTGGGCCTTTGGCGGAGAAGTTGGAGCGACGGCACGAGCGTGCGAAGCTCGAAACATTCCCTGGCGGATAGTTCATTTGAATTGGTTTACGAGCCGAAAGGATCGAAAGATACGCGACGTTGCGCGCTTTACCGGAGAACTGAGGCGCGCCAAAGCTGATGTCATCCTATCGTATCTGATGGCTCCAAATGTAGTGTGTAGTTTGGTGTGGCGGTTGACTGGAGCGAAGCTGTGCATCTGGAATCAGCGTTGCGCAGGCGTGGATCGGCTTGGCGCCAGAATTGAAAGATTAGCGGTTTCGCGCACCTCGAAATTTATTTCGAACTCTGAAGCTGGCGCTGATTTTCTAATGAACACACTGAACGCTCCAGGGAACAAGGTACACGTGGTTTACAATGGTGTTCGGAAGGAACTACCGGTAAAGGATAGGCGCACGTGGCGAACTGATTTAGTGCTCGACGAGGAAGCATTCGCGGCCTGCATGATTGCGAATCTTAGCATCTACAAAGATCATGCGACTCTTTTGCGGGCGTGGCGCCTGGTAGTCGATGAGTTTGAATCTCAGGGTCGCGAGTGCGCGTTGTTGCTGGCCGGCCGTTTCGATCAGTCTCAACACGGCTTGAAGGCCCTGGCGTTTGATCTCAATTTGGGCAAGACCGTACGATTTCTCGGAGAGGTTCAGGACGTTGCTGGTCTTATAACCGCGTGTGATCTCGGTATTTTGAGTTCATTGGCAGAAGGCAATTCGAATGCAGTGCTTGAATGCATGGCTCACGGGCTTGCTGTTGCCGGAACCGACAACCCGGGGATGCGCGAGGCATTAAGCACCTTGAATCATGAATTTCTGGCAGCGCCTCGCGACGCCGAGGGTTTGGCTGATCGCATCTTGCGCCTGGCGTTCAATCCGGATGTTCGTGACAATGTAGGAACGGCCAATCGACACCGCATCGAAGACAGATTTGACCCGCAGAAAAATTTCGCGCAGACAGCGGCATTCATAGTTGAGGGCCTGGAAGAAAATCGCGTGCGACGCAAACCCGCAAGTACATAACAACTCGACTGGAGTAACAAAAGGCTCGATGGTAGTCAATTGAGAAAGTTAGTTGATCGAGCCGTTTTCTAAACGAGTTGCAGATGCCCTACGAGTCAGGTGTTTATTAATGAAGAAAGAGATTAGAAAATTTTTTCAGCGACGCAACCATATAAAAAGCGAGCAAAGGGCCGTCAACGAGATTCCCAAACTGTCCGGCAACAGCAATTCTCTAAGAACTTTTTCGTCTAATGATCTGGCCGCGATTTTTTCTCGGGAGGACATCGGGCAGGATTGGGCCACGGTGGCGCCTGAATTGGAACACGTTTGTCGGATCGAGGACGGCACGACCGGCGGAGTAAATCCAGGCGATAGACGAGCTGTCTGGTATCTAATCAGAGGACTGAATGTGCGATCGGTCCTGGAGATTGGGACGCACGTAGGCGCATCAACAGTTCACATTGCGTCGGCGCTGAAAAACATGCGCGCGAAAGATTCCGAGATCGAGCGGAAACTGGTCACTCTTGACGTATGCGACGTCAACAGCGACGTCTCGGGCTGGTGGAAGCAGTATGGATTGAGTTCATCGCCCGGAGACATGATCCGAGCGATGAAGTGCGACGATGTGGTGACTTTCGTTACTGAGAGTTCCTTGACGTTCCTGGATCGCTGCAACGAAAAATTCGATTTCGTTTTTCTTGATGGTGATCATTCGGCGGCCACCGTTTACCAGGAGCTTCCCCGGGCCTTGAAAGTACTTAGTCAGAATGGGGTGATCCTGCTTCACGATTATTTTCCAAACAATCGACCGCTTTGGAGCAACGGTTCATTGATTGCAGGACCGTATTTGGGAACGAAGCGATTACGTAGCGAGGGAGTTGCGATCAAGATAATTCCTTTAGGCGCATTACCATGGCCGACGAAGCTCGGTTCGACCGTGACCAGCCTGGCGCTGGTGACGCGCGATCTTTCCGGCGCAGGTTCCTGAAAAAGTATGTGCGGAATTTGTGGAGTTTGGGGCGGCGCAAGCCGTGACGTTATCAGCCCGATGGTGGACGCCATGCATCATCGTGGCCCGGACGATTCAGGTGTATTTGGAAATGGAAGAATCGTTCTGGGAATGACACGTCTGGCGATCATTGACACCTCGACTGGCGGACATCAACCGATGCAGTCACCCGACGGCCAAATCACGATCGTCTATAACGGCGAACTCTACAACTTTCAAAGCGAGCGAGCCCTGCTGGAAAAGAAAGGCTACTCGTTTCGCTCTCACTCAGACACAGAGGTTGTGCTGCGCCTATATGAGCATTACGGAGATGATTTTCTCCACAGATTGCGCGGCATGTTCGCTCTCGCGATCTATGATCAACGCCAGGGTCCCGGGCGCGAGCGTTTGTTGCTGGCGCGCGATCAGATGGGGATTAAGCCTTTGCTCTATGCGCGAGCCGGCGAGCGTTTGATCTTTGCGTCGGAACTAAAAGCTATCTTAGCCAGCGGGTTGATTCAAACCGACGTCGATCCTGAATCGCTGAGACTTCTGCTCACTTACGGCTCGGTCTATCAACCGCGCACAATTTTGCGCGGCGTCAAAATGTTGCTGCCGGCTCATCGCCTGATTGTTACCAACAGCGGTGAGCAGGTGGAGCGATATTGGTCGCTTGGGTTAGATCGACGGCCAGAGTTGCGGCGCGCTCACTATCAGGAGCAAGTGGCGGAAATCGAACGCGTGCTGGCTGAATCGGTGCGGCTGCAAATGATTTCAGACGTGCCGTTGGGTGCATTTCTTTCCGGCGGGTTGGATTCGTCGCTGCTGGTCGCATTAATGGCCCGCGAAATCGGCAACGGCCGCGTCAAGACGTTTTCGGTAGGTTTCGAATCCGAGGGCCAGGCGATTGACGAAACCGACCACGCGGAAAGAACCTCGCGGTTCATTGGAACTGATCACACCAGGGTAGTAGTCACGGCCAACGATGTGCGCGATCGGATCAATCACATCGCTGCGGCGTTGGATCAACCGACAGTTGATGGCGTCAACAGTTATTTTGTTTCCCTGGCGGCGCGAAAAGCGGTAACCGTTGCTATTTCCGGGACCGGAGGCGACGAATTGTTCGCCGGCTATCCATGGTTCGCCGAGATGGTCGCAGACGATCTGCGGCAGCGCAACGCGCAAAAATGGAAGGCCGTGATGCGACAAGCAATCGCTCCAGCGGTGCATCTTTCGGTCTTCGACGATCTCTCACCCGGTAGAATACAGAACCGTCTCGAACAACTTCGATACACCACGGATTTTCGGACGCGGTACGTTGAGAGCTACAACATATTCGGTCGCGAGGGCGCGTCGCGACTATTGTCGGATACGCTGCGCGCTGAGGCGCGAGCCGGCCGTTCAGCTTTCCACGATCTGGGTCAAGTCGACGAGTTGCCTCATGGAACGCCGATCGAGCGAGTCACCGGAGTGTGCTTGCGCGGTTATACTACCAACCAACTGTTACGCGACATCGATGCAGCTTCGATGTCTCACAGCCTCGAGGTGCGCGTGCCGTATCTCGACCCGGTTGTCGCTGAAGCGGCTCTGTCGCTGCCTGATGAAGCGAAATTAGGCCCACCTGCCGCCCAGCGGGGGATCGACGAAAGAACTTACCGTGAATCGGGAACGAAGCGGATCTTGCTCGACATCGCAGCCGCGTTTTTGCCGAAAGGATATGATTCAATCACCAAGCGTGGTTTCGGAATGCCGTTCGATAGTTGGCTGCGGGGATCTCTGAATGAAGTGTTGCTCGACTCACTCTCAGAAGACCGGGTGCGACGCCGAGGGCTGTTGAACCCGGTGGCCGTGACGGCAATCCGAAATGACTTCGCTACCGGTGATCAGCCGTGGCCGCGACCATGGTTGCTAATGATGCTGGAGTTGTGGTTCCAGCAAGTACTGGATCGTTCGCGAAGTTTACAAGTCAAAGAAACGCGAACGTCCCCTTCTGATTTCCTGGAGCGTCACAAAGTGGCGTAATTCGCTTGCTTCACTATCGATCAGTTACTGATGAATCCTCAGTTTGAATCCGACGAGTTTCCCGGTAAACCAAGAATTCTGTTTATTGGTGGCGGCGATAGCAGTCACACACACTCCTGGATCGATCTCCTTGAAGGCCAGCCGTTCAACGTCCGTTTGTTTTCGACCGCGCATACCATTCCGCCTGCCGAATGGAAAGTCAAAACGTATGTGACGGCTTATAACGGCCCGGCGCTAAATCCGGACACGAGAGCACGTTTGTACGACCGCGGTAAAATCAACCGACTGGTCGCTCGGACGCTTGCGCGCGTGGGTAAGAGGGTGCGGAATGGGCCAGATTATTCCGAACGCTGGTTGGCTGAAATTATTAGAAGTTGGCGGCCACACCTCATTCACACGCTCGGGCTTGAGCCGGCAAGTTATTTCTATGCTCACGTACGGGCGGCCAATAACCTGGCGGATTTTGGGAAGTGGATCGTGACCGTACGCGGCGGTCCCGATCTGGCTCTTCATCGTTTGCTGCCGGAATATGAATCGCGCATTCGCGAAGTCCTGACCAACTGTGGCAAGCTAATCGCCGACAATCAGCTCAATTATGATTACGCGTTAGCGAACGGGTTAAGCCAGGAGCAGGTCTCGTCACTCGGTATAGTTCCAGGAACCGGAGGCATCGACGTTGAGGAGATCGAATCACGTTGGCACGATCTACCTTCGCAGCGGCGGATAATACTCTGGCCGAAAGCCTATGAGTGTCCGCAGAGCAAAGCCTTGCCGGTGCTTGAGGCTCTGCGATTAGCCTGGCATCGGTTGCCGCCGTTCGAGCTGCATATGGTGGCGGCTTACGGTGAAGTGCGAATGTGGTTTCAGACGCTGCCGCCACAGTTGCGCGAACGCTGTGTGGTTCGGGAGAGAATTCCGCGCGCCGAAATTCTTCAGTTGATGGCCCGCGCGCGCGTGATGCTCGCACCGACGCTTAGCGATGGAACACCTAATTCAATGTTCGAAGCAATGGCGGCTGGGGCCGTACCGATCGTTTCTCCATTAGACACGATCCGAGCGGTGGTCGAAGCAGAAGAGAATGTGCTGTTTGCGCGCAACTTGTATCCGGAAGAAATTGCGGCGGCGCTGGTGCGCTCAATGACCGACGATCGGCTGGTAGACGCGATCGCTCGGACCAATCTGGAACTGGTGAAACGAATTGCAGATCGAAACGAAATAAGAGCAAAGGTCTTGAATTTTTATCATTCTTTAGTGCGTACCATTGGTTAACCCGAATTATCGATGAAAGTATTAATCATCGTGCCTTGCACTCAAGACTCCGGCTGAGGGTTGGATACTCGCGTAAGACGATGACTGATGTTATAGATGTAGGTCCAAGCATCGATTTGATTCATAGACTTTCCGATCTGGTAGGGAGAACATTTCGTAAATGAACATACTGGTGGTAGGCGGCGCTGGATACGTTGGCGGGGCAGTCACAGACTTGCTCCAACAAACAGAACACAACGTACGGGTATTTGACGCGCTATTATACGAAGAGTGTTATCGGAAGCCAGTTGACTTTGTTTATGGAGATGTGCGCGACACAGATAGGATCAAATCACAGCTGAAATGGGCTGACGCTGTCGTCTGGCTAGCTGCATTGGTTGGCGATCCAGCCTGTGCCCTTCATCCTGACGTGAGTGTGGAAATCAATCAGAAATCGCTCAAGACTGTGGCCGAAAACTTTAATGGACGCATCGTTTTCCTTTCAACTTGCTCGGTTTATGGTGCTCAAGATAATGTTCTGGATGAAAGCTCACCACTGAACCCGCTGTCGGTCTATGCTGTGACTAAGCAGGAGGCTGAGCAGTACCTGTCGGGTAAGAATGCGATCATATTTCGACTGGGTACTCTCTTCGGGGTCGGCGATTTGTTTTCCCGAATTAGACTGGATCTGGTTGTTAACATCCTCACCGTGAAAGCACACCGCACGGGCAACATCAAGGTTTTTGGCGGGGATCAATTTCGTCCGCTGCTACACGTACGCGATGCCGCCCGGGCGATTGTGGACCACCTCGAGACCGAGCACACAGGAATATATAATCTTCACCGACAGAACGTTCGGATTATCGATCTAGCGTATCAAGTTCGCAATCATTTTCCCGATCTGGTTATTGAGCAAACGGAAATGCCCTTTCAGGACACGCGCAACTATCGGGTTAGCAGCGACAAAGCGCAGAATGTTTTGGGGTTTAGGCCGGCCGTCTCCATTGACGATGGCATTGAAGACATCAAGAGACTACTCGAAACGGGCCGTCTTAAGGACGTAGAGAACCCGCGTTATACGAATCAGGGATTTCTCTCGATCTACAATACTCATCTTCGTGAACAGGTAGTATAGAGTAATTGAATTAACAAAATGGAAGCTGAACAACCAAGACTAATCGAAGGCGATCTAGCAGTTGACGATCGTGGCAGCGTCGCCTTCGTGAACGAGTTTGATTTTTCAAAGGTAAAGCGATCGTACCTGATCACCAATCACAGGGCTGGTTTTGTCCGGGCCTGGCATGCGCACCGGCGTGAGACAAAATATCTAACCGTAACTCGCGGGGCAGCAATCGTGGGGGCAGTACAAATTGATAATTGGCAATCGCCGTCGGCGCATCTTGACGTCCATCGATATGTGCTCTCGGCAGAAAAACCTGCAGTCCTTTATATTCCCGCTGGCTACGCCAACGGCTTCATGTCCTTAACTGATGACGCGACGCTGATGTTTTTTTCCACCTCGAGCATCGCCGAGAGTCGCGGCGACGACGTGCGCTATGATGCGCGATATTGGGACATTTGGACTGTCATCGAACGCTGAAGAAAAGGTATGAAACAGAGAGTATTAATATTGGGTGGGTCTGGAATGCTCGGTTCTATGGTTGTGGATTATCTCGCGCGCGATGTTGACCTGGATATTACCGCTACCACGCGAAGCCGAAAGATATCTGCCATGTGCGCGGAAAAACATACCAAGGTGCGATGGCAGGAATTTGAGGCATCAAGCCTCGCCGAGCGCCCAGATTTGTTTCAGCAGTGCGAGTGGGTGATAAACTGCATCGGAATAATAAAACCGCTGATTCACGACGACGATGCTTCTGAAGTTGAGCGGGCATTGCGCATCAATGCGCTATTTCCGCACTTACTCGCAAGTTGGACCATGAATCGCGCGCGCGTGTTGCAGATTGCCACTGACTGTGTTTATTCAGGCAGCAAAGGACATTATGTCGAAAGCGCTGCGCACGATGCTCTGGATGTTTACGGCAAAACCAAAAGCATCGGCGAGGTTTACGCGCCTCATGTGAACCATCTACGTTGCTCTATTGTCGGTCCTGAATTGAAAGAGCCGCGTTCACTGATGGAATGGTTCCTTGGTCAGCCGCGCGGTGCGTCGGTCAATGGTTTTGTAAATCACAACTGGAACGGTGTGACAACGCTCCATTTTGCCAAACTATGCGGCGGCATCATAAAGGAAGATATCGAGCTCCCTCATCTACACCACGTAATTCCCGAAGGCCATGTAACGAAGTACGAAATGCTGAAACATTTTGCGCGGTGTTATGGACGTGATGACGTGACCGTCAGCCAGACGAAAGCAACAACCATTATTGACCGTACTTTGGCAACTGAGAATCACGCTCTGAACCTTCGGCTCTGGAATGCGGCCGGCTATTTAGAGGCGCCGACTGTTCCTGAAATGATTGCGGAATTGGCATCGGGCAGTGGCGTAGCTCATCAGCTATC
>Ga0066679_10000581_pt1 | contig 12798 bp, 14 predicted proteins | sample GraSoiAngelo_128_FD_62298 | JGI IMG/M metagenome (GOLD analysis project Ga0066679, IMG submission 62298) | Grasslands soil microbial communities from the Angelo Coastal Reserve, California, USA - 14_0927_12_20cm | ecosystem: Environmental > Terrestrial > Soil > Grasslands | place: USA... | reverse complement strand
GACCAGGTAGCGGTACTGGGCGCTGAGGATCTCCAGCGCCCGGACCAGGAGCTCGGGTTTGACGAGCTCGGCCTCCTCCGGCCGGAGCGCGGTGGGAAGGGCCATGAAGCCGGCCGGGTGGGGCAGGACCGAGCTCAGCAGGAGCTGACGGAAGCTCCCTTGATCGGTCGCCTGGGCAACCCGCGCCAGGGAGGTCGAGGGGGAGAGGTTCGCCAGCAGCGCGACGTGGTTGTAGGGAAGGGCGAGGTCGACCAGCAGCACCTCGCCCGGGTGCCGGTGCCCGAGCTCGGCCGCCAGGTTGAGGGCGAGCGTGGTGCGGCCGGACCCGCCCTTGGTCGAGTAGACCGCGACCTGGGTGGCGGTCGAGCCGGAGGTTGCCCGCCGCGGGCGGTCCAGCAGCGAGCGCAGGTGCTTGTCACGCTGCCCGGCGGCAACGCGCAGGGCTTCCCGGAAAGCCGAGCCTGCCGGCGCGTGGCGCGCGACCAGCTCCTGGTCGAGGACCAGCAGCTTGCAGTCGGTGAGGGCGTGGACCTCGGTCGGGAGTGGGTTCTCGAGCAGCAGCGAGTCGGCGCCCATGAAGTCGCCAGGTCCCAGGGTCAGCAGGGAGACCGACTCGCTGCGGACCTCGCAGACGCCCTCCTCGATGATTCGCAGCGCGGCCGGCGAGCCGGCGCCGTCCACCACCTCGCCGGCGCCCGCGGTCTGCTCGCTCAGGTAGCGGGCGATCCGGCGCAGGACCTGTTGGGGCACGGCCTGGAAGAGCGAGACCGGCTCCAGGACCTCGACCCGCCTTGCCAGCCGGTCGCCGGCCTCCAGGTCGGCAGGGATCTCCTCGCCGGTTCTGGTCGGGGTCGATGGTCCTGTCGTGGCCGCGGCCGACCCGGCTGAGGGCGATGTTGCGGCGGCCCCGGAGCGGTCTCCCAGGTAGAGGTCGAGGCGGGCCATCCGCAGCAGCGACTGGGCGTCCTGGCCGTGGTCAGGGAAGATGGCGACGCCCAGGCCGACCGGGGCCCGGACGCCGGCGGCGCCGAACTGGAACTCCGGCTCCAGGCGGGCCATCAGCCTCCGTCCCACTCCGGCTGCCAGGTCGGCCTCGCTGACCTCGTTGAGGACCAGCCCGAACTCGTTGCCGCCGGTCCGCGCCGCGCAGTCGGAGGGTCGGACCAGCTCCTGGAGCCGGGCCGCCAGCTGGCCGACCAGGTCGTCGGCCGAGCCCTGGCCGAGCTCATCGCCGATCTTGCCCAATCCTTCCAGCTCGATGACCAGGACTGCCAGCTTGCGCTTGCGGCGGCGCGCGGCGCTGAGCGAACGGGAGAGCCGGCGGATGAACTCGGTGGCGTTGGCGAGCCCGGTGCTCGGGTCGCTCAGGCGCTCCTGCTCGAGATTCGCCTCGCGGGCCTTCTGGGCGGTGAGGTCCTCGACTGTGAGCACCAGGCCGTCCGGCGTGTCACCCGGCTGCCGGGCGAGAGCCAGGCTGGCACGGCCCCAGACAGTCCGCCCCGGAGCCTGGAAGCGGAGCTCGGCGAGGATCGTGCCCGCGCTCAGCTTGCTCAAGTGGCCGGCCCGCAAGCCCGCCGCGTCATCGGGGTGGAGAAGGTCGAGGAGCGATCGCCCGGCCAGCTTCTTCCCGGACTGGCCGAGCAGCCTCACGAAGGAGGGGTTGGCATCGATGAGGATCCCGTCCTGGGTCAGCCGGGCCATTGCGACGCCGGCCGCCAGGAAGGCCGAGCGGAACTCCGAGCCGTTCGGGCGCGCGGGGCGACGCCGCGTGCGCGTGCTGGAACGGTGTGGCGGGTCCCCTCGATCCACAGACCTGTTAACGCCGCCGTGGACGGTTATTTGCGGGAGGCGGACCCCAGGCGCTGGTCCAGCGCGAGAGCGAAGTCGACGTCGTATCGACTGAGGCCGCCGGCCGCGTGCGAGTAGAGCTCGAGCTGCACGAAGCACCACTCGTGGAGATGGATGTTCGGGTGGTGGCCCGCCTCCTCGGCCAGCTCGGCGACCTCGTTGACGAAGCGGATCGCCGCCTTGAAGTCGGGGAGGCGAAAGTCACGGTAGATCCGGCTTCGCTCCACGACCCAGGCCGGGTGGTCCTTCAGTGCGGCAGCCGCCGCCTCCGGCGCGACCGGTGTGTACCGCCGACCAGCCTTGGCCACCTTGGCGTTGACGATACGTCCTACCATGGCGCGTCCGCAGCCGGCGCGCTCCTGAGGTCCTTTCCGATCAGCCCACGAACGACTTTGCTCCTGGCCGTCCTGCTCCTCTTCACGAGCGCGCCGGCCAACCTCCCGCTCGCCGCCCGGGCGGCCGCCGCCAGGACCCCGAGCCCGCTGCCGCACGACCGGCTTCATTTCGGCCTGTCCAACGAGCCGGGCGATTTCGGCTGGCTGCAGGCTTCGGGGGTGCCCTTTCGCTACCGCTACACCTACCTGAGCGGCGGCGTCAACACCAACCAGGGCTGGGAGACCTGGAACACGCCGACCGGCCAGTACGCCGGCTACTACCTGAACGACAGCCAGTCCTTCGGCGCGGTCCCGGTCTTCAGCTACTACGAGATCTGCCAATCGAACGGCCCGAACGGTCCGGGCGACCCCAAGTGCTACCAGGACAACTCGACCCAGGACCTGGCCAACCTCGGCTCCGCAGCGGTCATGAACGCCTACTTCGCGAACTTCAAGCTGCTGCTCGACAAGGCCTCGGCCTTCGGAGGCACGGTCGTGATCCAGGTCGAGCCCGATCTTTGGGGCTTCCTCGAACAGCGCGCGGCAGCCCTGGGCAAGACCACGGCGAATGCCGTCCCCGTCAGCGTCAAGAGTTCCGGCTACAACGATCCCGCCGTGACGGGCACGGAGGACACCGCCCGGGGCCTCGCCTGTTCGCTGCTCAGGCTCCGCGACGCCTACGCGCCCAACGCCCTGCTGGCGATCCATGCCTCGCCCTGGGGAAGCGGCGTCGACATCGCCAGCGACACCAGTCCCGCTGTCAACGCCGCCACCGAGGCTGACAAGGTCGCCACCTTTCTCAACTCGGCGTGCCTAGCCTCCAACCCCTTCGTCGGCTCGACCTGGGACCTCGTCTTCAACGACCTCGACGACCACGACGCCGGTTGGTGGGAGACCGGCTGCGGCGGCTGCATCAACGCCGGCCACACGCATTGGTGGGACCCGACCAACACCGCCTTTCCGAACTTCAGCCGTTACCTGGCCTGGGTCGCGGAGCTTGCGGCGAAGACCTCGCGGCCCCAGGTCGCGTGGCAGGTCCCGGTCGGCAACCAGTACTTCCTGACCATGAACAACACCTGCGGGCACTACCAGGACAACGTCGCCCAGTACTTCCTGGGCCACCCTGCCGACCTCTTCTCGGCGGGCCTGATCGCGGTCCTCTTCGGCAGCGGCAACGGCTGCCAGACCACCAACACCGACCTCCGCGCCGACGGGGTCACCAACAACGGCGGGGCTCCCACGACCGACGCCCTCGGGTACTGCACCGCCTGCAACACGCACACCTCGGTCTACGCGGACGACGACGGAGGGTTCCTGCGGATCTTCGTCGGCCAGTACTACGCGCTGGCCAAGCCTGCCGCGCCGGCCGGGGTCAGTGCGGTTCCCTTCAGCTCCTACGCACGCGTCAGCTGGACGGCGCCGGCCGACAACGGCAGTCCCATCACCGCCTACCGGGTGACGCCCTACCTGGGCGGCTCCAGCGCCGGGACGCCGGTCACCTACGCTTCCGCACAGACCAACCAGGCGTTCACCGGGCTCGCCTTCGGCTCCGCCTATCGCTTCAGCGTCGCCGCCATCAACGGCGTCGGCATCGGCCCGGAGTCAGCACTCTCGAACCTGGTGAGCATCGGCAGCCGGCTCCCCGTCCTCCCCGCGCCGACCAGCTCCCCGCCCCCACGCCCTCCCGTCGCGCACAACCCCCCCGCCAGTCCCTCACCCCGCGCTGCGGCTCCGCGCGCCCTCGCGTCGCAGCCGCCGACGACTCCCCGACGGGCGGTCGCGACCGTCCCTACTGCCGGCCACCGCGGCCCGGCCGACCGCCTGGGCGGGTGGCGCCGCGGCGGGCTGCTCTACCTCTGAGCCGCGCCGCGGCCCGCGTTGGCGGTCAGCCTGGCTGCCACCTCGAGCAGCGCGCCTCGGAGCTCGGTTGGGCTGACCACGGTGAAGCTCCAGGGCAGCTCGGCCAGGAAGCGGGCGATCCAATCCAGGTCCTCCGCCCCGATTCTCAGCAGCGTGCCCTCAGGGGCGGGCTCCAGCGTGCCCAGCGCGGGCGGGATCCGCTTCCGTGCCTCGGCCAGGGAGACGTGCAGGACGACCTCCGCGGTCAGCCCGTAGGGGAGCAGCGCCATCGAGCGCTGGACATGGGCGACCACGTCGAACCGGGCCGGCCGGTCGAAGGTGTCCCGAAGGACCTCGGCGGCCCGGATGCGGTCGAGCCGGAAGGTGCGCAGGTCCTGGCGCAGGTGGTCGTTCGCGACGAGGTACCAGTTGCCGCTCTGGAAGGCGATCCCGTAGGGATCCACGACCCGCGTCGTCTTCGCGCCCTGCGCGGCCTGGTAGTCGAGCTTGACCTGGTTGCCGTCCCGCGCCGCGGAGCTGATCGTGAGCACGGTCTGAGCGTCGGCCGACCCGCGGGCAACCGGGCTCAAGCCCAGGCCGAGCATCTCCTGCATCGCCTGGACCTTCTTTCGCAGGCCGTCGGGCAGGACCCGGTCGAGCTTGGCCATGGCGCCGTTCAACGCCTGGCCCTCGCGGACCAGGCCCAGCCGCTGGACGGCCAACAGCCCTAGCACCAGGGCGACCGCCTCTTCGTCGGTGAACATCAGCGGCGGCAGCTTGAAGCCCGGCCGCAGGCGGTAGCCGCCGGCGCGCCCGCGTTCGCCTTCGACCGGGATGCCCATCTCCTGCAAACCGGCGATGTAACGCCTCACCGTCCTCTTGTCGACCTCCAGCCGGGCGGCGATCTCGGTGGCCGAAAGGCGGCGGTGCGCCTGCAGCAGCTCGAGCAGTGTCAGGAGCCGTCCGACGGAAAGATCCATATTCGCCTTGCGACATTATAGGTCGGATGCTGTCCGCATTCGTCGGTAGAGTCTTGATTGTCAAAGAGCAGGCAGAGGAGGCAGAAGAGATGAACGAATACACCTACGGCGAGGTCATCGCGAACAAGCTTCGAGAGCTTCGGGCGCAGGCAGCCCGGGAGCGCCGCGCGCTGGCCGCGAGGCGGCGTCCGGCGGGCCTTCGCTACCGCCTCGGCGGAATGCTGATCCTGGCCGGCCGGCAGCTCGCGGGTCAGGAACCGGCTTTCAAGGTCGAGCTGACCGCCTGACCGGCGGCGCTCACGGCCAGTAGAGGTGGCCCAGCAGCATGCCCAGGACGACGGCCAGCGCGTAGGTCGCACGAGGAAAGCGCCGGGTGAGGTCGTGCAGCCGGCTGGTCATCGGGTCGGTCCCCCTGGCGATGCTCTGCGTCTCTTCGAGCATTAGCAGGAAGAGCACGCCCACGAAGACGGTGGCCAGCAGGGAGAGGATGGCCTCAGCCGTGACATGCACGGGTCAGAGGCTCCGGCCCTGCCGCACGCCGAGGGCGCCGGGTGGGCCCCAGAGCACGTGGCCGATCAGCATTCCGATCACGACCGCGACCACGAAGGCGGGCCCCGGATAGGCATGGACTGTCGCATGGACGTAGTCGCTGATCGGCTTCTGGCCGCTAAAGAGCGCCCAGGTCTCGAACGCGAGGAGCAGGAAGACGACGCCCAGGAGCGCTGTCACCAGGCCTGAGAAGAGGACTGACGCGTTATTCATGTAACCTCCTGAATCTTGGGGTTTACAAGCGAGCGCGGCCCCGCATAGAGTACTTGTCGGCTGTGATGGGGGCAGAGGAACCGGGTGTGCTGTTGGCTGCGCTCTTGGAGCGCGCCAAGCTGCCGCCGATGTGCGCGGTCGCGGTCGCGATGAGCGTCCTCGACGCGGTCGCGGCCCTCCACCAGGTCGGCCTTTGGCACGGCTCCCTCGAGGCCGAAAACGTCCACGTCCACGCCGACGGCACGGTTCGCCTGGGCGCGAACCGGCCGGCCCCGGCCGGGCAATCCGACTCGCAGCTGCGGGCCTCCGACCTCCAGGCGGTCGGCGTACTCCTCTGCTCGATGCTGCGGTTGAGGCTCGACCAGGAGCCGGCGGGGCGGAACTCGCGGACCACCGGCCGAACCGAGAAGCCGCTCCAGGCGCTGGCGCGGCGGATGGCCAGAGGCACGCGCAGCAAGCGGCTGACCATCTACGCGGCCGTCGATGCGCGCCTCGCGCTCTGGGAGGCCGCCGGCCGGCTGGCCACCCGCCGCGTGCAGGCGCAGGCCCGTCAGCGGCTGGCGGACCTGGTCGTGGGTCCGACCGAGAGCCCGGCTCCCGACCCACAGCCGCCGGCGGCCGGCCGAACCGAAAGCCGCGCGCCGCGCCGGCTTGGACGCTGGGTCGGGGCGGGCGCCGCCGCGGCCCTGGTCGCCGGCCTGGTGGCGCTCTCTCCGCCGTCCGGCCTGCGCGCGGCCCTCGGGTACCACGGCCGCGTCGGCGCGACCTCCTCCACGGTCGCCCTGGCCGCGCCGGCTGCCGCCACTGTCCGGGACGTGGCGCCTCCGGAGCCGGCGCCGAGCACGCCCGTTTCGAAGCCGGCCATTCCGCTGTTGGCGCCGGCCGCGGCGGGCCAGGTCAGCAGCGTCGGGCTGCGCCTGCTGGATCCCGCCTGCCAGGGCGGTTCCTCGTGCCTGGTCCAGGTCGAGGTCTGGATCACGCCTTCGCCACGGCCGCGCTCGGTCGCCTGGACTGTGGAGTCGGTCCAGTTCTGCGGAGGATCGGTGGTGCAGGTTGGCGCCGGCTCCTTCACCGCCCAGCCGGGCTGGACGCACGTCGAAAGTCAGAGTGCGGTGGCGGTGCCGGCGGTCGGCGCCCAGGCGCTGCTCGCGGTTTCCAGCACTCCGGATCGGGCCGCCTCGACGCCGGTGGTCCTGGGGAGCGCGCCCGGGACCTGTTAGCGCGGGTGGTGACGAATGTCACACACGGCCTGTGCCGCCGGTCATAGGCGGCCGGTCGCCCTCGACCTTACCTTCGCCTGGAATCCCGAACTTTCGCCAACGGAGGAAGAGAAACCAATGAAACCGGTCTACGGCAAGAAGCGAAACCTGTCGGTCCCCGGCGAGCGCCAGACCTGGATCGATCGCTACACGGACTCCGACCTGCGCGACGCGGGCCACGAGTTCATCCAGGAGATGGTCAAGCGCAGCGTGCCCGCGGGCCGCTAGCCGGCCTCGACTCCGACTATCACACCCGATTGGAGCGGCGGGGCGGAAAGCCTCGCCGTTTCTACTACGCCTGGGCGGTTCGGAGTGGGCGGCCCACGTCGTGCAGGAAGGCGAGCAGCTCCCGGTACGACTGCAGCATCGAGGTCTCGTAGTAGGGCACCCCGACCTCGCCGCAGAACTCCCTGACCAGCCGGTGGGCGGCGCGAACCCGGTTGCGCGGCATGGCCGGGAAGAGGTGGTGCTCGATCTGGTAGTTGAGCGATCCATACCAAAGGTCCGTGGCCGCCCCGGCGCGCACGTTGCGGGCCGTGAGCACCTGGGAGCGGAGAAAGTCGAGCTCGGTGCTGTCGTCAACCTGTGGCATGCCCTTGTGGTTGGGCGCGAAGACCGACGCCAGGTAGAAGCCCGCGGTCGCCTTGTGGATGGCGATCACGAGCAGGGCCAGCCACGGACCGAGGAAGTAGAGCAGGAGGCCGAAGTAGAGCGCAGCGTGGGCTGATAGCAGCGCGGTCTCCAGCCAGCGCCGGCGCGCCCTCGCCGAAACCAGGTGGGCGATGCCGGACGCGTGCATGCTCACCCCGAGCAGGAAGAGCATCGGGAAGAAGACGAAGGCCTGGTAGGCGGCCAGCCAGCGCATCGGGCCTCTTCGTTCCAGGGCCTGAGCGCGGTTGTAGGCGATCGCCAGGTTGTTGATGTCCGGATCGTCATCGACGTGGTTAGGGTTGGCGTGGTGGCGGTTGTGCTTGTCGACCCACCAGCCGTAGCTCATGCCGAGCAGCACGTTTGCCGTGAAAAGGCCGACCAGGTCGTTGAGGAAGATGCGCTCGAACATCTGCTTGTGCCCGGCGTCGTGCAGCTGGAACCCGAGCTGCCCGGAGACCAGGCCCAGCGCGACCGCGTCGAGCGCCAGCAGCCAGGGATTGTGGAGCAGGACAAGCAGGAGCAGGCAGACAGCCAGCATGGAGAGGTTGGCGGAGATGCAGAGCGCGTAGTACCAGGGCTGCTTGCGGAGCAGGCCGGCGTCCCGGACGCGTCGCTTCAGCAGGGCGTAGTCGGAAGGAGCGACCGCTGCTTCAGTCCCGGCTCCAGGTTCGACGCCGGTCCGCTGCACTACATGGCACTCTACGCGGTTTTTTGCTGGAGCCGTTGCGTTTAGGACGCCTATTCTTGCCCGCCGTGGCGTCCTGGGCCGAGTTCGAGGCGGTGGAGTCCGATTTCGCCGCGCGGGTGCGGGCGCTGCTGACCTCCCGCAAGCACCTGACCCTGGCCACCCTGCGCCGGGACGGCTCCCCCCGGATCAGCGGGACCGAGGTGGAGTTCGCTGAGGGACAGCTGCGGATCGGGTCGATGCCCGGAGCGGTCAAGGCGCAAGACCTGCGCCGCGACCCCCGCTTGGCCATCCACGGTCCGACCGACGATCCGCCCTCGGACGACCCGGGCGGCTGGAAGGGCGAGGCTAAGGTTGCGGGCAGGGCGATCCAGGTCGAATCCGACGGCACTGCGCACCGCTTCCTGGTCGACCTTCAAGAGGCGGTGATCACGAGGTTGAACGACGCCCACGACCACCTCGTGATCGAGTCCTGGAACCCACGCCTCGGGTATCGAAGGCGGGAACGCGAGTAAGACAAGAGGTCGAGGTCCGGGGCGCCGGCCCCGAACCCCGACCGCCGAGTCGAGTGGTCGCCGTCAGATATGGACCGGCCGGGGTCCGTCGGTCGCGGACTGGCTGACCAGGTTGTAGAAGCAGCCCGGCCCGCAAGAGGTTCCGGCCACGACGCTGACCGAAGCGGTGACGATGGCGCTGCCGCCGTGGAAGGGAGGCCCATTGGTGTCGGCCAGCACCGAAACCGGGATCGCCACCGTGCTGTTGTCGCAGCTGAAGAACTGGCCGGACGCCCCGCCGAAACCGTGGGAGATCTCCTTGCCGGACGCTTCCTCGACGCTGGCGTTGACCACCTCATAGGCGATGGTCTGGGTGCTGGGATCCCAGAAAGGCGCTGGACAGGTGGCGTTCACGGTGACGACGACCAGCACGCGCGACTGCAGGTTGGCCTGCCCGATCTGGGCGGTCACCCCGCTGGCAGCCGCGCCCACCGGCAGCAGTGCCGCAGTGCCGAAGGCGAGAGCCGCGCTCAGGAATAGGAATCCGCGACGCATTTCATCCACGCTCCTAGTTTTCAGGCGCCTCAGCGAGAGGCAGTTCGATGCCGAATGCTCGGTGCCGGAGGGCAGGTGCGCACTGTCAGCGGACTTTCAGATTTCAGGCCCTGGACTCTCTTTGGCGCGGGACTAGAATCCGAGTTCCGTGTACACGCCCGCCGAGCGGGAGCGCCTGCGGGCCGCCCTCCTGGCGGCCGCGCGCGCCGACCCGCGGATAACCGGCGGGGCGCTGACCGGGTCGGCCGCGGCTGGGAGCGAGGACCAATGGTCCGACATCGACCTTGCTTTCGGCATCGGGGACGGCGCCCTCTTCCAGGAGGTGCTGGCGGACTGGACCGACCGGATGTATCGCGATCATGGCGTGCTCCACCACGTCGACGTCCCCGTCGGAGCCTCGATCTACCGGGTCTTCCTGCTCCCCAGCACGCTCCAGGTCGACCTCGCCTTCTCACCAGCTGCCGAGTTCGGCGCCCGCGCCCCGACCTTCCGGCTGCTGTTCGGTTCCGCCGCCGAGCTGGCTCGTCCGCCGGCACCGACCGCCTCGAACCTGATCGGGCTGGGCTGGCTCCACGCCCTGCACGCCCGCTCCTGCCTCGAGCGCGGAAAGCTCTGGCAGGCCGAGTACATGGTCAGCGGAGTGCGCGACCAGGCACTCGCGCTCGCCTGTCTGCGCCTCGGCCTTCCCACCTCCCAGGGCCGGGGCCTGGATCTGCTGCCCGCCGAGGTGACCGCCGCCGCGGCCGAGGCCTTGGTCCGGGCGATCGCCGCCGATGAGCTGAGGCGGGCGTTCCGAGTGGCGATCGACTGCCTCCTGAGCGAAATCAGCGAAGTAGACGCCAACCTGGCCGCCCGCCTCGAGCGAGCGGTGCGGGAGCTCACCTGAGCCGGTGCAAGCGACAGTCGACGAAGCGGTTGACCGCTACCTCGCGTCCGTCGACCGTGCCTTGCCTGGTCGCGTTTCGGGCTTCTATCTTGTGGGGTCGGCCGCACTCGGAGCCTTCCAGGCCGGGCGCAGTGACATCGACTTCGTCGCCCTGGTGGACCATCGCCTCTCGCCGGCCGAGCTGGCGTCGCTCAACCGTGCCCAACGGCACCTCTACCGCGCAGCTTTGGTTGAGTCGGTCTCATCCCTCCCTTGGCGCTGGCCCCTGGTCTGCAACGGCGTGTATGTATTGAAGGAAGACGTCGCCAGGTCGCCATTGGACGTGGTTCCGCTGGCGTCACACGTCGGCGGCAGGCTCACCGCCGACGCGGGCTTCGACGTCAATCCGGTGACCTGGCGAATCCTCGCCGAGTCCGGTATCGCCGTTCGCGGCCTGGCGCCGGCGAAGCTCCGCATCTGGCGAGATGACGCGGAGCTGCGGCGTTGGACCCTCGGCAACCTGAACGGATACTGGCGCCGCTGGGCGGGAGACCTGCGGCGTCCCGGGCAGATCGCCGCGAAGGCGCTGCTGCTCCGCTACGTTGCGTGGGGCGTGCTCGGTACGTCACGGATGCACTACACGATCACGACCGGCGACATTGCCACCAAGACGCAAGCCTGCACTTACGCGCTGGGCGCTTTGGGTTCTGGCTGGCAGCCACTTCTGGAAGAGACGCGCGCGTATTGGACAGGTGCCTCGCGGCCCCAGCACGCCACGCCCCGGCTGTCCCGCCCGCGCGTGACCAGTGACTTCGTCCTGGCGGCGATCAACTCCGCCGTCGTGATCGCCGCCCGAGCGGGGCCCCCTATTTAGTCAGCTGGCCGCGCCCCGCGCCCGCCGGGTGAGCGGTGGTGTGGACGTTGACGTAGTAGGCGGCTGGATTCGCGGCGATATCGGCGAGAAGCGCGGGATCGCCTTCCCGGCAGCCGCTGTTCACGACGGTGGCGGAGGGCGGCGGGTTGAAGAAGCCGAAGACGATCGGGCCGGCATGGCCCGGGTCGCCCTTGTGGATGTGGGCCGCGACCACCTTCTGGGTAGTGCTGTAGTCGAGGTCCCAGCAGAGCTCGGACTGCCCCAGGTTGATCGTGATCCGGGCCGTCCCCATCAGGTCCGACCCGGGTGCGGCGGGCACCTCGTTGGCCCCGAGCAGGGTCGTGGTGAAGGGCCGCCCCCCTTCGCCCTTGACGCCGTCGACCTGTCCCGCGGCGGCGTCGCTCACCAGGCCCAGGACGAGCGCAGGCACGATGAAGATAGCCAGGAAAAGCAGGCGTCTCATGCTTCAAATCCCCCAAGCCAACGGCCGGCGACACCCTCCCCGCGGAAACTCTAGAAGCTGGTCGCGGGACTGGCCAATTTCGAATACAGCGAGGGCCTTGTCTATCTCCTCAGCGCAGCTTGAAGCACTTCGACGTCTGGTTGGCCGCCCGCAGCAGGTTGACCTTGTTGTCGTCTGCATAGGCGATGTGAGCGCAGCCCTGCGGGTCCAAGGTCTCGGTGATGAAGTCGAGCAGGCTTCGGTTGGAGCTCGGCGCCAGGCAGGCGATACCCAGGTTGCAGATGTCGCCGACATGCATGGGCGTGGCGGTGATCTGCGTCGTAGCCCAGGTCGCCGCGCCGGGGCTGAGGGTGAGGTTCGTCGACTGGGCGGCGTAGAGGTTCCAGCTGCAGACGGGCGGGTAGGTGGTCGGGTTGCCGTTGGCCGGTCCCGGACCCGCGCAGCCGCCCGGGTCCGCCTTGCCGAAGGGATCGGTGGGAAGGATCTCCGAGGTGCGCAGGTAGGCGACGTCCACCTGGCCGGGATCGCCCGCGGTGATGGCGGGGAAGAAGTGCGTGCCGGTGTCGGCGGGCGCGTTGACACGGTAGGGCCGGGACGCGCTGCCCGGGATCAATCCCCCTCCGCCGTCCCACGTCGAACCACCGTCGTGTGACCAGACCACGTACATGTCGTACTCGCAGGAAGGGTCGGACTGCACCGTCCCGGCGGTCGACTCGGCCGAGCATTTGGCGGGATCGGAGTTGAGGTTGATCGTGAAGCCGAAGTAGGGGTCGCCCTGCCGGTCGAGGGTGAAGCCGACGAAGGGCGTCGAGGAGTCGTGGCCGAAGCCGGCGTCGAAGGCCTGTTGGGGCGTCCAGGTCAGCCCGCTGTCGTCCGAGTAGGACACCCAGAGGGTGTGGAAGGACTGCAGCATGCTCACGTTGCAGCCGGTCGCGTTCTGGGCTAGGTCGGCCGCGATCCAGGCCACGAAGATCCGTCCCGCATGCGGCTTGCCGGGCGGGACGATCCCCACCCCGGCCGGCACCGTGTTGCAAAAGGTGTAGCCCTGGGCTACCAGGGTGCCGGTGATCGCCCCCGGGGTCACCGCCGGGCTGGCCAGGACCTCCTGGGGTGCTCCGAAGCTCGCGCCGCCGTCGTGGGAGATGTTCA
>Ga0066679_10000577_pt1 | contig 12820 bp, 14 predicted proteins | sample GraSoiAngelo_128_FD_62298 | JGI IMG/M metagenome (GOLD analysis project Ga0066679, IMG submission 62298) | Grasslands soil microbial communities from the Angelo Coastal Reserve, California, USA - 14_0927_12_20cm | ecosystem: Environmental > Terrestrial > Soil > Grasslands | place: USA... | reverse complement strand
TTCATCGGCACGTTGAGTGCCAGCGCGAGCAGCCGTTTCGGGAGCGCGCCGTCTGCCCAGCGAGCCAGCAGCGTTTCGCGTTCGGTCTGAGACAGCGTGGAGAAACCGCGCCCGCTCGAGACGCGCGGGGCGTGTTCGAGCACGTCGAGCAGCGCGCCGTATCCGCGCAGGACTTGTGAACCGAAGCCGGCGAGCAGCTCCTCCGCACGCGCGACCGTCGTCTCGCCGCCGGCGGCCAGCCGGCCGTACGCCGGCAGCAGGCTTTCGGCGAGCGCGACCGCCGTGCGGTGGTTGCGCGCGCGCAATCGGTCAGGCATGTGTCGCCGGCTGCGGCCGGCGGATGGGGCGCATGCTGATCAGCATCGGCAAGAAGTGACGGCTGTACTTGAAGTGAAGCACCGCGCGTCCGAGCTCCCGGCCGGACTCATCGACGAGGCTGCCGCGCAACACCGTCCAGCCGAAGAAGATGAATCGGATCCTCTTGCGCCCGTCGAAGCGGAGCTGCTCGCCGCCCGGGCCCTTGAACGTGAAGCCGTAGCGCATCCATCCGCGGATCGGAGCCGTCTCGAGCTCGCCGGTGGCCGGGGCGTCGGAAACGAAGCCGTCGATCGTCACCGAACCGGTCATCGTCCCGGGCCAGTGGAACAGCAGCAGGAACATGGTGGGACCGCGCACTTTGAAGTCGAAGCGCATCGCGCGCATGGTCTCGCCCATGCGGATCTTTCCGGCCATCAGCTCACGGAACGAGAACCCGAGCACGCGTCCCTCCTTCGGTTCGGTACCACGCCAGCGTATCCCGGAGTCCTTCGTCGAGCGCGCGCGGCGACCACCCGAGCTCGCGCCGCGCCTTGTCGCTGCTGTACGCCCAGTGCGCGCCGGCGGACATCGCGATCGCCTCGCCCGCGAGCCCACGCGACAGGCCGACCAGCGGCGCGCCGAGCGACGCCAGCGGTTGGAGACGCGCAAGCGCGGGCTCGCTCACGTACCACCGCGGCGGCTTTCTCCCGGATGCGCGCGCCAGCCCCTCGAACCACTCCCGGAACGTCACGATCTGCGCGGAGAGGATGTACGTTTCACCGTCCTTGCCATGTTCGGCGATGCGGAGCAGCCCGTCCGCGCAGTCGTCCACGTGAACGAGCGTCATCTTCATGTCGGGCAGGAAGCCGACCCTGATGAACCCTTTCGCGTAGAGGCGATGGAACGTGCCACCGAGGCTCGGATCGTCGGGCCCGTAGATCGTTCCCGGGCACGCGATCCTGATGCGGCCGCGCGCAGCCAGCTCGAGCGCACGGTCGTGCGCCGCGCGCTTGGTCGCTTCGTACGCGGAGTGTGGCTGGGTTGCCGAGCGATACGTCTCGTCTTCGGTGGCGGCTCCGGTGGGACCCAGCGCCGCGGTTGAGCTGACGAACACGGCGAGCGCGCCGCGCGCGGCCGCCGCATCGAGGACGTTGCGCGTGCCCTCGACGTTGGTGCGCGCCATCAGCGCGGGATCGCGCGGCCCGAACTCGTACATGGCCGCGGCGTGGAACACGACGTCGGTTCCGTCCATCGCGCGCTCGACGGACGCCGCGTCCGTCACGTCCCCGACGGCCTCTTCGACCGGCGATCCGGCGAGCCGCCGCCGGTCGCTCGTCGGTCGAACGAGGACTCGCACGTCGTCCCCGCGCGCGCACAGCATGCGCGCGACGTGTGAGCCGAGGAATCCCGTAGCGCCGGTGACGAGGTATCTCATCGCGCTAACGAATACCCTGCTCAGGCCGTGGTATCCAATCGGAGAAGCCGGCCGGATCGCCCGCGGGTGGAAGGTCGGCCCCGGCCGTGCGTCGAACTCGAAGACGTGCGTGTCGCCGCTCGGGGTGCCCGACGCGCCGGTCAGCGCCCCTCGGCGCGCGCTCGCCGGCCGGCCGTCGTCGTCCTCCTCCTGGTGCTGGGGACCGCGTGCAGTCAGCACCCGACAGTTTCGTTCGATCTTCGCGCTATCTCGTTCCCGACGCCGCCGGCGGTTGCGGCGCCGACCACGTCCGGCGCACGCCCCAGCTCCGGCGGCTTGATCGGAGCGCCTGGGACGGGCGGCGCGCGCACACCCGGAACCGTCGTCGGGAGCGGCTCGCACGAGACGATCGCGCTCGGCACGGTCTTGCCCTTGCAAGGCGGCCAGCGGAACTGGGGCGAGCCCGTGCTCCGCACGACGCAGGCCTTTATCGACGAGACGAACGCGAACGGCGGGATCAACGGTCATCCCCTGAAACTGATCGCGTACAACGCGTGCCTCACGTGCCAGGACGAAGCGCTGCAAGCCGTTCGCCGTCTCGTCGAGCAAGATCACGTCTTCGCGATCGTGAACACGTACGTTGAGGTCGTCGCGTTCCAGTCGGTGATCGACTACCTGAACAAGGCCGGCGTCCCGTTGATCCAGGGCGCGGCCGAGAGCCAGACGTCGGCTGCGCTCTCGCCGGTGAACTTCGTCACCGCGCCGTCGGGTCTGTTCTGGGCGCGCGAGCTGCCCCAGATGGTCAAGCGGTTCACGACGGCGACCAAGATCGGCCTGACCTATGTCGACGTTCCCACGGAGACGAACGGCTTGAAGTACCTGCGCCCCGAGTTCGCGCGCGCGGGAATCACGATCGTCGACGAGGAGAACGTCGCCGCCGAAGAAGACGCCGTCACGAATATGGATTCGATTGTCACGCGCATGCGCGCGCGGGGTGCACAAGCGGTTGTGTCGACCAACCCGGTGCTCCTCGTCTACGGACGTCTCGCCGCGTCGCGCCAGAACTGGAGCGCGAAGTGGGTCGGCCTGGCCGCGTGGAGCAAGCTCGTCACCGACGCGTGCGGGCACACCTGCGACAACTCGCTCATCACCGAGACGGCCGGCTTGTCGTTCATCAATCGGAACACGCCGCAGATGAACCAGTTCAAAGCGGTGCTCGCCCGTCGTTTCCCGGGCGGCGAGATCAGCGGCCTGACGCTCGGCGCGTGGGTCGGGATGCAGCTGACGTCCTACGTTCTGGCCGAGACCGGCCCCGACCGCAGTGCGTTCCTGCGCGCGATGGAAAGAATCCGGAACCTCGACCTCGGGACCACGGCGCCGCTGACGTTCGGGCCCGACCGTCACATGGGCGCTACCGCGGACATGATCATCGGTCTTCAGAACGGGGATTACGTGCCGATCGCCGGACCGGTGAACTACGGGGAGGCGAGCTCGTGATCTGGCTGCAGTACGCGGTGTTCGGCCTCGGCGTCGGCGCGATCTTCGCGCTTCTCGCGGTGGGGATCGTGCTCGTGTACCGCGCGACCGGAATGCTCAACTTCGCGCACGCATCGATCGCGACGGCCGCCGCCTACGTCAACTTCACGCTGCTCGAACGGGTGCAATGGATGCCGGTCGGCCTTGCGCTGGCGATCACAGTCGTGTTCGGAGCGTTGCTCGGCATCGCGATACGGAAATTCGTGTTCGGTCCGATCGCCGGCACATCGCAGGTGGTGAAGCTGATCGTGTCGTTCGGCCTCGCCGGCGTGCTTCAAGGCGCCGTTGGGCTGATCTGGAGCCGGATCGGCACGCCGACGCTGCCCGGCCACTCCCTGTTCTCGATGACGAGCGGCATCAAGATCGGCGCCGCTACCATCCCGTCGCAGCGGATCGCGCTATTAGTGATCGGCGCGGCGGTCGCGCTCGGGCTGACCCTTCTGCTGAAGCGAACCGAATTCGGCATGTGCGTGCGCGCGCTTGCGCAGAACCCGCTCGCCGCGCGCTTGGCGGGTGTCGACGAGCGGCGTGTGCACAGCGCAGTCTGGGCGATCGCCGGCGCGACGGCGGCGCTGGCCGGCGTGCTCATCATCCCGTTCGGCGTGCTGACGCCGCTCTCGCTTTCGGGGTTCCAGATCAAGTCGCTGGCGGCGGCGCTCGTTGGGGGTTTCGCGAGCCTCCCCGCTGCGCTGGCAGGGGGGCTCGGACTAGGGGTCGTGCAAGAGATGCTCGTCGGCGCGCCGGCTCCGCTCAACGGGTTGCGCAGCGTGCTGGCGACCGGCTTGGTCATCGTCCTGCTGTTCGCGCGCATCGAGCGGCGGTTCGTCTCCGAGCAGGAAGCGCGCGCGCTCGAGGGCGACGAGCGGACGCTCGCCGGGAAGTGGAAGCCGGTGCCGTTGGGCTCGCCGCGCGCGTGGCTCGCGGGCACGGTGATCCTCGCGCTCGTCTTCTTCGGCTTGTCGGGGTTCTGGGCGTTCGTCGCCGGCCGCACGTTGATCTACGCGCTGCTCGGTTTGTCGCTCGTCGTCCTGACCGGATGGTCGGGTCAGGTCTCACTCATGCCGGGGACGTTCGCCGGTATCGGCGCCGCGCTCGCGTGGATCCTCGGCACGAAGCTGGGCTTCCCGATGCCGCTCGTCCTTCCGCTGGCGGCGCTCGCGACGATCCCGATCGCCGGTATCGTCGGCGTAGCTGCATTGCGGCTGCGGCCGCTGTACCTCGCCGTCGCCACGGTCGCGTTCGCCGGCTTGTTCGAAGAGACGTTGTTCGTTCAGCACTGGTTCGCCAACAGTGGGAATGCGATGTCGGTCCCTCGGCCGAAGTGGATCGCGGGCGATCACGTCTTCGGGCTCGTCGTCGTGCTGATCGTGGGCGCAACGTTCGCCGCGACTGCCGCGTTCGGCCGCACGCGAACGGGACGCGCGCTGCGCATGGCGCGCGACAACGAGCGCGCGGCGGCGTCCGCCGGCGTCAACCCGACGAAGTACCGGCTGATCGGATTCGCGCTGTCGGCGGCCTACGCTGGCCTCGCCGGCGCACTGCTCGCGTATCTGCTGGGCACCTTCTCGATGGCGACGTTCGGGTTCCTAGTGCTGTCGCTGACCGTCTTCGGTCTCGCGACGGTCGGTGGGATCAGGACGCCGATCGGGGCACTGGTCGGAGCATTCATCGTCGTGTACCTCAGCGAGGTGTTCCGCGCGTCGGCGTCGGTTCAGGATTGGGTATTCACCGGCACCGGCGCCGCGATCATCGCCGTCATGGCGTACAGCCCGGACGGCATCGCAGGGATGCTCGCCCGATTCAAGCGGCATTCCCGTGCCGTAGAGCCGCCGGTCGTTGAGACGTTCGAGCTTGCGGAGGCATCCGGTGGACGCTGATATCGCGCTCGCGGTCCGCGGCGCGCGCGTACGCTTCGGCGCCGTCGTCCCCTGTGACGGCGTCGACGTCACCGTGCACGCCGGTGAGATCGTCGCGATCATCGGACCGAACGGCGCCGGAAAGAGCACGCTGCTCGACGCGATCTCCGGGTTCGCACCGCTGGAAGCCGGGTCCGTCGCCATCGGCGGGACCGACGTGACGCGCGCGCTCCCCTACCGGCGCGCGCGCCTCGGCCTCGCGCGCTCGTTCCAGGATGCGCGCGGGTTCGCGAACATGACCGTCCGCGAAGCGCTGCTCGGGTCGTTGCACGGGCGCTTCCGCGGCGGACTCCTCGCCGAAGGGATCGGCGCCGGCGTGGCACGCGACGACGAGCGCGCGGCATGCGACGCGATCGAAGAGGCGCTCGCGCTCGTCGACGTCCGCCGCTATCTCGACGTGCGGATCGCCGACCTGTCGGTGGGAACGGCACGCGCGGTTGAGCTCGCCGTGCTGTCGCTGCGGCGACCGGCGGTGCTGTTGCTCGACGAGCCGGCTTCCGGGTTGCAGCAGTCCGAGGTCGAAGCGTTGGCCGGCGTGATCGAACGGATCCGCGGCAGCGCAGCGACGCTGATCGTCGAGCACGACGTTCCGTTCGTTCGTGCGTTCTCCGACCGGCTGATCGCGATGGACCTCGGCCGGGTGATCGCGGAAGGATCGCCGGCCGATGTGCTGGACCATCCGGCCGTGATCGAGAGCTACCTGGGGGTGCCGGCACGATGAAAGGCGCTCGCTCGCTCGTCGCCGCAGGCTTGTGCGCGGCCGGCGTCGTCGTGATGCGCGCGCCCGCGTCCGCGCAGCCGCCAGCCGTAACGACGCGCGCGTTCACACTCACCGCCGACGCGTTCCCCGTGCGCGTCGCGCCGGGCAACAACGGTACCGTGATCGCGGTCTCGCCGGCCGCCGTCCAGCTCTCACTTTCGAATCCCCCCGGTGCGTCGTACGCGCGCGCAGCTGCGCTCGACACGAGCGCGCTCGAGCAGTACACGGGGCCGCCGCCCGCGAGCACGGTCGCGGAGTGCAGCACGGAGACCTCCAACATCAACAAGCGTGCGCAAGCGACGCCGGATGGGATGACACTGTCGGCGCACTGCGACGAGGCGCCGGCGGCGAAGGCCGTCGCTGCGGCGAGCGATCTTTCGGCGGGCGGGATGACCGCGGCGTCGGTGGTCTCGAGCGTCACCGGCGGGCCGGTCGCGTCCGGGCTGCAGGCCGTGTCCGACGTCGTGATCCGCGACGGCACGATCGGCCCGCTCTCATTCGGCGTGGCGCACTACACGGCGACGATCGTTGCGAGCGGCCTGAAAGGCGGCGCGCATGCGCGCGCATCGCTCGATGTGGTCGACGCCGTGTTCTCGGGCATCCCCGTTGTGCTGTCGAGCGGCGCGATGCAGGTCGACCAGACGCGTGTTCCGCTCGACCTCTTGAACCAGGTCCGGGACCAGCTCCACACGGTGTTGCTCTCGAGCCCGTATCACGACATCCGCTTGCTCCAGCCGGTGACGTCTGCGAGCCCGGACGGCTCGCGCGCGACCGTGAGCGGCGGCGGCATCTCCGTTTTCGTCACCAATGCGAACCCGGCCGGCACGTACTTCGCCGGCGTGACCTTGCTCGGCGGCTCGCTGAACGGCGTCGTCGGCTCGCCGCTCTCGTTGCCGCTGCCGCCGGTGGTGAGAGAGCCCTTCCCTGCGGTGCCGCGGCCGACGCTCGTGTTCCCCGGCCGGAGTGCGCCGGAGACCGGACCGGGCCGCCAACTCCCGTCATTGCCGTTCCCCGTCGTCGCGGCGTCGCAGACGCGCGCGGCGCTACCGGTCCGGTGGGTGGGGCTTCCCTACGCGCTGGCTGCGCTCGGCCTCGTAGCGCTCGGCTGGATCCTCGGCGGGACGCGAGCGCGCCGCGCGCTCGACGCGATCGCGGAAAGGTACGTGCGCGGATGAGCGCGATCGCCGTGCCGGTCGCCGTCGCTCCCGCGCGCCGCAGGCCGCGGCTGCGCGCGATCCTGTGGGCGGTCGACGTCGCGGTGTTCCTCGGTGCGCTGGTCGCGTACGCATCGATCCCGACCGGCACGCCGACGGCGGCCGGCGTGGCGCCTCCGGACGGCCGCGTCGTCGTCCAGCAGGCGGCCGGTGGCGCGGTCGCGCTCGTCGTGTCCCGGCCGCAGACCTTGCAGCTGCTCGTGGCCGTGCACAAGCAGAAGGGCTGGTTCGGGTTGCGCGTCGCCGACACGGCGCAAGACGGGATCGCGTGGGCAAGCACCGCCGGCGCCGAGGGAGTCCCCGCGCTGTCGGCGGTGTTCGGGAAGGCGACGGGGTCGAGCGTACGCATCCGGTGGGCCGACGGTCGCGAGCAAACCGTTCAGACGGCGAGCGACGGCGTGTTCCTCGCCGTCCGGACCGGAAGCGTCCGGAGCCTATCGCTGTCGATGTTGAACGCGTCCGGAGGGATCGTGCGCGAGGTGGCGGGCCCGTGACGACCGTGCCCTTCCCTCTTCTCGACGTGCGCGCGCTCGACGTCGCGTACGGGTCGGTGCGGGTGCTCGAAGGGATCGACCTTCGCGTCGCGCCCGGCGAAACCGTGGCCCTCCTCGGGACGAACGGCGCCGGCAAGAGCACCTTGCTGCGGGCGATCAGCGGCGTGCTGAAGCCGCGCGCCGGCACGGTCGCGTTCGACGGGCAAGACATCACGGGCATGCCCTCGGCCGAGGTCGTGAAGCTCGGCATCGTGCAGATGGCCGGCGGGCGCGCGACCTTCCCCGGGCTGTCGATCGAAGAGAACCTCCGCGTCGGCGCGAGCGTCGTGCCGCGCTCCGACCGCGCCGCGCGCATCGAGGAGGCCCTTGCCCTCTTCCCGTGGTTGTCCGAGCGCCGCGCGCAACAAGCCGGCTCGCTTTCGGGCGGCGAGCAGCAGATGCTCGGCCTCGCGCGCGCGCTCATCGCGAAGCCGCGCCTGCTGATGATCGACGAGCTATCGCTGGGCCTTGCACCGGTAGTGGTGACTCAGCTGCTCGACGTGATCGAACGACTCCGGCGCGAAGGCTTGACCGTCCTTCTCGTCGAGCAGCATGTGGATCTCGCGCTCGACTTCGCCGATCGCGCGTACTTCTTGGAGCGCGGGCAGGTGCGGTTCGAAGGGCCCGCGGCGGCCTTACGCGGTAATCGCGAGCTGCTGCGCGCGGTGCTGCTGAGCTCAGAGACGGTGCAGAAGGCGCGCGGTGCGAAGGAACGCACCCGTCGACTGTAAGACGCGCGCCGGCCGCGCCAGCGCGGTGAAGTTCTGGAACACGATCTCGCGACATCCCGCGTCCACGTACGGCGTCAGCGTCTCGACAACCTCCTCCGGCGTGCCGTGGACGAAGAGCCCGTGCAGCACATCCCACGAGATCGCGTTGATCAGCTCCCACGCGCGCTCGGGCGTCAGGTCGTTCGGCATGTAGTCGACGATCCCCTTGTGCGTGGCACCGAGCGGATGGACACCGCCGGCATCGGCCCACACCGTCGCGTCCAGCGACAACGCCCCAACCTTCACGACGGCTTGTTCGAGCGCGGAGTGCGCGGCGGCGTGCGTCGAATCGATCACCGAGTTAACGAACATCCCCGGCGTGATCGACGCGGCATTTCGCCCGGCTGCTCGGGCCGATTCGCGGATCTGCGCCAACCCCGTCGTCCAGCGTTCCAACGACAGGTCGTGCGGGATCCAGCCGTCGCAGTAGCGGCCGGTGAGCTCGAGCATCTTCGGCCGGTGCGCGGCGAGCCAGATCGGCGGCTGCTTCTGCAAAGGCCGCAGCTCCAACGATGCGCGCTTCAACGTGAAGAACTGGCCGTCGAAGTCGACCGGATCCGGGGTGCTCCACAGCAAGCGGATGACGTGCAACGATTCGCGGCAGCGCGCGACCAGGTGGTCGACCGGCAAGCCGTACGGCGCAAGGTTCTCCGCCTCGCCGGCGCCGAGCCCGAGGATGAAGCGCCCCTTCGCCGCGTGCTGCAGCGTCAGCGCCGCGCGCGCGATCCAGGCGGGATGCAGCCGCACCGTGTCGGCGACGGCCGTACCCAGCCGGATGCGTTTCGTGCGCGTCGCAAGCAGACCGAGCAACACGAATGGGTCGTAGAACGCTTCGGGCTCTTTCATGACGCGCGCGATCCGCGTCAGCTTCGGCGTCCACATCCCGGCGGGGATGAACCCCATCATGTGGTCGAGCGCCCAGTAGGAATCGAAGCCGCCACGCTCCGCACCTTTGGCGAGCAGCCTGTTGAGCCGCATCGGCGGAGCCGTCGGCCCTTGCGTCCCCACGCGAACACGTCCCGGCACGGCGCAAGGGTAACCGAAAGTGGGCGATGACCTGCTCGAACGGAATGGTTAGCCGTGGCTGTGACGCGGGTAAAGGATTGTCAAGAAGGAGACACGATGCTGCGCAAGACACCGGGCCCGCGCGGATTCCCAACAGAGGTAGCGCATACGCTTGACGGCGCGATCCTGCGCGTCCCGCTTGGCTCGGGCGACGAGCTGGTCGGCTGGCTGAGCATCGAGTACAAGCGAGATGATCCTCTCGTCGTTTCGATCGCCGTGCGCGCGCCGAGCCGCGCAATCGTGCTCGAGCGAACGATGCTTCGGATGGACCTTCGCAACGCGCTCAACATCTCGATCCATTACCAGAGCATGACCGTCGAGCCCGGCGGCGCGCGCAGCTTCACGTCGTTCCAGTTCGAGGAGCGGCTCGTCATCATCACGACGCTGGTGCCGAGCGATGTGATCGAACGCTTCTTGCGCGCGACCGACGACGTCGTGCCGCCCGGCCAGCCGGAGACCGAAGCGGTCAGCTCGATGCTCCAAGATCTTCTGCAAGACAGCGGCGCCTGATCTCGGAGGGCCGATCATGGCAAGCAAACCACATCCTTCAAGCGTGCCCCTCCATGAAGAGGAGCGGCACCAGTCGACGCTCGAGTTGGTCCGCGGGATCGCGAACGATACCGGCACGCTCGTGCGGAAGGAGCTCGAGCTCGCGCGCATCGAGATCGTCGAAGCGGTCGTCGCGCGTGTGAAGGCGATCGGCGCGCTCGGTGGCGCCGGCGTGCTCGGCCTCATGGCCTTGCTCTTCGGGGGAGCGGCCGCCGCCGCTGCGCTCGCACTCGTGATGCCGGTGTGGGCCGCGCTGCTGATCGTGATGGGCGCGTTCCTGGCTATCGCCGGCATCGCCGCCGTGACCGGCATCGTCAAGATGAAGTCTCCGCCCCTCGCACCGGAAGAGACGGAGCGGACGATCAAGGAGGACGTGCGATGGGCGAAAGAAGCGTTGAAACGGTAAGAGAGATCGAAGAGACGCGGGAGAAGCTCGAAGGCAAGCTGCTCGCGCTCGAAGAGCGGATGCCGGCGCTCACGCCGGCAAAGCGCGTCGTTGGGCTCGCGGTGGGCGGCGGCATGGGCGGAACCATCTTTTGGTTCGCCGTGAAGCGTGTGCGCGCGCGCAAACGCAAGAAGGAAGCCGTGCAGCCCGTGAACGCCGTCATCAACCTCGTGCCGGACAACCTGGCGACGAAGATGGAAGAGCTGATGGCCGGCGAGCGCGCGAAGCAATGGGCGCTCGGGTTCGCCGGCGTGTGGGTGCTGCTCAAGATCGCCGAGATCCGCCAGTTGCGCGCGCTGCGCCGCGCACAGATGGCCTAGCGACCTTTCGGCCGCGGTCCTCGAGCAGCTCCGCCAGTGTGTACGCGTCCTTGATGGCCGCGCCCAGCGTGTCGTTGTTGAAGTAGATGTAGACGTCTTTCGCGTCAAGGCCCGCGATGCGATCCGCCCATCTTTCGAGCTTCCGTGCCGGGTATCCGGGATGCGCGCGCGCGCCCTGGTGGAAGCGGATGTAGCACCACGCGCCGGTCACGACGTCCGGAACGCGCGCGCCGGGCCGGTCCGCGTAGACGAACGCAGCGCGCGCGTGGTCGAGCAGCCCAAGGACCTCCTCGGTTTCCCAGGAGAGATCGCGGAACTCGAACGCGGGCTTCAACTCCTTGGGCAGCGTCCTCAGGAATGCTTCGAGCCGCGGCGGGTCGACCGGGAACCGCGGCGGTAGCTGGAACAGCACTGGACCGAGCCGGTCTCCCAGCAGCTTCGCGCGCGACCAGAACAGGTCGACCGGCTCCTTCGGATCTTTCAGCCGCTTGAGGTGGGTGATGTAGCGGCTGGCCTTCACCGCGTAGCAGAACCCCGGTGGTGCTTGCGCGCGCCAGTTGCGGAAGGTCTGCTCGGACGGTAGGCGGTAGAAGGAGTTGTTGATCTCGACCGTGGGGAAGTGCGCCGCGTAGTGCGCGAACCATTCCTTGGACGGCAGGTCCCGCGGGTAGAACAGACCTTTCCAATGTGGGTAGACCCAGCCGCTCGTCCCGATCGTGATCATCCGATTGATTCCCTACCCCTCGAGGCCCGTCGGTACAATGCCCGGCATCAAATGGAGGCGTCGCCTAGTCTGGTCTATGGCGCGGGATTGCTAATCCCGTTGGGGGGCAACCCCCTCGAGCGTTCGAATCGCTCCGCCTCCGCGAAGGAAGCTAAGCGCCCGTAGCTCAAGTGGATAGAGTGTCTGACTACGGATCAGAAGGTTGGGGGTTCGAGTCCCTCCGGGCGCACTAAGTCCATGCCGAACTTCGGTGTGGCCAGTTGGCTGACTGGCTCACCGACACGCATACCTTGTGCCGATTCTCGGCCTAGACCGTCTGAAAGGACCGACCACAAGCTCGGACCGGCACCAAGATCCCCGGCCCTTTCCGAAGTGACGACCTTGATCGAGCTATCGGACGCGGCGACCACCTCTTCCCTTGAAAGCGATGAACACGGGTGTAGGAGCACGAGCCCAGATTCCTGCGCCAGTTCTACGTACCATCGCCGGGGTTGTCATCGCGGCGCACGGTTTCCTTACCGCGAGTTCTCGTGCATCGTTTCGTAGACCCGATCGCACCGAGCGTTCGATGCCGTGAGCGTTCGCTGACAAAAGGCAAGGAGTGAAGAGTGGCCGAAAAAGCTAAAGGGCGTCGCGAACCAAGGAAGAAGGAACGTCGGCAGGATTCTGGAAGAGCAGGCCTCCGAGAGTCCCTCGAACAAGCTCATGAAGCCGACCACGCGATCCTCGAATCCCTCGGGATAAGGCATTCACACGTCCCTTTGCTTTCGGTTGTCGAGATGCTCGACCATCTAAGGGACAATCACACGGATGAGTCGCATAGATGAGGCTCTGATCGCTCGGGCAAAGTACGTATGCACTGGGTAACACGAGCACGACCGAAGACGGATCGGATCGCATGCCCCTGGCTGATCCGCCGCTTCATCGACCCTGAGGCAGAGATCCTGTACGTCCCTGCAGACCAAGTGCTTGATGTGGCCCGCGCGCGAGGGGCACGGAGCTTCGACGCCCCTGGCGCCGAGTTCACGCACCGGGACGGCAAATGTAGCTTCGAGGTGCTTATCAGCGAGTTCGAGCTCGCGAAGGGTGATCCGGCGCTCGCGATGCTCGCGCAGATCGTGCACGCTGCTGACATCTCATCAGACCGCGACGCCCATCCGTTCGGCGCAGCGATCGAAGCGCTCGGCGCGGGAGGCTTGGAGGCCGAACCGGATGACTATCGGCTGCTCGAACGCGGCTCGTTCGTCTACGACGCGCTGTACGCGTGGTGCCGACGC
>Ga0066679_10000576_pt1 | contig 12836 bp, 7 predicted proteins | sample GraSoiAngelo_128_FD_62298 | JGI IMG/M metagenome (GOLD analysis project Ga0066679, IMG submission 62298) | Grasslands soil microbial communities from the Angelo Coastal Reserve, California, USA - 14_0927_12_20cm | ecosystem: Environmental > Terrestrial > Soil > Grasslands | place: USA... | reverse complement strand
GACCGGCGGGCGTGATGTCGGGCATCATAGGCTCGGGCGCTAACCCTTCGCGATATTCGCCGCCGTCATCGCGGTGCGCTCCCAGAAGTGCCAGAAGGCGCGGTTCAAGCGCGCGGCCAGCGTACGGTCGCCACCAATGCGGATGCGGCGTCGGGCTATGGCCGTGGCGAGACTCGCAGCTCCCGTAATGGCGGCGACGGTGTCTTCCGCGCGCGCGCGCCCGCGGATCCAGTCCACGGTTCGCGCCAGGCGACCGACCCACGGAGCGGCGCGTGCCTGGGCGGCGGCCACGAGCGCTTCGGGATCGGCGACGAGGGTCACGTCCACTCGCCGATCCGCACCGCGCTCTACGCGGCAGGCGCCGTCGGCCACCGTTAACGTCCAGTCACCGCCCGTCGGGCCGTGCAGCCGGTAGCGCATGGCGGCGCGCAGTCCCACCGCCCGCTCCGGACGAAACGTCGCCGGCCGTAGCTCGCGGAGAAACCAATCCACGAGTGGGGCGGTGTACTCCGGGTCGAAGCCGGGCCATCTCCGGCTTGCGATCAGCAGGTCACGCTCGTGAAACACGTTGTCCGCGAATTGCGCCAGGAACAGCGTGTGCACGCGGACCCGTCCGACGAAGAACCAGGCCGGTCGGTCCCAGTCGGAGTCGCTCAGCTCGCGATATGTCCGGAGGATTGCTTCCAGCTCGGTGCGGAACTCTCGCATGAGACTCGCGACCGGTACCGTGCGGCGGCGCTCGACCTCCCGCGCGTTGCGGGAGAACGTGTCGAATTCCGGCGGAGCACCCGGATTCCCTCCAAGCGCGCGGCTGAGCACCTCGCGAAAGTTGACCGGCATGGCGCTCGTCATGTGGGCCAGGACGGCGCGCGCGCTCCAGCCGAGGTACGCCGTCGGGCGCTGCCATTCGTCGGGCGTCAGGCTGGCGAGGGTACGATCGAGCCGGCCGTAGAACCGATCGGCGAGCGCCAACCAATCGCGCCGCGACAGGCTCGTGAAATCGCTCACGCGAACGGAACGGTGCCGGGCGGGTCGGCGGGGGTGGCGGGGGTGGCGGGGGTGGCAGTGGCGATGTCGAGGGTCATGCGCGTGGGCGTTCGCCCCTTGCTGGGGGGAGGGGGTCGTAGTAGTGTGTAGGCCCTATGCAGACGTTCGCCGGTCTGGGCGCAAATGGCAACCGTAACGCCAATCTCCCGAATCTGGAGACACGGCCGGCGTAGCGCGTGAAAGTTGTACGAACGACGCGCCCCCGGCACCGAGTGGTTCCGGGGGCGTACGTTTTCCCGCGCTCTGTTACCCTGTTCACCGCTGTGCGTCTGTTCTCTGCTGTGCGTCTGTGCGTCTGGTTTCTAGTGGCTGTTGACGGTGTGAGGGGTGGTTGCGGTGCAATGGGGTGTAGGTCAACTGGCAGACCGCCCGGCTGTTAACCGGGAAGTTGGAGGTTCGAGTCCTCCCGCCCCAGTTCTCGACAAGTTCCAGCTTTCCTGATTGCTCCGGTTCGGTGTCCCACGGAGGGCGCGTCGTCAGGCTACACGCAGTCGTCGCTCGGTCGTGAAGCGCACGCAGATGCCCGCCGGCGGCCGAGCTGGCCGAAGACGTTCTCCCCGCCCTTGGCTAAGGCCACCCAGCGACGGCGACGGGAATCGAGCTATCCGTGGTCGAGCCATCGCCGAGTTGGCCGTAGACGTTCGAGCCCCAGCAGTGGGCAGCCCCGGCGCTCGCGAGTCCGCAGGTGTGATAGCCCCCAGCGGCGAGAGCGCTGAAGCTCAAGCCCCCCGCGACGCGGACCGGGACTGAGCTGCTCGTCGTCGAGCCGTTGCCGAGTTGACCGTAAACGTTCCGGCCCCAGCAGTAGGCCGCCCCGGAGTTCGTGAGCCCACAGGTGTGTTCGTAGCCTGCAGCCAGGCCCTGGAAGCGAAGGCCTCCGGAAACGGGGACGGGCGTTGACCTATCGGTCGTCGAGCCGTCGCCGAGCTCGCCGTAGAAGTTGTTGCCCCAGCAGTAAGCTGCCCCGTCGCTCGCGAGCCCGCACGTATGGCTGGTGTACCCAGGAGGGCATGGATTTGGCCCCGAGCAGAAAACGCCGCCCGCGGCGAGCGCGCTAAAGGTGAGGCCGCCGGAGACCGCAACCGGGATCAAGCGGGGGGTCGTGGTCGAACCGTCGCCGAGCTGCCCGTAGCCGTTAGCGCCCCAGCAGTAGGCTGCCCCAGCGGCCATGAGGCCGCAGCTGTGAATCGGACCCGCGACAATGGCGCTGAAGCGCAACCCGCCGGAGACGGCCAGGGGTGTCGGGCTAGGTGTGGTGGAGCCGGTGCCGAGCTCACCGTGGTCGTTGTCGCCCCAGCAGTAGGCTGTGCCGGTGCCCGTGAGCCCACACGTGTGGGATTCCTGGACCGCCCCGTATGTGCTGTTGCCAACGAAGAGGCTGCCGCCCGCGGCGACGGCGCTAAAGCTGAGACTCCCGGAGACCGCAACCGGTGTCAAGCGGGGTGTCGTGGTAAACGAGCCGTCCCCGAGCTGCCCGTAGTAATCGTCGCCCCAGCAGTAGGCCGCCCCGGCGCTGGTGAGCCCGCAGGTGTGACCGCCGTCGGCGGCGACGGCAGTGAAGCTCAAGCCCCCGGAGACAGCAACCGGAATCGCGCTGTTCGTGGTCGACCCGTTGCCGAGCTGGCCGTTGTAGTTGGCGCCCCAGCAGTAGACCGCGCCCGCGCTCGTGGGTGCGCAGGTGTGGCTGTCGCCCATGCCGAGGCCCGTGACGGTGATCGGGAGCGAGGGAGAAGTGCCCGAGTCCTTGCAGGCGGGAGCTACCACGGCAGCTACCAGGCTGCCGAGGATTGCGATCGCTCGAGTCGACGTCATACGCACCCCCGCTCAGTGAATGATTCCCAACGCCCGCGCGACGTTGATGCGCCCGCGCCCGTAGTACGGGTCCACGCCCGGACCGCCGAGGTCGTCTGCCGACTGGAGGATCCGGGCACGGATCAGTGCCGGGTTTCCGTGACCGAGCTGAGCCACGAGGAGCGCCGCGAGCCCGGAGACGGTGGGTGCTGCGAAGCTCGTCCCAGCCCCCTGAGCGATCGCCTGGTGCGCTCGGCATGCCGGGGCGCCGGTTGTCGCCGAGGGGGTTGTCGTGCACAGCACCCAGAATCGCCGAAACTGACCGACCTCACCCGCGCCGCCGGGCGCGGCGACGCTGACGGCGGAGCGGCCGAAGGCACTGTAGGGAGCGATTGCATCCACGTCCACCCACGGCCCGTTGATGCCGGCCGCGCCGGTCGGCCCGGTGGCTGAGACACAGATCGCGTTGGCGGCTTCGCAGGGCATCCGCACGATGTTGGCGTTGTGATCGAGGTCGGCGGCGTCGTTGAACGGGACGCTGACGACGAGCGCGCCTTTCCGGAACGCGTAGTTGACCGCGCGCTCGAATGCCGCCACAAAACCCGGGCTCTGGCTCTTGTCGCGCTCGCTGCCTCTGCTGAGGTTGATCACGTCGGCGCCCTGGTCGGCAGCGTACACGATTCCGCTGATCAGGCGGCCGACGGTGTGGTTGTTGGTGGAGTCGGCGACCTTCACTGCGAGGAGCGTGACGTACCGGTTCACCCCGGCCAGAACACTCGCGTTGCTCGCGACGGCGGACGCCACGGCGGTCCCATGCCAGAACAGGTCGGCGAACGGCAGCCGGCCCGGGTAGTGCCGCGTCACGTCCTCGGGCACCAACGAGATTGAGTGGTCGAGATCCACGAGCCCGGCGAGGTCGGGGTTCGTATAGTCGATGCCGGTGTCGAGGATCGCGACCACGACGTCGCGCGAGCCGAGGAAGCCGGCGGCCCAGGCTTCGGGGGCGAACACGGCCCGCAGGTTCCACTGCCGGGCGTAGAACTGGGCCGTCGTCGGCGACGCGGTGGCATCCGCCGGCACGGCCGCCTCGCTCGGCGCTTGCTCGGCGGGACCGTCGGTGGCCTCGTCGTCATCGCGCAGCCTCGTGATCGGGTCGGGCTCCACGGCCCGGACGTCCGCACCGGCCGCCAGCTCGGCCGCTCCACCTTCCAACAGGCCGGTCACTGCGGCCACGCCGATGCTATCGAGGGCGACCTCAACGGAGGCGCCCAGCCGCGACACCCGCTCCCCGAAGTCGGCGGGCAAGCGCTCGGCCGTGAAGACCACGAGATGGCGGCCCGCCGGATCGGCGGGGGTCACACTGGCGGTGAGCGCCTTGGCGCCGGGGGCGGTGGGAGTGCCCTGATCGCGGCAGCCCGGAAGCGCAAGCCCGAGGACCACCGCCAACCCCCAGACGCTCGATAGGTGAAGCTGAGTGCGTCGTGCGTTCATGGTGCGCCTCCCTAGTGCCGCTTCATGGTTGAGGACCGCTGCGTGGTCGCTGGTTTCATCGGCCGTCTCGTCGGCGCTCCGGGCGTCAACCCGCGCGACGCCGCGGTGACGCGCCCTCTGCTCGTCGCCGCCCGGCTCACGGCCCCGACCGGGAGCGGGTCGGTGAGGGCGTCGACCTGGTTCGAGTAATCGGAAGTGCCGCCGTCCTTCAACGCCACGACCCAGTACGAGTACCACGTCTCGCTCGACAGCCCCGTGTCCTGGAAGCTCGTCGTGCTCGCCGGGAGCTCGGCGATGATGATCCAGTAGTCGTCGGGGAAGGGGAGGTACCGAAGCACCCAGTACCCATCCTCGACCGCGGAGTTATCGGTCCACATGAGGTTGATCCCCTGATAGTCGACCGTCGTCGCGAGGAGGTTGGTCGGCCCTAGCGGGGGCGCCGTGCACGCGGTGTTCGAAGGGCCCGATTCGCCCAGACTGTTGGAGGCGTACACGCGATAGCACACTTGCTGCTCGGGCGTGCGTCCCTCGTCGTAGAGGTACGTCTGTCCCGGGACGGTCGGGCCGAAGGGCGTCCAGCTCGTCCCGCCGTCAAACGAGCGCTCTACGCGAAACGTCTCGGCGAGCCCGGAGTTGTCGTACCAGGAGACCGTGATGATGTTGCTCGAGGCCGGATAGGCCTGGGCCACGGGCACGCTGGGCGGCGCGGTGGCGGTGATCGCGTTGGCGTAATTGGAGTACGCCGAGAAGCCCAGGTCTTTTTTGGCACGCACGGTGTAGGAGTACGGCGCGTTCGGGACCAGGCCGGCGTCGCGATACGTGGTTGCGTTGACCGGCAGGTTGGCCACGACGATCCACCCGGTCTGGCAGCAGCGCTGGACTTCGTAGCCGTCCTCGAAGGCGGAGTTGTCCGTCCACGTGAGGTCGATGGTCTGACCGTCCACCGCTTTGGCGACGAGGTTGGTCGGTGCGAACGGAAACGCGGTGCAGGCGGTGGTCGACGGAGGGGCATCGCCGTACTTGTTGAACGCGACAACCCGGTAGCAGACCCGCTCCTGGCTCGGCGTGCTGTTGCCATCTTGGACCGACGTAATGCCCGGGCTCGTGCTCACGAGCGTGGTCCAGGGCCCGGCATCGCTGCCGGCGCGCTCCACGCGGAATCCGTCCTCGTTGATCGAGTTGTCGGTCCACGTGATCTGCACGGTCCACGTGTTGAGCAAGACTGCGGCGACCTTGGACGCGGCGAGCGGCTCGAGCGGCAGCGGAGTCGCGCACACGGTGTTGGAGACGCCGATGACGCGCTTCTGCTGCCCGATCGCCTGGACCCTGTAGCAGTACTGCTGCTTCGGGTCCAGTCCGCTGTCGGTGTAGAAGGTGACCTTCGCCGTCGTCGTGGTGATGGTGGTGAACGTGCCGCTCGCTCCTGTCGTGGAGCGGAGCACCTCGAAGCCGGTCTCGTTGGGAGAGTTGTCCTGCCAACCGAGGCCGATCGCGCCCGGTAAAGGGTTGGCGACGAGGCCCGAGGGGCCCTTCTGGCTGACGGCGCTAAGCGTCGGGCCATCATCGGTGGGCGGTTCGAGCGGCTGGTTCCCGTGACAGCCGCCGAACAGTGCGAGGAGCACCAGCGGACCGGGTATGTGGAAGCGTGCCAACGTCATAACGACCTCCCTGACCAGAGCCTGAGCCGATCTGCGGCCCGTCTTCATCGGGCGCGTTCGCCGTTCTTGGCGGCCGATGGTAGTTTAGGCCGACGCGGTCACACCCCGGTGAGGAGCCGGTCAGATGGGTCAAACGGCCGGTCTGCTCCATCTCAAGACGTTCGGCGGGCTGTCGGTAGCATCGAACGGCGTGCCCGTGAGCGGAGCCGCGCAGCAGCGCAAGACCCTCGCGCTGCTCGCCCTCCTCGCCGCCGCAGGCCGCACCGGCCTCAGCCGTGACAAGCTCGTTGCCCACATGTGGCCCGAGGCGGACGCCGAGCACGCCCGCGGGCTCCTCAAGCAGGCCTGTTACGCGTTGCGGCGCGACCTCCACCAGCCCGATCTCATCCTCGGCGCGACTCAGCTGCGGCTCAATCCGGACGTCATCACCAGCGATGTGCAGGCCTTCGAGGCCGCGCTCGAGCGCGGTGACGCGGCGCAGGCGGCCGAGCTCTACGGGGGCCCGTTTCTCGACGGCTTCTATCTGAGCGATGCGGCGGAATTCGAACGCTGGGTGGAGGCTGAGCGACGCCGGCTGCGGGAGCGCGCCGCCGCGGCGCTCGAGCGCCTCGCCACGCAGGCGGCGGCCGGCGGGGACCAGCGAGGCGCGGTCGCGTGGTGGCGCCGCCTGGCGGCGCTCGATCCGCTCAACTCACATGTAGCGCTCGGCTTGATGAAAGGCCTCGCAGCCGCGGGCGACCGGGCCGGGGCGCTCCAGGCCGCCCGGGTGCACGAGAGCCTGCTGCGCGAGGAGGTGGGGGTCGCACTCGATGCGGCGGTCGCGGACCTGACCGAGCGCCTGCGGGCCGAAGCGGAACGCTCTCCCGGTCCACGCCGTCTCGCGGCCCCCGAGCGGGCAGACACGGAGGCGGTGCCGCCCGGCGGCGACGCCGCGACCGAGCCTGGCGCGTTGGCCCGGAAGCGTGGCGGCGTCGCGCTCGCCGTGGTCGTGGCAGGCCTGCTCACTGGTGGGTGGTTTCTCTTCCGTGCTCCGTTCGGCGCTCATACCGCTGAGACCGCCCGGGCGTCGAAGAGGATCGTGGTGCTCCCGTTTACGAATCTGGGCCCCGCCGGGCAGGAGTATTTCGCGGACGGGGTGACGGAAGAGATCACCGCCCGTCTGGCTGCGGTCGGTGGCTTGGCTGTCATCGGGAGCACGAGCGCCACTGCCTACAAGGGCACCAAGAAGACGATCCTCGACATCGGTAGGGAGCTCGGCGTCGCGTACATCCTGGAGGGCAGCGTTCGTTGGGACCAACCGTCACACGGTCGAGGCCGGGTGCGCGTGACGCCGCAGCTCGTGAGCACAACGGATGGCACGCATGTGTGGGCCGAGGTCTACGACGAGCCGGCGGACGAGATCTTCCGGGTCCAGTCCGACATCGCCCAGAGGGTGGTGCAGGCGCTTGACGTCGGCTTGCGCGAGCCCGAGCGGCGTATGGTCCAAGCAGCGCCGACCCGCAGCATGGAGGCGTACGATTACTACCTGCGCGGGAATGACTACGTGCGGCGCGGGTTTGAAGAAGGTTACGTCCGCGCGGCCCTGCGGCTGTACGAACGGGCCGTGGAGCTGGACTCCCTGTTCGCACCAGCCTACGCGCTGCTTTCTCGCATGCAGTCCCGCATGTACTGGGCTTACTGGGATCGCTCGCCCGACCGGCTGGTGCGCGCTCGACGAGCCGTCGATAAGGCCTTACAGCTGGACCCCGATCTGCCGGAGGCACACCATTCCCTGGGGACCTACTACTGGTTGGGTTTCCGGGATTACGAGCGCGCCCTGCGGGAATTCGGGATTGCGGCCGCGGGCCGGCCCAACCAGAGCAATATCTTCGAGGCTCGGGCGGCGCTCCGCACCCGGGAGGGCGATCTTCGTGGAGCGCTGGGCGACTATGAGAAAGCTCGGCAACTCGACCCAGCGTCTGCGAACGTTGCCAACGGTTATGGAGAGTGCTACGACCGCCTGCGGGATTTTGCGCGCGCCGAAGCGCTCTTTGATCGCGCCATCGCGCTTTCGCCAGACTGGTCCTATCCCTACTACTGGAAGGCGTGGTTGTACGTGCGCTGGCACGGAAGCACGAAGGAGGCGCGGCAGGTCATGGACGAGGCCGCGAAGGTAGGGATCGTCGACCAGCCGCGGTTGCTGTTGACTAGGATCTGGCTCGACATCCTGGATCGCAGATACGACGCGTCTATGCGACTGTCTAAGGCCGCTGGGGAAGTCATCGAAGACCAGTTCGAGTTCCTCCCCAGGGTTCAACTGCAAGCCCAGATCTATGGGCTGTTGCAGCGCCGTGACGTGGAGGCGGCCTACTACGATTCGGCGCGGGGCGTCATTGCGAGCAAGCTTCGGGCGCAGCCCGACGATCCGCGGTTGCACAGCGCCCTGGGGATCGCTTACGCCGGGCTCGGCCGAAAGCATGAGGCAATTCAGGAAGGCGAGAAGGCTGTCGAGCTCCTGCCCGCCAGCAACGAAGCTTACCGAGGGTACTATCGCGCGGTGGATTTGGCCCGCATTTACGCCATGGTCGGGGAGCGTGACGCCGCGGTCGCCCAGCTCGAACACCTGCTCTCGATTCCCGGCCACCTTACTGCCGCGTGGCTGCGCCTCGATCCCACGTGGGATCCCCTCCGTGACCACCCGCGGTTCCAGAGGCTCGTGGGTGGTGAGAGGTGAACCACCGGCTTGCGCTATTCGTCGTCGCATTCCCGGCGCGGCTCCTGTCGGCTCAAGGCGTTACGACCGCGGCGATTCAGGGAACGGTGGCGGGCGAGGACGGGTCCCCGATCGCCGGGGCGACCGTCCGGGTCACGTACTCGCCGGATGGTAGCCGGTGGGAGGTTGTGACCCGGTCCACCGGGGGTTACCTCCTCGAGAACGTCGCGGTTGGCGGGCCTTATCGCATCGAGACGCGCGCCTTGGGGTTCGCGCCCGAAGCGCGGAGCGGCATTGTGCTAGCGCTGGGCCAGCGCCTGGTCGCGGACTTCACGCTCCGGCCCGCCACCGTGGAGCTGGCACCGGTCCTGGTTCACGCGACGGTCGATCCGGTCCTCAACCCGGGCCGAACGGGACCTTCTGAAATCGTCTCGGCCGCACGGGTCGCGGCACTTCCGAACCTCGGACGGGACTTCTTGACCTTGACCGCCTTGAGTCCGCTGGTGGCCATTTCCCCATCGTCTGTGTTCGCACCTTCGGGTGGCATCACGAACGGGGGCCAAAACCGGTTGTTCAACGGGTTTCAGATCGACGGCGGCCTGAACGGCGACCCATTCTCAGGCAGGTTGCCGGGGCGAGAGACGCTGCCACGACCCATTTCACTCGAGGCGCTGCAGGAGCTCCAGGTGATTGCGGCACCGTTCGACGTTCGCTACGGCGGTTTCGCGGGCGGCCTCGCGAAGGTAGTCACGAAATCGGGCACGAACGCGGTCCACGGCTCCGTGTTCGGCTATCTGGCCGACGGCGCCCTGGTGGGCAACAACGCGACCAGCGCCCCCGCGCCGGGGTTCACGACCTGGCAGTATGGCGGGACCGTGAGCGGGCCGATCGTGCGCGACCGCGCCCATTACTTTCTGAGCGTCGACGTGCAGCACCGGGTCGTTCCCGATCCTGGGCCCCTGATCAGTGACACCGCCGGCGGCGCCGACACGATCAATATCGGCATCCGCTACGCCAGCGCGGCGCGCTTCCAGGACATCCTGCAGAACACCTACGGTCTCGATCCCGGCACGTTGGGTCCATGGGATGGGAGGGTCCCTGCGACGGACGTCTTCGGCAAGATCACCGTGCAACTGGGTACCAATAGTCATCTTGAGCTGTCGCACCACTACAGCGACGGCGACCGCGTGGGATTGCTCGATCCCCGCCAATACGGTCGATACGTACTTTCGTCCGTTGCTGCCCGCGGCCCGGCGAGCGCTAACGCGTCCCGCCTCATTTGGACCAGTCTCCTGGGTGGTCGCTGGTCGAACGAAGGCATCGTGAGCTATCTCCGCCTGCACGACCAGTGCAGGCCCAACGCGACCTATCCGCTCATCCAGGTCCTCGCCGATCGAGGCGTGTTGTTGGCCGGCACGAACCAGACCTGCCCGAGCGTATTCGGGCAGGACGCCCTCGAAGTCACCGACGATGCCACAGTCGGTATCGGCTCCCATGCGCTAACCCTGGGGACACGCGCTCAAGCCTTCCACTTCGATCACAACCAGGTGATAGGCGGGGTCGGGCTGTGGAACTTCGGCACCCTCGACTCGCTCGCGGCGGGGCGCGCCAATCACTACGAGCGGGCGCTCCCCGGTCCGTCACGCACCGGCGCCGTCACGTTCCGGGCTCTCCAGATCGCCCTCTATGCGCAAGATCGCTGGAACCCTGTGCGCCGCCTGACCCTGACCGTCGGCCTGCGGGCCGAGGTGCCCGTGCTGCCCGACGCCGTGGCCACGAACGACGCCCTCCAGACGGCGCTAGGCGTCGACAACGGGCGGCTGCCGAGCGGCAAGTGGCTCTGGTCGCCCCGGGTGGGATTCAACTACGATCTCCGGGGCGAGGGGCGCACGTTCCTGCGCGGCGGGGTCGGCTTGTACAGCGGTTCCCCACCGTATATCTGGGTCGGGAACGCCTACCGGGACGATGGCATCGAGCAGCTGTTCCTGAGCTGCAGCGGGAGTGCGGTGCCGCCGTTTGATCCCCTCAATCAACCGACCACGTGCGCCAGCGGACTGGCGGCCGTACCGCAGCTCAGCTTCTTCGATCCGGGCCTGAGCTTTCCGCAGAACCTGAAGGTGGCCTTCGGCGCAGATCACCGGCTCCCAGGAGGCATCGTCGGGACGGTCGATGTGCTGTACGCGCGCGCGGTGCACCAGTGGTACGTCAGCGACGCCAACCTAGGCCCGTCGGTCGGTGTGGCCCATGGGGAGAGGAACCGTCCCATGTACGGGGCGATCAGCGCGGTGGGGTTCGCGAGTCCCATGCGCCGCGAGCCCACCTTGGGTGCGGTGGTCCGCGTCTCCGACGGGAGCGGCGATCACTCCTTCGCGCTGTCGGGCCAGTTGCGCAAGCAGTTCGGGGATCGCGCAGAGGTGAGCGCGCTGTACGCGCACACGCGCGCCTGGGACCGGATGTCGCTCGTCAACTTCCAGGCGCGGCCCAACCTGCAGAACACGCCACTCGAGGGCACCCTGGACGAACGTCGGCTGGCGACGTCCGCCTTCGAGATTCCTCATCGGGTAGAGCTCGGCGCGCTGGTGCGCCTGCCATACCGGATGCAGCTCTCGCTTCTATATGCGGGCGCATCGGGGACGCCGTTCACATACGTTGTGCAAGGGGATGCCAACGCGGACGGAATCGGCAGCGGAGGAATGCTGAACGACATCGTCTACGTGCCGCGGGATTCGTTGGACATCGCGCTCGCGAACCCAGCCGATTGGGAGACGCTCAACCGCTTCATCGAAAGCGAGCCGTGCCTGCGCCGGCAGCGGGGCCGGATCGCGGCACGCAACAGCTGCCGCAACCCGTGGTTCGGCACGCTCAATGCGCGCGTGACAAAAGCCCTTCCGACGATCTCGGGCCAATCGCTCGAGCTGACAGCGGACGTGTATAACGTGCTCAACCTGATCAACCGGCAGTGGGGACAATCCCGGGTCACGACACCGGAGATACGCGCGCCGATGCTTCGCCTCGTGGGCTACGACGCGAGCGCGGGGCGCGGGATCTACCGGCTGCAGCTGCCGGGGCTGCACCAGATCCAGGACCTCGCGTCGCGGTGGCAGATGGAGCTCGGCGTCAGGTACGTGTTTTAGGTACGGATCCCGATGACGGTTTGGTGACGGTTTCGGGGTCAATTCTCGGGTTTGCAGGCGTCTGTTCGACGTTCGACCGGTCGCTTAAGTTCTTGTCCTGTTTGGGGCCACGCTGAGCGCGTCGGCTGCGCGACTTTGGAAGTTGGAGGTTCGAGTCCTCCCGCCCCAGCTCTCGAGGAAGCCGATCGATGGAACCCTCATCCAGCGGCGTGGCGCCGGGCGGTGTCCGGGACGCCTTGCGAACCCAGCGATTCCTCCTCCCGGAGCTTCTCGTCGCGGCGGCGATTCTCACGGCCGGCTTCGCCGGGGTCGTACCGTTCGGCGCGACGCCCTTTCTCATCGTCCTCGGCGTCGTCTCTCTCTGGCTGCGCGGCGAAGGACCGCGAGCGGTCGGGCTGGCCCTCCGCTCTCACTGGAGTCGTACGGTGCTCGTGGGCAGCGGGGCCGGCATCGGGTACCAGTGCCTCAGCCTTTACGTCGCGGAGCCGGCGATCGCTCGACTCACCGGCCGGCTGCCGGACGTCAGCTTGTTTGCTCCGCTGGCGGGCAACCTCCACTTTCTGCTCATTTCGCTGGCCGTCGCCTGGACGCTCGCCGCCTGCGGTGAGGAATTCGTCTATCGCGGTTACCTGCTCACACGGATCGCGCGGGCGTTGGGTGACGGGTCCCGGGCGTGGCTTGGCGCACTCGCGCTCACCAGCATTCTCTTCGGGCTTGGGCACGGATATCAGGGGCTGTCAGGTATGATCAGCGCAGGGCTGGGGGGCTTCGTGTTCGGCGTGCTGTACCTGGCCACCGGCCGCAATCTCTGGGTGTCTGTGATCGCGCACGGCACGACCGACACGGTCGGGTTCCTCTTGCTATATCTGGGGAAGTATCCCGGATCATGAGTGAGAAATGAGCGAGCTCGTCGCGGTCTTCCAGACCGGGAACCCGATCGCCCTCGCGCTCGCGAAGGGGGCGCTCGAATTGCAGGGCATCGCGTTCGTGACCCAGGGCGAGGGCCTGCAGGACCTGATCGGG
>Ga0066679_10000575_pt1 | contig 12849 bp, 12 predicted proteins | sample GraSoiAngelo_128_FD_62298 | JGI IMG/M metagenome (GOLD analysis project Ga0066679, IMG submission 62298) | Grasslands soil microbial communities from the Angelo Coastal Reserve, California, USA - 14_0927_12_20cm | ecosystem: Environmental > Terrestrial > Soil > Grasslands | place: USA... | reverse complement strand
GCCGGGCCAGCGCCCGGGCGAGGTCGATCCTCTCGACGCCAGGTTCTACGCCACGGTCGAAACGGAAATTGTCCGAGGTACGCACGAACCGAAACCAGCGCGTGCGGCGAATGTTGCGACACTGATTGACGACGATGGCGAGGAACCACGGCCGGACCGGCATGCCGGCCCGAAGCTGGCCCAGCTTGCGCCACGCTCGCGTGACCGCCTCCTGGACGGCATCCTCGGCCTCGGTCCGGTCGCCGAGCATCGAATAGGCGAGCCGGATCCCCGGCTCCACCAGTGGGCCGACCAGGGCCTCGAAGGCGACCTCGTCGCCGGCTACAGCACGCTCGTGAAGGGAGCGGCCGGCCTCCGCACTCACGACATGGACCACATTTCTCAAGACACCGCAAGTGACGGATTGGTTACGCCAGGTCGCCCGAACGTCAGTCGAACAGCTTGCGGCCTCGGGTGACGAACTGGTCGCGCCTGGGTCCGGTGCCGGCGAGATCGATCGGTGCGCCGATCAGCTCTCCAATCCGGTCCACATAGTCCCGGCAGGCCTGCGGTAGATCCTCCCATCCGGCCGCGCCACCGATCGCCTGCCGCCAGCCGGGCATCTCCTCGTATACCGGCTCGCAGTGCTTGTAGTGGGAGATGTTCGCCAGTGGGTGGTCGAACGGCTTGCCGCGGAACTTGTAGCCGGTGCAGATCTTCAAGATGGGCTGGTCGTCGAGAATGTCGAGTCGCATCAGAGCCGCGCAACCCACACCGTTCAACTTGACCGCGTACCGAGCGACCGCGGCATCGAACCAGCCGATCCGGCGCGGACGCCCGGTCACCGTCCCGAACTCGTGGCCGCGCTCCCGGATCTGGTCGCCGATCTCGTCCAGCAGCTCGGATGGGAAGGGTCCGTAGCCGACCCGTGACGTGTACGCCTTGAAGACTCCGATGGTCAGGTCGACGCGCGTCGGCGGTATGCCGCTGCCGGTGAGGGCGCCGCCGGCGGTCGGGTTGGAGCTGGTGACGTATGGATACGTGCCGAAGTCCAGGTCGAGCATCGTCGCCTGGGCGCCCTCGAGCAGGATGTTGGCCTTTGAGTCGAGGGCGTCTTGAATGAGCGGGAAGGTGTCCTTGATGAAAGGGTCGAGCTCCTTCGCATAGCCCATGTACTCGGCAAGCATGTTTTCGATGTCGTAAGGATCTCGCTCGTAGAGCTTGGTCAAGATCGGGTTCTTGACCTGACCGACGACGAAGGCCAGCTTCTTGCGCATGAAGGCCTCCTTCTGGAGGTCGCCGATCCGGAAGCCGATACGCCGGATTTTGTCGGAGTAGGCCGGCCCGATGCCCCGCCACGTGGTGCCCAGGCGGTCGTCGCCGCGGGATTCCTCCTCGAGCTGGTCGAACAGCGGGTGGTAGCGCATGACCATGTGCGCGCGCTCGCTGACGACGAGCTTCTTCGGCTCGATCCCGCGTTCGCGCAGCTGCGATATCTCGCGCAGCAGCACGATGGGGTCGACCACCACGCCGTTGCCGATGACGCAGGTGCAGTGCTCGTAGAGGATGCCCGAGGGCATGAGCTGGAACTTGAATTCGCCGTGCTCCGTGACCACGGTGTGGCCGGCGTTGTTGCCGCCCTGCGTGCGGATGACCATCTGAGCCTTCGAGGCGAGGTAGTCGATGACCTTGCCCTTGCCCTCGTCCCCCCACTGGCCGCCGACCAGGATGATGACCACTACTCGGTGCCGGGCTCGGGCCGCCTCGTCTCCAGGTTGTAGAACCGCGTGTGGTCGCGTCGGAACTTGAGCTCGATCATGCCGGTCGGGCCGTTGCGGTGCTTGGCCACGATCACCTCGGCGATGCCGGGCCGCTCATCGGATTTGTAGTACTCGGGCCTATAAAGAAACATGACAAGATCACTGTCTTGTTCAATGGCACCGCTTTCTCTCAGGTCGCTGAGGATCGGGCGCTTGTCGGGCCGCTGTTCTGGCGCACGACTCAGCTGAGAGATCGCGATCACCGGCACCCGCAGCTCGCGGGCCAGGCCCTTGAGCGCACGCGAGATCGATGACACTTCCTGGACTCGGTTGTCATCGCCACGCGAGCGCCCGTGCATCAGCTGGAGATAGTCGACGACGATCATGTCGATGTTGTGACGCATCTTGGCCTGACGCGCTTTGAGCTGCAGAGTCAGCTCGTCCATCGCCGGCGTGTCGTCGATGTAGATCGAAGCCTCACCCAGCGGCCCCAGCGCATTCGAAATTCGATCGAACTCCGCTTCACTCAGTTGTCCTCGGTGCATGCGCTGCACATCAATTTGTGCTTGCTCAGTGAGCAAGCGCTCCGTGAGTTGTTCCTTGGACATCTCGAGGCTGAAGATCGCGATCGCCTTTTTGTGCTCGAGCGCGGAGAAAAGCGCGATGTTCAATGCGAGGGAGGTCTTTCCCATCGAAGGTCTCCCCGCCACGATGATCAGGTCCGAGTCCTTGAACCCGCCGGTCATGCGGTCGAGGTCGTGGAAACCCGAAGGCACCCCCACGACGCCCTGCCCGGATTCCATCTGCAGCGAGATGCGCTCCATCGCGGGACCGAGCAGGTCGTAGAGCTTCGCGAGCTCGCGCTGGTCGCGGTCGTCGGCGACGCCGAACACCAGCGACTGTGCCTGGTTGATCGCCTCCTCGGCTTCCACCCCATCGTCGTAGCCGAAGCCCGCGATGTTCGCCCCGGCGGAGATCAAGCGCCGCTTGTACGCCTTCTCCTTGAGGATCCGGCCGTAGTACTCGATGTTGGCCGAGGTCGGGACCGAGCTCTGCATCGACGCCAGCTGGGCCCGCCCCCCGATCCGATCGAGCATGCCCATCGTCTGCAGCTGCGCGGCGAGCGTGACGTTGTCGATGGGTTCGCCGGCGGCGAAGAGGTCCAAAGCCGCGCGGTAGACCTGCCCGTTGTTCTCGCGATAGAAGTCTTCCGGATGGAGGAACTGCAGCACCTTGGCGATCGAGAGAGGGTCGAGGAGGATGGAGCCGAGCACCGACGTCTCCGCGTCGAGGTCGTGTGGTGGCACCCTCCCGGGTGTGAGCGCGATGGTCGCCATGCCGGGAACCTGCTACCGGTCCTGGGTGACGATCACATTGACGTGGGCGGCCACGTCCCGGTGAAGCTTGAGAGCCACCTGGTGCTCGCCCAGCGTCTTGATGGGCTCTTTGATATCGATCTTGTGGCGATCGATCTCGACCCGGTGCTGGGCCTTCAATGCGGTGGCGATGTCCTGGTTGGTGATCGAGCCGAAGGCCTTGTCCTCTGCGCCGACCTTCAACCTCACGACGACCGTCTTGTTGTGGATCTCGTCGGCCAGGGCCTGCGCCGCGACGCGATCCTTCGTCTCGCGCTTGGTGGCCGCATCCTGCAGCCGCTTCGCCTCCTGCTCGACGCCCTTGCGCGCCGGCACCGCCAGCTTTCGCGGCAACAGGAAGTTGCGGCCGTATCCGTCCGTGACCTCCTTCACATCGCCGGCCTTGCCGACGTTGGCGACGTCCTTGGTCAACATCACACGCACTTTCCCTAGCCCTCCGATACCGCTTGATATGAGTCACCGCGCGTCAAGCGCGCCCGGATCCGGCCCGCGACCCGGCCCGTACCCTGTCTAGCCGCCGACATCGTGTCCCGTAGATCCCGGTCGAAAACGCTCTCTTTTGCCTTCAACGCCTCCTCATGCTCGCGGCGGACGTCCTCGGGGCACGCCTCGACGAACGTCTTCACCGCCAGGACCGCCAGGGCGAGCATGTCGAGCTCGCCGAGCACCGGCACCCAGGCCGGGAAGTCGATCGGGCTGACGATCAGGGCCAGTGCCCCCAGAACCGCCGCCTTGGGGGCGGCCGGAACCCTCGGGTCACGCAGCAGGCAATACGCGAGCTTGCCATGCCGCGGCACCTCGATGAGAACCTCTTTTGCGCGCGAAAGGACAGGATGCATGGGGGCCGCCAAAGCCTACAGCTTTTTTCCGTCCACGGAAAAGCTACTTAACTTAGCCTTTCGCGGTGGCCGTGGCGGCGATCGTTCCAGAGACGAGGTTCGGCAACCTCCGTCATGCGGCTCTGGCAAGCCTGTGGTTCGGATTCAACTTTCATTGGCTGCCGATCGGCTTCGTCCTGATCCAGAGCCAGCTACGCGACCTCGTCCCCCACGACGTTTTCGGTTCGTCGCTGGGGACGATGGTGGGGGTCGGCGCCATCTTCGCGGTTGGTGTTCCACCGCTGGTGGGGCAGCTCTCCGACTACCTGTACACGCCATGGGGACGGCGCCGGCCGATCATCTTCGGCTGCACGATCCTCAACCTCGTCGGCCTGGGCATCATGATGACCGCCCACAGCTACGCGCAGCTGTTCGTCGGGTACCTGTGGATCCAGCTCTTCGCCAACGCAGCTGGCGCCGCTTATGCGGGAGTGATCCCCGACGTTGTTCCGAATCCAGAGTTTGGCCGGGCAAGCGGTTACCTCGCTGCAATGAACATGGCGGGCGGGCTGGCCGGGGTCGGCACGACATCGGTGCTTGCGGGCGCCCACCAGCTCTTGTGGGCTTATGCGGTCATCGGCGCGGTAACTGTGCTGACCATGATTCCGGCCCTGGTCGCCTCCCGCGGTGAAGGCATGACGCGCATCGAGCACGGGCCGCGGATTCCACTTATGGAATCTGCGCGGAATTTTGTCGCGCCACTTTACAGCGGCGACTTTGCCTGGGTGATCTTCACGCGCCTCATGGTTACCGCCGCGATCACGATCGTGGCTTACTTCCTGTCACCCTTTTTCCACGACGTGGTGCGCGTGGGCAATGCGGACCAGTTCACTTCGAACTGGCTCGCCATCGTGTTCGTGTCCGCCATCCCATTTGGAATCACGGGCGGCCTTATATCGGACCGCCTGGGTCGGAAGATCTTCGTCTACCTCAGCGGCGCGGCTCAGAGCCTTGTCGCGCTGATATTCATCGTCCTGTACCCGACGCAGATCCCACTCGTGTTGGCCATGGCCGCCATCTACGGCCTCGGCTACGGGCTTTACTACGCGGTGGACTGGGCGCTTGCTTGCGACACGCTGCCGGACCGCACCAAGTCTGCGAAGGACATGGGCCTGTTTCACGTCGCGCAGACCCTTCCCCAAACCATCGCCCCCGCCATCGGAGGCTACCTTCTCGACTACTTCAACCACGCTTCCCCAAACTCCGGTTACCGCGCCGTGTTCGGAAGCGCGATCCTTTTTTTCGTTCTCGGGACCGTTTTCGTAAGCCGAATCAAGAGCGTGCGGTAGCCCGCTCGCGGCGTACCGCGAGCAGGCTCGCGATCCAGACCGCCGCGATCCCGATCACCCCGAGCTCGGCCAGCAGCCTAAGCCCAACCAGGTTCGTATAACCCGATACAAGCAGCACCTGGAACGCATGATGGCCCGGCCCGATCAGCGCCCAACCAAGCGCGACGAGCCCGAGCACCGTCCAGTCGCTCCTGCGAACCGCCCATGCGACCAGCACGAGCATCGGAAGCAGCAACAGGACGAGGTGCGTGCCCCACGAGTAGCTGGCCACGATCGGGGTGACGGCGACTATTGCGGCCGCTTCGAGGCTCCGCCCGGTCGCGCTGGATGACGACCTGCGCAGCACCGCGAACGTCACGACCAGGGCCGCTATCGCGATGAGCGTCGTGATGATCCTGGCTGCAAGCGGGGCGCCGCGTGCGGCGCCCAGGAAAGTGTCCGGCTCGAGCAACCTTGCGATGGTGCCGCCAGGCGAATGATTCTCGAAGAAACCCGTCCCGGCGCCGATCGCCGGCACCACCTTGAACACATACTCCGGCACGTACTGCGGCGCCGCGATCAGCCACAGGCCCAGGCCGGTGACCGCCGCCGCCGCCAGCATCGACCAGCGCCGCGCCCACAGCACCAGCAAGCCGACGGGCGCCTGGATCAGCTTCAACGCCACGGCGATCCCCAGCGCCGCGCCTCCCCACCAGCGGCCGGCCACCCAGGCCAGCAGCCAAACGCCCGAGAGCGCCAGCAGTACCAGGTTGATCTGGCCTTCGACGATGTTGGCGGTGGTGGGCTCGAACGCCAGCGCCACCAGCACCAGCAGGGCGGCGAGCTGCCAGTCCCGCACCTCGAGAGCGCGGAGGACGCAGATCAGGAACACCACCACCGACGCGTTGAGCAGGATGACGGCCGCGGCCGCGAGCGCGTGGCTGTCGACGCCCACCGCCGGCTGGAGCAGCCAGGCCAGAGGCAGCGGGGTGACGTACTGGGGCCCGGTCGGCTCCAGGCAGCCCATGGTCTGACAGAGGTCGTACGGATCGCGACCTGCCGCGAGCCGCCCCGCCGCGCGCATATAGCTCTCCTGGAAGTCGCCGAGATAGGTTCCGAACGCGAGGGGCTGGACCAACGCCTGCCAGATGTACAGGAGCGTGATCGGGATCCCCGCCCAGATGACAAGCAGGCCACTGAAACGCCGGTTGGCCAACGCCGGTAGCCACCTTACCGCCGGCGTGCTCACCGCCAGGAGTCTATGGCTTCAAACAAAAAAGCGAGGCGGCACCTGCAGCGGGCACCGCCTCGGCCGGGTTCCATTGGGTGACACGCTGTCTGGTTTCTGCGCCGCTTTACGGCCGTTGCCTACTTGTGGAGGCCAACCTTTGCGCGAACTGCAATGGACCCGACGCCGAACGAATCGACCCCCAGAATGCGCGGATCGAGCGACGGTGTCAAGGACTTGGCGCGACCGGGTTCGTAGGCGCATTATTGAGTGTCGGACCTCGGCTGCAGGATAGGTCTGAAAGGGGGCGCGAATGGGCGAGCTCAGCTACGTTCACGGAGCCAGCGACACTCAGCTCCTGGGCGAAACGATCTTCCACAACCTGCGCCGCACGGCGTCACGTTTCGGTGACCGCGACGCGCTCGTTGTTGCTCACCAGAACCGCCGCTTCACGTACCGCGAGCTCATCGAGGAATGCGAGCGAACGGCACGCGGCCTGCTCACGCGAGGCGTGCACAAGGGCGACCGCGTCGGCATCTGGTCGCCGAATCGCTACGAATGGGTCATCACCCAGTACGCGACCGCGGCCATCGGCGCGATCCTCGTCAACATCAACCCCGCGTATCGAACCTCGGAGCTCGAGTACGTGCTGAACCAGTCGGGGATCAGCTTCCTCGTCCTCGCCGCCGGTTTCCGCCAGGCCGACTACCGCGCGATGCTGGCCGCCGTCAAAGCCAAATGCCCGGAGCTCCGCGAGGCGCTGGTTCTCGAGGATGGCTGGGACGCGCTGCAGCGCGATGCCGCACAGACCAGCGTCGACTCGCTTCGCGACCTGGAGGATTCGCTCCAGTTCGACGATGCGATCAACATCCAGTACACATCCGGAACCACCGGGTTCCCCAAAGGCGCCACCCTCACCCACCACAACATCGTGAACAACGGCTTCTTCATCGGCGAGACGCTTCGCTACACGGAGCGCGACCGGGTCTGCATCCCGGTCCCGTTCTATCACTGCTTCGGAATGGTGCTCGGCAACCTCGCCTGTACGACCCATGGAGCCACGATGGTCATTCCCGCCGAGGCCTACGAACCACAGTCCGTGATGGAGACGGTCCAGAAGGAAAAGTGCACATCCCTCTACGGCGTACCCACCATGTTCATCGGCGAGCTCGAGCATCCACGCTTCGGCGAGTTCGACTTCAGCTCGCTGCGCACGGGCATCATGGCGGGCTCACCGTGCCCGGTCGAGGTGATGAAGAAGGTCCAGACCGTGATGCACATCCCGGAGATGACCATCGCGTACGGCATGACGGAAACGTCGCCCGTTTCGACGCAGTGCGCGACCGACGACCCGCTTGAGAAACGCGTCTCCACCGTCGGGCGCGTCCATCCGCACGTCGAGATCAAGATCGTCGACCCGGCGACAGGCGCCGTCGTGGACCGCGGCTCGGCCGGCGAGCTGTGCAGCCGCGGCTACATGGTCATGCTCGGCTACTGGAACGACGAGCAGGCGACGCGTCAGGCCATCGACGCGGCGCGCTGGATGCACACCGGCGACCTCGCCACGATGGACGAGCTCGGCTACATCAACATCGTCGGCCGCATCAAGGACATGATCATCCGCGGCGGCGAGAACATCTACCCCCGCGAGGTCGAGGAGTTCCTCTACGGCCATCCGGCGATCGCCGACGTCCAGGTGATCGGCGTGCCTTCGGAGAAGTACGGCGAAGAGGTGATGGCGTGGGTCAAGCTCCGAGAGGGTGCCCAGGCAAGCGGTGATGAGCTGGCCGCGTGGTGCAAGGGCAAGATCGCCACATACAAGATCCCGCGGCACTGGAAGTTCGTGGACACGTTTCCGATGACGGTCACGGGCAAGGTCCAGAAATTCAAGATGCGGGAAGCCTCGGTGGAAGAGCTCGGCCTGGAGAAGGCCGCCGGGGTGCGTACCGCTTAGTCCCTACTGCAGCGATTCGTACGGGATGGCGGCTGCGAAGGGCTCGTAGAGGAGCAGCAGTTGCTCGACGGGCAGGAGGTCGCGCATGAAGATCCCGCCCGCGGCCACGCCGGCATGGCCGACGATCCCCGAGCCGTCGTGGGGCGCCGCCATCTCGGCTCCATCCTGCGCGGCGCGGAAGGCCATGGTGCGGCCGGACCTGTGGGCGGCGTCGATGACCGCCTTCCACGCGGCCTGGTAGTGGGCGGCGGGATCCAGCGTCGCCGCCGGGGCCGCGAGCGGTGAAGCCGCACCGACGGCCGATGCCGTCACGGGCCTGGGCGGGTCGCTGAGCACCCTGGCCACGGTGGCGGCCTCGGCCTCGCTTGGGCCCGACAAGGTCGGCAGCCGTGCGAGGAAAGCCGCGATCTGGCGATCGACCGGCGCGGGCGCCTGGTAGCCAGGGCCGGGCAGGACCGTGGCGAACGGCCGGTACAGCGTGGCGAACTGAGCCGGGTCGAGCTGCTCGCGAACAAGGATTGCCAGCGCGACCACCTGCGCAGACTCCAGCGCGGCGGCCGCCACCTCTTCCGGCACCACCTTGGTGATGCCCAGCTTGGTCTGCGCCACTCTGAACCCTCCCGTGAACGCGTTGACCATGGACTGGTCGGCGTTCGACAGAAGGCTGTCCAGGACCTGCTCGACCTCAGCCGTAGAAGTACGCTGGCGCGACAGCACGCGGGCGGTCGCGATCCATTCCCATTGCGCCTTTCCGAAGGCCTTGACCGCCGCGGCGAGGAACTGCCCCGCCTCGCTCGCGCTCAGGGGGTCGCGACCTGCTCGGGGAGCAGGCCCTTGGCTCTCAGCTTGTCGATGGGGTGATACGCATCCACGATGCGCATGGTGCCGGATGCCGACCGTAAAACCATCGATTGTGTGTACGCATAAACGTCCTCGTAGCGAACGCCTTTGAGCAGCTCGCCCGAAGTGATGCCGGTGGCCGCGAAGAATATGTCTTTGCCAGAGCACAGGTCGTCGAGGTGCAGAACCTTGTTCGGATCGTGGCCTTCCTTGACGGCGACCTGGCGTTCTTTTTCGTCGTGGAAGAAGAGCTTGGCCTGCATGTCGCCGCCGATGGTCTTGATGGCGCAGGCGGCAAGCACCCCCTCCGTGGCCCCGCCCGAGCCCATCATGCAGTGGATCCCGGACCTCGTCTCCAGAGCCGCCTCGAGCGCCCCCGCGACGTCGCCGGCGGTGATCAGCTTGATACGGGCCCCGACGTCGCGGATCTGAGCCACGACCTGCTGATTGCGGTCCCTCTCGAGGACCACGACCGTCAGCTCCTGCACCGGCAGGCCCTCGGCCTTCGCGATCCGCCGCAAGTTCCACGCGACGGGCATCTCGAGGTCGATGACCCCCCTCGCGCGGCGCCCGACGACGAGCTTCTGCATGTAATGGACGTGGGTCGTGAACATCGAGCCGCGCTCGGCCAGCGCGACGACCGAGATCGCCCCCGGGAGGCCTGAGGCGGTGAGGCTGGTGCCCTCGATGGGGTCGACCGCGACGTCGACCTCGGGCTCGAGCCCGTTGCCGATCTGCTCGCCGAAGTAGAGCATGGGCGCCTCGTCCTTCTCGCCTTCGCCGATCACAACCGTGCCCTTCATGTCGACGGCGGCCATGGCGCTCCGAATCGCCTCCACCGCCCGCTGGTCGGCGGCGACTTTGTTGCCGCGGCCCTGAAGTGGAGCAGCGGCCAAAGCGCCGGCTTCGGTGACACGCAACAGCTCGAGCGCCAGGTTGCGGTTGGTGCGCGGCTCGATCACGGTCGTCCCAGGTTCGAAAACAGCATCGCGGCCGGTAGCTTAGCCGATGCCCGGGCGCCTGATCGGCAGCTTATCCGCCTCCACCCAGAGATCCTTCTTGCGGGCCAGCCGGCGGTCGCCATCTCGATCCAGATAAACGCATGTGCGCTCCAGGACGGCGGTAATACGCACGATCACCCCATCCAGCGTGGCGGTGAAACCATCGATCAGCACCTCGTCCTCGTCGAGCTCGACTTCGCTCAGGCGTCTCGGGCCGGGAGGGCGGACCTTGTCGGAGGGGACCAGGTGAGTCCTGGTGGCTCCAGGCGGTCCGGCCTTGATCGTAAGCCTCGAAGAACCGCTGCCTGGGAGCCTGATGGATGGCCTCGGCCTGGTCGCCGGCTGGTTGTTGGCCGGCGACCTGGCCGCCACGGTCTTGGCCGCGGGGCGCGACACCGGCTTGGGCCCGGTTCGCTTGCGCGCCGCGGCGGCCGCCGGCGTGGACGCCCGAGCCTTCCCGGCCTTCGACTTCCGGGCGGGCGGCCGTGCTTTCCCGCGCCTAGAAGAACTCACCCCAGAACTTCCTGACTCTGCCGACCGGATTCGGGACCGTCTTGAGCGTGACCACCGGTGCCGGCCGCGATGACTCGATGACGGCAGTGTCCTTGGCCTCGGGCACCCCCTCGGGATGGACCCGAATGACCCCGTGGTGGACGCCGCCTTCGAGGACCACAAGCGCTCCCACGCGCGCGTCGCCTTCGAGGCGTCCAGTGTTGGTGATCTTGAGCCGGTTGACCGCGATGACGTTGCCCTTCACGAAGCCGGCGATGGTCAGCCGCGCACTCTTGACGTCCGCCTCGACGTGCGCATCCGGGCCGATGAAAAGGTCGCCGTCACATTCGATCTGGCCGCTGAAGTTCCCGAGCACCTGGCCGCCGCCCTTGATCTGCAGCCGGCCCGACACGGCGTCGTCGCGCGCGAGCACTGTAGCTTTGGGTTCCCCGGCGAGGGATGGCTCCCGCCCCCCGTTCGTGGCGGGCGCCTCCAGCGTCTCCACACTCGAGTCGATCATCGAATTGCCTCCACCTCTAAATAACCCACTAAATAAACCCCTGACCCCAGTCGCAGCATAGCGGGTAATTTCGGGGTGGGAGAGGAAATTACGCCTGGGCAAATCAGACCGTCGGGTGGGACTCCAGGTACGCCAGCACGGCTTCCCGCGAAGGCTCTATGACGCCGTCCATGACCAGCTCGGTCAGCCGCTGCTTGATGCGGCCGACCTCGGGTCCCGGCGCAAGCTGGCGGACCCGCATGATGTCCTCGCCGTCGACCGGCGCCGCCAATCGCGACGGCTCCTCGGCCAGCACGGCGTCGAGGCGTGCCTGCAGCTCGTCCAGCTTCTCACGGTGTGGATAGGCGGAGGCGCCGATGTCGGCGCGCGCCAGCTGCATCAGCCGCCCGAGCTGCGAGCCGGCATCCCGCGCCAGGCGGCGCACCGCTCCGTCCGTCCACTCCGGGCTGTAGAACACGGGCCGGAGGTGAAGGCGCACGAGTAGCGCGACCAGGTCGACCTCCTTCTGCGGGAACCGCAGCCGAGCCATCGCCTGGGCCGCCGTCTCGGCGCCGGCGACCTCATGTCCGATGAAGGAACCGTCGGCGGTGGCGGTGGCCGGCTTGCCGACGTCGTGGAACAGCGCGGCAAGGCGGACGATGAGGTCTGCCGGCGTCCCGGCCACGGTGAGCAGCGTGTGGCCGAACACGTCATGGGTGTGGTAGCCGCCCTGCTGAACGCCCTTGCAGGCCGCCACCTCGGGCAGGATCACCTCGAGCAGCTCAGCCTCGTCCAGGAGCTCTAGAGCCAGTTTGGGGCGCTCTGACACCAGCATCTTGCGCAGCTCGTCGGCGACCCGTTCGATGGAAACGACCGGCGAGGTCAGCCGCTCCTTCAGGCGGCGCATGGCCGGCACCAGGTCCGGGGCGAGCTCGAAACTCAGCTGCGCGGCGAAGCGGATGGCCCGCAGCATGCGCAGAGGGTCGTCCGCGAAGGTCTGAACCGGGTCGGCCGGAGTACGCAGCAACCTCGCCTCGAGGTCGGCCAGGCCGGAACCGAGCGGGTTGTGGACGCGGCCATCGAGGTCCATCAGCAGGGTGTTGACCGTGAAGTCGCGGCGGCGGAGGTCCTGTTCCAGCGTCGCGGGGCGCACATCCGGCTTTCGTGAGCCCGGGTCGTAGGACTCCGCGCGCGCCGAGACGAACTCGACCAGGTGGCCCGGCAGCGTGACCTGGGCGGTGCCGAATCGCTCAAAAACAGCCGGCTGGCGTGCGCCCGCGAGCTCGGCGAACCGGCCTGCCACATCGAAGCCCTTGCCCTCCTCGACCACCACGTCCATGTCGGGATGGGGACGCCCGAGCAGCTGGTCGCGCACGTAGCCACCGACGATCCACGCGCGCGCGTGCACGTCGGAAGCGGCCTGCCTCAGAAGCCGGCGGATCTCCTCCTCGGATATCGCAACGTTGCTTACTGGTTGATCCGCGCCCATTCCACCGCCCCGACCTGGCCGGCCCTATCGCCCAGTCGGGCTCGGCGGACTCGAGGCCGGCGGGCGGGCTTGATGAAAGGGGACG
>Ga0066679_10000574_pt1 | contig 12849 bp, 15 predicted proteins | sample GraSoiAngelo_128_FD_62298 | JGI IMG/M metagenome (GOLD analysis project Ga0066679, IMG submission 62298) | Grasslands soil microbial communities from the Angelo Coastal Reserve, California, USA - 14_0927_12_20cm | ecosystem: Environmental > Terrestrial > Soil > Grasslands | place: USA... | reverse complement strand
TCACCCATCCAGGCGCACACGAGCTGGTCCTCCGGACGCGGCTTGCCGCGCGTACCCGCGCCGATCAGCGCGACGCGGTCGTGCGCCCCCAGCCTTGCCGCGGTCGCCGACAGGTTCCTCAGGCAGGCGACGTAGATCGCGGAGGCGCCCCTGCAGTTGGTCAGGAGAAGCGTCCCCGCGGAAGTCAGCAACACGACCGGGCTGGCGCCGTCCAGCTTCGAAAGAGCAGCCGGCGAGTTGTCGTGGTCGAAGTCTTTTGGCACGGTGCCGTCTTGCTCGCCGGCCAGCAAAGCATTGCGGAGGCGCGCAGCCTGCATGAATGCCTCGGCCAGGTTGCCGACCGGGTACACGGCGTGGCCGCCCGCGAGAGCGGTGACGATGCAGGTGGTCGCGCGAAACACGTCGACCACCGCCAGCGCGTGCGTGTCGCGGTACCGAGCCGCGCTCTCGGGCAGGCTGTCGATCGCGAACGATGACACGAGCTCAGGCCGTGGAGCGCGGCGCCAGCTCTCTCGCGTACGCGTCGGAGTGGAGGCCGCGCCGGTAGATCTCGACCCGCAGCACCTCTTCGATGCGCACGTTGCTGAGGTTGACGGTGTTGCCGAAGTGAGTGAGGAAATCGAACTGGCTGCGCTTGTTGGGGGCCTCGAAGATCGTCCGGTCCATTCCGAATGCGCCGGCGAACGCCTCCGCGGCGTCGAAATTCAAGCGACCGGAATCGTCGAAGAGACCCACCGTCTGCGCGCTCTCTCGCGCCTCCACCACGATCTGCTTGGCGCCCGCGTCGAGCCAGGTCGAGCCGGTGGCGATGAGCTCCTGCACGATCGCGGGAGTAAAGGCGCCCGCGTGCTTGTCTCCCAACTCCATCTGCACCGTCAGTCCGAAGGAGCCCGCCAGCGCCACATACTCGCGCGGCGTCCGCCGAAGCTTGGTGAATCCCTCGCCGGCCTCGATTCTGTCGATGTCGAACGAGGCGACGAGCTCCAGGAACGATTCGAGACGGCCTCTGTCCTCGGCGATCTCGAACGGACCGCCGCCCGTGACCAGCGGCACGCCCAGGCGGTGGGCGGCGGCGATCTTCGACCGCGTCGCTTCCTCGTCGGCGATCAGCCAGCACGCCATCGAGATCTTCAGGCGGCTGATCAGCTGGTGGCTCTGCTCCAGGTGGCTGATGAGCGTGGCGGGGTCGTAGCCGGGGTCGAACGGGCTGGTACGCGGCGGAAGGTCGGGCACGCCGAGCGCGCGGACGAAGTCGTGCGTGCTCAGCGGTTTCGGCGTAGTGGCGGGTCGTGCGCCGATGATCATCTCCTCACCTCTCTTCGACCCGAGGCTATTCCGGCCTGAGTTCGGCGGCAATGAGACGACAGTCTCGGGCGGTCAAGGGACGTAGGTCCCTACCTCGGCTGCCCAAGTCCCATAGACCTGCTCGCCGCCGTCGCTTACGTTGGCCGAGTGGGGCCGTCAGCCCAGGTTGCTCGCGTCCGCAAAAAGTTGCATCTCGATCGGAATCGTGCCCTGCCGCGCGTGCTCTTCCTGGCGCCGCCGCGCTGGCACGGAGCGCACTGCACGATGCGCACCCTGGGCCGGCTGGGAGTCCGCGTGTACGCGCTCGAGCATCGCGGCACGTCGCCCTCCAACACATCTCGGTTCTGCGCGGGCACGGTGGCGGCGGGAGACAACGGACGGCCGATCGGCGACGCCGCCGGGATCGTGGAAGACCTGGTGCGCGCGGGGCGGCGCCTTGGCGCGGGCACGATTCTCATCGCCGGCACGGACGAGTGGGCGGTCTTCGTGGCCGAGCACGCGGACGAGCTGGCGCGTGAGTTCAGGCTCCCGCGGCCTCCCGCCGACCTCGTGGCGCGCCTCGCATCCAAGGTCGGCCTTTTCGAGATCGCAAGCGGTTATGGATTCCCGACGCCGCGCCTCGTGGTACCGCGGAGCCTGGATCACGTGGGCGAGATCGCCCCGACTTTGACGTATCCCGTGATGGTCAAGCCGGTGGTGAGCCGGCCGGACGTCGACTCCAAGGCGGTCGTCTCGGGCGTCGCGGAGCTGCTCGATTACGCCGGCGCACACGCGGAAAGCCCGCACGACCCGAACCTCATGTTCCAGGAATACATCCCCGGGACCGACGCCGACGTGTGGATGTTCACCGGCTACTTCGACGCCCAATCGCGATGCCGGGCGGCGTTCACCGGGCGAAAGCTGAGGCAGTGTCCCGCGCACATGGGCCACACCTCGTTGGGCGTGGCCGAACCCAACCCCGAGCTGGTGGAGCAAGCCACGGCATTCCTGTCCGCGATCGGTTACAGCGGCATCGTCGACAGCGGTTATCGATTCGACTCGCGCGACGGCACGTACAAGATCCTTGACGTCAACCCCCGCGTCGGTGGCAACTTTCGGCAGTTCGTGTCCGCCAACGACCTCGATGTGGTGCGCGCGTTGTACCTCGACCTCGCGGGAATGCCGATGCAGGCGACCGAGCAGCTCGACGGCCGGATGTGGCTCAAGGAAGACTCGGACGTCGTCGCGATGGTCCAGTACCGCCGGCTCGGTGAGCTCGACCTGAAGACGTGGCTGAAGAGCCTGCGGCACATCGACGAGGGAGCGACCTTCGCGATCGACGACCCCATGCCGTTCTTCAGCGCCATGGCGCTCGTGGTCACCGACACGGTGGCCGGCCGGTGGCGCCGCCGCCGGCGCTCGCTTCGCACCGCACCCGCGGCCGCCGCTCGATGGGCAGCGTGATAGCGTCGGTTCGCGAGCTGGTCGTGCGCGGGCAGGCCCGCGTCGGTTCGTCGTGGTGGCAGCTGCTCCAACGCTCGCTGCTCCTGTTCGGCAGCGGAGCGCTGGCGCGCCTGCTTGGCTTCGGCTTCTCGATCGTGGCCGCGCGTGCGCTGGGGCCGGCGGGGTTCGGCATCGTCGCGCTCACTCTCACGCTGGCGAACCTCGCCTCCGTCACGCTCTACAACTCGCCCGCCGGCCTTTCGCGTGCGCTGGTGAAATCGTCCAACCCGCACGACCAGGAGGTGGCGGTCAGCAACTACACGGTCGTCGTCGGCGCCCTCCTCCTCGCCAGCATTCTTGCGGCGATACCTCTCGGGTGGCTGGCGGGGCTGCGCGGCTGGGTGCTGGCGGGCCTCATCGCGAACCTTGTGGGGATTGCCGCGTTGAGCTTCTACCGCGAGATCCAGCGCGGCGGGGAGCGATTCAAAGCAGTCGCCGCGTACAACGTCACGTGCAACCTGGTGCAGCTGGTGGCGGTCGTGGTTTTCTGGATATTCGGCCTGGCCCAGCCCGCTCTCTACATCATCGCCTTCGGGCTTTCGAGCGTGGCCGCGATGGCGATCGTCCACCTGTGCGGAACCTTCTGGATCAAGCCGTCGTTGGTCCATGTGGATCGCAAAGGCGTCGTCCCGGTGCTGCGCTTCGTCGCGCCGATGGTCATGCAGACCGCGTTCTTCATGATCTGGTTCAACGCCGACGTCGTCGCCCTGAGGGTGTTCAGCAACCTGAGCACGGTCGGCACGTACGGCGCGACCAAGAGCCTCTCCAACGCAGCGGTCATGATCCCGTCGGCCATCGCCACGGCTTTGCTTCCGCACGCGGCGCGGATCGCGGCCACCGAGGTGCGCTCTTATTTCGTCAATCTGCTGGTGCCCGTTTGCCTGGCCTCGCTGGTTCCGCTCGCGGCCCTGGCGGTGATGGGCCCGTGGATCCTCAGCCACGTATTCGGCCCCGGCTACGAAGCGGCGGCCACCGCGCTGGTGCTGCTCGCCGCCGGGATGACGATGTACGGAATCTCGCTGACGATGGAGGCGAGCTGGATCGCGATGAACCGCCCCAACCTCGTCCTCGTCGCCACCGCCGCGTCCGCAGCGGTGACGATCGTGGTCCTGGTTCCGCTCGTCCTCTACCTCGGGATGGCCGGCGCCGCCGCCGCGCTCGCGGCCGGAGTCGCCGTGAAGCTGGCCATCCTCGCCCTGGCGAGCCTCGGGAAGGGGGCTTCTCGCCAGCAGCCGCAGGAGGCGGCGGCGTGAGCGTGGTCGTCGAAGCGCAGACGAGGGTGACCCGGCTGTTCGACGACCTGGCCGGTTTCTGGACCGAGATCTATTCGGCGCCAGGCGTCGCGGGCGGCATTTATCGGCGCCGGCTCGAGAGGGCGCTGGCGTGGGTCGAGTCGCTGGACCTCTCACCCGGCGCGCCGGTCCTTGTCGTCGGCGCCGGCGCGGGGTTCGAGGCGATCGCGCTCGCGAGCAGGGGCTATGCGGTTACGGCCGTGGAGCCGGCGGCCGCCATGATCGCGATCGCGCGCACGCGAGCCGAGGCGGCGGGTTGCAACGGTATCCGCTGGGTCCGCGGCGACGTCCATGCGCTCGGTTTCGAGCCGGCGAGCTTCGATCTGGTGGTGGCGCTGGGCGTGATCCCGTGGCTGCATTCGCCGAACCTCGCCATGACGGAGATGGGGCGCGTGATGAGGCCAGGCGGTTGGTGGCTCGGTAGCGTGGACAACAGCCACCGTCTGGACGCGTTCTTCGATCCGGCCCGCAACCCGGTGATCGCTCCGAGGGCTCGGGCAGTCCGTAACGCGCTCTTGAGGAAGCGACCGAGCTTCGAGCCGAAGGCCGCGCAGCATTCGTCGAACGCGTTGCGCCGGTTGCTCGATTGCGCCGGCGCCGATCGCATCGCCGAGGTGACGTTCGGCTTTGGACCGTTCACTTTCGCCGGGCGGCCGCTCATCGGCGACAAGGCGGGCAAGGCGATCGACGCGGCGCTCTCCAGGTTGGCCGAACGCGGGACACTGATCGCGAGGTCGAGCGGCGCTCAGCGCCTGGCGCTGGCGCGGAAGCGAGAAGTTGGAGTGCGCGACATATGATCCAGACCCCAGAGACCGCCGCCGAGCCCATCGCGGCCGAGGGTCGCCGCCCATTCAGCGTTTCCATCTGCGTCCCCACCTACAACCGGCGCGAGATCCTCCTGCAGACGCTCGAGAGCCTGCGCTCCCAGGACGAACCGCCGGGGAACTTCGAGGTGGTGATCGGCGACGATGGCTCGTCCGACGGGACGGTCGAGATGGTGCGTGCGCTGCAGATGCCGTACCGGCTGCGCATCTTCAGCCAGAAGAATGCCGGTCCAGCCGCCGCCACCAACCTCGCCGCACGGCACGCCGACAACGACATTCTCATCCTGCTCGACGACGACCAGATCGCGGCCCGAGGTCTGATCAGCGCGCACATTCGCGCCCACCGGAAGTACGGAGACGTTCTCGTCCAGGGCTTGTTTCCGCTGGCGGCGGAATGCCGGAAGCGCGGCGCGTCCCTCCTGTACGAGCGTCACCTGCTCCACGACCTCGCGCCGGTCACGCTCGAGCATCCCTTCTCACCGAACATCTGGAGCGCCAACGTCTCCGTGCGCTGGGCCACATGGAACCGCGTCGGCGGGCTCGACGAGACCTTCCGCGAATACGGCGGGGAGGATACCGACTTCGGTATCAGGGTGGCGGCACTCGGGTGCCCCGTGGTCTTCGTGCCCGACGCCCTGTCGCACCACATCCACGTCGTGAGCTACCGCGCCGCGCAGAACCAGCCGTACCAGGAAGGGCGGGCCATCGTCCGTCTCGCCGAGAAGTTCGACCGGCCCGTGCACGAGTTCCTGGGTAGCGCGACGCAGCCGCGCGTCGACCGCGCACTGGGCGCGGGCTGGCGCTTGAGCCCGCGCGCTATGTTCGCGTGTGGAAAGGTGCTGACCCTCGGACTGCGTGCGGTCGACAAGGTTGGGATGCAATCCGCCCAACTGTTCATGGCGCGCGCGGTGCATCGGCTGTACAAGGTCGGCGGCGTTGCCACCGAGACCAAAGCGCTGACGCGTAGGAGAGCGCAGGCCTAGGAGGCGAGCAGCTCCACCAGCTCCGGGTGGTCGCGGATGCGATCGAGGTCCGAGTCTTTGCTGGCGACCTCCTTCAATTCGGGATCCAGCTCGAACGCGTGGCGGAACCGCAGCAGAGCCTCGTCGTTGCGGGCGACGCGCACGTAAAAGCAGGCGAAGTTGTATGTGGCGGCGGCCACCGCCTTCGGCTCGGGGAAATGAGCGCGTACCAGGTCGTACATCCATTGCTGGGCGGCTTCCGCGGCCTCTTCGTTGCCCTGCTCGAGATGCCAGAACATCAGGTGCTCCGCGAGGTGGCCGTAGCTGTTGCCGGGAACTACATGCCACAACAGCCCGCCGGACGACCGCGGCCCGATCAGGACCTCATCGGTGCAGGTGGCGATGGCAGCTGCCAGCTTGTCGTTCGACGCCCGCACCTCGGACTTGACCTCGTCGGCGGTCTTGTCCTTGTTGTCCTCGTAAATGCGCGCGTTGACGGTGTCGATTTCTTCGCCGAGGTTCGGCGGTTCCGAGCCCGTGCGCCCGGCATCGAGAACCCCCGCCGCGTATCGGCGCCATTCGTTGAGATGCGCCAGGTGGTCCTTCACCGTCCACAACCCCGGCTCGGGAGGAGGCGCGTCGTCGCATAGCGCAAGGAGCTCGTGCTCCCGCTCACGCGCGGCGGCCACCGCGGCCAGCAATCGGTGCTTGATGCCGTCCGACTCCACGGCTTCGACGTTAGCGGTTGGAGGTCTGAGGCGCACGGTTGGCGCCAAACGGTCGAAATTTCGCGTTGCCAAGGGCCCTTTTGGGCCCAAACGTGCGGAATGGCCTACCGCTGCTCGGCGACGTTCTCGAGCGCTCGGCCTGTGCCAGCGGAGGGCTGGGCGCGTGTGATGTGGTAGTGCAGGTGCAGCACCGAGAGGCCCCACCAGCGCACGTAGTGGTCGGTGCGGACCGAGCCGTCGCTGTCGGGATAGACATGAAAGGTCTCGTTGATCGGTCGCACGTACCAGATGCGCAGGCGACCGTTCAACGATGCGGTGATGCGATAGAAGCCGGGGTCGCCGAACCTGCGGCCCGCCGAGATGAGCTTCAGCGAGCCGTCGGCCTGGTTCTCGGGCCGGAGCAGAACGGTGGCGTTGCCACGCACGACGGGGAAGACGGTCTTGACGCACGGCCCGTGCCCGGGAGGCGCGGCGGTCGAGTAGAAACCCGAGTAGATGACCATGCCGCTGCCGAGGTTGCGACGCAGCCAGCTGGTGAAAACGACACGCCCGGAGGCATCGACGAGCTGCTCGACCTCGCTGGTCATGCCACGAGCGGTCTCGAGCGGGTACATCGGAAAGTTCAGCTGCTCCATACGGCGGCTGACGAAGTTGATCAGCGCCCAGCCGAACGGCCAGAACAGCGGCGACCACTCCGACCAGACGTCCAGGTGGTATCTGCCGGTGTGCTCGTAGAAATCACGCACAGCGGGGTGAAGGCGGCCCGCGTCGAAGCTATCGCCGTCGAGAAGCGCGCAGTCCGGCAGGAGGCCGAGGTCTGAGCCGGTCTTAACCTCCAGGCCGGCCTTGGCCGCCACCGAGCGGTGGAATTCGCTGCCGATGCGAGGCGGGCCGGTCGGGCCCGCCAGCCAGGGGACCGTGCTCGGGTCGATGCGACGGCCGAGCAGGAAGCAGAGGAACAGGATCACCGCCTCGGCGGCGCTCCCGATCAGCCTGCGCATGGCTCCACTGTAGACGCGGGGGTGGGCGCTTTCGTCTAGTGGTGGTGGTGCTCGTGATGCTCGTGCGCGCCGCCGTGCTCGGCGGGCGAGGCTTCCATCATCCGCAGCATCTCGGGCCCGCCGGTGCGCAGGAACCGCCACCCGAGCAGCGCGATGAGCGCCAGGGCCGCGATATCGAGGAACGTCGTGTAGTTCCACGTCGGCGCCGCCTGGAAGACCGCTATGAAGTGATGGGCGGGGGCAAGGCCGAGCAGTTGAAACACCTCGCCGATGATGAGGCCGGCTAGCACCATCGCAACATAAGACGTCACCAGCAAATAGATGCTCACGCGCGCGCCGTAGTACTTCCGGTAGATGTTGAGGATGGGGAGGATGAGCAGGTCGGCGAAGATGAAGCTGATCACGCCGCCGAAGCTGATGCCACCGTTCCACAGCACCACTGCCAACGGGATGTTGCCAACCGAGCACACGAAGCTGAGCATGGAGATGATCGGAGCGACGATCGGATCCCAGAACACGCTGATCCCCGGCTGACGGCTCACGAACAGCGCCTGCCAGAAGCTGTTCGGCACCCAGGCCGCGAGTGCGCCGGCGATGAGAAAGCCGAGCAGCAGGTCCTGCCACAGGCTCGCGACGTCCATATAGAAGTAGTGGCTGACCGCCGTGAAGGCGCGCCCGGAAAACAGACGTCGTAGAAAGGGGCCGTCGGTGACCGACATGTCGTGAGCTCCGTGGCCTTCCATGCGACCCCGCAGTCCCTTCTCCGCTTGCGCGCGAGCCGCCTCGACCATCCGCGCGCGCAGCGTGTACTTGAAGACGACGGCAAGGATCGCGATCATCAGCAGCCCGCCGGCGAACTCCGCCGCCACGAACTGCCATCCGAGCAGCACGAGCAGGACCAGGCCGAGCTCGAAGACGAGGTTGGTGCTCGCGAACTCGAAGAGGATCGCGTTGGCGAGCGTCGCGCCGCGCCGGAACAATCCGCGGGCGATGGCGACCGCCGCATAGGAGCAGCTCGAGCTCGCCGCGCCGAAGAGAGTGGCGAAGGTGGCGCCGCGGAGGTCGTCCCGGCCCAGCGTGCGAACGATCGCCTGTTTCGAGACCACGGTCTGCACGACCGCGGAGATGAGGAAGCCCAGGGCAAGCGGCCACAGGACCTCCCAGAACATGAAGAACGCCATCTGCAGCGCCTGCCCGATGGAGTTGAGGATGAACACCGACTACGCCTTCACGAGCCGCTCGACCGCGCCGTTTAGCTCCTTGACCTTGGCGTCCCCATCACCAGCGCGAATCGCCTCGGCGACGCAGTGCTCGGTGTGGTCGGCGAGCAACAGCAGGGCGACACTCTCGAGCGCGGCCTTCACGGCGCTGACCTGCGTGAGCACGTCAATGCAGTAGCGGTCGTCCTCGACCATCTTCTGCAACCCCCTGACCTGGCCTTCGATCCGTTGGAGTCTCCGCTGGACGGTGGGCTTGTGAGTGGCGTATCCAGGCATCCGAGGATTATACCCCCTAGGGGTATTATGCGCCACGAATCGATATCGAAGCATCGAGACGGGATGCCCCTACCATCTCAATCGAGCAGTCGATTCTCAGTTGGAGGGTCCCAAGATGTCCCAACCGCCGTCCCGGGCTCCACTTCTTGTAACCACGACCGAACGTCCTGCCGGCTATGACGTACGGGAGGCCCTCGGTCAAGTCTTCGGCGTCGTGGTGCGCAGCCGTGGGCTGGGCGGCAACATCATGGCCGGCCTGCGGTCGCTAGGCGGCGGTGAGATCGTCGAGTACACGAGGCTCGTCGAAGACACCCGTCGCCATGCGGTCGACCGAATGGTGGAGAACGCGCGCGCCATGGGCGCTAACGCCGTCGTGATGATGCGCTTCGACTCATCCGAGCTCGGTCAGACCATGACCGAGGTGGTCGCCTATGGAACCGCAGCCGTCATTCAGAAGGCCTCGTCTTGAGCATTCCAGCGCAGCTGGTCATCCTGGCGCTGGTAATCGTGTTCGCAGTCGCCGGCTACTTCATCTGGGACCGTCGCTACCGCGGAGACAACCAGGGCGATTTCAAGCCCACCAACGAAGTCTTCAAAGACCCGACCTCGGGGAAGATGACGCGAGTCTACGAAGACCCCGCAACCGGAAAGCGGCAATATCGGGAAGAGGGCTGATCACGACTTCCTGAAGGCCTGCACCTCGCGCAGCGTCTTGGTCACCCCGATCTGCCGGTTCATCCACGGGCCCATGCCGGGGAAGTAATCCATGAGCGCCCGCATCAGGCGGGCGGGACCGGGCATGACCACGATCTCGGCACTGTCGCGGTCGAGCGCGCGCAGAAGCGCCTTGGCCACCATCTCCACCGGCGCCATGAACGACGAGCTCGGCTTGCTCATGTCGTCCAGGGTCCGCTGGCCCTGGCCCGCACCCTTGATCGCACCGAGGATCAGAACCGACGCGGTCACGCCGCGCCCGCGGTAATCGCTCCGCAGCACACGCGTGAAGCCGATCACCCCGTCCTTGGCCGCCGCGTACGCCTCGGTGAACGGGAAGCTCACGCGTCCCGCCATCGCCGAGATGTTGACGATGTGCCCGCGACCGCGCTCAAGCATTCCGGGGAGGACCAGGTGCGTGAGTGCAATCGGAGCCGTCAGGTTGAGGTCGAGGATCGCAAGGTTCTCCTCGATCGACATCTCGTCGAATTCGCGCAGCGGGTCGCCGCCGGCATTGTTGACGAGCACGTCGACGCCTCCGAATTCGCGTTCGCAGGCTCCGACCAGGAGCGTTCGCGCATCGGCGTCGAGCAGGTCGGTGACAACCGCGAGCACGCGCACGCCGAGCTTGCGCTGCTCGGCCGCCACCGCCTCGAGCTCGCGAGCAGACCTGCCGGCTAGAACGAGATTCATGCCGCGTCCGGCAAGGGCTGCGGCGAGATGGGGTCCGATGCCGCGTGAGGCGCCGGTGACGAGCGCGGTCTTGCCTTTGAGCTCCATTTTCGTTCTCCTATTTCTCGGTCGCGATGCGCATGCGGAGGGTCTTGTGCATGCCACCGACGGCGCTTCCGATGCGGACGATTGGGGGCACTTCGTCCTTGACGTCGGCGAGCTCGACAACCGTGGCCTCGACCAGGTGGTAATCGGTGCCGCGATAGCGAAGATCCGCATCGCCCGCCGCGAGCACATTGCGAGCCCAACCTGAGTTTTCTCCGAACGCCAGCCCCAGCCAGAAATAGCCGCCGCGGGGAAAGCCTGTTACCGGGGTCTTGTAGACCCGGCCAGACTTATGCCCGCGATGGCGCAGCAACGAGAACATCGGGAACCACCAGCCGCCGGCGATTCGCAGGATCAGCGGGTTGAACAGGTGGGTCAGCGGCCGCACGATGCGGTCGACGAACCCCGGTACATCCGATCTGGACATTTCGGTCCTCACATTCATGTTTGGCACTCCTTGTGAATGGAGTAACCCGGCGGCTCCCAGAGTATATTCCATCAAGTGATTGATTGAGTCAGAAGCCAAGCCCTAGAAGAGGCCGCCCCAAGGCCGCGCCCGACGCCGAGCCGCGAAGGGAGGCGCTGGTGCTGGCCGCCTACCGACGGCTGGCCGAGGCGGGCTTCGAAGGCCTGCGGACCAGGGACGTCGCCGACGAGGTGGGGGTCAACATCGCGACGCTTCACTACTACTTCCCGAGCAAGGAGGCTCTGATCAAAGGCGTCGTCGGCCATGCCATGGGCCGCTTTCGCACCGCCTTCGCCCCGGGCTCCAAGCCCGGCGAGCAGCTCGCCGCACAGTTCAAGGGCATTCGCCGGCTTGCCGCCGAGGAACCCGAGCTCTTCATGGTCATGGGGGAACTGGCGCTGCGCTCCGGTCGAGACCCCGCGATCGCCGCCATATTCCAGGAGACGATCCAGGCGTGGCACGACACGCTGGTCACGCTCGTCCGCCACGCGCAGAACGACGGCTTCGTCGACCGCAAGCTGGATCCCGACGCAGTCGCATCGGTGGTGATCGCGACCCTCAACGGACTCTTCATGGTCCCCGTCGCCAACACGGCGAGGCACCGGGTTGACAAGGCGCTAGCTCAACTCGAGGGATTTCTTGGTCTGGCCAACAACCAAAACCGGCCAGAGTGGAAGTGAAATCGGGCACTTGTGCGGTAATGGTCGCTTGGTGAGCCCGGCTTCCAGCCATTTGGGCCCACTTGGTCGCGACCTGATCGTCCTTGAGGATGACGTGAAAGATCGATCTCGCGGCTGACGACGCGGCGGCTTCCGAAACCTAGCGTGGTGGCCATGGAAAACACCACGATCGTCGAGACCCACAGTCTCACAAAGCGATATGGCAGCGGAGTCCTCGCCGTGAACTCCGTTGACATGAGCGTGCGACGTGGCGAGGTCTACGGCTTCCTGGGGCCCAACGGCGCCGGGAAGACGACGACCTTGCGCATGCTCGTCGGCCTCATCCGGCCGACCTCCGGCACGGCAACCGTCGCCGGCCACGCGCCCGGCAGCCCCGCGGGGCTGAAGAGGATCGGCGCCCTCATCGAGTCGCCTGGCTTCTACCCCTACCTCTCGGGTCGCGAGAACCTGAGGGTCGTGGCGGACATGGCGAGCGTCAGCCAGAAGCGCGTCGACGAGGTGCTCGACATCGTCGAGCTCGCCTCGCGCGCCGGACGGAAGTTCGGCACGTACTCGACGGGCATGAAGCAGCGTCTCGGAGTGGCGGCGGCGCTTCTCAAGGACCCCGACCTGCTCATCCTCGACGAGCCCACCAACGGCCTCGACCCCCAGGGCATGGCCGAGATGCGCAAGCTCATCAAAGACATCGGCCAGGGCGACCGCACCGTGCTCCTGTCGAGCCACCTCCTGGGCGAGGTGGAGGCGATCTGCGACCGCGTCGGAGTGATCAGCAACGGCCACCTGGTCAAGGAGTCGACCGTCCAGGAGCTGCTTGGCGAGGAGGGCGTGCTGGTGCGCGCGCAGCCCGCCGACAAAGCCCAGGAGCTGCTGACGAAGATGTTCGGCCCAGAGGCGATAAGCCGTCAGAACGGCGCGATCCACCTCAAGGTCAAGCCCGAGAACAGCATCGAGATCAATCGCAGGCTGACTGACGTAGGTATCGGCGTCAGCGAGCTGCGTCCATTCGAAAGATCGCTGGAGGAAGTCTTCTTCCAGCTCACAGGAGAGAAGCAAGGATCATGATCGCAACCATCAAGGCGGAGTGGCGTAAGAGTCGATTTCGGCCGGCGTTCCTGGTCGCCG
>Ga0066679_10000572_pt1 | contig 12860 bp, 12 predicted proteins | sample GraSoiAngelo_128_FD_62298 | JGI IMG/M metagenome (GOLD analysis project Ga0066679, IMG submission 62298) | Grasslands soil microbial communities from the Angelo Coastal Reserve, California, USA - 14_0927_12_20cm | ecosystem: Environmental > Terrestrial > Soil > Grasslands | place: USA... | reverse complement strand
CGTCGTGCTTCCTCACGCGAAAGATCAGCGCTCGACGCGTCGGAACGAGACGCAGGAGAACGTCCAGGTACAAGTTGCGCCGTAACATTCGGTTTTACGGCGCGGCGCTTTTCCAGTTCTTTGTGTTGACGCTTGCGTTCTCGCTCGTTCTGCCAGTCTTTAAAGCGATCTCTTAATGCAACGACGAAGGCGAAGCGAGTTGGCGCCCACACTTGAATCGATGCGAAAGAGAAGGCAGTGGTGAAGTAGAGCGCGACGGCTAGAACAGTGGTGCAAACGATGTACGCGCCCGCTACGTTCAGGTAACGAATTAAGACGTCGCCAAGAATTCGGCCAGCAAGGCCTTCAATGGGAATCGCGTCCATCCAACGGACATGGCCTGGCAGAATGGCGAGCAAAGCCGGCACGAACATCAGCAGCCAGATTGCGCCGAGTATCTTAGCCAACGGATTCTGCACCGGTCGTGAGCAGAACCAGCGCATACCGAGCAGGCCCATGAAAATGGGCAGCAGAAATGATCCAACACCCCAGAATTGCAGAACGATATCGGAAACATAAGCGCCAAGGATGCCGATCCAGTTGCGCGCCGCGTGCGCTCCAGTGAGGATCGATGCGCTATTCAGCGACGGGTCAAGCGGCGAATAAGAAGAGAGCGCGAGAAAAAGGAGGAGCGCGGAGACGCACAACAGGAACCCGACAAGCTCGTTCAGACGCCGGTTCCGGGTCGGCGCAAAGACTTTCGCGATAATTGTCATTATGGCAGCGACGTCACCGCCTGCAAGAAGCGGCGTCGTAACAAGACCAGAGCCCAATAATTATGACAAGAAGCGCCCGTCCGCACAATGCGGTAAAGCTGGAGGAGTAGCGAACTGGTTACCCGACAGCCATGACGGGGAGAACAATTGCCGGGCTCTCAGTCATTTACAAAGAACCGCAACAATTTCCAGCGGGATGGGTTTCTACCAGTAGGGAACGACCTCTGGCCAGTTTTCATAGCGTCCATTGACCGCTGAACTGGCATTTCATTACGCGCCCACTTCACGATTCGAAAGAAGTCCCCAGTCCATCAACTGGGGAGCGGCCAGTGTTTGACTAATCCGGAAGTTTCATTGGTTTGCGCGCTGCGGCGCGTCCCGGACATTCCAAAAAAGAGGAGAATTTTCTTTATGAAGAAGTTTGCAGTCGGAGTTTTATTAGTAGCGGGCTTGGTGCTCACAGGCTGCGGTTCGGGAAATCATAACTCCGGCAACATTAACGGCAACTGGACCGCCGCGCTCACCGACTCGAATAACAACCCCGTTTTCGCTTTCTCCACCTCGTTAGTTGCAAGTAATAATGGTTCGTCATTGACCATCAGCAACTTAACTTTCACGACGAACGATCCCTCTTGCTCCATAACGGAAGCAACAGAAACCGGGTCGTTCGTGCTCAGTGGAGACTTCAACGGGAATGTGACTGGTAAATTTTTGTTTAACGTTACGTCAGGAAACGGCAACAATGCTGATCTGAGCTTAACGGGAACGGCAAACGGCGGCACAATCTCTGGAACTTGGGCGCTCGTCGGCGGCACGGTAGCATGCACCGGCAGCGGCAATTTCACGATGACGAAAATCTGAGAAGGTTCAGCGCTGCGATTACCTGTTCAGCAAATCTGGTTTTCAAAGCGCTCTACTGTCCGGAAGCGGTGGACTGAGCTTTGATTGCATTGTCCTGTCGGGATCGAATGTGTGCTGGCAATTCTCGCAGTGCGAATCCGGTCAGCGCGGAGACGATGGAGCCTCCGATGGTAAGAAATACCGTGCTCGCGTAATGGGCAAACCAGCTTGGACCGGACGCCGGTGGTGCGGCAGCAGTGGTTCCAATCCAGGCAAGGGATAGATTCCCCGGCCGCGCGGATACGGAAAGCTTGCGTTCAGTGTTGGCGGCGAAATCTCCCGTGACCGTATCCTGCTGCGAAGAGCCGCCTTCCGGCTGGACCTGCACGCGAATCTGGTGAATTCCTGCAGATATCGGCACAATTTCTGAGAGGTTACCCTGCACCGAGCCTGCAATTAATCCAAATTTTTTCTTTACGGAGCCAGTGAGTTTGCCGGAGTAGGCGAGATCGCCATCGACCCACAGCGAAATATCTGCGCTGCGGAAGCCATGCTGGACTGTTAGATGTAAGTTCGCATTTTTTGCGTTGAAAGCAGTATGCAGCGCCACGAGTACTGCAGCGAATAGAAAAAGCCCAAGCATGATGCGCGCAGTCAGCGACAACCGGACAACCCAGTCGGAGCTCTGGCGCCACATCTGCGCCACCCGTTCGCGGGCCTGCGTTGTTGATTCACTATCCATCCATTTTTATTTTGCAGCACGGGCAGTTTTGTCTCCAGTTACCAAAGGTGTAGGGATGGAGGCAACGATCAAATCGGGCTCCGTTTGAATAGGCAAGCCGTGAATCTAGTGTCCCAGCATCCCCGCGGCCCATGCCAGCACCGCAAATCCAATCACGATGCGGTACATCGCAAATGGCGCGAAGCCGCGCTTGCGCACCCATCCCATGAACCAGGCGACCGCTCCATAGGCGACGATGAACGAGACGATGAAGCCGATGGCGAGGATGACCCATTCGTGAGATGTAATCTGGCTGACGCCAATAGGATTTTCAGCCTTGCCCGTCAGCGATTTGAGCAGCGTGTAGAGCGTTGCCACAGCCATGGTAGGCATGGAGAGAAAGAAGGAAAACTCGAGCGCCGCGGCACGGGACATTCCCATCAGTTGTCCAGCCGCAATCGTGGACATGGAGCGCGACGTGCCAGGAAAAACAGCAGAGAGAATCTGGCAGGCGCCGATCCAGATAGCTTGGCCGCCGTGGATGTCATCCATTTCCCAGGCATGAATTGGCGAGCCGGACGCCCCCGGTCCAGCCTTTTCCCATGGAGCCTTCATCGCATCGATGATCCACATTACGATGCCGCCGACCAAAAGCGATACGCCCATCACATAGAGGCTCTCGAGGTTCTTGCCAATCACTTTGGTCAGTAGAAAAGAAGGGATCGCAGTAACCACGAAGGCGATCATAACCAGGCTCAATGGATGAGTCAGATAGTTGCAATCCCGCTTCTCGCCCTCCGGAAAAGTCGAGATAAGTTTCGCGATGTGTTGGCGGAAATATACGGGAAGCGTCAGGATCGCGCCCAACTGGATGACAATGGAATACATTTTCCAGTAGCCGCTGGAGAGAGGCACATGCAGCAGCGCTTCGGAAATTCTCAGATGCGCGGTGGAACTGACAGGCAGGAATTCTGTGAGCCCTTCGACAATTCCGAGCAGTACAGACAAAAGATAATCGTTCAAACGTTCTCTCCATTGTAGGGACGCGGCTTGCTGCGTCTCATTGCCGTTGCAAATGCGGAGACGGGGCGAGCCCGTCTTTACACGAATTCATTCTCAATTTTTAGCAGTTTCTGCGTAACGCCGAAAGAAACTATCTGGCTTCCACTCTGGGCGGTGCTCACCATTCGCGATGCTGATGAGCAATGATCTTAGAATCTCTTCGTACTTCGCGGCAGCCTCAAGATTAACCGGCTGGTTCACATCGTCAGACGGCGCGTGATAGCGCTGAGTCAGCCAGTCTTTAAAAATCTTAACTTCAGGGGAGCCGGGTTCGGGCGCAACACCCATGGCGAGCGACGGCACGCCGTGGCGAATGAAATTGTACTGATCGCTGCGCACGAAGAGATTGCGCAGCGGCTCAGGATCGGGCTGAACTCTGACCCCTTGCGATTGCGCGATCTCGCGCACCCTATCTCCAAGATCGGAGTCATCAAGGCCGAGCACGGTGAGAAGTTTGAGTGGCACGATGGGCAGGAACATGTCGACGTTGACATCGGCGACAATTGATTTTGGCGGTACGGTCGGATGTGCGGCGAAATATTTCGAGCCGAGGAGTCCTTTTTCTTCTCCCGTAACCAGGACGAGAAGAAGGGACCGGCGCAATTTTTCCGGATTCTTCTTGAAACTCGCCGCCATATCGAGCGCGAGCGCGCTGCCCGAACCATTGTCCATGGCGCCGTTGTAAATGCGATCGCCGTTGATCGGTTCGCCGATGCCGATGTGATCGAGGTGGGCGGAAAGCACCACGTACTCATTTTTTAAAGCGGGATCGCTGCCGGGAATTTTGGCGACGATATTGGCAGACTCTATCCTGGTAACTTCAACTTTCGTCTTCGCTGATAGAGAAACTGCCAGAGGAAAGCGGGGCATCGGCTTGCGATCTTTTCCGAGAGCTGCAATTTCTTCGAAGGTGTGGCCGGAACCGGCAAAAAACTTTTCTGCGCTTGCGGGATTGACTGTGACCGTCAGCTTGGCCCCCTCCGTTTCATTGAACTCGGGATAGTCAAGGTCCATGGTGGGGTGGGCACGGTTAAGAGCGATACGAGACCACGGAATATCCATGGAAGCGGAATTAATCAAGGAAACGATGCCGATCGCGCCGGCGGCGCGAAGAACTTTCCAGCGCTCGGCGGCAGTCTGGTAATGCGACGCGAGCGAGCCAGGAATCTCTGTCGGGGACCCGGAAAAAATGACGATGATCTTGCCCCGCAGGTCGAGCCCAGCAAAGTCATCGTAATTTTTCTCGGGAACCTTCAGGCCATAGCCCGCGAACACCAGAGGCGCTTCGACCTCCGGCGCAGGCATCACGCGCAGGCCAATCAGAGCATCTTCGCCCAGGGTGAGCGGTTCGCGTTTGCCATCGCGGATCAGGGCAAGGTTGCAATCCTTTTCAACGATCTGGCGCGAAACAAATTTGACCGGCTGATAATAGCCATCGGTCCCCGCAGGCTCCGCGCCCACGCTTTTGAGTTGTTCAACCGCGTAAGCTTGCGCTTCGCGCTCACCGCGGCTACCCGTGTCGCGGCCTTCGAGTCTGTCATCGGCGAGCACTTTGATGTGATTCCACCAGGACTGGCCGTCGAAATGAGGAGTTGTCTGGGCCGCCACGGAAACGGCAATCAACACGGCGAGTAATGATCTGAGGGGCTTGAATCTCATAATTCCTCTGCTGGATTGCGCTTGACAAAGGAGTCTAGGATAGCAGGGAAATGGTGTAGAACGGCGGTGTAGAGGCTCAGTGTAGAACTACGATCCCACTTTCCAGGTTCAGCCGGGTGGACGCCGCTTTCGCCGCTAACGCTTTTCCGTGAGCGCTTCTACTCCCGGCAGCTTCTTTCCTTCCAGAAACTCCAGCGAAGCCCCGCCGCCGGTTGAAATGTGGGTAATCTTGTCGGCTACGCCCGCGGCTTTGACTGCGGCTACTGAATCTCCCCCACCGACAATCGAAACAGCTCCAGGATTGTCCGCGACCGCTTGTGCGATTTTGAATGTGCCCTTGGCAAATGGTGGCAGCTCGAAAACTCCCATGGGTCCGTTCCAGACGATGGTGCGAGCGGCGGCTACCGCTTCCGAAAACGTCTCGATCGATTGCCGACCTATGTCAAGCGCCATCATATTCGCGGGAATAGATTCGCCCGGGCCGACGATCTTTGTTGACGCACCAGCTTCGACGCGGTCGGCAATGACGTGATCGGTGGGCAACAGGAACTTTATCTGGTGAGTTTGTGCTTGCTGCAGAAGGTCTTTCGCTAGTTCGATCTTGTCCTCTTCCACCAGACTCTTACCAATCGATTGGCCTTGCGCTTTCAAAAAGGTATATGCCATGCCGCCGCCGATGATGAGAACGTCAACTTTACCCAGAAGGTTGCGGATAACTCCAATTTTGTCGCTGACTTTCGCACCGCCGAGAATTGCGACAAACGGACGCTCGGGGTTCTGCAGGACCCCCCCGAGATATTGCAGCTCCTTCTCCATCAGCAACCCGGCCGCCGATTTTTGAACAAACTTTGTGATTCCGACGGTCGAGGCATGAGCGCGATGCGCTGTACCGAAAGCGTCGTTCACGTAGAACTCAGCGAGCTTTCCCAGTTGCTTTGAAAACTTCTCGTCGTTCTTTTCTTCTTCGGCGTGGAAGCGAAGATTTTCCAGCAAAAGCGCTTGGCCTTTTTCAAGTTTGAGGGCCATTTCTTCGGCTTCTTCCCCAACGCACTCGGGGCAGAAGCCGACGTTTTCCCCGCGCGACAATTCTTTGTCCAGCAGCATCCGCAGGCGCTCCGCAACCGGTTTCAGACTGAGCTTGGGATTGACTTTGCCCTTGGGACGGCCGAGGTGGGACGCGAGAATGAGGCGCGCGCCGTGGCGCAAAGCGTACTCGATGCTGGGCAGCGTCTCGCGGATGCGCGTGTCATCCATAACACGGCCATCGTCGAGCGGAACGTTAAAGTCCACGCGCATGAAAACGCGGTGATCGTTAAGCGGAAGATCGCGAAGGGAAAGCTTGGACATGGAACCGTCTCCGTTGCCGAGGCTCGTATTAAAGGCTCCCCTGTGAATCTCTGTGATACCTCGGTGCCTTCTGTGGTTGAAAAAAGTCTTTACCACAGAGGATCCGGGGACTTCACAGAGGTTCACAGGGGAATCTGCCGCTGAAAACTCAAGACCTATAGGCCTTTCGATGCTAGCAGGTTAATAAGGTCGCGGACACGGCAGGAGTATCCCCACTCATTGTCATACCAGGAGATGACCTTCACGCAATTGCCGCCAACTACCAGCGTCATCGGCGCATCGACTATAGACGAGCGGGAGTCGCCTTTGAAATCCGACGACACGAGTTCGTTCTCTTCAAATCCGAGATAGCCCTTCAGCGCGCCCGACTCAGAGGCTTTTTTTAGAGCGGCATTCACCTCTTCTTTGCTCGTCTTTTTTTCAACGAATGCCACCAAGTCGACAACGGAAACATTGGGCGTCGGTACGCGCATGGCGAAACCGTCGAGTTTGCCTGCGAGATCGGGAATCACGAGCTTCAGCGCTTTGGCCGCTCCGGTCGAGGTAGGAATCATGTTGATCGCCGCGGCTCGCGCCCGGCGCAAGTCTTTGTGTGGGAAGTCCAGGATCACCTGATCGTTTGTATAAGAGTGAATTGTGGTCATGGTGCCGCTGACGATCTTGTAGTTGTCATTGACGACCTTGGCGATCGGAGCGAGACAGTTCGTAGTGCAGGATGCATTTGAGATGATGTGATGCTTGGCGGGGTCGTATTTCTCGTCGTTCACGCCGAGCACGACCGTAAGGTCTTCATTCTTTGCCGGAGCGGAAATGATGACTTTTTTCACCGAGCCGCGCAGATGTTTCTTCGCGTCATTGGCGTCGGTGAAGTGGCCGGTGGATTCGATCACCACTTGTGCGCCCACGGATTCCCAGGGTAGAGCAGCCGGATCCTTTTCTTTGAAAACTTTGATGACCTTGCCATCGATTGAAATGCTGTCGGCTCCGGCAGTGATTTTGTTGGGCAGATTGCCGAGGATGGAGTCGTACTTGAGCAGATGCGCGAGAGTTTTAGGATCGGTGAGATCGTTTACGGCTACGAAATCCAGATTCTTGTCTGCGAGAGCGGTGCGGAGAACGTTGCGGCCGATGCGTCCGAATCCATTAATGCCAACTTTTACCGACATTGTGCCTCCCAAGGAAGATGTGCTGCCCAGAAATGCGCCAGGAGCGTTGAAACAACCTTCGATGGTATCAGGGCCGAGCGGCCAGCGTAAATGTCAGGCGCCGCTTGAGAAAAAACCTCACTATGAGGCCGCAACGCACGCAATGTTCTAAGGCGACTTGCCCACGCCGCCATTGAACTCACGCCGAGCTCTCACGCCGATTCGGGTGTGATCTCAAGGACGGTATCGGTTTTGCGCCACAGGAAAGGAAGACGGGCGAGCCAGTATTTTGCGTTGATCGCCTTGCGAACTCGGGGAAAGTCCTCCTTGGGAAGAATGCGGACAGTCGCAGGGAATTCCGGGCCAGTAACTTTTCCCCGGATGGTACAGGGAGCGATGGTAGCTTTCGGGTTGTTGCGAATGCGCTTGCACTTTCCGGTTTTGCTGTTCGTCATGAAGCAGAGTCGGCCATTATCTTCCGCGAACCAGATCGGAGTGCGAACGGCAACTCCATTCTTACGGAAGGTCGCAAGGCTGATGTAGCGCTGACCTTGAATTTCGCTGGGAAGAGACGACATGTGGACATTGTAAAGCGGTTGCAAGCTTCTTTGGCAGCAGAGCGACTCTTAATTCCAGGGATTCAGAACGAACTCGAGGGCATAGAAGTCGGAGATATTGCGGGTCACCAGAGTTAACTGGTGGGACTCGGCGGTCGCTGCAAGGAAAGCGTCCATCACACCCATTGGCCGGCCGACTGCCTCGCTCCGGGACATCATTCGACCCCACGCTTCCGCGACAACAGTGTCGACGGGCAAAACCCTGCTTTCAAATCTTAAAGGCAGATCGTGCCCCAGCCATTGTTCGAGCCGGCTTCGACGCCGACCTGGCGACAGTCGCTCCGCCCCGTAACGAAGCTCCGCAAGCGTGAGGACGCTGATAAAAATTCGGTCCTCATCAGCCGATTCCATCCAACTCATCAAACCGGGGTTTGGATGAGGCTTAATCCATTCCGAAACCACATTTGTATCCAGAAGAAAATTCACAGGTCAATCTTCCGGGGACGTTCCTTGATACGGCGGACTTTCAGCCCCGAATCGCGCAAAGGAGATTGTGCGAAGAATTCGGCCAAGTTACCGACCCGCTTTGTCTTACGTTGCCATTCCTCTGCTCCGACTACAACGGCTGCGGTGCGGCCGTTTCGAGTGATCGTCTGCGGTCCGTCCGCCATTGCCCGCTCGATAATTTCACTGAATTTCGCCTTAGCCTCAGCCACTGTCCACGTTTGGGAACTCATGAGCAACCCTCTACCTTCTATAGGTCATTATGGTCATTATAGTCATAAGTGGAGGAGGAGTTCAATCGAGCAAGGATTCGCGCAGCAACTTTTACAAAGGTGAATACTTCCTCCGGCGCTTTATCTAGGTTTGGCTTCCGATCACTTACAATAGAGGAACTCTAAGCAGAGGATTTAGAAGACATAGGCGAAGGATCATGAGTGAAAGTTGGAAACGTTGGCAGGGCCGGACTGTCAATCAGAAATTTCCGCTGCAGACTTACCTCGGCGGATCGGATCATAGCGCGGTGTTTCTCACGGCTGTGGAAGGAGTTGCTGGGAATGTTGGGAGCGGTGACTCCAACAGGGCTGCCATCAAACTGATCAATGTGGCGGCGGATGTAACAGGCGGCGAAGCTCAAAGCTCTCGATGGCAGGCGGTTCGCGAACTGAACCATCCGAATCTGATTCGCATTCTTGACACCGGACGCTGTGAAATCGATGGCACTCGTTTGCTGTATATCGTAATGGAGTATGCGGAAGAAAATCTTTCGCAGATTCTTCCGGAGCGGGCTCTAACCGCGGAGGAGACACTCGGGACCCTGCCGCCAGTGCTCGAGGTTTCGCAATTTGTGCACGACCACGGATTTGTGCACGGTCATATCAAGCCCACAAATATTCTCGCCATTGGCAACCAGGTAAAGCTGTCGAGCGACACGTTATCACGAACCGGAGAAACTAGTCGCGCCAATGGGATGTCAGCATACGGTCCACCAGAAGCGGCAACGGGGGCAACTTCCACAGCGGGAGATGTCTGGCAGTTGGGAATGACGTTGGTTGAGGTGCTCACTCAGCGCTTGCCCGTCTGGGATCCTGAAGGACGGCGCGCCCCCGTGATACCCGATAACGTGCCACAGCCATTCCACGACATCGCCAGCAACTGCCTGCAGCTTGACGCGGGTAAGCGCTGCACCGTCCGAGAAATCAGCGAGAGATTAAGAGCCGGTCATACGGAAGCGGGACGACGGCAGACTCCTTCCGATCTGCGGCAAAACATTTCTGCGGGCGCGGGTACGGGGCAGCAAAGATCGGCACAGAACTTTAACCATGTGGATACGGGGTTGCAAAAAGAATTCGCGAAATGGCCAATCTGGGTGGCCATGGCGGCGGTGGTGGTGATTGCATTTGTTCTCATTGCGCGGCCGAAGCGGTCAAATCCGCGGTACGAGCAACCTTCGGCGGAAGCTCGGCAGGATGTGGAGACACGAACTCCGCAGTCGGCGGATCGGACAGGAGCAGTGGGCGGGGTGGCATCCAACACTTCCGATGCTGCGAATAGTGAAGCAAGAAGCAACGACGCTCAGTTGGGCGTTGTGCAAAGGGTGATGCCGCAGGTTTCTCCAAGCGCGCGGCGCACGATTCAAGGCAAGATCAAAGTTCGAGTCAGGGTCGGCGTGGATGCAGCCGGAAATGTGTCGGGCACCACGCTCGAATCAGCCGGTCCAAGCAAGTATTTTTCGCGAATCTCAGTAGAAGCCGCCCGCGAGTGGAAATTCGTTCCGGCGGAAGCAGCGGAGCAGTCGGGCCGGAGGGAGTGGAGGATTCAGTTTGCCTTCACCCGCGCGAACACAGAAGCATCCGCCGCGCGAGTGAAGCGCTAGGGTATCTCAATGTCGTTGGTTAAAGGTTACCTTTAATCGACTGGCGGCGCGCCTCTTCGTAAGCCTGTTGCGGATCCCGCCCAGTAACCTGTTTGTACCACGCGGGGTGGAAGGTCCAAGCCCAGGCTTCGCTTACCGCGCCGCGAATCATCGCTCCGAATGTGCCGGGCTCGCCGATCGTGCTCTGGTAGATGTGAATGAAAATTCCGCCAAGCATCACGATCGCTGCCAAGTCGTGTACTACATAGCTGACCGCTACGGCGGTTGCACCGAACGTTCTCGCGCCCGCCCACAGGATCGTTCCCGTAATGATGTAGAGAACGCTGCCGCACAAGACTTCCCAGAACAGAAGTTTCTGACCGGCGTTGAAAAAACCGGTCTCTGGAGAGTCCATCTTTTCTTCGCCGGTGGTGATCTTCTTGATGTTGCGCATCCATCGGGAATCGGCCGCATTCCAGAGCATGGGCTCGAGCCAGTTCAGTACCTGGAAGGCAAAGAAGAAAACGAAGGCCGCTCCAAAATATGGGTGCAAGGTGCGGGTGAGTTGTCCGCCGCCAAAGACGGGCGTGATCCAGCGAAACAGCCAGGGGAGATAGAGGGCGAAGCCGGTGAACAGCGCCAGGAAGAAAAACAGCGCGACCGTCCAATGGAGGATGCGCGTGTACACCGGATGGCGGAGTAACTCTCCCCGATAGACAGTGGTATGGCCAACGTGTTCAAAACTCGCACGAGCCTTGTCGTCGAAACGTTCGATCGCTCCGCTAGCCATTGGTGGAATCCTTTTTCGGCGGCTCGGGTTGCGGCACGCGCGGCCCGTTAGTCACATGCTGGAGGACGATACCGACTGCACCGAACAGGGCAAATGCTCCGAGCAGCGGCTTGAACAGCCACTTCCAGACCGTATAGCTCCAAGGAATTGTCGGATTCTTTGGCAGATTGCCATAACGCTCTGGATCGGTAGCGTCGTGAAGCACATAGATCACGTGCGTCCCGCCGACCGATTGTGGATCGTAAACTCCGGCATTCTGCCAGCCGAAATTGTCGCGCAGTTGTTTGGCGCGCTCCTCGGCGATGAATTTCATGTCGTCTTTGGAGCCGAACTTGAGACAGCCGGTCGGACATGCCTTGATGCATGCCGGTTCGAGACCCTCGCCGACGCGGTCGGAGCAGAGTGTGCATTTGTACACCCGTTTGGTCTCAGGATTGAAGCGCGGAATATTGAATGGACAACCGGATACGCAGAATTCGCAGCCGATACAGTTTTCCTGGTTAAAGTCGACGATGCCATTGGCGTACTTCACAATGGCCCCGTCGGCGGGACAAGCCGCCAGACAGCCGGGGTCAGCGCAGTGCATGCACTGATCCTTGCGCATGAGCCACTGGATTGTGCCGTCTGGGTTCTGGTGCTCATTGAACTTTATGAGGTTCCAAAAATTCCAGCGCGTTTCTGGCATGGTCTGGTAGGTGTTATCGAAGGTGGTCGGGCTGAACGGCATGTCATTCCACTCGACGCACGCAACTTCACATGCCTTGCAGCCAATGCAGGTGGTGGTGTCAACCAGTTTGCAGACTTCGAGGTCGCGCTGCATGCCCTGGCCGGCCGAGGATCCCGAATGGCCCGAAATCATTTCGGTTTGTAGTGCCTTGCGGTCTGCCATCTCCCATCCTCGATCTTAGAATTAAATTGCTAGTGGAGCGCCGGGCGTCCCCGCCCGGCCTTCCGGGTCCGTGCAGGACGGGCGAGGACGCCCGTCACTCCGCTGTCTTAAACAATTATTAAACCTTCTCGATCTTTACCAAAAAGCCTTTGAACTCCGGCGTAAACGCATTCGGGTCAATTACTGTTGGCGTCAACTGATTCGCCAAAGTCTTCGCGGTCTTGCCTTCATCTTCCACAATGCCGCGGAATCCCCAGTGAATCGGAATGCCGATCTGGAACGTCTCTTTGCCATCGATCTTCATGGGACGGATGCGGCGCGTGACCATCGCCTTGGCGATATAGTGTGCGCGCGCGCTGGTGACCTTCACGTGTTCACCGCCCCGTATTCCCATGCGATCCGCCAGTTCGGCTGGAACCTCGACGAACGGCTCCGGCACCAGTTGCACGTTCATCGGATTATTTTTTGTCCAGTAGTGGTAATGCTCGGTCAGCCGATAGGTGGTGCAGACGATATTGAATTCCTGTCCCGTTTGCGCGTACTTGTCCATGTCGGTCTTATATTTTTTTACAACCGGATTGTTGGACTGGTTAGGATGCAATAGATTCACGATCGGGCTCTCGATCGGTTCATAGAATTCGGGGAAAGGTCCGTCCTGCATTCCGGAGAGCGGAACGAACAAACGTCCGATGCCCTCGGGGTTCATGATGAACGGGCCCATGTGTTCTTTGGGGGAAGA
>Ga0066679_10000568_pt1 | contig 12902 bp, 10 predicted proteins | sample GraSoiAngelo_128_FD_62298 | JGI IMG/M metagenome (GOLD analysis project Ga0066679, IMG submission 62298) | Grasslands soil microbial communities from the Angelo Coastal Reserve, California, USA - 14_0927_12_20cm | ecosystem: Environmental > Terrestrial > Soil > Grasslands | place: USA... | reverse complement strand
TTTGATCGTTAATGATAGCGATATTCGCGTGGAACGGGATTACTTGCGAAGGGTGCTCCAGCCGTTGAGCGATCCTACGGTCGGAATGGTTACCTGCCTCTACCGCGGGGTAGCGGCTCCAACCCTGGGATCGCGCCTGGAATCGCTGGGTATCAGCACGGATTTCTGCGCAGGTGTGCTGGCGGCGCGTCAGATCGAGGGCGGTATGCGCTTTGGGTTGGGCTCGACGTTAGCGTTCCGCCGTCGTGATCTGGAGGCCATTGGCGGCTTTGAAAGCATTGTGGATTACCTGGCGGATGACTATGAGATCGGCCGTCGCTTGGCCGCGCACGGCTACCGCGTATGTCTTTCGGAGGTAATTGTGGAAACGTTCTTACCTGACTACTCATTACGGGAGTATGTCCGCCATCAATTGCGGTGGGCTCGCAGCATTCGCGATTCCCGGCGCTGGGGTTACATGGGATTGCTGGTTACGTTCGGATTTCCCTGGGCCTTCGTAAATTTGTTAGTAACTCGCGGCGCCGGGTGGGCGTGGGGACTGCTTGCTATTGCACTAGGGTTACGTCTTTCAGTCGCATGGTTGGTGGGAGGCGTAGTATTGCGGGACCGGCAGATTATTGATCACTCATGGCTAATTCCTCTGCGAGACTTAATCGCTCCGGCAATCTGGGTTCTCAGTTTGACCGGTCACACGGTAGCCTGGCGCGGGGATACGTTCCTTTTGAAGCACGGCAAAATGGTGCGAATGAGCCTGTAGGTTGACAGTTTGTCGGACGCCTGGGGTATGTCTTTAAACACTGCATTTCGGCCAATACCGCATCCGCTGACGGTCCGCTACTTGTGAACACTAGGCGTCGGTAGTATCTTAATACTTTAAGACGCTACCTAACGCCTCGTGTCTTTACATAGATTTACGTTCCATTAGAATTAGAGGTTTGTGCTTCTCGCGGACTGGCCTTGATGACTGGCCTACCGCGTCTTCTTAGATAAAGGTCATACATATGAGCCGAGTTCTGGTTACTGGAGGTGCCGGTTTTATTGGCAGTCACTTGTGCGAGGCATTGCTCGCTCGGGGAGATGAAGTATCCGTCGTCGACGATCTATCCACTGGTCGCGTCGAGAACATCGCACATCTCCAGGATCGTGAAGATTTTCACATGACTGTGGGCTCAGTTTTGGATGCTGCCAGACTGGAGCCGCTGGTGAGGAAGACCGACGTGATCTTTCATTTGGCGGCCGTCGTCGGAGTGCAAAAAATCATCAATGCCCCAGTGGAGACAATAGAGACCAACGTGCTAGGAAGCCATAACGTGCTGTCGCAGGCAGCTCGCTACGGCAAGCTTTGCCTGATCGCATCTACCTCGGAGGTCTACGGTAAGAGTAATAAAGTCCCGTTCACCGAAGACGACGATGTGGTGTACGGCCCCACCATCAAGAGCCGTTGGAGCTACGCGTGCTCGAAAGCCATCGACGAATTTCTTGCTCTCTCCTATTACAGAACGCAGGCACTGCCCGTAGTCATCGCTCGATTGTTTAACACAACCGGACCACGTCAGACTGGTTACTATGGCATGGTGCTGCCGCGCTTTGTGGATCAGGCGCTTAAGGGGTTGCCAATCACGGTGTTTGGAGATGGCCGCCAAACCCGGTGTTTCGCCGATGTAGCTGACGTGGTGCGCGCTCTGCTTGCACTGATGGAGCATCCAGATGCGATTGGACAAGTCTTCAACATAGGTAATCCTGAAGAAGTCTCGATGTATGAACTGGCCGAACTGGTGAAGAAGCTAGCGCACAGCAAGTCAGGGATTCGACTGATTCCTTACGACGAGGCGTACCAGCCGGGGTTCGAGGACATGGAGCGTCGAGTTCCCAACATCGATAAAATTTCCCGGCTGATTGGTTACGCGCCACGGGTAAGATTACGCGAAATTATCAGTCGAGTCGTTGCAAACCGCCGCGAGGAACTCATTACGTCCACGGCGATACCGGTTACGGCTGCTCAGCAGCGGGTTGTGCGGGCCGGTGTTGTGGAATGATTCTTCCGCCCTCGGTAAAACGATATGTTTCCCCTCGCCACGTGAAACTGCCGCTCGCGTAACTAGCCGCCCACGTAAGAAATCCCGCTAGGTCCCGCAAGGGGTAAAGCCAGCATAAGCTCAAAGCTCTGGGGTCACCCACGACTCCCCATCCCACGCTCACCGACTGAATCATGCGATTAAGGAATGACGCCACCAAGAGGCCAAAGCCGAGATATGCATGCCCCAGCGCCGTGGCCGCGACGAATCCCAGCATCCCGAATGGCACGGCAAAGGTGAGGCTGGTGCCCAGGTGCCCTTTTGGACGAGAGTAGCGGGTGCTTTTCATCCATCGTAGTTGATCGCCTAGCGTCTGTCTTACAGAACGGGGAAGCAGCACGTGTCCCACAATGTAGTGGGACAAAACAACCTTATATCCCGCTGCCCAAACCTCGTTGCCTAACACGAAATCGTCGGAATAATAGTCTGCGGTAGATCCGATACCGCCGATGGCGGCGAGTGCATCCCGGCGCGTTGCTATGGCCAAGCCGAGTGCGAACCGCATTCCTTCCATCATGTCAGCCACCACAACGCCAGAGGGCATTTCCACTGACATTCCCAGTGCCTCCAACACCGACCAGAAATCTTGCGCTGGGATACCCCGGTATAAGCAGGTTACGAGGCCTACCTTCGAATCCAGCAATGGCGCGACGATGTTGCGCAAGAAATCGGGGCGAACCTCTACGTCACTGTCGCTTAGGACCACGTAGGGGTTCGACGATGCCTGCAGCATCTTGTTGAGCGAGAAGACCTTCGCATTCGGCCAAGTAGGCACACCGGAAACAACGATGCGTGACTTCACGTTCGGATAGCGTCGCTGAAGCTCTTCCGCGATCTTGAGTGCTGCATCCTCCGCGGCGCGGGCGCCAAAGATGATTTCGAAATCGGGATAGTCCTGTTGGAAGAATCTCTCCAGATTTTCTCGGAGCTGTGGTTCCGCTCCGTGGACCGGCTTCAGCACAGTGACAGCTGGAAAAGAAGATCGCGGGAGCGCCTCAGTCGCTAATGTCGCTGCAAGCGCCTGCCGACGATAACGAAGCGCCGCGAACAGTACCAGGCCAAGGAAAACGGTGGAACTTAGCGTGCCAATGATCGCAATCAGCAGCAGAACACGCCAGATGACGAGTAACGACAACACGCGATAAGAAAGAATGCTTAATAAAACACGAATCATTTTCTTAATCAGGTTCGCGCTATCGGCATAACAGCAGAAGTCAACGCTTCAGGTCCTGATTGGTAAAGATAAACTTCCCTCCATCGCGCGCCAATACATAGAACTTTTCGCCCTCTAATTCCTTAGGCGTTTCCTGGTCACTCCATAAAAAGATGCGCGCCGGCCCAGCCCAAAGGGACGCGAAGGACGCCGGGGTTTCGAAGACATGCGGAGCATCGGGAAAGTGCGAGCCGTACCACAGGCCACTTGAGGGCTCGTGCAAGATGCGCAGTGGAATACCGATGTAAAAATTCAAGCTGGAAGCGCTCTCGTATTCGCCATCTACGACAATTACGTCCCCTGGCCGGTAATGCTGCTCGATCGCAATAGCCAGCTGCTTGGAAGATAGGATTGGCGAGAAAGTCACGAATGCCGAGTGCACGCAGGCGAGCAGGCCGATCATCATCACCGCCAGCGCAAAGTTCCCTGCTGCGGGACGTCCGCCCCGGCGAAGCATCCAGTTCAAGCCGGTTCCGAGCAACAAGGCAAGGGCGGCGCCTAATAACGGTCCGCGAAACGCCCCCATGGCCTGGGGCGTAAGGTCAAGGAAGTGTCCAAAGGAGAGGGTGTAAACTTCCGGATTCCTTTTCAATAGTTCCGAGAGATCCGTTCCGGGCGAAGGCGGCTTGGATAGAATCAGCAGCAACATACTGACAACAAATCCCAGAGACCCCAGCGCGAACAGAAGGGCGGAAGAAATCCTGCCCGCGCGACGATCAGCGCTGTTAGCCGGCGACTCAGCCTCCCGTGAGAACCATGCGCCGACCAGCAGCGCCATGGCCGGTATTGCAGGAATTGTGTAGTACTCCTGGCGAGTCGAAAAACTAAAGAATACTACGATGACCATGATCCAAAGAGCGAACAGCAGATTGGCTCTTTGACGTGGGTCGAGTCTTGATCGCACCTCTCGCCAGCGCAAGGGAACCTGTTTCAGGGCTTGCGGCAAGAACGCGCTCCATGGCAGGAGCCATAACACCAGCAGTCCCCAGAAAATTAGAAGAGGAACAGTGTCGTAGTCACGCGGCACCCGTTTGTTCAAATACCGCAGAAAGTGCTCATTCACGAAATAGAGCCACAAAAAACCGCGAACCCCGCCTTGGTCGGGGTTGCGCATCGCCGCCAGGATGTGCCAAGGTGCTGCGACCAGCAGAAAGATAGCAGTGCTCGAGATCAGCCGCAGTCGCAGAATGTGCCGCAGGTTACCGGTCAAGATCAAGTAAAAAGCGATCACCGCCACCGGGAAGACTAATCCGATCAAGCCCTTGGTAAGTACGTTCAGGGCACAGCTTACAGCTAGTCCCCAACAAGCCAGACGTGAGGGCGGGGTCTCCTCCAAAGTCTCCAGGAAGAAGAAAAATCCAAGCAGCAGCCACAAGCCTACAAGCGTGTCCGGGATTAAAAAGCGGGTGTAGATATAAGGGCCGAAGGCCGTCGCCATTATCAGAGCCGAATAGAGTCCGGCGCTTTCATCGTAGATTTTCCGTCCGACCCAGTAGGTGGCGTAAAACAAGGCCAGCATCCACAGTACGACGGGTAGCCGGACAGCCCATTCGCTCTTTCCAAAGAGAACAAGGCTGCCGGCGACTCCCCAATACATCAAAGGCGCCTTCTCCATATAACGAATGCCATTGGCATACAGGGTCGCCCAATCGTGTCGCACAATCATTTCGCGTGCCACCTCGGCGTGTTGGGTGTCGGCGTCGTCAAGGAGGGCCGGCATGCACATCCCAGCAACATAAATAACCAGCCAAAAACCTGTAATCATCAGCAGACATAGGCTAGGACGAAGATGAAACCCGGCAGCAGGGTCTGAGAAGGACGGCTCGGCAATGGAATTACGCTCCCGTAGCGCTACAGGCAGATTCATGTAGGAATTCCGCAGAATTTCAATTATACGGGAGCTATGGTGATGGCTGGAACTGTGGTGGCCTCAGCCCGTGACTGCCCGGGCTTGGTTTTCAGCACTTGCTGTATTTTTGTGCCAGAACTTTAAGACCAAAGGGTTTTTGCAGGAACCGCGCTCGTCGAATGGCAGTTCCACGTTGCAAAACGTTTCTTTCAGCATACCCGGAAACAAACAAGACTTTCGTCTCAGGTCGGATGATTGCGAGGTGCTCAGCCAGTTGAACGCCACTCATGCGCGGCATCACCACATCGGTCACCGCGATGTGAATTGGACCGGAATGGCCCTCGGCCACTTCAACCGCGTCCTGACCATCTCGTGCCTCCAGCACACTGTAGCCAGCGCCTTTAAGAAATTTTGTGGTGGCTTGCCTGAGTGCTGGTTCGTCCTCTACTAGGAGTATGGTTTCGTTTCCATTCAAATGGATCCCCGGATTGCTAAGAGCAACTTTCGGAGCAACTTGTGTTTCGTGAACTCGAGGCAGATAAATCTTGAAGATGGTGCCCATCCCGCGCTCGCTATACACCCATATAAAGCCGGCATTCTGTTTGACGATGCCGTATACCGTCGCCAGACCCAGACCCGTGCCCTTGCCTTTTTCTTTGGTCGTAAAGAATGCGCTCAAAAATGTGAGACAAGTCTTTGGAATCGATTCCCTGGCCCGAATCGCTGGCCGTCAACAGCACGTAATCTCCTATGGGCACCATCGCGTGCCGCTGAATATAGGCCTCGTCCACCCGAACATTTGAGGTCTCAATTGCAAGATTGCCACCGTCGGGCATCGCATCTCTTGCGTTGGTGGCCAGGTTCATGAGGATTTGTTCTATCTGGACCGGGTCAGCTTTGACTTTCCAAAGATCGTCTGTGGGAATCACCATTAAATCAATGTGTTCGCCGATCAAACGGGGCACCATCTTGCCCATTTTGGTGGTCACCGCGCTTAGATCTAACACTTGCAGCACCTGCATCTGTTTACGACTGAAAGCCAGCAGTTTCCGTGTGAGGTCTGCGGCCCGATGCGCTGCTTTCTGTATCTCCGCAATGTTGTGACGCAGGTGGCTATCGGAATCAATAGAGTCCAGCGCCAATTCGGCATAACTGCCGATAATCATCAAGAGGTTATTGAAATCATGCGCGATGCCACCCGCCAACTGTCCGATGGCATCCATCTCTTGAGCCTGCCGAAGCTGAGCCTCCAGCTTGCGCCGCTCAGTGATGTCACGATCGTTGCAGATAAAGTGGGTGATGTTACCTTCCGTATCGCTAATGGGAGTGATCGTCTTCTCCAGATAGAAGATGTCGCCATTCTTTTTGCAGTTAGCGCAAGAGTTCCGCGAAAGACTTTGCCGGACAGAACTGTGGCCCATAGTTCTCCGTAGATTCCCGGCGCTTGTTCCGCCGACTTCAATAAAGCAACGGTGTTGCCGACCACCTCTTCGCTCGCATAACCGGTAAGCGTCTCGAACGCGGGATTCACATATTCAATTAATCCCGCCTGATCGGTAATCATGACAAGGTCGGCAGATTGCTCGACTGCCTGAAAGAGTTTACGCAGCATTTCTTCCGCTTGCTGGCGCTTCTGATGTTTACGGTGGAGGTTGACCGCATATCGGATCGAGCGCCCAAGGTACTCCTCACACAACTCAGATTTCTTGACGAAATCGCAAGCTCCCGCTGCGATAATTTCCGCCAGGGTACCCTCGTCCGCGTACTCGGCAAGAAAGATAACAGGCACAGTCGTATTGAGGCGGCGAAGCTCCGGTAACAACTGTAGAACGATGCCATCCTGAGCTTCATATTCAAACAGGATCAGGTCGTACTCCGTCTCTCCAATGCGAAGTAATGCTTCTTCATATGAGGTTGCGTGTTCTAACTCTGCACGGGTAGCGGAATTGCCTCTGCTTAACAGATCACGGATGACAAAAAAGCTTTCTTCGCCATGACCGATAAGCAGAATTTGCAGTACGGCGTCTTGGGGGATCGGGCTGACCGTCTTCGGCATGCGCCTTAACCCCTGCTACCTCTACATCGGGAAGGCGTTGTTCAGGATTGAGGAGTGCAGGTGAGATTACCAAAGATACGACCCGTGTATTCCCGAATCGAGAGTAAGCATCAATTCGGGAATTACTTTTAACAGAGAACCGTTCAATGCCGCTGGTCGGGGGTGTTTAAATCCGCCGGAATCCCTGCCTGGGGCGGCACTAATTCCCGGAACTCTGCCAGCGGTGCGTAATAGCCCTTGCGCGCGTGGACGTGAAACCGCTTTTTCAGTTTGCGGGCGATAATCTCTATGCGGCGATAGCGGCCATTTTCAGCGAAATCGGTGGGGCGATAGGAAAGCGCGTATCGGTTGCGCATCTCGTCTTCAATAGAAGCAAATGCCTTCACTACTTCTTTGGCGCTATTCGGAGTGAACATCCGGCCTCCCGTCTGTAGCGCCAGCTCTTTTAGCACTTTATCCCCGGGTCTGATTGTGCCGGAGTTGTTAGTACTGATGGTGTAAATAGTAACCTCGTGACGCTGCGCATTCTCGATCGTCTGCTCAAGAGTGGCCTTGCTCGCGTTGTCATCCCCATCACTCAAGACGACAAGGGTCCTGGCCATGGGGACATTGTCCCCTGCACTCGCCAGTTTTCCGCAAGCGCTGCGGAGGGCGTCATAGAGGGCGGTGCCGCCTTCGGACTTCAAGGCGGAAACCCCAGCCGCCAGTTGCCCGGGATCATCGGTATAGTCCTGGGTAAGATTGGCGTGGTCGGAAAAGCCGACTACGAATGCGCGATCCATTTCTCGGCGCACTATCTTTTGCAGGAACCGGGTGGCGGCCTCCTGTTCAAAACGAAAGCGATAATGGATTGAGTTGCTGGTATCCACCATCAGACCCATGCGCAACGGCAGGTCGCGCTCGTGCCCGAAAGCGGAAAGTCTTGGCACCGGCTTACGATCGTCAGTCACATTGACATCTTCTTCACCAAGATCGTCCACAAACTTGTGCCGGTTGGTGACGGTAAAAAAGACGGTGACCTCGTCCACCCGCTTGCGAATGGTCCAGGGATCGGGAGCAGAGGAAGAGGGAGTAAAGCTCAAGTTGGATGATCTAAAACCACTCCCGTTGGGGGTGGCCGGTACTCCCGAATTGAGACATCCGGCACATTCTTGGGAGAAGCTCGTGGACGTGCCCAGCGCAATCAGGAGCGGGAGGATCAGAAGCCAAACAGAGAAGGCATTCTGAGTGGGCCGTGGAAATTTCATAACCGGACCCTCAGGAGGTATGGAACCGGATCCACAAAAGTATACCGGGAACAACCCGTGGCAGGAGAAATATATTCGTACGTTTAGCGATTCTTTCCCAAAACCGTCTGGAAGGACCGAGCGGACGCTCAGCGTTGAACGCTTGCGCATAGCGACTACCTCTAAGACGATTAAATTTCGGCGCGTCCGTGAGATGCTGAAACTGGCTTTGATTTTGTCCCGAGGCCGAGAAATTAATCAGGGTCCCCGCATTAGGGCACTTGGTCCACACAACTCCCGTTCGTTTTCTGGACCGGCACCAGCGAGGGATCGGGAGGGGTGCTCCATGGTACGTTAACGAAATCAAAGAACTCTGTCATATCCATTTGGGCGGCATCTCGGTTAGTCAGGCTGCCCAGGCCGAATCGGGTCTCGATGAGTTTAAGGATTGCAGTGTGATCCGCAGGCGTGTGCGAGACAAAGTGTTTGCTCACGAAAGGCGAGACGACGATCAGCGGCACCCGGAAGCCGGTATAGACAAAATCACAAGTTGGACCTGTAACTTGTGCACACACGTCGCCAGGCCTGAGGTCGCTCGGGGGTATTCCATCTGGGCTAACGGTGGACTGGGGTGGGACGTGATCGTAGAACCCGCCTGATTCGTCCCAAGTGAGTATGAATACGGAATCTTTCCACGATTGACTCTGCATCAGGGAGTTGATAAATCCCGAAACATAGTTCGCTCCGACCTGCACACTTCCACCTGGTGAATTTACCGTCTCAAACGGATGCTCATCCCGTCCGCTGCTATAACCCGGCTCGATCAAGGCGACCTGTGGCAAAGTTCCATTGGCCGCATCTGTCTTGAATTGCTCTGCCGGCACAAAGTTCTGGGGGAAGTGATTGGCGAAAACAAACATGGCAAGTGCGCTGCCCGCGGTCAAGGTAGGATGCGGGTCGCTGACATAAACCCTCCAAGAAATACCTGCATTTTGCAGCGCTTCGAAAATCGTCTTGTTCTGGAGTTGCGACGAATTCGACGGCAGCGGATAGGTGTGTCCGGCGGAAGTGGCCGCCAGCATGTACATACGATTTGGTTGGGTTCGGGTCATTACCGGCGAGAACCATCTGTCTGAGGTGGCGAAATTCGATGCCATAAAGTAGTAATAGTTCAGATCGCTGTCGTCGAAGTGCCCCATGGCGCGCAGACCGTCAGTGTCGTTGAACGCTGGGTGCTGATGTCTCGCATCATGCGCCGCAGTCCAAACATAGCCATCCGGCCCGCCCGGCGGGGGAGTGGCGGAGGTTGGATCCTCATGATTAACGTCGTTGTGGCTCTCGTTCCAAGAGGGGCTGGGGTTCTCAGTACATACCGAGCTCAGATGAAAAGAGGCCACTGACGGACTGTTGCTGTCAATGACGCAATCCTGCACAGTGGTTGAAGACGAGTCAAACGGAAACGCAGGATCGCAACCCGGGTTAGTCGGCGCAGGTCCTTGCAACGGGGGAATGCCTGAGGTCGGATTAAATTGCGCGAGCCCATCAAACTGTGCATCTGCGTAGCCATTTTGAGCCCAGTACTGGCGAAGGGCGCCAAAGTAGTGGTCGAATCCTCGGTTTTCCTGGGCCATGAAGATGATGTGATTGATAGATTGAAGGGTTGCGTTGAATGTAGCCGTCACTGTGGTCGCGGCAGCCAAGGACACGGTACATGTTGCAGCCGTCCCGGAGCACGCGCCAGACCACTGTCCAAATGCAAAACCGGTATTGGGGGTTGCTGTAAGCGTGACTTTGGTCCCGCTATTAAAAGTTGCTGCGCAGGTTGGGCCGCAGTTGATTCCCGCCGGGGTGCTGGTCACGGTACCTGTCCCCGAGCCATTTTCAGCGACAGTTAACTGCGCGGAAGTCGGTGGCGGTGGCGGTGGAGGTGGAGGTGGAGGCGTGAAGCTCTGCTTGAGGCCCTGACAACCGGGAAGAAATAATAACGCCGAGATCGTGATGCACGTGACGCATACTTTGGCCAGGAATGACACCGAGATCACCTCTGTTCGATCTTTTCGATGGCGCGACGACTTAGACGGTTGGTTCCGCAGGTAAGAGTGCAGTGTTAACTAATTCATATACGAGGGTTTCCAGGTGGAAAGATCTTGCATATAGCGCCGCCTGGGCCGCCACGCGTGGGGGGCAGGCATCGCCCCTCTCAGCTCCTCTGGTTGGAAGCTGCCTTTTGAACTGATTTGTGGTTCTGCTCTTGTTGAGGGCGCGAAATTCTTCGGCTCCAACTTAACTTTCACGTCTTCCTGGTTGTATACTTCCCCTCCTGCGCAAAATATCGGAGTCTACTTCGTTCGGATGCAGGCATATATTTCTCAACCGTTTCTTTCCCGGCTCGTCCAATAAGTTGCCCGGACGGGCATAACCCGGCTCTCGCTGCCGGCAACTCTTCCAGCCATCGGAGGTCAGGGATGCGTGACGATGATTCGAATAAGAAAGAGAAGCAAGACGAACGCTCCGGCGTTTCCAGGCGCGACTTCCTCAAAATTTCCAGCATCTCGGTAGCTGTACCCCTCGTCGCGGGGCCAAAGGCGGTATTGGCCGCGGGGGAACAGGTGCCGGTCCATGGCCCCGGCGCCGGGGCCATGCAGTTCACCATCAACGGCAAGAAGTACAAAGCGAACCTGGAGCCGCGCGTTACTCTGCTCGATGCTCTGCGCGATGAATTCGACATCACCGGCGCTAAGCGCGTATGCGACCGTGCGGAATGTGGTGCCTGCACCGTGCTGATAAATAACAAACCCGTATATGCGTGTTCGGTGTTGGCCATCGAAGCCCAGGGCAAGCAGGTCACCACGGTCGAGTCCTTGATGCAACAGGGCAAGCTGCATCCGATTCAGCAGGCGTTCGTTGACAATGATGCGTCGCAATGCGGTTTTTGCACTCCTGGCTTCGTGGTTGCGTGCAAGGCCTTTCTGGACAAGCATCCCAATCCTACTGCCGAAGATATCCGCCACGGGCTGAGCGGCAATCTGTGCCGCTGCGGTACCTATCACGGCATTCAGCAAGCGATCGCGCAGGTCGCGCAGAAAGGGGCGTGAGCCATGCCCGACTATAGTTGGCCCGATGCCGGACATCGCACTCTGATTGGAAAGCGCATTTCACGTGTGGATTCCCCGGTAAAAGTATCGGGGCAAGCAAAGTACACCTATGACGTCAAGCGTCCAGGGTTACTCTTCGGCAAAATTTTGCGTTGTCCTTACGCGCACGCGAAGGTGATCAGCATTGACACCAGCGCGGCGGAGAAGATGCCGGGGGTGAAGGCTGTCCACATAATCCAAAAGTCGAACTCGACCATCCACTGGGCCGGCGATGAGATTGTCGCGGTCGCTGCTGTAGATGAACCGACGGCCGAGGACGCCATCCGTTCCATTGAAGTGAAGTACCAGAAGCTGCCCCATCTGGTCAGCGATGCAGAACCGCCAAAAGGAGCCGCGGAAGCCCAAGGGCCCATCAGCATGGACGATATCGATGAGATGCTCGACAACCAGGTTCCACCGCGACAGATGGTTGAGCAAATCCAGCAGTACGGCATTACTTCCAAGCCGGAGGAGGAAACCCTAAACGGCCTCAAAGAGGATGGCGCCACTGATGATGTTATCAACGCCATTCGTGCGGCAACAGTTCATCCCGAGGAAGGTACTCGACCGAAGTCGAATTATCAGAAAGCTGCGGCACAGACGGTTGGCGATGGTCAGAAGGCTTTCGCTCAGGCTGAAGTCAGTTCCGAAGGCTTGTACGGCGCACCGGTCATCACCCATTGCTGCCTGGAAAGCCACGGTTCCACTTCAGAGTGGACGGATAACGATCATCTGCTGGTGCACATGTCCACGCAGAATGTGTCGGGTATTGCGGGTCAGATGGCGGAGCTACTGAAGGTGCCGGCGACCAACATCCGAGTACATCAGGATCATATTGGCGGAGGCTTTGGCAGCAAGTTCGGGCCCGATCGTTGGGGAATTGCCACCGCGGAAATTTCGAAGAAGGCGGATGGTAAGCCCGTGCGGATCATGCTGGAGCGCGATTCGGAATTGAAGGTAGCGGGAGCTCGCCCATCTGCCTATGCCCGGGTGAAAGTCGGAGCGAAGAAAGACGGCACGATTGTCGCTTGGCAATCGGAGTCGTGGGGAACGGGAGGTCCCGGTGGTGGCGGTATGCCCCCAATACCTTACGTGTTGAGCATTCCCAACCAGCGCAAAGAACACACCGCAATACGTAACAACATTGGTCCGGCACGAGCCTGGCGGGCGCCAAATCACCCGCAGGCAGCGGTGATCACGATGTGCGCTCTTGATGATCTCGCGGCCAGGCTCAACATGGATCCGCTCGAATTCTTCCTCAAGAACATCGAACTCGCGACCAAGGATAGACAAAACACCTATCGCGAGGAACTAGGCATAGCTTCCGACCTGATGGGTTGGAAACAGAA
>Ga0066679_10000564_pt1 | contig 12926 bp, 18 predicted proteins | sample GraSoiAngelo_128_FD_62298 | JGI IMG/M metagenome (GOLD analysis project Ga0066679, IMG submission 62298) | Grasslands soil microbial communities from the Angelo Coastal Reserve, California, USA - 14_0927_12_20cm | ecosystem: Environmental > Terrestrial > Soil > Grasslands | place: USA... | reverse complement strand
TGCACTAACCCGAAACATAAGCAGAGACAAAAATAGGATTATTAGAGTATGGCTCGTGTCGCAGGTGTAGATCTTCCGCCAAATAAACGCGCAGAGATCGGTCTCACTTACATTTATGGAATTGGCAGATCGCGGTCGGCTTCGATTCTGAAGGAAGCTAACGTGAATGTTGATACTCACGTGAGAGATCTAACTGAAGACGATCTCAGTCGCATCCGCGCGATCCTGGAAGCGCAGGGAGAGATCGAAGGCGATCTGCGCAAGCGCATTCAGATGGACATCAAGCGTTTGATGGACATCGGCGCGTATCGCGGACTGCGACATCGCCGTGGATTGCCAGTCCGCGGCCAGCGAACGCATACAAATGCGCGTACGCGCAAAGGTCCACGTCGGGCTACGATTGCCAAGAAGAAAGCGCCGGGCAAGAAATAACTTATCAGTTTGCAGTTTACAGTTTTCAGCGATGCGCTGGGACGGTAACTGCAAACTGAAAACTGATAACTGAAAAACTGAGCAATGGCTAAAGCAGCAGCAACCGGTAAGAAGAAAGTCTTTCGCAAGAAAGAAAAGAAGAATATTCCGAGCGGGATTGTCTATATCGCCGCATCGTTCAATAACACGATGATCTCGATTACCGATCTCGAAGGAAATCTGATCGCGCAATCGTCATCCGGCGCGCGTGGCTTTCGCGGTTCGCGCAAGGGCACTCCGTTCGCCGCTCAACAGGCGGCGTACGAAGCAGCTAAGAAGGCGATGGAAGCCGGCATGCAGCAGGCTGAGGTGCGCGTGAAAGGTCCGGGCGGTGGCCGCGAGTCGGCGATTCGCGCAATCAACAACGCAGGCATTCGCGTGGTTGCGATTCGCGATACGACGCCGATCCCGCACAACGGGTGCCGGCCGCCGAAGCGACGTAGAGTTTAGAGCATTGCCGATTTGTGATTGCCAATTTTCGATTGCTTCACGTGTTTGAAAATCGGCAATTGGCAATTGGCAATCGGAAATTGAAAATGTATTGACCTAAAGGATGAAGGGCTCCGATCCGCTGTTTCAAATCTCAAATTTGAGATTTCAAATCATTGAGACTCGCGGCCTGTAAACTTTTCCGTCTGTAGTTGAGACTGGAGGCAAAAACGATTGGCTAGGTATAGAGATGCGGTGTGCCGCTTGTGCCGCCGTGAAGGTGCAAAACTCTTCCTCAAGGGAGATCGCTGTTACAAGCCTTCTTGTCCGATTGAGAAGCGCGGCACGCAGCCGCCCGGACAACATGGCAACTCCATGCGCCGCGGAAAAGCGCTGGCCGGTTATGGTCAGCAGCTCCGCGAAAAGCAGAAGGTCAAGCGAATCTACTTTATCCTCGAAGGACAATTTCGAAATTACTTCGAGCGGGCCGCGCGGCAGAAAGGAATCACGGGTGAAAACCTGCTGTTCTTGCTGGAGCGCCGCTTGGACAATGCTGTCTACCGTGCGGGATTTTCGACTTCGCGCCGGCAGGCACGACAGCTCGTCAATCACGGGCACGTGCTGGTGAATGATCGCAAGGTCGACATTCCGTCTTATCAGATGAAACCCGGCGAAGTGATCTCGATCAAAGAACCGAGCCGCAAGAATGTTCACGTTGAAGGCGCCTGGCAAACTGCTGCCGGACGCGGACGGCCATCGTGGATTTCCGCTTCAGGCGGAGACATGACCGCATCGATTTCGGGATTGCCAACGCGCGAGGATGTCGATCGCTCGATTAACGAGCAACTCATTGTGGAACTTTATAGCAAGTAAATAACGCGCAAGCGTGAACGCGACTGCGCAGCGCGTTCTCGCTCCGCTTCTGCTCAAAAATCTAACGGTACGTTATGGATCAAAATAATCTCTGGACAGGTTTTCAAATGCCGCGACGCCTGGCGGCTGACAGCGAGACGTTAACCGAACGCTACGGACGATTCTCGGCTCAACCATTTGAGCGCGGCTTCGGCACGACGATCGGCAATTCTCTTCGGCGCGCGCTGCTTTCTTCAATCGAAGGCGCAGCGATCACCGCGGTTAAGATTGAAGGCGTCGAGCACGAGTTCTCTTCGATCAAGGGCGTCGTCGAAGATGCGACTGACGTTATCCTGAATCTGAAGCAGATTCCGTTCATGCTTCACGGCAACGAGCCGAAGACTCTGACGATTTCCAAGACCGGGCCTGGCGAAGTTACGGCCGGCGACATCGAAGCAGACGCCGACGTCGAGGTGCTCGATCCCGCTCTGCACATCGCGACGCTCAGCGAAGCCGGCACGTTGAATATTGAAATGCGTCTGAAGCGCGGTCGCGGTTACGTTTCGGCTGAGCGCAATTTCGATGAGGACTTATCGCTCGGTTATATCCCGATTGATTCAGTGCACACGCCGGTCAAAAAAGTGAACTACGCCGTCGATGCCGCGCGTCTCGGTCAAAACACCGAATACGACAAGCTCAGCATTGAGGTGTGGACCGACGGTTCTGTTAAGCCCGACGATGCTATCGGTCTGGCGGCGAAGCTGATCAAAGATCACATGGCGATCTTCATCAACTTTGAGGAAGACACTGAAGACTACAGCTATCAACAGGCTGAACGCCCGCCCCTGCCGCGCAACGATCAGCTCGACCGCTCGGTTGATGAACTCGAGCTTTCAGTTCGCTCTTACAACTGTTTGAAGAATGCGGGGATCAAAACGATTCGCGATCTCGTGCAGCGCTCTGAACGCGAAATGCTCGCGACCAAGAACTTCGGTAAGAAATCGCTCGGCGAGATTCGCGATATTCTCCGCGGTATGGGCCTCGATTTCGGAATGCAGTTCGATGAACAGGGCAATCCGATTCCCGGCAGCGGCGACGGCGAGATTGAAAGCGACATCGAAGGCGGCGATGAAGACGAATTCGAACCCGCCGTGCAATAGGTAGAAAAGGATCATGCGTCATCTTAAGGCCCATCGAAAACTTGGGCGGTCAACAGAACATCGCATCTCGATGTTGCGCAATCTGGCAACGTCGCTGATTAATTCGCGGGACGACCGGATCGTCACGACGCTTCCGAAAGCAAAAGAGCTGCGCCCGTTTATTGAGAAAGCGATTACGCTTTCGCGGCACGCGGTAAGTCTGGATGGAAACGGATCGGAAGTGCAGGGCGTACATCTACGCCGCCAGGCTGCGGCTTACTTTCATTCGGGAAATTTCCGCCGTGCGACGATGACCCGGCGCGGACAAACTCCGCCGCCCCGTTCGGCCGGCGTGGCTGCGCTGCGTCGCTTGTTCGATGAATTGGGCGAGCGCTTCAAAGATCGTCCGGGCGGCTACACGCGAATCATCAAGATGGGCCGGCGCACCGGCGATGGCGCTGAACTCGCGATTATTGAGCTGGTCGATAATGCTCGCGAGAAGGAAGCCCAGGCGAGTTCGCGCAAGAAAACCAAAGGATCTTCGAAGAAGAAAACAGGCGAGACCAAAGCCGCTGAAACTTCTAAAGATCAAAAGGAAGAAGGCGCAAGCGAGGAATAGCATTGGTTTTTCATTCGGCCTCGATCGGCTATTTAGCCGACTCGAGGCTTTGCTTTAATTGGTAAACGCGCGAATACTTCTGCCTATGAAGTCGCGCGCACCGGATAACGCAACTGCCGCAAACCGATCGGAGGTGCGATGTCAACGGGAGCAAAAACGGCCATGGCCGATCAAGACAGCAAACAGGCCGACATTGTTTCGGCAAATCCCGAACGGGCTGAACGCGGTCGTCATGATCGTGGCCGCCGGCGCCATCGAAATGTGCCGAGGCATCTCGAGCAGTCGATCAACTTGGACGAGCTGCGCGAGCTGGTTGGATTGATCACCGAAAATGGCTTGACGCAGTTTGAGCTTGAGCGCGAGGGCTTTCGCGTAAAAGTCGGACGCGGCCCAACGTACGAGCAAGCTGCCGCGCAAGCTGCGCTGGCAGGAGCAGAGAAGCAAATCACCTCGGGCGCTGCCGCGGCTGGACCTCTCGTTCAAAGCGTTCCCACTTATGTGCCGCCACATCCGGGCGCGCAAGCCGAGGAAGCTGCTTCCGAAGATCAGGATCTGCAAATCATAACGGCCCCGATCGTCGGCACGTTCTATCGAGCGCCTTCGCCGACCGCGGACAGCTTCGTTCGCATCGGCAGCCAGGTTGAATCCTCGACAGTCGTCTGCATAATCGAAGCGATGAAGCTGATGAATGAAATTCAGGCCGAGACTACCGGTGAAGTCGTCAAGATCTACGTCGAGAACGGACAGGCGGTCGAATACGGTCAGCCACTCTTCGGAATCAAACAACAGTAGTCGGTGAGCGATAAGCAGTGAGCAATTCGTCTCTTCACTGCTAACTGCTTGCGGCTCGCAACTCACTTTATGAACGGCCCACGACGCTTCCGGAAGATCCTAATCGCTAATCGCGGAGAGATTGCCTGCCGGATTATCTGGACGTGTAAAGAGATGGGCATTCGGACGGTCGCCGTGCACAGCGACGTCGATCGCGATTCGCTGCATGTTCGCTTTGCGGATGAATCTGCGTGCATCGGACCGGCGCCTTCCTCGCAAAGCTACCTGAACATCCCGGCGATTATCAGCGCGGCGGAGATTTTCAATGTCGATGGCATCCATCCGGGCTATGGCTTTCTCGCCGAGTCGGCTTACTTCGCGGAGATTTGCGGCGCGTGCAATATCAAATTCATCGGCCCGCGGGCTGACGTCATTCAGCTGATGGGCGAGAAGGTGGCGGCGCGAAAGGCGATGAGAGAAGCCGGCATTCCCATCCTTCCCGGCAGCGAAACCGCTATCCAGTCTGAAGAGGAAGCGATTACGGTGGCGCGCGAGATCGGATACCCGGTGATCGTTAAGGCGTCCGGTGGCGGCGGCGGTCGTGGCATGCGCATCGTCTATTCTGAAGGCGAGCTGGGCCACGCGCTGGAAACCGCGTCGACTGAAGCTGCTGCCGCATTCAAGAACGGCGACGTTTACCTCGAGCGCTACGTCGAGCGTCCGCGTCACATTGAGATTCAGGTGATGGCCGACGAGCACGGCAACTGCGTTTATCTGGGTGAGCGTGAATGTTCAATTCAACGGCGGCACCAGAAGCTGCTAGAGGAATCGCCTTCGCCGGTGATGACTCCGCAGTTACGAGAGCAGATGGGCGAGGCCGCGATCGCGGCATGCAAAGCGATTGGATACTCAAGCGCCGGCACGTTCGAATTCTTGCTCGATGAAGACCAGCGGTATTATTTCATGGAGATGAACACGCGCATTCAGGTTGAGCATCCCGTTACTGAAATGGTCACGCTGACTGACATTGTGCGGAATCAGATTCGCGTCGCCGAGGGCGAGCCTCTCGGCTTTAGCCAGGACGACGTCATAATGGTCGGCCACGCGATCGAATGTCGGATCAACGCTGAGAGTCCTGACACATTCACGCCTTCGCCGGGAACGATCACGACGTTCAATCTGCCCGGTGGGCCGGGCGTGCGCGTCGACACGTACGTCTATCCCGGCTATAAAGTGCCGCCGTTCTACGATTCAATGATCGCCAAAGTCATCGTGCACGCGCGCACGCGCGAGCTGGCGATTGCTCGCATGCGTCGCGCGCTCGATGCGATGGTTATCGAAGGAATCAAGACGACGATTCCGCTGCATCTGAAAATTATGGACAATCCTGATTTTCAGGCGGGGAATTTTTCGACGCGATTCATGGAAGAATTCCTGGCAAAGGATTCAATTCGCGAAACACCGAACGTAAATGCCTCTGTGGCTTTGACTGGGGTGTCCGCGTGAATTTATAATGATCGACTTTTCGGTGGTGAGATCAGCTCACTGAGAGGTGCAAAGAGAAATGTCATTCGCAATTATCAGGACTGGCGGGAAGCAATTCCGGGTCGAAAAAGGTGCAAAAGTGCGCGTGCCTTCAGTGAAAGGCGAGGTTGGGGCCTCGGTGGAACTGGACGTGTTGGCTACTGCTGACAAAATTGGCGCGCCTTTGGTTGAGGGAGCGACGGTTACTGCGACCGTGGTCGATCACGGCCGCGACGCCAAAATCGTGGTCTTCAAAAAGAAGCGCCGCAAGCATTACAAGCGCACCAAAGGCCACCGTCAGGGTTATACGACGATCAAGATTGATTCAATCGGATAAATTGAATCATTGATTCATTTGTTCATTGATTCAATGACTAAATGATTCAATGGATCAATACAGAGGTTCTTATGGCACATAAAAAAGGCGTAGGTTCGTCGCGTAACGGGCGAGATTCGAATTCGCAGCGACTGGGACTAAAGAAATTCGGCGGCGAGCACGTACTAGGCGGAAACATTCTGGCGCGGCAGCGCGGCACAAAATGGAAACCCGGCAGAAACGTTGGTCGCGGCAAGGACGATACTTTGTTCGCGATGATCGATGGCGTGGTCAAGTTCGAAGACAAAGGCCGGTCCGGCAAGTTCATCAGCGTCTATCCAGAAATGGCTGCCGCTTCATCTTAGAGTTTTGAAGTAGTCTGATAGAAAAGTTGTTCGCAAGTTGTGCTCAAATTAATGCGTTGCCCGCGCCGAAGGCAGTCCAGCGGGTCGCGCATTTTTAATTTTCAAAGTTCCGTTTGAATCCTGTTGGATTTCGTTTTCGATTTTGAATCTGGAATCCGAGAATTGAAATCTGAAAATCTGAGATCAGAAATCGTGTTCATCGATCGCACAAAAATTCGCATCACCGGCGGCCACGGCGGTAATGGTGTGACCGCGTTTCGCCGCGAGAAGTTTGTTCCGCGTGGCGGTCCATCAGGTGGCGATGGCGGTCGCGGCGGCGATGTGTGGATCGTTGCGGATCAATCGCTGAACACACTTCTGCACCTCCGTTACAACCCGCTGCACGTCGCCGGTCGAGGCCTGCACGGCGAAGGCAGCAATCGTTCGGGGCACAACGGCGCCGATGCTATTGTGCGCGTCCCGGTCGGCACGCAAGTCTTCGATCCGCAGAGGAACGAACTGCTTTTCGACTTTGAAGAAGACGGGCAGCGCTGGCGCGCAGCGCGCGGCGGACGCGGCGGATTTGGCAATGCGCATTTTGCAACTTCGACGAATCGCGCGCCTCGTTATCATCAGGACGGCAGCGATGGCGAAGAATTCGAATTGCAGCTCGAGTTGAAGCTGCTCGCCGACGTCGGCCTGGTCGGATTTCCGAACGCCGGTAAGTCGACTTTTATTTCGACAGTTTCCGCGGCGAAGCCGAAGATTGCCGACTACCCGTTCACGACGCTCGAGCCGCATTTGGGCGTGATCGATCTCGGCGACTTCCGCACGTTCGTGATTGCGGACATTCCCGGGTTGATTGAGGGCGCGCACAAAGGACACGGGCTTGGTGATCGATTCCTGCGACACGTTGAGCGAACCAGTTTGCTGCTGCATCTCGTTGACGTTTCTTCGTCCGGTCGCGATCCGGTCAGCGATTACGAAATTATCAATCGCGAATTGCGCGCCTATGATGCGCAGCTGGCGGATCGTGAACAGATCGTGGTTGCGACCAAGATTGACGCGCTCGACGAACCAGAACGAGTTGAAGCTTTACGATCTCGAGCAGCTCAGGATCGTCGGAAGTTCTTTGCGATCTCGTCGGTGACCCGCGAAGGCGTGCGCGAGTTGATTCACTTTGTTGCTAAAGAAGTTGAGCAGCACCGAACGCACAAATTGCCGGCGGCTTCACAGCCTAGTGGAGATGAACTCTTGATCGGCAGCGGTTCGCGGTTTTGACGAAATGAAGCGATGCGACGCATAGCGATTTATGGCGGCACTTTCGACCCGGTGCACAACGGCCACGTCGAAGTTGCGCGCCAGGTGCGTCAGCTCTTTGAACTTGATGAAGTGATTTTTGTTCCCGCTTGCGTGCCGCCGCACAAGCGAAACGCAAACATAACGTCAGCTTTTCATCGATTCGCTATGCTGGCGCTGGCGACCGAAGTGGATCAGCGATTGCTGGCATCGACTGCGGAGCTTGATGCGCCGCAGCTACCATATGCGGTTGATACAGTGGCGCGTATGAAAAGAGAAGATGAGCGTCTTTTCTTTTTGATCGGCAGCGATTCGTGGGCCGAGATCAGGACGTGGTACGAGTGGCCAAGGCTATTGACGATGTGCGATCTGATTGTAGTCACGCGGCCTGGGTACGAAGTTGATTCGCACAACGGCATCGACTCCATTGATATTCGCGGAATGGACAAAAGCAGAGTGGCCGATTTGCTAATTCGCGAAACCGGCCCGCGCGTGTTCCTTACTGATGCAGCGTTAGTTGATGTTTCGGCAACCAAGATTCGCGCTGCGGTTCAATTGGGCGATCGAGAATCATTAGAAGCGATGGTGCCACCGGCGGTGGCGAGTTACATCGAGAAGTACGGATTGTACAAAACTGAATGAGTCAGAAGTTAAAAGAAAAATCTTTGAGTCCTGAAATGCAGGCGTCCTCAATTTCGTCGCGAGCAACCGCGGCCGTGAGCGATGTGTCTGAGTTTGACCAGCGCATACAGTCAGTATTGCACGCTGCGGGAGAGAAGAAGGCACTCGAGCCCACGGTGCTCGATCTGCGGGGTATCGCTACCTTTACCGATTTTTTCGTGATCTTTACCGGCGCAAATCGGCGGCAAGTCCAGGCCATTAGCGACGAGATTGTCGAGCAGCTTAAACATCGCGGGACGCCGGCCTCGCGCGTTGAGGGCTATCAAACCGCCGAATGGATTCTGATCGATTACGGCGATTTCGTGGTGCACGTGTTCGACGAGAAGGCGCGACGGTTTTACGATCTTGAGCGGCTCTGGCGCGAGTCGAAGCGTTACGACATCTCGCCGGACCAAATTGGATCTCAGAATTCGACTTCGAAAGCTGAGCAAGTTCTTTGAGAGCAGAATAGTGAACGAGATAATTGCGTTGTCTGAGGTGATGCGCGCCGCCGTGAATTTGGCGGAGCGCGTGGCGACGACCGATGCGAATGTGCTCATCACGGGCGAGTCAGGCGCCGGTAAGGACGCGCTGGCGCTTTTCATTCACTCGCGCTCGCTGCGAGCCGGACAGCCGTTCGTGAAGATCGATTGTGCGACATTGCCCGCGGATTTGCTCGAAGCGGAATTGTTTGGCTACGAGCGCGGCGCGTTCACCGGCGCGACTGAAGCAAAGCCGGGCCGGCTTGAATCTGCCCACCGCGGAACTTTGGTGCTGGACGAGATTGCGCATCTTTCGCTCGATGCGCAGGCCAAGCTTTTGCGCGTGATCGAGAATCGTGAGTTCGAAAGGCTCGGCGGGCAGAAAACGATCGAAGTCGATGCGCGATTGATCGCCCTAACCAACGCCGATTTGAAAAATGCGGTCGAGCGCCGCGCTTTTCGCGATGATTTGTTTTATCGGCTGAACGTCGTGCAAATAATTGCGCCGCCGCTGCGCGAGCGAAAGGAAGATTTCGAGGCGTTAAGCGATGGATTCGTCCGCAGCTACGCCGACAAACATGGGCGCGCGGCGAAGAGATTGTCGAACGATGCTCGCCGGCTTTTGCTCGCTTACGATTTTCCCGGCAACGTTCGCGAGCTGGCAAACATCATCGAGCGCGCGGTGATCGTTTCCAACAGCAAGGAGATCGAAGCGACGGATTTGCCGGAAGGCGTGCGCATCGCGGCCGCGCAGCAGGAACGAAAAGGTTGCCGGCTAACCCTCGCAGAAGTCGAAGCGGAGTACATTAACGCTACGCTGGCGGCGACGAAAGGCAACAAAACGGAGGCCGCGCGAATCCTCGGTATCAGCCGCAAAAATTTGTACGAGCGGCTGGCGCGGGACAAAGCAGAGGTCAGTGGTCAGAGATCAGAGGTCAGCGAGCTTAGCGCAGAACCTAATGTGTCTGGCGACGATTAACACATCGACCAGCAAACGAGACTAATCTCTAGTCTCTGATTTCTGACCTCTCGTATGAAACTTCGCTTCATCTGGCCAGGCAAGACGAAGGACGAGCATTTGCGCGCGCTCGTGACGGAATATTTGAAACGGCTGCAACGATTTGTTCGTTGCGAAGTAATTGAAACGCGCGGGGTCGCGGGTTCGAATCCGGCCGGCGTTCAGAAAGAATCGCAGCGAATACTCGACGCGATTCCGGCGAACAGTTTGGTGGTGCTGTTGGACGTGCAAGGCCGTGAATGGACGTCGCACCAACTTGCCGAGCGAGTGCGAAGCTGGGAGAACGATTCAGTTAAGGAAGTCGCAATCGTGATTGGCGGACAAGACGGATTCAGTTCAGAAGTTGTGTCGCGCGCGAATCAGCGTTGGCGGGTGTCACGTCTGACGTTTACGCATGAAATGGCGCGCGTGCTGGTGCTCGAGCAGGTTTATCGGGCTTACACGATCAATCGCGGTTTGCCGTATCAGAAATAGGACTTTCAGTGGAGGATTGAACAAGCAGAATGGACAAGAGAAAAGCAAAAACCTATCGAGATAAATTATTGATACGCCGTGAGGGCCTGGTGGGCCAGGTGCAAGCCGCGGAAGCTTACAGCCGCGAGCGCGATGCCGAGGCGACGCAGGATCCGGCGGACATGGCGGCTAACGCTTACACGAAAGAACTGTTGATGTCGATGTCGACCAACGATCGGCAACTTTTGGAATCCATTGACGCGGCATTGTATCGAATTGCCGAAGGCGACTATGGATTCTGCGACAACTGTGGCGAGCCGATTCAGGAAAAGCGGCTCGAGGCAGTGCCCTGGGCGCAGCATTGTGTCCGTTGCCAGGAATTGAACGAGCGCGGATTGTTGGTGGCTGAGGAAGAATAAATCTTCGTCGACTCAATTCGATCGTGAGATAATTGCGGCCTTCGGAAAACCGAAGGCCGCATTTGTTTTTGGCGGCAGCATTTTCTGCTTCAACACGCCGGAAGCGTGAAATTCAATAGCCGTGGGGCCTCGTTCACGGGTTCGATCATTGGTTGGCATCGTTTGACCCCGCAAAGGTCAGATCATTCGCGCTACAGTTCGACGATATCAGGTGGTCTCTCACGTGAAATCGATCTCTTCGATTGTCAGCAATCTTTACGACGCCAGTCTTTCACTCGTCTACCCGCAATCGTGCGCGGTTTGTGGCCGCAGCGTTGAGTCGCGCCATGACGGCGTCGTCTGCGACGCATGCTGGAGCGCGACGCGTGTGTTCAGCGCAAGCGACACGCTTTGCTGGAAATGCGGCGCCTTAAGTCGCGCAACCGTTAGCGAGGATCGCCGTCAACAAATTCGCTGTCGCAAGTGTGACGATGATGCTTACACGGCGGCGCGCGCGTGCGGAGCTTACGAAGGCGCCTTACGGGCGTCGATTCTACAACTGAAACGCCAATCGCATGTTTGTCGCCGCCTGGTTGCGCTGATGCATGACCTGCAACAGCGAGAGCCGCTCAACCGTGCTGACTTGATCGTGCCGGTTCCGCTGCACCCCGATCGCGAACGCGAACGAGGCTTCAATCAAGCGTTCGTGCTCGGCCGTGAACTCTCACGTCTCAGCGGTTTGCCCCTCGACGAACACAGCGTCGTCCGGCGCATTCACACGGACCGGCATCGCGCCGGCATGGATGCTAAGGCGCGCCGTCGGAGTGTCGCAGGGGCCTTTGCCGTTCGCCATGCGAATTTGATTACGGGGAAGAGCGTGTTGCTGATTGATGATGTGTTCACGACGGGTGCGACGGTTTCGTCTTGTGCCGAAGCTTTGAAGCAGTCCGGTGCGGAAGATGTTTTCGTGCTGACGGTCGCGCGAGCTTAGAAGCTGTCGGTTCTCACGCCGAAGGCGTGAAATACAATAGCCAGGGGTAAGCGACGAAGTCGCGCCACCCCTGGATCAGATAGAAATTGATTCCCAAGCCCTGTAAGGGCGACATAAACATCCGAGCGCGACTTACCATTTTGTTGAAAACTGGAATCGTGGGATAGGATGGAAGTCAGAGCACGATGAAAACAGAGGCATTACCACTGACTGATTCAATTCAAGAACTGGCTCAGTTCTGGGACACACACGATGTGACGGAGTTTGAAGATGAAATGGAAGAAGTCACCCAACCTGTCTTCGAACGGCGTTCTGTGATCGCGTTGGACCTGGACTCCGCAGAAGCGGAAGCGGTGAAGAAATTGGCCGAGTCGGAAGGCGTCGCGGATGCCGAGTTAATTCGCGGATGGGTTCGGGAGAAGATTGGTTCGATTTAGTATGATCTTCGTAAGTGCTTCCCGTTTTCACTCGCACGTGTCACGGTTTCGCTAGTCGGTCCTTGGCCGAAAGATCAGACGAATTAATACTGGTCACGGTTTTGATGTTTGCTAGCGATCGAAGCAACAGATCTACGGCGAATCGAAACATCGTAATCAGGCTAAAATGCCATTCGGCAATGGCCAAAGGAACACTTCAGAGGAGTCAAGAACTGATGCGATATGAGCGACGCAGAAGGCGGGGAAATCAATCGAGTGATCTTGAACGTGATCTTACCATTAACCTATCTATCCCTAAGAACGTCGAGGTGCCTCTAGTCAATGCGACTTTTCTGGCTGATTATGAGGCATGGCTCTTTTTTGCCGCTTTGTTAGCCAATGCTGTTGTCGGCTTTCTGGTCGCCGGTATTACGAATAAGAATATTTCATCAATAGCAATTACAGTTGTTTTTTCGATCATGTTCGGAATAGCTTTTGGAATGGCATTTTCGAAACGCCGTTTACTTCGAGCGAAAAAAAAGTTTCACGTTGCGCAGTCGATGAGCAAGTCTTCACAGAAAACAAAGAAGAAAACCGTAACGCGCACAAACGATACCTTAAAGAAGCCGCTGCAAGATGACCTTAGATACCGGCTAGTCGCGCAGAGAATGCTCCCCCGATTGCCCCGATTAATGATATGACTAAACTCAGAGCCCTTTACCCCCCAATCGAACCTTTCAACAC
>Ga0066679_10000563_pt1 | contig 12927 bp, 13 predicted proteins | sample GraSoiAngelo_128_FD_62298 | JGI IMG/M metagenome (GOLD analysis project Ga0066679, IMG submission 62298) | Grasslands soil microbial communities from the Angelo Coastal Reserve, California, USA - 14_0927_12_20cm | ecosystem: Environmental > Terrestrial > Soil > Grasslands | place: USA... | reverse complement strand
CGAAGTCGTGGCCAACGATGTCCAGTTCCTGGAGCCACGGGGTGCCGGCGCCGGCGTGGGGGTGGCCGCCGCCCCGGTCGATGACCTGCCCGGGATGGCCGAGGAGATGCCACGCGACGTGGACCCGGACGAGATCCCCTTCTAGTGGGCTGGAGTTAGGCGGTTGCCACCGAGAGACGGAAAGCCGAAGCGCACGCACCGCAAGGTCTGCAGCTTCTGTGTCGAGAAAGCCCAGTACATCGACTACAAGGAGGTCTCGCGCCTGCGCCGGTTCATCTCCGAGCGCGGAAAGATCCTCCCGCGGCGCGTCACCGGGACCTGCGCCCGCCACCAGCGGACGCTGACCGTCGCCCTCAAGCGCGCCCGCCAGATCGCGCTCATCCCCTTCACGTCCGACCAGCACTGATGCCCGACCAACTCCGCATCCCCGGGCCGACGCCGCTCCCGGAGCGGGTCGTGCGCGCGATGTCGCAGGCGATGATCGACCACCGCGGGCCGGAGTTCTCGGCCATGCACAAGGAGATTGCGGCCGGCGTGCGCGAGGTCTTCGGCACCGCCGAGGCCGACCTGCTGATCCTCAGCTCCTCCGGCACCGGCTCGATGGAGTCGGCGGTCGCCAACCTGGTCTCGCCCGGCGACAAGGTGGTCGTCTGCACCTGCGGCGTGTTCGGCGATCGCTTCGCCGACATCAACGCCGCCTACGGAGCCCAGGTGCTCAAGCTGGCCGTCGATTGGGGCACGCCGACCGACCCCGCCGAGCTGGCCGGGCTGCTGGCCGCGAACCCCGACGCGGGCATCGTCTTCCTCACCCACAACGAGACCTCTACCGGGGTGACGAACCCGCTCCAGGGCCTGGCGCGGGTGGCTCGCGATGCCGGCCGGCTGGTCGTCGTCGACGCCATCTCCTCCGCCTCTTCGATGGCGCTGCAGATGGACGCCTGGGGGCTGGACGTGGTCCTGAGCGGCAGCCAGAAGGGCTGGATGGCGCCCCCGGGGATCGCCTTTGCGGCCGTTGCGCCGAGGGCCTGGGAGGCGGTTGAGCGGTCGAGCTCCCCGCGCTACTACTTCGATTGGAAGTCGCATCGGACCTGGGCCGAGAAGGGCTTCACGCCCTCGACGCCGGCGGTCAGCACGCTCTTCGCGGTCCGCGAGGGCGTGCGGATGCTGCGCGAGGAGGGACTGGAGAACGTTTACGAACGCCACCGGCGGATTGCCGACGCGACGGCCGCCGGCCTGGCTGCGGCCGGTCTCAGCCTGCTGGCGCAGCAGGGCTTTCGCTCCGCCACCGTCACCTCCGCGGTAGTCCCGGAGGGGGTCGAGGTGGAGGCACTTCGCAAGCTGCTCCGCAGCCGCCACGGCGTCGTCATCGCCGGCGGGCGCGGCACCGCCAAGATCAGCGAGCGGATCATCCGGGTCGGCCACCTGGGCGCGGTGACCGTGGGCGACATCGTGCAAGTGTTGTGGGCCATCGAGCAGGCCCTCGAGGAGCTGGATCACGCCCCCGCCGACGGCCGCACCCTGGCTGCCGCGCAGCCCATCCTCTCCAGCGTCTCCGAGGCCGTCGGAAGCCGCTGACGCCCCGGATCCTGGTCGCCGACCAGCTGGCCGAGGACGGCCTGGCCCGGCTCCGGGAGGTCGGTGAGGTCGAGGTCAGAACCGGTCTCGGAGAGGCCGAGCTGGTGGAGGCCGTGGGCACTTTCGACGCCCTCGTCGTCCGCTCCCAGACCCGCGTCACGGAACTGGTCCTGGAGGCGGGCAAGCGGCTGCGGGTGGTCGGACGAGCCGGGGTCGGCGTCGACAACATCGACGTCGAGGCCGCCACGCGACGCGGCATCCTGGTCGTCAACGCCCCGCGTGGCAACATCGCCGCCGCGGCCGAGCACACCATCGCACTGCTCCTAGCGACCGCCCGCTGGATCCCGCAGGCGGACGCCTCGGTCCGCCGCGGCGAGTGGCAGCGCGCGAAGTTCACGGGGGTCGAGATCCGGGGCAAGACGCTGGGCGTCATCGGCCTGGGCAACATCGGCACCGAGGTCGCCAAGCGCGCCCAAGGCCTGGAGATGGAGGTGATCGCCTACGACCCGGTGGTTCCGCAGGAGCGGGCAGAGCAGTTCAACGTCGAGCTGGTCTCGCTCGAGGAGCTGCTCCGAAGGTCCGACTTCGTCACCGTCCACGTGCCCCTGCTGGAAGGCACCCGGAACCTGCTCAACGCGGAACGGTTGGCTCTGCTGAAGCCGAGCGCCCGGCTGGTCAACGCCGCTCGCGGCGGCATCGTGGACGAGGTCGCGTTGGCAGACGCGCTGCTGCATGGCCGGCTGGCCGCCGCCGCGGCCGACGTCTTCGAGCGCGAGCCTCCCGCCGAGAGCCCGCTGATCCAGTTGACCAACTTCATCGCCACGCCGCATATCGCGGCCTCGACCGCCGAGGCGCAGACCTCGGTCGCCTTCGACGTCGCCGAGGAGGTCGCGGCGGTGCTGGCCGGCGAGCTCCCTCGGTACACGGTCAACGCGCCGGCGCTGCCGCCCGAGGAGCTGGCCTTCCTGCGGCCCTTCGCGGAGCTGGCCGAGCGGTTGGGTTCGCTTTTCGTACAGCTCGAAGGAGGCCGCGCGGGCAGCCTGGAGATGGTCTACGAGGGCGAGGTCGCCGAGGCCGACCCGTCGCTGCTGACAGCGGCGGCCGTGCGCGGCCTGCTGGCGCCCTTCACGGAGGAGCGGATCAACAACGTCAACGCCCGGCTGGTGGCGGCCGGGCGGGGTCTGCGCCTGGTCGAACGCCGGGTCGCCGGTTCCGGCGGCAGCAGCTATCCAAGCGTCGTGCGGCTCCGAGCGGGCGACTTCGAGGCCGCCGGGACCGTGCTCTTCGGAGAGCCGCGCGTGATCCAGGTCGGGGCGTTCCGGGTGGACCTGGTGCCGGAGGGCCGCTTCCTGGTCAGCCGCCACGAGGACCGGCCCGGCGTGGTGGGCCGGTTCGGGACCATCCTCGGAGCCCACGACATCAACATCGCCTCCATGCAAGTGGGGCGTGACGCTCCCCGGGGCCGGGCGATGATGATCCTGGCGGTCGACGACCAGGTGCCTGGTGAGGTCCTGGCGGAGTTGAGCCAGGTGCCCGGCATGAGCGACCTGCGCTACGTCGAGCTAGGGCGATGACGCCACCATCAGCTGGTCGGGCGTGAACCGGTAGACGCCCCCGATCAACACCCGGACCACTCCGCCGTCGGCCTCGCTGGGCCGGAGGACCTCGGCCTCACCGACCTGGAGGAGCGTGTTCCGCCAGCGGCCTGTCGCCGAGTCATAGATCCAAAGCGAGAGTGCGAGGCCGCCCTTGGGCGCGAGGTAGAGCAGCCGCAGGTCGCCTTGCACACCGGCTGGGACCGCGACCTCATACAGCTCCTCCGGCTGGTTGGGGATGCCCTGCGAGACCAGGCGTGCGAAGGACCAGCCGAGGGGCAGGGAGTCCGCGGTCTCGATCTCCACCGGGGCGGCGAAGGCGGCCAGGCCGGAGCGTCGGGGCCTCTGCCCGTTGACGGTCAACGGGCTCAAGGGACGACCGATGCCGACCAGGCTGAAGGTGCCGGGGTAGCTGCTCAACCCCCAGCCCGCGGCGAGCGCCAGCGTGGTCCGCTCCCCCGGCAGCGCCGGCGTGGCCGCGACGTCGACAGTGGCCTGAGCGGGCACCGTCGAGGCGAGATGGTAGGCGCGGGAGCCATCCGCAGAAACCAGGAAGAGGTCTTCGAGCGCGGTCGCCGAGGCGTTTCGCACAGTTCCCGCGAGCTGCCCACCGCGATAGGCGAGGTGGGGCACCAGCCAGGGTCCCACCGGCCGCACCGACTGCGTCTCCAGGATCCGCGGGCTCTGGGCGGGGACCTCGCGGAGGTTCGCCTCCGCCGCCTGGAAGCGCACGGACTCCTCGGCGGGCGCGTAGGCGTCAGCCAGCCGGTCCAGCTGCGGGAGGCCGAGCTGGACGCGCAGGTGGTCGTCGGGCGTCGCGTTCAAAGAGAGCAGGGTCCGCGCCGGCGCGCTGGCGCGCCACTCCCCGCTCCCGGGCAGGGTGAGGGCGTGGAAGGCGGTGACCAGCCCGCTGCCGTCCGGCGTGACGCGGACGACCTCCACCACCTGGTCACGGACAACGCCGTTCCCGCCCGCTTCGACGCCCGCGTAGACACCGGAGGCGATGAGCAGGCCGGCCAGCGGCGGGGCGACCCAGTACAGCCAGCGCCGCCGGGCCCGGGCGAGGGCGAGGAAGCCGGCTGGTCCAGCGGCCAGCAGGAAGGCCAGGAGAAGGCCGAGCAGCAGCGGCTGCGGCGGCGCCGACCGGCCGGCTCCGCGCAGGGCGAGGCCGGGCAGCAGCGGGTCGTAGGGGGAGGGGTCTCGCCGGTCGACGCCGAGGTCCCCGACCTGTCCGGTCGCCCGACGCAGCGCCTGGGCAAAGCTGAAAGAGCCCCGTTCCGTGCCGGCCAGTGGCGGCGACATCGGGTCGTAGGCGAGCTCGACCACCCGGCCCGCGCCGAACTCGCGTTCCACCACCAACGGCTGCCCCGCCGGGCTGGTCGCCGCCACCCGGCCGCCGACCAGCGCGCCCGTCGCCACGGTCACGGTCGGCTGGCCGCCCGGGCTGTCGACAGCCACCGGCTCCTCGAGGACCGCCGCCGCGGTTCCAAACGGACGCAGCGGCGCGAGCTCGGCGGGAAGGTGGCTGGCGGTCTGGGCCCAGGCCGCGCCTGTGGCCACCACCAGGCCGCCACCAAAGCCGACGAAGTCGCGCAGGGCCTGGAGCTTGGCGGGATCGAGTCCGCCGAGGTCGACGGAGACGATCAGGATTGCCCGCAGCCCGGCCAGCCGGGCGGCGTCGGCGGGAAGGTCGGTGGTGGTGAAGCGGACGATCGCCGGGATGTTCACCGGCGGCAGGCCGTAGTCGCGCAGCTGCTGGGCGAGCCGGTCGTCGGCGGTCAGGACGCCGATGGCCGTGCCCTGGGCCGGCGGCCCGACGCGCAGCGAGGTGACCAGCCGGCCGCCCGCGTCGAGAAGCTGGGCGCGGTAGCCGTTCGGCGCCGGGAGCGCGTAGGTGGAGACGGCCGTCCAGCCCTGGCGAGGTACGAACACCGGTTCCGCGTAGAGCGTGCCGCCGTCGACGTGGCTGCCGGGCGGCGCGCCCACCGCCGGGTCCGGGAGCAGGCGAACCTGGCCGTGAAAGGGAGTCGAGGACTGGTTGTGCACGACCACCCGGTACGGGGCCCAGCCACCCGGCGCCTCTGTCGACGCCCAGCCGCCTTCGGCGCTGAGGAACAGGTCCGCGTCGGCCGCGCGTGCAGCCTGCACGGGCAGCAAGGCAAAGACCCCGAGCACCACGACCGCCAGCCGGACCTTCATTTCGGGCGCGTCGGCTCCAAGGTACGCGCTACGCTCGCTCCTCGTGGCCGGCGTCCATCCCTTCCGCGGAACCCGATACGACCCCCTGCGGGTGGGCGACCTGGCCGGCGTGGTCGCGCCGCCCTACGACGTGATTCCCGATGAGCGCCTGGCCGGCTACCGGGAGCGTTCTCCCTACAACGTCGTCCGCCTGACCCGCCCGGGCGCCGATTACCTCGGAGCGGCCGCCCTGGAGCTGGACTGGGTCGAGAAGGGGATCCTCAGGGAGGACCCGTCGCCGGCGTTCTATCTCCACGAGCAGGCCTTCGACGGGCGGGTGCGGCGCGGTCTCCTTGCCGCGGTACGGCTCTCGCCGTACGGGGCGGGCGACGTGCTGCCGCACGAACGCACCCACGGCGGCGCCAAGGCGGACCGGCTCGAGCTCTACCGCGCCACGGCCACGGCCTTCGAGCCGCTCTGGTTCGTCTACCGCGGAGCGGGAACGCCGCTTCCGCGTTTGCTGGCGGCAGGATTTGACGCGCACCCGGCGCTGAGCTTCGAGACGGAGGCTGGCGAGAGGCACCGGCTCTGGATCGCGACCGACACGGGTTGGCAGGGGGAGGTGAGCGCGGCCTTCGCCGGTCTTCCGCTCCTGATCGCCGACGGCCACCATCGCTACGAGACGGCGCTCACCTACGCCGCGGAGGTTGGGGCGGAGCCCGGGTCGGCGGCCGACCACGCACTGGTGCTCCTGGTGGACATCGAGGACCCAGGTCTGGTCGTGCTGCCCACCCACCGCGTCATGAAGATCGCCCCGGTGGCGGTGACGGGTGGCGTGCCGAAGCCGTCGTTGGCTGACACCCTGGCCGGCCTCAAGGGCCAGGTTTCGGCCGGCCACTACCGGGCGGGCCAATTCCAGGTGCTGCCGCTGGAGGGCGAGCTGGCCCTGGTCGAGCTCCACCGCCAGGTCATCGACAACCTGCTCGGAAAAAGGAGCGCTGAAGAGGTCCTGATGTACACCCGGGACGCGGAGGAGGCGGTCCGCTGGGTGGACGAGGGCCGCGGCCAGCAGGCCTTCTTCCTCGACGCGCCCGACCTGGCAGTGGTTTTGAAGTTTGCCCAAGCGGGCAAAGTCCTTCCACAGAAGAGCACCTTCTTCCACCCGAAGCCGCCCAGTGGGATGGTCTTCCTGAGGCTGGACTCGAAGGGAGCCCTAAACTCAAATTAGATGCCCATCTACGGATACAAATGCGACCAGTGCGGACACGAGGTGGAGGTACTCCAGTCGATGTCCGACCCACCTCTCAAGGTCTGTCCCAATTGCATGGGACCCCTTCGGAAGATGATCTATCCCGCCGGCTTCATCTTCAAAGGCAGCGGCTACTACACGACCGACTACAAGAGCCCGAACAAGGCGTCCTCTAACGGCGAGTCCGGCCCTGGCGCGGCCGCCGAGTCGACCTCCGGCGGCGAGAAGAAGGCCGAATCGAAGGACTCCACGACGCCGTCCAAATCGGCCAAGCCGGCCGCCAAAGAGGGGGTATCCTAGCCAGCGAATGTCCCACGTGAATGCCGTCACAGACGCCGATTTCGAGTCTCAGGTCCTGAAGTCCGAGGAGCCGGTGTTGGTGGACTTCTGGGCGGCTTGGTGCGGCCCCTGCCGGATGATCGCCCCCATCGTTGAAGACCTCGCCGGCGAGTTCGGGGCCAAGGCGAAGGTGCTGAAGATGGACGTCGACGCCAACCCGCAGACGCCGATGAAGTTCGGGATCATGAGCATCCCGACCGTCATCGTCTTCAAGGGGGGCCAGGCAGTCGAACGCCAGGTCGGCTACCGCCCGACCCTCAAAAGCATCCTTCAGGAAAAGCTCTCCGCCCTCGTCTAGGGCACACTGCTGAGGTCGGTGGGGATGTTCGGGGGCTGGTGCCTCTCGCAGTCTTCAAAACTGTCTGGGGGGCGGTGCTGAGCCGTCCCCGGTGGGTTCGATTCCCATCCATCCCCGCCAGACATTCTTGAAAGAGCCGCCGCATCCCGGTCTCAGATCGCCGGTCCCGTGGTCAGGCTGATGCTGGCGGTGTGCGATGCTCCGCTCGCGTCGAGCCAGGTGAGATCGACCTGGTCGCCGGGCTGGTGGGCGTGGAGCGCATTTCCAAGGTCGGTCGTGGAGGTGATCGGGGTCCCGGCCACGTTCGTGATGACCGAGTACCGGCCGACGCCGGCCAGCTCAGCCGGCGACCCGCCGGCCACGCCGATCACAAGAGCGCCGCTGGTGCTGTTCAAGCCCAGCCGGGATGCGATCTGAGGAGTCAGGTCGGTCACACTCACACCGAGATAGCCGACCTGTCCCAGGATGACCTGGGAGCTGGCCTGTCCGGCGCGGATCTGGTTCACGACCGAAAGCGCCGTGTTGGTGGGAACGGCGAAGCCGACCGCGGAGGCTCCTTTGCGAGTGCTGCTTTGCCCCGCGGTCGTCATCCCGATGACCTGGCCGGCAGAGTTGACAAGCGGACCACCGGAATCGCCCGGAGCGATGGTTGCATTGCTCTCGATCATGCCGGTCAGATGCTCTGGCGCCGCGCCGCCCGCGGCCGTGATCGACTGGTCGAGGGCCACGATCAGCCCGCTGCTGACGCTCGGCGTGCCACCGACGCCGCCGGCGTTGCCGATCGCCGCCACCGCCTCCCCGGTCGTCGCTGTCGAGGAGTCGGCCAGGGTGGCCGTGGGCAGCCCGGCGGCGCCGTCGAGCTGGATCAGGGCGACGTCGGCGGTGGGATCGACTCCGAGGACAGCGGCCTGGTAGCTGCCCGAGCGTCCCTGGACGGTCACCGTGATGCTGGTCGCGCCTTCCACGACATGGTTGTTGGTCAGCACCTCACCCGAGGAGGTGAGGATGATCCCGGTGCCGGCGGCCTGCCCGGAGCCGGTGGCGGATTGGAAGACCGTGTTGATGTCGACCACGGCGGGATCGACCCTGGCGGTCACAGCCTGAAGGTCGAGCGCACGGCCGTTGATCGCCGAGTTGGACTGTGCCACGGGCGCCAATGCCGCGTCGGACGCCAGGACGGCAGCGCCGCCCGCGCGCGCGCCGATGACACCGAGTCCGAAGGCTCCCGCGGTGGCGACGAAAGCCGCCGCGACGCCCATCGCCAGCACTCGCTGGAGCAGGCTCGGCTGCGCCGAGGCGCGGGTGGCCAGGTGAGAATTTGGAGCTTGGTTTTGATCCGATATTGGAGGTTGCACAGTGCCCCCAGAGTGAAGGCCGAACCTTAGGCGCGAGTTAAGCGAAACTGGAGCTTCCATGAAGACGCCAAAGAACACCGGGTTGCTGGAGCTTTTTCGACACAAGACCTGGGCCACAGTGCAGCTGATCGAGCACTGCCAGGGCCTTGCGGACGAGCACCTGGACGCCGGCATCCCAGGCACCTTCGGGAGCATCCGCGAGACCCTCAAGCACCTGGTCAGCGGTGAGGAGGGCTACCTCTCGATCCTGACGCGGGAGCCATTCCGGACCAAGGCCGAAGGCGAGGCCTTCGTGCGTTCGGATGCGCTACCCGAGGGCCCAGTCCCCCTGGCTGAGCTCGCCGAGCGCATCCGGCGAATGGGCCCGCGCTGGGAGGACCTGGCCCAGGACCCAGAACTCCCCGAGCGCGAGGTCACCACCACGGACGGCTGGCGCCTGCCCGGAGCGGCGCTTTTGGCCCAGGCGATCCACCATGCCGACGACCACCGCACGCACGTCATGTCCATCCTCGGCGCCCGCGGCCTCGAGATACCCGGGGGCGAGGACGGCCTGGACGTATGGGCCTATGCCTGGTCAGCCGGCCAGGCGCAGCCGCTACCCGCGTCGGCCGACGGGTGAGGATTCAGACGGACTCCAGGCAGACAGCACCGCTGGAGGCTTGGTCAAGCCCGCCGCGAGTTAGGTGACCGAGCGGCCCCAGCGGGCGTCGGCGGCCAGGACCGGGATCGCGTGACGGTCCAGCCGGGAGCTCAGGCGCCTTCCTTCGCGACCGCGGATGCGGATTGACGGCCTCGGCTTGGGTCCTTTGACTTGACCGGCCACGGACGCCACCTTGTCGCGCAGCAATTTCTCAAGTCTCATGACGCAACCTTGAAGGCCGGCAGCGTCATCTCTGCGTTTCCTTGCCGGTGGCTGGGGGTCATCTGGCGCTTAGGGCAGCGAGCTGACGACGAAGTTGTCGTACTCGGAACCGTATTCACCGGTGGCCCCGATGGAGCCGGCGGGGAAGTAGCCGGCCGAGGCCGTGACGGTCGCCGTCCGGCCGCTCCCGGGCTCGGTCACCGTGCAGGTGAGGCTGTTGCCCTGGACGCTGAAGTCGAGGTGGTACCAGGTGCTGCCAACGTAGGTGTAGGCGGCGGTCTGGAAGGTTCCCCAGGTCCCGCCGGACTCCTTGCCCAGGAACAGCTGCCCGCTGCCGTCATGGTCGAGGCCGCAGGCGTAGAAGTTGCCGGCCGACTGGTGCCGGGCGATCACTCGAGCGTGGCCGTTGACCGGGTCGACCTTGAGGTCGGCGCTGACCTTGTAGTCCTGCCAGGAGGAGCCGGCGACCGCCGAGGGGAAGCCGGTGCTCCCGCCCGGGCCTTTCAGGACGTGACTTCCGTCGCTGCTGACGGTGTAGCCGCCCAGTCCGAGCAGGCCCGCGGGCTCGTTGGCCCAACCGCTGGGCGGGAGCAGGAGCGGTAGGTCCGACTCGAAGTCGTCCGTGTACAGAACCACCGACTGGAACGGCGTCGGCGTGGGCGTCGGAGTTGGCGCAGGTGTGGGCGTTGGCGAATCCGTAGGCGTCGGTGAAGGCGTCGGTGAGTGCGTGGGCGTATCCGAAGGCATCGGTGTCGGCGTCGCGGAGGGCGTCGCCGCCGGCGTGGGTGTGGGCCCGGGAGTGGGCGTCGGAGTGTGTCCAGCGGGCGTCGGGGTCGGTGTCGGGCCGCCGCTCGGACGTGGCGTCGGGGTCGAGGTGACAGTCGGCGAGGCGCCCGGCTGGACGGTGGCCACAGGCGCGGAGGCTGGGCCCGAGCCCCGGTTTCCATTCGCCTGGCCGCCGAACGGCAGCCACGATGGGTGGTAAGGGAGCCAGCTCAGCCCGCTGCCCGCAAAGGGCAACCAGGGCGGCGTCGACCCGTTCAGCCAGACCAGGCTGCCGGGGCCACGTCCGAGTACGAAGAAGCCCAGGAGGAGCGCGAAGAGCAGGGCCATCGCTGCAGATGCGATCCGATCCCGGCGCCGGCCCTCGGAGCCCGCGTCGAGACGGATTGTCGACTCCCACCCCTCGTTGACCAAACGTCCCCTCTTGTTGAGAAAAGACGCCCGGCCGGCGGGAATCTTGCATCACGGAGTCGCCCCCGAACGAGTTCCCGGCGATCATTTACGGTAGAGCCGTGAGTCCGATTTGGAATCCCGGCACGGGCCCCGCTGGTTGGCATTCGGCATGAGCCGGCTCGCCGACCGCCTGGCGGTCGTCCTCGTCGCCTTGGGCGCCATGCTCTGGGGGACCGACGCCCTCTTCCGAGCCCCACTTCTGCGTCACCTGTCCAGCGACCGGCTGGTCCAGTCGACCCAGCTCGTGCTCATGGAGCACGTGATCCTGGTCGTCTGCTCAATCCCCCTGCTCTGGCTGGCGCGGGGCCAGATCCGCCGGCTGTCTGGCCGGCAGTGGGCGGCGATCGCCGCCATCGGGGTCGGGGCGTCCGGCCTGGCCACCGTCCTCTTCACCATCTCCTTCGGTTACGGCCACTTCATCGAGACCCTCCTGCTCCAGAAGACGCAGCCGCTGATCGCGATCGTGCTGGCCAGCGTCTGGCTCCGGGAGCGGCTGACGCCGGCCGCCTGGGGGTTGGTCCCGGTCGCGTTGATCGGCGCCTACCTGATCGCCATCCCCGACCCGCTCCACCCCCAGAACGCCTGGGCGGACTTCCACATCGCGGCCGCCCTCTTCGCCCTCGGAGCCTCAGCGCTCTGGGGCGCCGCCACCGTCTTCGGGCGCTACGCGCTCGCCGACGTCAGCTTCACCGCCCTGACCGGCCTTCGCTTCACGACCGCCCTGCCGGCGCTGGCCGTCGTGCTGCTGCTGCTGGGTGGCCCCGCCGCCTTCACCGTTTACCGCGTCACGGACGCGCCGCTCTACCTGGGCCTGGCCCTGCTGCCGGGCCTGCTCGGCATGCTGCTCTACTACCGGGGCCTTTCCGCAACCCCGGCGGCCATGGCCACCCTGGCCGAGCTGGCGTTCCCGATCACCGGCGTGCTGGTGAACGTCTTCCTGGTGACGCCGAGGCAGACGATCACTACCTACCAGGTGGTCGGGATCGTGGTGCTCTGGGCAGCCTTGGCCTTCCTCGACCGGCTCAACGCGCGCCGGCCGGCGGTGCTGCGGCCGAGGCCGGTGGCGGCAGCCGCCTGAGCAGGCAGCTAGCGCGCGGCGGCTGCCGCCAGCGCCTTCTCGACCACCACCCGCACCATCCGCTTGCGCCAAAAATGCGTCAGGTCGGTGTTGTCGAGCGGCCGGGCCGGCTTCGCGGCCAGCTCGGCGGCGGTGCCGATCGTCTCCGCATCGAGCCGCTTGCCGGCCAGGAACTCGCCCGCGGCGGGCGCCTCGAGCGGATGGGCAGCGACCGCCGAAAGAGCGATCCGGCAGCTCACGACCAGCTCTCCGTCCAGCTTCAGGGCCACCGCCGCGCCGGCGATCGGGAAGTCGATCGACCCCCGCCGGCGAAGCTTCACGTAGGCGGTCCGCAGACCGGCCTCGGCGGGCAGGCGAATTTCCGTGAGGACCTCGTACGGCTGCTTGGAGAGGTACTCGATCCCGTCGTCCTGGTAGAGCGCCGCGACCGGGATCGTGCGGGTCGCGTCCGGCCCGGCCAGCTCGACGGTGGCGCCCAGTGCGATCGCCATCGGCGCCGTGTCGGAGCTGGAGACCGCCCAGCAGCGCGGGCTGCCGGGGGCCACCAGGCAGATGTCACCGTCCTTCTTCAGGCAGAAGCCGATCGCCTTCCGCCACTCGAAGGTCTGGTTGTAGTAGTTGCAGCGGGTGTCGACGCAGAGGTTGCCGCCGACCGTCCCGGCGTTGCGCAGGGGTGGTGAGGACACCAGGCCGGCGGCTTCGGCGTAGCCCGGCAGTGCGGCGACCAGCTCGACGTTCGCCGCGGCCTCGGCGAGGGTTACTGTCGCGCCCAGCACGAGGCTGCCATTCTCGCGCCGGATCCCGGGCAGGCGTGGCACCTGGACCAGGATTTCCGGTTCGAACTGCCGGCGCTTCAGGTTGGGTACGAGGTCGGTGCCGCCGGCCACCAGCATCGCCCGCACGCCATGCTCGGCGGCCAGGGCCGCGGCCTCGGTGGCGGAGCCGGGTCGCAGGTAGCGCAACCGAGGGAGCCGGAGCACGCTAGCGGACCCGGGGTCCTTCGGGGAAGGCGGTTTCCAGCTCGGCGCCCACCCGCAGGTCGTCAGGGGCAGGTGGCTCGACTTTGATCGGCTCCGGGTAAGGCACCTCAGGGAAGACCTTCGGCCCGTAACGGGGCTCAGCCCCCTTGGCCTTCGACTCCAGCGCGCGGAGGACCTTCTCG